>Ga0335076_10000157_pt1 | contig 55961 bp, 48 predicted proteins | sample Lox_Sample_25_FD_206717 | JGI IMG/M metagenome (GOLD analysis project Ga0335076, IMG submission 206717) | Soil microbial communities from Loxahatchee National Wildlife Refuge, Florida, United States - Lox_Sample_2.5 | ecosystem: Environmental > Terrestrial > Soil > Wetlands | place: USA... | reverse complement strand
CTTCGCGGCGCTGGCCGGCCAGGCCGGGCTGCCGCCGGTACGGCTGCATGACCTGCGGCACGGCGCGGCCACGCTGGCCCTGGCCGCGGGCGTGGACCTGCGCACCGTGCAGGACATGCTCGGCCACTCCAGCATCGTGCTCACCGCCGACACCTACACCTCGGTCCTGCCCGACGTCGCCCGCGCCGCCGCCGAGAAGGTCGCCGCGCTGATCCTGCGGGCGGGGTGCCTGGTCCCGGGAACCCGGCGCCGGCGCCAGCGCCACCGCAGGCGGGCTAAAAGCCGGCGACATAACCGGCCACTGTCGAGGGCGCATCCTGGGCGGCAGATCGGCCGGCCGACCCGCGGCAGCCGGGCAAGTCCCCGCTGACGCACACCAGCCGCGCTGGCTGCGCCCGTAAGGGATCCCGTCCGTATCAGCCGATGCAGAAGGGAAGCTAACCGAAAAGACGACTCCGCGGCCGGGATCGAGACTTGGTCGGGGGTTTGAATGCTGCCTATCCAGTGATCCTTGCGGATGACCGATGGCGAGGCCTGCGCTGGCTCACCGGGACGGCCCTGGACGGCCCCACAGTGCCCTCAGTCCGGCCTCACACAAGATCAACGTTTACGCCGGAGCCAGGTATCGGTGCAGGTCAGGACGGGTGCGCCGCCAGGGACTTGAACCCCGAACCCGCGGATTAAGAGGACAAAAGCCGCGTCCGGTGGAGTTCGCGTGAGTTCGCAGCACAGGTCAGGCGAGCGACGCGGACGACGCTGAACCCCGCTGAATGCCGGTGAACTGCAACCCGAATTGCAACCCTAGCCCTAGCTGCATCGGCTCCCCAGGCGATCGGCCGCCACGGGCCAGGGGCCGTCATATCAAGTGATGGGCACTGTCGTATGAGAACGCGCTCGGAGTCGCTTTGTACTTTCGTGGTTGCTCGGCGTCGGACGAGCGGTGCCGTGCAGATCAGAATTGATCGGCTCTCGACTGCGGGTAACAAGCTTCGCCAGTGTCGCCGCGCCGCGTATGTCGCGTCCGTGCGGGTGGCGTAATAATCGGCTCCAGCAGGGCGGACGGGCCGGAGGGGGCGGGCATGGCGAGTATCGCGGCTGGTGAGGGAGCCGAGCTGGGGCCTGCGGCGGAGAATCAGGGGCGGCGGCGTGCGGCCGGGATCTACGGGGCCATCATCACCGCGGCGATCCTGGACACGGCCGGGGGACATGTGTCGACCGCGGCGCTGGTGGTCTCGGTGGTGGTCACGTTGCTGGTGTACTGGATCGCCGAGGAGTACGCCGAGGTGCTGGGCGAGCAGGCTGCGGGCGGCCGGCTGCCGAGCCGGGCTTCGATCCAGGGTGCGCTGGTGTCGACCTGGCCGATGGTCACCGCGTCTTACCTGCCGCTGCTGGCGGTGGTGCTGGCCGCCGTTGCCGGGGCTTCGGAGCTGACGGCCGCCAACGTCGGACTGGTGGTGGCGGTGGTGTTGCTGACGGTCCATGGCTGGCTTGCTGGCCGGGCGGCCCAGCTGCAGGGCCGGAAACTTCTGGTTGCCACGTCGGTTGCAGCGGGACTGGGCCTGGTGATGATCTTGCTGAAGGACCTGGTGCTGCTCCACCTGCACTGACGCCCGCCCGGCCTGGTGGCTAGGTGAACTGGCGTTCTTCCGAGCCGCGCGGAGCGATCCTGCGCAGCAGCGTGATCGTGATGAAGTACAGCACCGGCGCGGAGGCGTAGACGGCCAGGCTGGCCCCGGTCGAGGTCCCAGCGACCGCGAACGCGACTACGTAGATCACCAGCGGGAAGACCGACAGCGCCAGCCCCGACCAATACGACGCCCGGTCGATCGGGTCGTGCACCACCGATGGCCTGCGTGTCGCGTAGACCCAGATGATGGTCCGGGACAGTGACGTGGCTATCAAGATCAGGCCGAACATGCGCAGCGCGAGCGGGTCCTGGTGATAACGGGAGAGCAGCGCGGAGCCGAACGGCAGCAGGCACGCGGTGAACAAGGTCAGCAGGTTGAGCCAGATGATGCCCCGGTCGGTGTCCCGGATCAGGGTGAACAGGTCGCGGTGGCCGACCCACTGCATCGCGGCCACGATGAACGCGATGGTGAAGCTGATGAAGCTGGGCCGTACCTCCGAGATCGCCGACCCGAGGGTCTCGTGCGCCTCAAGTGTGGGCACGTGAATGTCCAGCACCAGCAGCGTGATGATGATGGCGTATACCCCGTCGGTCAGCGCCAGCACGCGCGAGGGGTCCCGGCGCCGCTCGTCCCTGGTCAGGCCGCCGCCCCCGGCGAGCTCGTCGCCCTCCCGCACGAGCCGAGCCTAGCCACCCAGGCGCCCGTCTAGCGGCAAGCCGGGGGGATCCATGCCGGCTCGACGCCTGGGACCGTGCCTGGCGCCAGGCCCGGAGTCCCGGCGGCTGGCAGATCGTCCGATTCGTGCCCAATGGCCGTGCTTCAGGCAGTGAGCTACCTTCCGCATATCCATCCGGGCCGGTGCCGTGCAGAGCGCGTGGCCTAGGCGCGAAGATGATCACAGTGGCGATGCCATGAGCCACCCGGTTCCGTGCCGCGGGTTTCGCGGGGACCGCGGCAGAGGGGGGTAGCTGGTGACGACCGACCAGGTGTTGTTCGGGGTGGGCCTGATCGTGGTGCTGGCGGTGGGGTCGCAGGTGCTGGCCAGCCAGTTGCGGATCCCGGCGTTGATCGTCTTGCTGCCGGTCGGCTTCACCGCGGGCGCGCTGACCACTGACGTCAACCCGCAGCGACTGGTGGGGGCGGCGTTTGAGCCGCTGGTCTCGCTGGCGGTCGCGGTGATCCTCTACGACGCTGGCCTCGGGCTGGACCTGGCCAAGCTGCGCGGCCACGCTCGCCAGGTGGTGTTCCGCCTGATCGCGGTAGGGGTGCCGGTGACCTGGGGGTTCGCCGCGGTGTTCGCCGGGCTGTTGTTCAGCATGTCCGTCCAGGCCGCGCTGATGCTCGGCGTGATCTTGGTGGTGTCCGGGCCGACGGTGGTGGGCCCGCTGCTGCGGTTCATCCACCCGGCCGAGCGCCTGCAACGGGTGCTGGCCTGGGAAGGGTCGCTGATCGACCCGGTCGGCGCCATCCTGGGCGCGGTGGTGTTCCACGCCATACTGGCCAGCCCCGGCGGGGGACTGGGCTACCGGCCGGGGCAGTTCATCATCTCCGTCGGCACTGGCGTCATCGGGGCGGTGATCGGCGTCGGGCTGCTGTGGCTGTGCCTGTGCAAGCTGGACCTCGGCGAGGTGCTCGCCACCACCGCCCGGCTCGCGTGCGTGGTGGGGGTGGCGGCCGCGTGCGACATCGTCCGCGACGATGCCGGCCTGGTCTCCGCGATCCTCATGGGCCTTGCCGTGGCGAACCTGCGCAGCTTCCACATTCCCGCCCGGCACCCGTTCTTCGAGACCCTGGTGCAGCTGATCATCGGCGTGCTGTTCATCACCATCTCGGCCACCATCACCCCGGCATCTGTGCATCATCTTGTCCTGCCTGCCCTCGGCCTGGTCGCGGTCCTGGTGCTGGTGGCCCGCCCGCTGGTGGCCTTCCTGGCCACCGCCCGGACCGACCTGACCAGGGGAGAACGCGCCTTCACCGGCTGGATGGCGCCGCGCGGCATCGTCGCCGCGGCCACCGCCTCGACGTTCGGGACCGGGCTGGCAGCGCACCACGTCAGCGGCGCCGCCAAGATCCTCCCGGTCACCTTCCTGGTCATCGTCGCCACCGTGGCCCTCTATGGCCTGACCGCGGTCCCGGTGGCCCGGCGGCTGGGCGTCACCCGCCCGGCCCGGACCCGCCCGCTGCTGGTCGGCGGCGACGCCTGGGTCATTGACCTGGCCCGCGTCCTGCGCTCAGCGGGCCTGGACGTGGTCATGTGGGCCGGCTCGGACCAGCAGCGCGCGCAGATCAAACAGGCGGGCCTGGAGCTGCTGCCCGGCGAGTTGCTCGCCGCGGCCACCGCGACGGGCGCCGAACTGGAGGGCGTCACCGCCGTCCTGCTCCTCACCAGCGAAGACGACTTCAACGCGCTCGCCGCCACCGTCCTGGCCGGCGACACCGAGATCGCGGTCTACCGGGTTGCCCCCGCTCAGCCGAGTCATGGTGTGGTCGCCCCGTTCACCGGCGGCCAGACCATCTTCGCCCCCGGCCTCACCCGCGACACCATCACCCTCCGCCACGCCTCCGGCGGCCAGATCACCACCCGGCCCGCCGACGGCGCCATCCCGCCCGGAACCGACCCGCTGTTCCTCATCAGCCCTCACGGCACCCTGACCCCCGCGACACCCCCCGGCACACCAGCCCATTACCCAGACGGCACACTCGTCCTCCTAGGCCCCGCCCCGGGCCCTGGGGCCAACTAGCTGACGCTAGCTTCCTGCGTCGTCCGTGTTCTCCGCACGCCGCTGACCTGCGCGTAGTAACCGGAGGTCGCCGCGCTCCCGCCCACCTGGTTTTCACGTCTCCCGCCCATTCCGAGCGCGAGCCTCAGCACACGACCAGCGGCTCCCTTGGCGATAGGCCGCCACGGAGCCGGGGGCCGTTCCCTTGCCGGCCGCCGATACCGGCGACGCGCAATACGTCCAGGCTTCAAGCGGCGTGACAATGCCAGAGGTTGGCATCTCGGCGGTGGTGCGCAGAGTCTCCCGGCAGCCGGAGTCACAGGCTAGCGGTGGGTTGATCGGAGTATCTCGTTACCAGCGTTTCAGCAGCTTTCGTACAGCATCGGCTAGGCGGTCGTAGTCGTCTGGGGTGTTGTACGGCGCAGCGGCTACGCGCAGGTACCCGGAGCTCCCGAAATGGACGGGCGCGACTTCGACGCGCTCGCGCGACAGTGCCTCGTAGAACGTGTCGGCCTGGCCGGGACTGGAAAGAACTCCGTCCGGCAGCGGTATCAGCCGCATCGCCGGCGCGGGAATGGCTGGGAGCCGTTCGAGCGGAACGCCGAGCGCGTCGGCTACCCGCTTCTGGCCGTCCGATACCAGGTCGGCCAGCCGGGCGACGGTCTGCCACCCGCCAAGTGCTTCCCATTGCGTCAGGCCATCCGGGGCTGCCAGCCAGCCGGCGTAGTCCCAGGTGCCCGGGTAGTCGAACGACGCGGCATAGCCATCCTGAAGCTGCCAGCTGAGCACGGTCGGCGCCACGTCGGCGCCAGGCCGGCTCCACAAGATCGCGCTGCCGCGGGGGGTGTACGCCCACTTGTGCAGGTTCCCGATCCAGTGGTCGGCGCCGAATGCCGCAATGTCATCGTCCAGCTGGCCGGGTGCATGCGCCGCGTCAACCAGCACCGACCGCCCTGGACCCGCGACGGCCGCCGCTACCGCGGCGACGGGGATGACGGTAGCGGTCGGTGAGGTGATCCGGTCGATCACGACCAGCCGCGTCCGGGATGAGCAGGCAGCCGCGTAGGCCGACACGATCGCGGCATCAGCAGCACCGACGGGATAAGCGGCCTCGACGACCTCCGCCCCAGCCCGTGCCGCGTAATGGCGCAGCGCCATGCCGACCGCGCCGTAGCCGTGCGTGCTCATCACCAGTTCGTCACGGGGGCGCAGCTCCAGCGAGCCGAGCACCGCGGACACGCCCTCGGACACATTGCGTACCCACGCCGTGCGGGACGGGTCGATGCCGAGAAACCCGGCCGCGCGTTCTCGTGCCGCCGCGATGAGTGGCGGGAGCTCGACCCGGTTGAAGCGATGCGGATTGCGCTCAGCGCGATCCCGCCAGGCCGCGGCCGCCCGGCGCACTGCGACGGGCGCGACACCGAACGCCCCATGGTTGAGATGAAGGATGTCAGGGTCGAGGCCAAAGGACTCCAGCAGGGCGGCATCCATCCAGGTGATTCTGCCAGCGGCGCCGCATCTGCCAGACCGGCCAGGCCGGCCCTGGTCCAAGACGGTGTCCGCATGCCGGCTTACGTGTGGAGGGAAACGCTCGCCGGACTGGTCAGTGCGCGCCCGCCTACCGACACGGCAAACGATCACCGCACCCACCCTCATCGTGTGGGGTGCCCGCGACGAGTTGCTGACGCGCGAGGACCAGTGGGCCCTCGCCGCTGCGATCCCGGCCTCAAGGCTCATCGTCTACCAGGACACCGGACACCTGGTCCTGTGGGAGCAGCCCGAGCAGGTGGCTTCTGATCTGACGGCTTTCGTCGACGACCTCGCAGGCAACCTGCCTGATGCGCCATAGCTCAGCCGCACTGACCGGGCAGGCCCCGAAAGACTGCTTCAGCAGGCTGCCATAGATGCCCCCGTGAGCATCGCGGCGACCACGGCCGTCTTCACGTGCAGACTGCCTGGCTTTGTCAACCTGATGTGGATTTCAGAGTGCCACGGCCAGCCCTGGACTCCCCCCAGAGTGGCCTCAGTCTGGCCTCATGCAAGATCAACACTGGCGCCGGATTCAAGTATCGGTGCAGGTCACGGGTGCGCCGCCAGGGACTTGAACCCCGAACCCGCGGATTAAGAGGCGGGTTCGTGACAGGGACTTGTGAGCCTAACTGCAACCCAAAGCGGCCGTCGGGTCGACCTGTCAGGGTGCAACGCCAGGTACGGGTGCGATGGGGGCTAAGCGCCCGTAACGTTCACCGCGGTGGCGGGCGGCACGGGCGGCGTGGGTTGCCGGCGGCGTGAGATGCGGCGTAGGTGCGGTCGGGATGCTGAGTGTCCGTCGGCCTTGTGTCCTCGCGCTGGCGCTCAGCTGGCTGCAATAGACAAGTAGTTGCAACTTATTTGCAGCGGAGTTAGCGTGCGCTAGACGCAGGACCTGATGCACCAGGTGACGGAGGGGTGAGGCCATTGGCTGCTGAGAGCGCGGCGCCGCAGGGTCGCTTGAGCCTGCACAAGATTTTCCGGGAGTCGTTCCGGACCATGGACCGTACCGAGCGGCGGCGGGTGATCGGCATGTACGGCTCGATCATTGTGCTGCACGCGCTGGGGTTCGCGGTGTTCATCGCCTATGTGCTGCCCGCGCACTACAAGTTTTTCGGTGTCGGGCTGAGCGTGACCGCCTACACCCTGGGGCTGCGGCACGCGTTCGACGCCGATCACATCTCGGCGATCGACAACACCACCCGTAAGTCGATGAATCAGCGCACCGAGGGCGAGCCGCGGCCGTTCGCTTACGGCTACTTCTTCTCCCTGGGCCACTCCACGATCGTGGTCGCGATCGGGGTCGGGCTCATCATCGCGGCCAAGACCGTGCTGCCCGCGGTCACGCACTCCAACTCCTCGCTGGAGTCGTTTGGCGGGACCTTCGGCACCATCGTGTCCGCGGCCTTCTTGTTCCTGATCGGTGTGCTCAACCTGGTCATCCTGGCCGGCATCCTCAAGGTGTTCCGGTCGATGCGGCGCGGTGACTACGACGAGGCCGAGCTGGAGCGGCAGCTGGAGAACCGCGGGTTCTTCTACCGGTTCTTCGGCCGGTGGATGAAGACCATCAACAAGGAATGGCAGATGTACCCGGTCGGGGTGGTGTTCGGCATGGGCTTCGACACCGCCACCGAGGTTGCCCTGCTGACCACTACCGCGCTGCTGGCCTCGCAGAAGATCCCGTGGCAGGCGATCATCTGCCTGCCGATCTTGTTCACCGCCGGGATGAGCCTGATGGACACCACCGACGGCCTGTTCATGAACCTGGCCTACGGCTGGGCGTTCTTCAACCCGGTCCGCAAGGTGTTCTACAACCTGGCCATCACCGGCCTGTCGATAGCGATCTGCTTCTTCATCGGCGGCATCGAGACCCTCAGCCTCATCCCGCAGGATTTCCCGCACAGCTTCAGCCAGAGCAGCGGCTTCTGGGGGTTCATGTACAACTTCGACATCAACAAGGCCGGGTTCGTGATCGTCGGCATGTTCATCGTCACCTGGGCGGTGTCCATCGCCATCTGGCGGTGGGGCCACATCGAGGAGAGATGGACCGCCCGACTGCACGCCCCATCCCCGAACAAGTGGGGAGGGGATTGGGCGGAGCCCGAAGCCTCCGAGTGACCGCCGTAAGTCGGATGGCCGGGTTCGCGGGAAAGCGCGACCGGCCGGCGTCGTGCCGCTGACTGAACTCCGGACGATCGAGGACGTGCTCGTCGGCCTGCGCGAGGCACCGGCCGGGCCACGCGTGCGCTCGGGCTCCTGCAACTGCTTGCAACAGCCTGCCGGTTGCAGGTGCACTGCCGGTCTATCCTGGGCTGGTGACCCAGAGTGCGCAGAACGCTGATCAGGATCTCATCGATGATGTCCTGGCCCGGCTGCGTGAGCAGGGCGGCCGGGCGACCACGGCCCGCCGGCTGCTGCTCGGTGCGCTAGTGGAGAGTCACGGGCACCGGACAGCCGAGGAACTGGCCGCTGATGTCCGGTCGCATGCGCCGGACATCAACCTGTCTACGGTGTACCGCAACCTGGACGAGCTGGAGCGGCTGAAGGTCGTCGACCGGACTCATCTCGGCCAGGGTCCTGCCACGTATCATCTGGCCTCGGGCGCCCACGGCCATCTGGTCTGCGAGCGGTGCGGCAAGATAACCGAGGTCCCCGACACGATGTTTGATGACCTGGCCGCCACAGCCCGCCAGCGCTACGGATTCACTGTCGACCCGCACCGGTTCGCCGTGATTGGGCGGTGCGCCGACTGCGGCTGACCCCTCGAAACTCTTAGTCGTTGGGGTTGGCACTGGCTTTCGCCGCGGCGACGTCCCATCGCTGCTCGATGTGGCCGAAGTGCCAGATGGACAGGGCGACGGCCCAGGTCAGGACGAAGATGCCCACGATGACGAACCCGGCCTTGTTGATGTCGAAGTTGGCCATGAAGTCCCAAAAGCCGCCGGTCAGGCTGAACTCCTGGCCGAGCAGGCCCAAGATCTCGATGGTGCCGATGAAGAACGCGACGAACACCGACAGGCCGGTGATGGTCAGGTTGTAGTAGACCTTGCGGACCGGACGGGCGAAGGCCCAGTCGTAGGCGAAGTTCATGAAACAGCCGTCGAGGGTGTCGAACAGGCACATCCCGGCGGCAAACAGGATCGGCAAGGACAAGATCGCGTAGAACGGCAGCCCGGAAACCACCGCAGTGCCCGCCAGGACCAGCAGCGCGACCTCGGTGGCGGTGTCGAAGCCCAGGCCGAACAGCACCCCGACCGGGTACATCTTCCAGGGCTTGTCGATCCGCTTGGCGTAGCCGCCGAACACCCGGTTCATCAGGCCGCGGTTGTCGAGCTGGCGTTCGAGTTCAGCATCGCTGTAATGCCCGGTGCGCATCTCGCGGAACACCCGCACGATGGACAGCAGCACGACCAGGTTGAGCAGGGCGATCAGGTACAAGAACGTGCCGGACACGACAGTGCCGATGATGCCGGTGGTGTTGTGCAGCCCGGAGCTGTCGTTCTTGACCTGGCTGTCCAGGGCGCGGATGCCGAAGTTCAGCAGCAGCGCCATCACGAACACGATGGTGGAGTGCCCGAGGGAGAAGAAGAACCCGACCGACAGCGGCCGCTTCCCGTCCTGGACGAGCTTGCGGGTGGTGTTGTCGATCGCGGCGATGTGGTCGGCGTCGAAGGCGTGCCGCATGCCCAGGGTGTACGCGAGGATCCCGGTGCCGAACCCGAAGATCTCGGTCGAGGTGATGTGGTAATGCCCGCCCACCGCCGCGGCCAGCATCGCCCAGCCCAGCACGTTCAGGCCGATGATCACCGCCACCATGGCGCCCGCCCGTGCCCACTCGACCGGGGTCAGCCCGTCGCGGATCCGTGTCAGCCGCGCGCTTACAGCAGCCATCAACCGTGCCTTCCTGGTCAGACGGGTGGCCAGACCGAGTGTAAAGAGATTGCAAAGATGTTGCAATAGCTCAGTCACGGCAGTTGCGGGCCCCTGGCTGGCCAGATGCTGCGGACCAGGCCGGAGTCGGCCTTCCTGGCTTGCTGCGACCTGTTTGCAGGTGACTATGACACGCGTTAGTTTGTGGAGCATGGACGCGAGCGCTGATGGTGAGCTGGCCCCACGGGCCGGGCGAGCTGCATCCGACTTGGCCTCGCCGGTGAGCGTGGCCGGCGAGATCCGGGAATTCTGGGATGCGGACGCGGGGGTTTATGACGCCTCACCGTCGCATTACCCGCGCCGCCCGCAAGAGCAGGCGGCGTGGGCCGGCGCGCTGCGGCGCCTGCTGCCCGAGCCGCCGGCGACCGTTATGGACGTCGGTGCCGGCACCGGATTCCTGTCCTTGCTGCTGGCCGCCCAGGGCTATGCGGTCACGGCCGTGGACCTGTCGCCAGGTATGCTGACCCGGCTGCAGGCTAAGGCTGCCGACCGGGACCTGAGCATCCAGCTGGTCGAGGCAGACGCCGTAACCCCACCTCCAGGCGATTTCGATGCGGTCGTGGAACGCCACCTGCTGTGGACCCTGCCCGATCCGGCCAAGGCGCTGACGGCGTGGCGCGAGGCAGCGCCGAAGGGCCGGCTGGTGGTCATCGAGGGCAGCTGGGGCAGCGCCCGGGCAGTCAGCACGGACAGATGGCGGGCGACAGCGCGTGGGCTCGCTGAGCGGGTCAGAGGCGCAGAGCCGACGGGGCATCACGGCCACTACAGTGACCGCGTCCAGGCAGCCCTGCCCCACGCGCGGGGCGTGAGCCCTGGCGAAGCCGTCTCGCTCGTCCAGGCCAGTCCGTGGGGGCAGGCGCGCCTGGAGCGCCTGCGCGATGTGGAGTGGGCGCTCGTCGAGGGGCGGGGGATCGTCGATGAGCTGCTCGGCACCCATCCCCGGTGGGCTGTGGTCGCAGGCAGCTGACCAGCTACCAGGACCACCTGGGGCCAGGTGATCAGCCTGCCAGGTAGCCGCGGTAGATGTCCGCCAGGACCTGTGCCTGGTCGCGGCCGGTCGCCTCGGCGGTCTCTGCCAGCAGAATGCCCGACAAGGCCGACAAGCCGAAGGTCAGCCGGGCGACAGTCTCGCTGGGATCGCCGCCCTCCAGCGGATCGCCCAGGACCCGCTGCACGGCGGCCCAGAAGAATCCCGGGTCCTCACCCGACTGGGTGAAGGCGGTCATCACCTCCAGCGCCGGCGGAAGTACGCCCGCGAGCATCTCCTCCCGGCCCGCACTCACGCTGCGCGCCTTACAGTCAGCGGCGCGCGGCGGGAGCTTCCGGGTGCACACGGCCTAGAGCGCCATCTCATGATGTCATCCTCTAGCTGTTGCAAGGTCATTGCAACCAGCACCTTTAAAGAGTTGCAGTAGTGTGGTGACTGCAACTCAGTGGCAACTAGCTTCCCAGCCGTGGCGACTAGCAAGGAGACACTGTGGCCCAGTACGCGCTTCCCGACCTGCCCTATGACTACGCTGCCCTGGAGCCGCACATCTCAGGCCAGATCATGGAACTGCACCATGACAAGCACCACCAGGCCTACGTCACCGGCGCCAACACCGCGCTCGAACAGCTCGCCGAGACACGAGCCGCCGATCAGTTCGGCACGGTGAACCTGCTGGAAAAGAACCTCGCGTTCAACCTCGCCGGGCACGTCAACCACTCGGTGTTCTGGCCCAACATGTCCCCCGACGGCGGCGACAAGCCAGACGGCGAACTCGCCGCCGCCCTTGACGAGCAGTTCGGCTCCTTTGACGCCTTCCGCGCCCAGTTCACCGCGGCCGCGCTGGGAATCCAGGGATCGGGATGGGCGATCCTGGCCTGGGACAGCCTGGGCCAGCTGCCGATCATCGAGCAGCTGTACGACCACCAGGGCAACCTCGCCGCCGGGTCGATCCCGCTGCTGATGCTCGACATGTGGGAACACGCCTTCTACCTGCAGTACCGCAACGTCAAAGCCGACTACGTGAAGGCCTGGTGGAACGTGGCCAACTGGACCGATGTCACCCGGCGCTTCACTACGGCCCGCACGGCCACCCCCGGGCTGATCACCTAGTAAGCCGGGAACCGACGGTCAACGTCGGGTACTAGGGCCAGGCAGCGCATCGCGCCCGTTCTGGTTGCCTATCGTGTTTCCCGTGACCAGATCCCGTGGCTGGGCGCTCGCACCAGGCCTTGCCGACATGTGGCGGGGCAATCCTGAAGCTGCATGGCCGCTGGCGGGCGGGCTGATTATCGGCGCTGTCCTGGACGCAATTTTCGGTGATCCGCGGCGGGGTCACCCGGTGGCGGCCTTCGGGAGCGCGGCGCAGGCGCTGCAGGAGCGCATATACCGAGACAGCGTCCGTCGCGGCGCCGGGTACACAGTGCTTTGCGTGCTCGCCGCGCTGGCGCCTGGCGTCCTGGCGCAGTACTTCACACGGCGCCAGCCGTTGCTCAGGCTCGCGGCGACCACCGCCGCAGCCTGGACGGTAATCGGGGCGGCCTCGCTGGCGCGCGAAGCCGAGCGGATCCGGCGCGCACTGCAGGCCGGTGATCTCGAGCTGGCCCGCGCTGCCCTGCCCAGCTTGTGCGGGCGTGACCCGCAGGACCTGGATGAGCAGGAACTGGTCCGAGCAGTGATCGAGTCGGTGGCCGAGAACACCAGCGACGCGGTCGTGGCACCGCTGCTGTGGGGCGCGGTCGGCGGCATGCCTGGCCTGCTGGGTTACCGGGCAGTCAACACGCTCGATGCGATGGTCGGCTACCGGTCGGCAAGATACGCGCGCTTCGGCTGGGCATCGGCCCGCCTTGACGACGCGGTGAACTGGGTGCCTGCGCGAGTGACCGGGCTGCTGGCCGGAGCCCTCGCGAAGGTCGCGGGCGGTCAGCCGACCGGGGCATGGCGGACGATGCGCACCTATGGGCCGCGTCATCCCAGCCCGAATGCCGGATGCTGCGAGGCGGCTTTCGCGGGCGCGCTCGGCGTCACGCTCGGCGGGATCAACGCCTACGACGGCGTGACCGAGGAACGCCAGCGGCTCGGTAACGGCCGTACGCCGGAGCCTGCCGATATCGCCCGAGCCGTCAGGCTCTGCCGAGCGACCGCGGCGGCCGCCGCGATCGGCGCGGGCACGGCGGCCCTGGTGATAGGCCAGAACACGCGCGCGGCGACGGCCGGGACGATCTGATGAAGGGCGCGCTGCTGGTGGCCGGGACCAGTTCCGACGCGGGCAAGAGCATGATCGCCGCAGGGCTGTGCCGCTGGCTGGCCCGACGGGGCGTTTCCGTCGCCCCGTTCAAGGCCCAGAACATGTCCCTCAACTCCTTCGTCACGGCCGACGGCGCGGAGATCGGCCGGGCCCAGGCTGTGCAGGCTGCGGCCGCCGGTATCGAGCCGCAAGCACGGATGAACCCCGTGCTGCTCAAGCCCGGCAGCGACCGGCGGACCCAGATTGTGCTGCTCGGTCATCCGGTCGCCGAGGTCGATGCGGTTGAGTACCGTGACCGCAAAGCCGGGCTGCTCGAGGTGGCGCTCGACAGCCTGTCGCAGCTGCGCCGCGACTTCGACGTGGTGATCTGCGAGGGCGCGGGGAGCCCGGCGGAGATCAACCTCCGGCAGGCCGACATCGCGAACATGGGCCTGGCGCGCGCGGCCGGCCTGCCAGTGATCGTGGTCGGCGACATCGACCGCGGCGGTGTGTTCGCCGCGATGTACGGCACGCTGGCCCTGCTGGAGGCGGCCGATCAGGATCTTGTCTCCGGGTTCGTGATCAACAAGTTCCGGGGCGCCCCCGAGTTGCTGGAAAGCGGGCTGCAGATGCTGCGCGGCCTGACGGGCCGTCAGGTGCTCGGCGTCGTCCCGTACGCCGATGGCCTGTGGATGGACATCGAGGACTCCCTGAGCCTGGATGCCGGGCGCCGGCCCATGGCACTGACGCCGCGTGGCACGGAGATACTCCGGGTCAGCGTCGTCCGGCTGCCGAGAATGAGCAACGTCACCGACGTCGATGCGCTGTCCGCGGAGCCGGCTGTGCTGGTCCGGTTCGCGACGACGCCTGCTGAGCTGGCCGACGCTGACCTGGTGGTGCTGCCCGGCACCAGGGCTACGGTCGATGACCTCGGCTGGCTACACCGGCGCGGCCTCGCAGAGGCCATCACCACCCGGGCTTCCAAGGGGCTGCCAGTGCTGGGAATCTGCGGGGGCTACCAGATGCTCGGACGCGAGATCAACGACCAGGTCGAGTCCCGCGCCGGCACGGTGGCCGGGCTTGGCCTGTTGCCAGTCCGGGTCAGCTTCGGCCCGGACAAGCGGCTGGCCAGGCCGGTCGGCTCGGCCTACGGCGCGACCGTTGCCGCGTATGAGATCCATCACGGCACCGTGACCGTCGAGGACCGCGGGGCCGCTGCGTTCCTCGACGGCTGCCGGGTCGGAAGTACCTGGGGAACAAGCTGGCACGGCACGCTGGAGAATGATGCGTTCCGCCGGGCCTTCCTGGCCGATGTCGCGGAACTCGCGGGACGTGACTTCATTCCCGCGCCGGATGTTAGTTTCGCCGCCGCGCGGCAGGCACATCTCGACCTGATGGGCGACCTGGTGGCAGCGCACCTCGACACGGCGACGCTGGACTCTCTGATCGAGAACGGGCCGCCTGCAGGGATGCCCGTCATCCCGCCAGCCGGTGCCGTACCACGGTAAGGCGGCGGCACAGGCGCCGTCAGCGTCGGTCACCACGGCCGGTACGTGCCCGTTGGCATCCGTCAGCGCGGCAGGCCGGGTGCAGGAGCATCGCGGGCGAGAATGGCCAGCAGCTCCCGGCCGGCACATCCGGAACCCGGGCTGGCCGGCCCGGCGGCGCAATCGGCTCCTACAGCCGCCTGCCTGATCTCCTCTAGCGTCGCGGTGGCCGCGGCGAGCTGCTGCCTCAGCGCGTGCATACGGCTGGACTGAGCGCCGGCCTGGCGGCGGATGCCATCCAGGCGCTTGTAGGCCTCGGGGGAGAGCACGACAACGTCGGTGCCGTCCAGGCGCATCCGGCGAGCTTCGGGGTGCCAGGCCATGGCCGGTCATCCTTCCTTGAGCTTCGTGTTCTCGCTGTCTGCGGTCGGGGCGGGAGTGCTTCGAGCAGGATGAGCCGCACTATCCGCGGTAGCCGGTGTCGTGGTGGCTGTCGCGGGGCACGGCGATGCGCCGGCGCGGCCGGCACGCGTAGTCTCGACGATCATGGTGGCCGGGTTGGTGAGCCCGGCCGCGGTAACCGCGCTTGCGAGGTCGGCGAGCCGGGCACGGACGATGCGCTGGCTGGGCTGGCTCGCGTCGGCGACGCATGTGGCGTGCGCGTCGGCGGCCACGCCTTCGCTGATCAGCCGGGCAGCGATGGCGGGCAGGTGGCGCATGCCCATGAGGATGACCAGGTTCGTGCCGGACCGGCTCAGAGCCGACCAGTCGATCCGGCTGGCCGGGTCGTCCGGGTCGAGATGCCCGGACACCACGCTGAAGCCGGCCGCGCCCTCGATGCTGGTCAGCGGCACGCCGGCGAGCACGGGAGCAGCGGTCGCGCTGGTAAGACCCGGCACGACCTCGACGGGGATCCCGGCGGCCGCGCAGGAGTCCACTTCCTGCGCGCCGTGCGCGAACACGAACGGGTCGCCGCCCTTGAGCCTTACCACGGTCTGCCCGGCCCTGGCGCGGTCGATCATGATGGCGATGATCTCGTCATAGCTCAGCGACTTGCGGCCTGGCTCCCGGGCCGCGTCGATGATCTCGACATGCCGCCCTAGCCTGTCGAGCAGGCTCGTCGGCGCGAGCCGGTCGGCGATGACCACGTCGGCTGCCAGCAGCCGGTCAAGGCCCCGCACCGTGATCAGGTCGCCGGCGCCGGGGCCGCCGCCGACGAGGATCACCCGCCCGGCCGGCGCTGCCTTGTCAGCCACGGCTAACGGCCCTCATGTGCGCGTGACCCGCGAACCTAGGGCGGCGGTGGTCAGCCGCCGGGCCGGGTCCGGCAGTCCGGCCCAGTGGACGTGCAGGTAGGAGGCCAGCAGTGTGCTGGTGGCCCAGCCGTGCGTGCTGCCGTCGGCCAGCTGCCAGGCGGGACTGGGGCCGTGCGCGGGGACGCTGGCGGTGCGGTGGAACTCGTGGGCCCGTACGGTCGTCCCGGCTGCGGCGAGCGGGCTGGACGTCAGGGCGGTCGCTTCCCGGTAGGCCAGGGTCAGCTTCGGCGTCATCGTCGCGGCGGCGGGCAGCACCCCGCACTGCGGGCGGCCGTCCAGGTCGCTGCCGAGCCAGAGCAGGCCCGCGCACTCGGCGATCACGGGCATGCCCGCGGCCACCCGGGCGGCGACCTCGGCTCGCAGGGTGGTGTTGGCGGCCAGGTCGCTGGCGTACAGCTGCGGGAAGCCGCCCCCGGCCACGAGCGCGTCGGTGCCGGCGGGCAGGGCGCCGGCGGTGACCGGGTCGAAGTCGGCGACCTCGGCGCCCGCGGCGGTGAGCAATTCGTAGTGCTCGGCGTAACCGAAGGTGAACGCAGGCCCGGCGGCGACCGCTACCCGCGGTGGAGCGCCCGGGCTGCCGCTGACCTGTGCCGAGGCATGGCCGGGGGACGCGGGGGACCAGGGTGTTGCCGTCAGCGGCGGCGCGGCGCGGGCAATTGCGGTCACCAGGTCCAGGTCGAGGTGATCGCGGACGAGCGCGCGCAGCGGCGGCAGCCAGTTGCTGACCTGGGCGCCGCGCTCGGCGGCGGGCACCAGGCCGAGGTGCCGCGACGGAGTGTGCAGGACCGCCTCGGCCGGCAGCGCGCCGGCCACCGGGATGCCGGTTCCGGCTAGGGCCTCGCGCAGGATCTGCTCGTGCCGCGGCGAGGACACCTGGTTGAACACCACCCCGGCCAGCCGTACGGCGGGGTCGTAGGTGGCGAAGCCGTGCACGGTCGCGGCGACCGAGCGGCCAGCGCCGCCCGCGCCGATGACGAGGATGACCGGGGCGTCCAGAAGCCGGGCGACGTGCGCGGTGCTGGCGAAGTCACCGCGGCCGGCCGCGCCGTCGAACAGCCCCATGACGCCTTCGATGACGGAGATATCGCTGCCGTGCGCGCCGTGCAGGAACAGCGGGGCGATGAGTTCCTCGCTGGTCAGCCACGGGTCAAGGTTGCGGCCGGGACGACCTGATGCTGCCGCGTGATAGCTGGGGTCGATGTAGTCGGGGCCGACCTTGTGCGCGGAGACCCGCAAGCCCGCGGCCCGCAGCGCGGCCAGCAGGCCGGTGGTGACCGTGGTCTTGCCGTCACCCGAGCGAGTGGCCGCGATGACGACCCTGGGCTGGTCTACCACTCGATGCCGGCCTGCCCCTTGCGCCCGGCGTCCATCGGGTGCCGGATCTTGGTCATCTCGGTGACCAGGTCGGCGGCGGCGACGAGATCGGGGTGCGCGCGCCGGCCGGTGATGACGACGTGCTGGGTGCCCGGCCGCGCGGCCAGCGTGGCGAGGATCTCGGTGACGTCGAGGGTGCCGTTGCTGACCGGGTACGTGAACTCGTCCAGGACCAGCAGCCGGTACCGCTCGGCCGCGAGGTCGGCTTTTACTTGCTCCCACCCGGCGCGGGCGGCGCGCTCGTGGTCGGCGGGCTGGGTCCGCAGCCAGGACCATCCTTCGCCCATCTTGTGCCAGGTCACCGGGGCGCCCTGGCCGGTGCGGTCGTGCACGTCGGCCAGCGCCTTGAACGCGGCTTCCTCCCCGCTCTTCCACTTGGGGCTCTTGGTGAACTGGAACACCCCGACCGGCCAGCCTGCCGTCCAGGCCCGCAACGCCAGGCCGAAGGCGGCGGTGGACTTGCCCTTGCCGTCGCCGGTGTGCACGACCAGCAGCGGCTGGGTGCGGCGCTCGCGCGTGGTGAGCCCGTCGTCGGGCACCGACGTGACTTTCCCTTGCGGCATCAGGCCGCCTCCCTCGCTGTGATGACGGCGGCCAGCTCGCGGGCGGCCTCGTCCCGCCTGGCCGGGCTCGCCGAGGCCAGGCCGGCGACCGTGACCGCTTCGGCGCCCAGGTCAGCTGCGATGCGGGCGGCCAGGCCGAGCCGCACCGGTCCTTCCTCGGCGTCGACGACGACGCTGGAGATCCCGGCGAGCTGCCGCGCGGCGCGGCGGGCCCGGCCGAGCGGGTCGGAGCCGCCGGTGGCCCGCCCGTCGGTGACGACCACCAGCAGCGGCCGCCGGTCCGGGTCGCGCCAGCGTTCCCGGCGGATCAGCTCGCGCACGGCGTCCAGGCCGGCCGCCAGCGGCGTCTGGCCGCCGACCGGCAGGTCGAGCAGCCGCCGGGTCGCCAGCTGCACCGACCGCGTCGGCGGGACGACCACCGTGGCGTGCTGCCCGCGGAAGGTCAGCACCGCGACCCGGTCCCGGCGCCGGTAGGAGTCGGCCAGCAGGGACAGCGCCACGGTCGTGACCGTCTGGCTGCGCCGCCGGGCGGCCATCGACCCGGAGGTGTCCAGCAGCAGGATGACCAGGTTGGACTCGCGGCCGCGGCGCGCCCACCGGCGCAGGTCGCGGCCGGTGACGGTGAGCGGCTGGCCGGGCCGGGCCAGCGCCGCGGCGCGCAGCGTCGGGCCGAGATCGGGCTGGCTGGTGGTGGTGATGCTCCCGGACGGCCGTCCGCCGGTGCCGCGTGACCGGGACCGGCGGCCGCCGCTGCCGGTGCCGAGCCCGGCGGCCTGCAGGTGCCGGACTTCGAAGGCAGCGCCGGGCGCGGCGGCGGTGCGGGCTGCGGCCGGGCCTGGGGTGGCGTCCGGACCCGGCGGGTCAGCGGAGGCTGGCCCGTCGGACGGGGCGGAACCGGCGTGCTCCCGCGGCGGGACGGCCTCGGCGTCGCCGTCGCCAGGCGGCTGGCCGCCGCCATCGGGCGGCGGGTCGGGGTCGCCAGGCCCGTCCAGGGCCTGGTCGAGCTGGGCCTGGTCGAGGCCGGGGTCGTCGAACGGGCCCCGGCGGCGGCGGTGCGGCAGCGCCAGCCTGGCGGCCTCGCGCACGTCCGCGCCGGTGACGGTGAGGTCACCGCGCCACGCGGCGTGCGCGATGGCGGCGCGGGCGGTCACCAGGTCGCCGCGCAGGCCGTCCACGCCGAGCGACGCGCAGGCCGAGGTGATCCGCATCAGCTCGGCGTCGGGCAGGTCTATGTCGCCGAGCCGGGCCTGCGCGGCGGCGATGCGGGCGGTGAGCTGCTGCCCGGCCTGCTCGTGCGCGGCCGCCGAGCCGGCTGGCCGCAGGTCGTGGTTGATCCGGGCGCGTACCGCGTCGGCGCGCTGCCGCGGGTCGGCCGTGGCGATGACCGGAACGCACAGCCCGAACCGGTCCTGCAGCTGCGGGCGCAGCTCGCCCTCTTCGGGGTTCATGGTGCCCACCAGCAGGAACCGGCTCGGGTGCCGCAGCGAGACGCCTTCCCGCTCGACACTGGCGGTGCCGGTCGCGGCGGCGTCCAGCAGCGTGTCCACCAGGTGGTCGGGCAGCAGGTTGACCTCGTCCACGTACAGGACGCCGCGGTGGGCCTGGGCGAGCAGTCCCGGCACGAACGCCTCGGCGGTGGGCGCGCCGGCCAGCACCCGCGGGACGTCGAGGCTGCCGATGACCCGGTCCTCGGTGGCGCCGAGCGGCAATTCCACCAGCCGGGCCGGGCGGTACTGCGCCGCCGCGCCGGGCTGGTGCGGGCCGTCCGGGCAGTCCGGGTCCGGGGCGGCCGGGTCGCAGGAGAACCGGCACTTGGCCACGACCGTGATGCCCGGCAGCAGCGCGGTCAGCCCGCGGACCAGCGTGGTCTTGGCCGTGCCCTTCTCGCCGCTGAGCAGGACCCCGCCGATGCCCGGGTCGACGGCACCGAGCAGCAGCGCCAGCCGCGCGTCGTCCTGGCCGACCACCGCGGTGAACGGCATCACCGTGTGCTGGGAGGTGCTCATCGCTGCGCCTCGCTGGCCTGGGCCTGTTCGAGCTGGCCCTCGACGTCCAGGTAGACCTCGCGGAGCTGGGCGAGGGTGGCGTCGGCGGGGGCTTCCCACAGGCCGCGGTCGGCTGCCTCGAGGAGCCGTTCGGTGATGCTGCGCAGCGCCCACGGGTTGCTGTCCTCGAGGAACTCGCGGGTGTCGGGGTCGAGGACGTAGCTGGCCGACAGCTGCTCATACATCCAGTCGGCCACCACGCCGGTGGTGGCGTCCCAGCCGAACAGGTAGTCCACCGTGGCGGCCAGCTCGAACGCACCCTTGTACCCGTGCCGTTTCATCGCGTCGACCCAGCGCGGGTTCACCACCCGGGATCGGAACACCCGGGCTGACTCCTCCACCAGGCTGCGGGTGCGGACGTAGTCCGGCCGGGTGCTGTCGCCGACGTAGGCACGCGGCGCGCTGCCGGTCAGCGCCCGTACCGAGGCGACCATCCCGCCGTGGTAGGCGTAGTAGTCGGCGGAGTCAGCGATGTCATGCTCGCGGGTGTCGGTGTTCTTCACCGCGACCGCGATCCGCCGGTAGGCGGCCTCCATGTCCTCCCGCGCCGCCCGGCCGTCCAGGCCGCGCCCGTAGGCGTGCCCGCCCCACAGCGCGTAGACCTCGGCCAGGTCAGCGTCGTCGCGCCAGGACCGGCTCTCCATCAGGGCCAGCAGGCCGGCGCCGTAGGTGCCGGGCGGCGAGCCGAACACCCGGCTGGTGGCCCGGCGCAGGTCGTCGTGCCGGGCCAGGTCGGCCAGCACGTGCGCGCGCAGCATGTTGTCGCCCGGGTCCTCGTCCAGGCCGGCCACGAGCGTCACCGCGTCGTCGAGCAGCGTGACCACGTGCGGGAACGCATCCCGGAAGAACCCGCTGATCCGCATCACCACGTCGATCCGCGGCCGGCCGAGTTCCTCCAGGCTGATGACTTCCAGCCCGGTCACCCGCCTGCTGGCCTCATCCCAGCAGGGCCGCACGCCGAGCAGCGCCAGGGCCTCGGCGATGTCGTCGCCGGAGGTGCGCATCGCGGCCGTGCCCCACACCGACAAGCCCACCGAGGCGGGCCACTGGCCGGTGTCCTCGCGGTAGCGGGCCAGCAGCGACTCGGCCAGCTGCCAGCCGGTGTCCCAGGCCAGCCGCGACGGCACCGCCTTGGGATCGACGGCGTAGAAGTTGCGGCCGGTCGGCAGCACGTTGACCAGCCCGCGCAGCGGAGAGCCGCTCGGCCCGGCCGGGACGTGCCCGCCGTCGAGAGCGTGCAGCACCGCGTCGATCTCGCCGGCCGTCTGCGCCAGCCGCGGGATGAGCTCGGCGGCGGCGAAGCGCAGCACCGTGGCCACGGCGTCGTTGGGCTGGCCGAGAACGGCCTCGGTCACGCGGCCGGCGGCGTCCGGTTGCCATCCCGTTTCCTCCATGGCCTCGGCCAGGGCGCGTGCGGTGGCCTCGGCCTGGTCGACTTCCGCCCGCCTGGCGCCGCCGTCCTCGGCCAGCCCCAGCGCCTGGCGCAGTCCCGGCATCGCGCCGGACACCCCGGACCAGATCTGCCGGGCCTGCATCATTGCGAGCACTAGGCCGACGCGCTCCGGGCCCGCCGGCGCAGTCCCGAGAACGTGCAGCCCGTCGCGGATCTGCGCGTCCTTGACCTCGCACAGCCAGCCGTCCACGTGCAGGACGAACTCGTCGAACTCGGCGTCGTGCGGGCGGGAGTCCAGGCCGAGGTCGTGGTCCAGGCGCGCGGCCTGGATCAGCGTCCAGATCTGCGCCCGGACGGCGGGCAGCTTGGCCGGGTCCAGCGCGGCGATGCTGGCGTGCTCGTCCAGCAGCTGCTCCAGCCGGGCCAGGTCGCCGTAGGTCTCCGCCCGGGTCATCGGCGGCACCAGGTGGCTGACGATGGTGGCGTGCGCCCGCCGCTTGGCCTGGGTGCCCTCGCCCGGGTCGTTGACCAGGAACGGGTAGATCAGCGGCAGGTTGCCGAGCACGGCGTCGGCGGCGCAGCCGGCCGACATGCCCAGGCTCTTGCCCGGCAGCCATTCCAGCGTCCCGTGCTTGCCCAGGTGCACCACCGCGTGCGCCCCGAAGCCGTGCTCCAGCCACCGGTAGGCGGCCAGGTAGTGGTGACTGGGCGGCAGGTCGGGGTCGTGGTAGATGGCCACGGGGTTCTCCCCGAACCCGCGGGGCGGCTGCACCAGCAGCACCACGTTGCCCGCGGTGAGCGCCGCGAGCACGATCTCGCCCTGCGGGTCGTGGGAGAAGTCCACGTAAAGATCGCCGGGCGGCGGCCCCCACGCCTCCTGCATGGACTCGCGCAGCCCGGGCGGCAGCGACGCGAACCAGTCGCGGTACTGCGCGGCCGGGATGCGCACGACCGCCTCTGACAGCTGCTGGCTGGTCAGCCAGTCCGGGTCCTGGCCGCCGGCCGCGATGATCGCGTGGATCAGCGCGTCGCCGTCCGGTGGCTCGACGCCGGGCAGGGCGCCTGCCCCGGTGAGCGGGCCGATGTCGTAGCCGGCCTGGTGCAGGGCGCGCAGCAGGGCGACCGCGCTGGCCGGGGTGTCCAGGCCGACAGCATTGCCGATCCGGGCGTGCTTGGTCGGGTAGGACGACAGCACGACCGCGACGCGGCGCTGAGCCGGGCTCAGGTGGCGGAGCCGGGCCAGGGCCATCGCCTGGCCGGCGACCCGGGCCGCGCGCTCAGGGTCGGCGACGTACTCGGGCAGCCCGTCGTCGCCGGTTTCCTTGAACGAGAACGGCACGCTGATCAGCCGGCCGTCGAACTCGGGGATGGCGACCTGGGTGGCGGCATCGACCGGGCTGAGCCCGGCGTCGGCCTCCGCCCACTGCGCGCGCGGCGTGGTGAGGCACAGGGCCTGCAGTACCGGCACGTCCAGCGCGGCGATGGCGCCAGCGTCCCACGCTTCGGAGTCCCCGCCGGCCTGGGCCAGGGCGGCGGCACTGCCGCCGGCCGCGAGCACGGTCACGATCAGCACGTCGGCGGTCCCCAGCACCTCTAGCACGCCGGGGTCGGCTGACCGGAGGCTGCCGCACCATACCGGCAGCGGCCGGCCGCCCGCTTCCCGGACGGCGGCGGCGAGCGTGTCCACGAAGGCGGTGTTGCCGGCCAGCTCGTGCGCCCGGTAGTAGACGATCCCGACCACGGGCGCGGCCGCGGTAGGCGCCCCGTCACGGCCGGGCGCGTCGTAAGGTGCGCGGATGCCCCAGGGCGGGGCTGGTCTCGGCGGCGCGAAGCCGGCCCCGCCGAGCAGGACTGTGTCGGTCAGGAACCGCGGCAGCTCGCGCAGGTTGTCCGTTCCGCCGTGGGCGAGGTACTCGTGTACCTGGGCGGCGACGCCGGCCGGCACGGTCGACAGTGCCATCAACGCGGCGTCGGGCGCCTGCTCGCCGCTCACGACCACCACCGGCCACCGCGCCCCGCGCAGCCAGGCCAGCCCGTCTGGCCAGGCCTGCTCGCCACCGAGCAACCGCACGACCACGACGTCGGCAGGCCCCAGCAGGGCGGGAAGGTCGGCCAGGGCCAGGCGGGCCGGGTTGGCCAGCCGGTAGCCGGCGCCGCTGGACCGGGCGGTGAGCAGGTCGGTGTCGGATGTGGACAGCAGGGCCACCGTGCCTACCCGGTCGTCGTCCGGCGGGCGGCTCGTCGTGTGGTCGTCGTCCGCGCGGTGGTCCACGCAGCCTCCTCCGGGGTCCGCGCCCCAGTAGACGGTCGCGACAGCCGGAGTGTCCTGGCTTCCGGATCGACGCTCGCCCCGGCCTTCCAGCCCGCTCGGGCCGTGACCATAGATGGGGGTTGCTTCCCGGTGACAGTGGCGGGACCGCGCCGGATTCGCACCGGCTTCCTCCGCTTGCTGTCGCGTGGTGCAGCCGACTTTACTACGGCGGGCTCCAGCGGCCACAGGGCGCATCGCCGCGGTGTGCTGGCGCTACGGGTGTCTTATGATGCGCTTCCGGAGGTGCGCCGATGCCGACTGCCGTCGACGCGTGCCCTGGCGTGCTGGTCCTGCACCAGGCGCGCGACGGGCACGTCGCCCGGATCCGGCTGCCGGGCGGCTACGTCACCGGCCGTCAGTGGACGGCGCTGGCCGCGCTGGCTGACGAGTTCGGCGACGGGTGCCTGGACGTGACCGCGCGCGGCAACGTCCAGCTACGGGGCCTGGACCAGGCGGCAGGAGCGGGGCTGGCTCGCCGCGCGGCCCGCGCGGGCCTGCTGCCGTCGGGTGCCCACGACCGGTCCCGGAACATAACGGCCAGCCCCCTGGCGGGACTGGGCGGCCGGCCGCCGCTGCGGCGGCTGGTGCGCACCCTGGACGCCGCCATCGTGGCCGACCCGGCGCTGGCGGCGCTGCCCGGCCGGTTCCTGTTCGCGGTGGATGACGGCACCGGCGGTTCCGCGCTGGCCGGAAGCGACATCGGCCTGCTCCGGACGCTGCGGCAGGTCGAGATGATCATCGCGGGCCGGGCCGCGGGAGTACGCCTTCCCGCCGGAGCCGCCGCGTCGGCCGCGGTGACCGCGGCCCGGGCCGCCATCGCTTGTGGCATCGGCTCGCGGGTCACCCGGATCCGGGACCTCAGCGATGGCGGCGCTTCCGTCGCCGCGGCCATCGGCGGCTCGCCCGGCGCGCAGCTTCCCGGTGGCGACGGCAGGCTCCCGCTCGGGACCTGCGGCCCTCCCGGCCGCGAGGCCCTCGTCGTCGCCGCCCCGCTCGCGCGGCTCACCGGAGCGCAGCTGGACCTGATCGGCTCGCTGCTGCGAGCCGGTGCGGTGCTGCGGCTGGCCACCGCCGGGCGGGTGGTGATCCCGCTGGCGGTGGCGCCGTCGGCGGCGCTCGCCCGGCTGGCCGGCTCCGGGCTGCTCCTGCGCGACGACGACCGGCTGGCCGGCGTCACCGCCTGCAGCGGCATGGCGTGCGGCCAGGCCCTCGCCGACGTCCGCGCCCTCGCGCGCCCGCTCCCCGGGCACCCCCGCACGCACTGGGCGGGCTGCTCGCGGAGCTGCGGGAGACCGGCCGATGCCGAGGTCGTGGTCGCCACCGGGCACGACAGCTTCCTGATCGCGGGCCAGGAGGCGCCGGCCCGGCCGCTGCCGGAACTAGCGGGGGCATCATGACCGCCGGGGGCCGGGCACCGGGGCCGGCCGCCACCTCCGGCGAGGCGGCCGGCGGGACCGGTCCCGGCTACGAGCGGGACGCCGCGCGGATCTACCGCGAGTCGTTCGCGATCATCCGGGCCGAGGCCGACCTGCGCGCGGTCCCGCCGGATCTCGAGCCAGCGGTGGTGCGGATGATCCACGCGTGCGGGATGACCGACCTGCCGGCCGACCTCGCCTGGTCGCCGGGCGTGGGCGGCGCGGCGCGGCGCGCGCTGGCCGGCGGCGCGCCGGTTCTGTGCGACTCGGCCATGGTGGCGGGAGGCATCACCCGGTCCCGACTGCCCGCCGCCAACCAGGTCGTCTGCACGCTGCGGGATCCGCGCGTCCCGGAACTGGCCGCGCGCCTGGGCACCACCCGGTCCGCGGCGGCCGTGGAACTGTGGCCCGGCTACCTGGCCGGCTCGGTGGTCGCGATCGGCAACGCGCCGACCGCGCTGTTCCGCCTGCTGGAGCTGCTGGAGGCCGGCGCGCCGCGGCCAGCCGCGATCATCGGCGTCCCGGTCGGCTTCGTCGGCGCGGCCGAGTCGAAACAGGCCCTGATCACCCGGGCCGGCGGCGTGCCCTATCTCACCGTGCGCGGCCGGCGCGGCGGCTCCGCGCTCGCGGCCGCCGCCGTGAACGCGCTGGCGGGCGATCCGGAATGACACCTCCCGCCGGGCGGATCACCGGCGTCGGCGTCGGCCCGGGCGACCCGGACCTGGTGACCGTGCGCGCGGCCAGGCTGATCACCGCCGCGGACGTGGTGGCCTACCACTGCGCCGCGCACGGCCGCAGCATCGCCCGCGCCGCCGCGGAACCCTACCTGCGCGCCGGCCAGACCGAGGAGATCTTGCAGTACCCGGTGACCACCGGGAGCACCCAGCATCCGGGCGGCTACGACGGCGCGATGGCCGACTTCTACGCCGAGGTGACCGCGCGGCTGGAACGGCACCTGCTGGACGGCCGGGACGTGGTGGTGTTGTGCGAGGGAGACCCGTCGCTGTACGGGTCGTACCTGCACCTGCATGAGCGGCTCGGCGGACGGTTCGAGTCCTCGATCGTGCCCGGTGTCTCGTCGGTCGCGGCGGCTGCCGCGGCGGCGTGCGTGCCGCTGGTGCAGCACGACGAGACGCTGATCGTGCTGCCGGGCACGCTGCCGGAGGACGAGCTGCGGGCCCGGCTGGCTGGAGCCGACGCCGCGGCGGTGCTCAAGCTCGGCCGCACCTTCGGCAAGGTCCGGTCCGCCATCGAGCAGGCCGGGATGCTGGACCGGGCTCGCTATGTCGAGCGGGCCGGAACCGCTGGCCAGCGGGTCACGCCGCTGGCCAGCGTGGACCCGGACGGGGTCCCGTACATGTCCCTAGCGCTGGTGCCGGGCCGCGGGCACCGCCCGGCACCGGAGCCCGGCGTGACCGTTGTGGGACTGGGCCCTGGGGATCCGGCCTGGCTGACACCGGAGGCGGCCGCGGCCATCGCGGCGGCGACCGACCTGGTCGGGTACCGGCCTTACCTGGCGCGCATCCCGGTCCGGCCAGGGCAGCAGCGGCACGCGTCCGGCAACACGGTGGAAGCCGAGCGGGCCGCGCTGGCGCTGGACCTGGCCGCGGCCGGGCGGCGGGTTGCGGTCGTGTCCTCCGGAGATCCCGGCGTGTTCGCCATGGCCGCGGCCGTGCTGGAGCAGGCAGCCGCAGGCGGCGGCCGGTGGGACAGTGTGCCGGTTACGGTGCTGCCCGGGGTGACCGCGGCCCAGGCCGTCGCGGCTCGGGCGGGTGCGCCGCTCGGGCATGACTACTGCGTGATCAGCCTGTCGGACCGGCTCAAGCCGTGGCCGGTGATCGCGGACCGCGTCGAGCACGCCGCGGCGGCGGACCTGGTCCTGGCGCTGTACAACCCGGCCTCGCGGTCGCGGACCTGGCAGCTAGCCGCCGTGGCCGAGTTGCTGCTGCGGCATCGCGGCCCGGGCACACCCGTCGTCGTCGGCCGGGCCGTCGGCCGGCCCGGGGAGCAGCTGCAGGTCATCACGCTGGCCGAGCTCGGATCGGCCAGCCTCGACATGTCCACGCTGGTCATCGTCGGCTCCAGCGCGACGCGCGTGCTGGAGCGGGACGGACGGCGGGTGGTGTTCACGCCGCGCCACTACGGCGAAGCCGGCGCAGCAGCCAGCTCTCGGCCTCGCCGGCGGACCCGCACCGCGGCCCCTCCGGCAGCGGCGGACGCGCAACCATGATCACCGGGATGCCGAGCTCGCGGGCGGCGTCCAGCTTGCCGGCGGTCAGCTCGCCGCCGCTGTTCTTGGTCACCAGCACGTCGATCCGGTGCGCGCGCATGAGCGCGCGCTCGGCCCCGGCGTCGTAGGGGCCGCGGGCCAAGACGACCTCGCAGGCCCGGGGGAGCGGCCCGGACGGCGGGTCGACGCAGCGGATCAGGAACCACGTCTGATCCAGCGGCGCGAACGCCGCCAGTCCCTGGCGTCCCGTGGTGAGAAACGCGCGCCGGCCCAGAGAGGGCACGAGCCCGGCGGCGTCCTGGAGTGAGCCGGCCTCGTGCCAGGCGTCGCGCTCGCCGGGCGTCCAGGGCGGGCGGGTCAGGCCGAGCAGCGGCGTCCCGGTCCGGGCGCACGCGGCGGCCGCGTTTGCCGAGATGCCCTGCGCGAACGGGTGTGTCGCGTCGATGACCGCGGCCACATCATGCGCAACCAGCCAGTTCGCCAGGCCGTCCGCGCCGCCGAAACCGCCGATCCGCACCTCGCCGGCTGGCAGCGCCGGGTCGCGAACACGGCCGGCCAGCGAGGAGATCGTCCGCAGCCCGCCGCGGCCGGCCAGGCGCCCGGCCAGCTGCCGCGCCTCGGCGGTGCCGCCGAGAATCAGCACCGTCGCTACGGTCATCCGCGCGGCTCCGGTTCTGGTCCGATGCCGCCCGCGGCGGGGTCAAACGCTGGCTCTCCGTCGGAGGATCCTGGCTCCCCGGCCGAGGCCCGGCGCAGCAGGTAGGTATCCATGATCCAGCCGTGGCGCTCGCGAGCAGCCTCGCGCTCGGCGGTGATGCGGGCCGCGACATCCCGGACCCGGCCCGAGATCAGGATCTCGTCTGCGGTGCCGACGTAGGCGCCCCAGTAGATCTCGTCGTCGCCGTCAGCGGCGGTGAAGGCCGCCCTGGCGTCCAGCATGACCACCACGTCATCGGCGTTGACCGGGAAGCCCTCGGCGGCCAGCCGTCGGCCGGTGGTGATGTGCAGCGGGCGGCCGGTCCTGGTCAGGCTGATCTGGTGCTGCGCGGCGAGCGCCTGGACGCTGCTGATGCCGGGGATCACCCGGATCGCGAAGCTGACCTGGCCGCGGGCCAGCACGTCCCGCAGGATGTGCAGGGTGCTGTCGTAGAACGCCGGGTCGCCCCAGGCCAGGAACGCGCCGCGGCCGTCCTCGCCGAGCTCGGCGGTGATCAGCCGCTCGTAGACGCCGGCTCGCCGGGAGCGCCAGTCCGCGACCGCCGCCGCGTACGCCTCGGCGGTCCGGTCGCGCGGCGGGTCCGCCGCGGTGACGATCCGGGTCCCCCCGGTGATGTACCGGTCGCAGATCTGTTTGCGCACGTCGATCAGCTCGTGCCGCTCCTGGCCCTTGTCCATCATGAACACCACGTCCGCGGCGTTCAGCTCGGCGATGGCCTGGACCGTGAGGTGCCCGGGATCTCCCGACCCGATGCCCACGACCGAGATGGTCCTCATGGCGCGCTCCGCTCGCTGTCCGGTGCCCGGCCGCGGTCGCGGGCCGCCGAGTACAGGTGACTGTCGTCGAACCCGGAACCGGCCAGCACGCGCCCGACCACGATGATGGCGGTGCGCCGGATTCCCCGGCGGCGGACCTGCTCGGCCAGGTCACCGAGCCGGCAGCGCAGCACGTCCTCGTCCGGCCAGGTGGCCCGGGCCACGACCGCGGCCGGGCAGTCCGGCCCGTACTGCGGCAGCAGGTCCGCGGCCACCTGGTCGATGCTCTGCACGGCCAGGTGCAGCACGAGCGTGGTCCCGGTCGCGGCGAGCGCGGTCAGTTCCTCGCCTGGCGGCATCGGCGTGGCCCGCGCGGCGGCCCGGGTGAGCACGACGGTCTGCCCGACGCCCGGCAGCGTCAGCTCCTGGCGCAGCGCCGCGGCCGCGGCCGCGAACGCGGGCACGCCCGGGACGATCTGCCACGGCACGCCCGCGGCGTCCAGCCGCCTGGCCTGCTCGGCGACCGCGCTGAAGATCGACGGGTCGCCGCTGTGCAGCCGCGCGACGTCGTCCCCGGCCTGGTGCGCCGATACCAGCTCCGCCGTGATGGCGTCCAGGTCTAGGTCCGCGGTGTCCACCAGCCGCGCGCCCGCGCGCGCGCCGGCCAGCACCTCCGCCGGCACCAGGCTTCCCGCGTACAGCACCACGGGCGCGGCGGCGATGAGCCGCTGCGCGCGGACCGTGAGCAAGTCCGGGGCGCCGGGCCCAGCGCCGATGAAGTACACCGTCATGTCCTGGTCACCTGCCACTGGGTGACGGGAAGCGCCGGCCGCCACGTAGTGAAGCCCCCCAGCGGCTCGAGGTAGCTGACCGCCACCTTGACCAGCTCGCCGCCTGCGGCCTGCTGCCATCGGTGCAGCAGCGTCTCGGACTCCATCGTGACCGAGTGTGCCACCAGCCTGCCGCCCGCCGGCAGCCGCTGCCAGCAGGTCTCGATCAGTCCGCCGGAGGTCAGGCCGCCGCCGATGAAAACCGCATCCGGCACCGGCAGCCCCGCCAGCGCGGCGGGCGCGGTGCCGGTGATCACCTGCAGGCCCGGCACGCCGAGAGCCGCGGCGTTGCGGCCGATCCGGGCCGCGCGATCTGGCCGGGCCTCTATGGCGACGGCGCGGGCGAGCGGGTCCGCGCGTATCCACTCGATGCCGATGCTGCCGCTTCCGGCGCCGACGTCCCACAGCAGCTGGCCGGGGCCGGGCCGCAGCACGGCCAGCGCCAGCGCCCGCAGCTCGCGCCGGGTTATCTGGCCGTCGGTCTCGTACGCGTCGTCGGGCAGCCCGGGCGTCCGTCCGGCGGCCGGCGACCCGGGGTCCGGCCGGGCCGTCACCGCCAGCACGCACAGGTCGTCAAAGCCGTTCCCGGTCAGGCCGACGGCCGTCTGCGGGCCGGTCACCCGCTCGGCCGGGCCGCCGAGCTGTTCCAGCACGGTCAGCTCGCTGCCTCCCCAGCCGCCGCCGGCCAGCGCGCCTGCCACCTGCGCCGGGGTCTGCCGGTCGCGGCACAGCACCAGCAGGCGGACGCCGGGCTGCAGCGCGGCCAGGACCGTCTCCGGCGGCCGGTTTACCAGCGAGACCACCGCTACCTCCTGCTGAGGCCAGCCCAGCCGCGCGCAGGCCAGCGTGACCGAGGACACGCCGGGCAGGATCCGGACGGCCGCCGGGCCGAGCCGCCGGGCCAGGGTGGCGCCGATCCCGTGCAGCGTCGGGTCACCGCTCGCCAGCACGCAAAGCCCCGGATTCTCCCGCAGGAGGTCATCGAGGTGCTCCAGGAGCGGGGATGGCAGCGGCACGCGCCGCGCGGACAGGTCCGGGAGCAAGGCGAGCTGCCGGGGGCTTCCGGCGATCACCGCAGCGGCGTGCAGCGCATCCCGGGCCGGCCCGGTCAGCCCGGTCCAGCCATCGGCGCCGATCCCGACGACCGTCACCCGGTCGGCGCCGGCGGAGTTGCGGTCACCTGCGTGCACGCGAGCACGTTATCGCGGGCCTGGTCCGGATCGGATAGGCCGGGCACGAGCCGCCGACCCGGTCCTGGCTAGCCTGGTTCCCTGGCCTCATGCAAGGCCAGCAGGTCCGCGACCGGCCCGCTGACCAGCCGGTAACGAATCACACGGCCGTCCCGCTCGGCGGTGACCACCTGGGCCGCGCGCAGATAGCGCAGGGTCTGGGAGACCGTCGTGTCATGGAACCCGGTCGCGGCGGCCAGGTCGGACACGCTGATCAGCCCGGCCGCCCTGATGCAGATCAGCAGGGCGAGGCGCGTCGGGTCGCCGAGCACGGCGAAGTCCCGGGCGCGGGCTTGCACCGCCGCGGGGCTGCCCAGGGCGGCGATCGCCTCGCAGACCCGCTCGCCATCGATGATGCGGTGACCGGACCGTTCGGCAGGCAGCAGATGCACGCGTCTACCTTGGCATGATTGCCTCGTGGTTCGCACATCTGATCATCTGATCATCCTTGACGATGAGAACGCCTCCCGATAACGTGCCTACTGCCCTGGGGCTCCCACCCCAGGGTGACGGCCAGCTCAGCGAAGTCCGGTCAGAACCCGGCACTGTCCCGCAACGGTGAAGCCCCTGACGGGGACGAGTCCGGTCGCCTGAGCCGGCGCGTCGGCGAACTTCAGTCCTCGGACGAAGGGCGGTTCGTGCGGCGCCGGTAGCGGTGTCCGCGAGCTCTCTTCTTCCTCCGCACCCCGGGGGATGAGTCATGCGGCAAGCTCAGGGCGGCCGCGGCCGGGCGGCAGGACCCGCAGACACCGGCTGCGCGCCGTGACGGCTCGCACCGGCTTCGGCAGCCTCAGGCGACGGGCGCGGCGATCTCGGCGGCCCGGCGAGCGGATGCCGCTGGCGCTCGTCCTCGCCGCCTGCACCGTGCTGCTCCTCGTCACCATCACCCTGGGCGTCGGCCTCGGCCCAGTCAGCCTTAGCCCGGCGGAAGTTTGGCACGTCATCGTCGGCGGGCTGGCCGGCCATCCGGAGAACACCACCGCAGGAATCATCGTCTGGCAGATCAGGCTGCCCGAGGTGATGCTCGCGGCCGTGGTCGGTGCGGCCCTGACCACGGCCGGCGCCGTCGTGCAGGTCCTCGTCCGCAACGCCCTCGCCGACCCCTTCCTGCTCGGGGTGTCGTCGGGCGCCAGCGTGGGCGCCACCGCGGTGCTGCTGCTCGGCGCGTTCGCCGCGCTGGGCGTGTGGGCGATCTCGGTGGGCAGCATCCTGGGCGCCCTCGCCGCGATGGCCACGGTGTTCGCGGTGTCGCGCAGCGGCCGCGGGCTGTCGCCCACTCAGCTGATCTTGTGCGGCGTGGTCCTGTCCGCCTTGTTCGAGTCGGTGACCAGCTTCCTGATCTTCCGCGGGAACCCGCAGGCCACGCAGTCGGTACTTTTCTGGCTGCTCGGATCGTTCGGGCTGGCCAGCTGGAATCAGCTGCCGATCCCGGTAGTGGCGCTGGCCGCCGCCATGATCTACCTGATGGCCCAGGGCCGCGCGCTCAACGCGCTTGCCATGGGTACTGAGCCGGCCGCATCGCTCGGCGTTGATGTCCGGCGGCTGCGCCGGAACCTGTTCATCGTCACCTCGCTGATGGCCGGGGTCGCGGTCGCGGTCAGCGGCATCATCGGCTTCGTCGGCCTGGTCGTGCCGCACATCGTGCGGCTCATGGTCGGCTCCGATCACCGGCGGGTGCTGCCCACCGGCGTCTTGTTCGGCGCCTCGTTCATGGTCCTGGGTGACCTGCTCGCCCGCACCATCGTCGCTCCGCAGGAGATGCCGATCGGCGTCATCACCGCGTTCATCGGCGCGCCGACCCTTATCGTCTTGATCCGGCGGCGGCCTTACCTGTATGGGGCGACGCAATGAGCCTCCGCGTCGAGCACCTGTCGGTCGACATCGCCCGTCGGCGCATCGTCAGCGACATCAGCCTGGCTGCCGGGGACCGGCAATTCACCGCACTGCTCGGGCCGAACGGCAGCGGCAAGTCCACCATCCTCAAGACCATCTACCGGATACACAAGCCCGCCGCCGGCCGGATCCTGCTCGACGGCACCGATCTGCTGGCCCTGTCGGCCAGAGACGCCGCCCGGCGCATCGCGGTGGTAGCACAGGAAACCACCAGCGAGTTCGACTTCAGCGTCCGGGAGATGGTAATGATCGGCCGGACGCCGCACAAGCGGGGGTTCGACGCCGACACCGATGCCGACCATTCTGCCGTCGAGCAGGCGATCGAGCGGGTCGGCTGCGGACACCTCATCCCGCGCAGCTTTAACACGCTGTCTGGCGGCGAGAAGCAGCTCGTCCTGATCGCCCGCGCGCTCGCGCAGGGAGCCGATCACCTCATACTCGACGAGCCGACCAACCACCTCGACATCCACCACCAGGTCGAGATCCTCGAGCTCATCGCCGGGCTCGGCGTGACCGTGCTCGCCGCGCTACACGATCTCAGCCTGGCCGCGCTGTTCTGCCAGTCGGCCTACCTGCTGTCTAGCGGCCGGGTCGTCCTGGGCGGACCGCCGGCCTCTGTCCTCACCACGCAGACCATCTTGCGTGCCTATGGCGCCGACGTCCTGGTCATCGATCATCCCGACACCGGCACGCCGCACCTGATCCCCCGTCGCGCCCGACCGGACAGCGGCGCGCCCGCGCGCTGCCGCCCGAACATCCGTAACACCGATATCCCAGCCAGCCCGGAGGAACCCTGATGCACCGCCATCGCCCGTCTCGTCCTGCTGCCCAGCGCCCCGTCCGGGCGGTCGCCGCCCTGGCCGCGGTGCTGGCCGCCAGCGGCCTGCTCGCCGCCTGCGGCAGCAGCAGTTCCTCGTCACCCGGGTCCGCGGCGTCGACCGCCAAGCCCTACCCCGTGACCGTGACCAGCTGCGGCGTCCCGGTCACCTACGACCGGGCCCCGCAGCGCGCGGTGTCGAACGACATCAACACCACCGAGGACATGCTGGCGCTGGGCCTGGAGTCGCACATGGTGGGTACCTTCGCCGCGGTGGGCGACGGCCCCGTCGGCCAGCCGATACCGACCGAGTACCAGGCGGGCTTCAAGAAGGTCCGCGACGTGTCACCCGACAACTACTTCACGCTGGAGGAGCTGGTCGGGCTGCATCCCGATTTCCTGTTCGCGGGCTGGAACTACGGGCTGCAGGTCGGTACCAATCTCACGCCGACCTACCTGAGCAAGTTCGGGATCAAGACGCTCGTGCTCACCGAGTCCTGCGCCCACGTCCAGTCCTCCAAGGACTCAGTCAGCATCGACGACACCTACCAGGACCTGCGCAACCTCGGTGCCATCTTCAACGTCCGGGCCCGGGCGCAGAAGGTCGTCGCCGGGATGCAGGCCCAGGTGGCTGCGGCCCGCGCCAAGATCGCCGGTCTCAAGCCGGTCACCGTCTTCGACTACGACAGCGGCGAGGCTGCGCCCGTCACCGGGCCCGGCCTGGCCATGCCCACCCCGCTGATCAGCCTGGGCGGCGGAACCAACATCTTCGGATCGCTCAAGCAGAGCTGGACCACGGTGTCCTGGGAGCAGGTCGTGGCCGACCGGCCCCAGTGCATCATCATCAACGACTACGGCACCCCGACGGCCGCGCAGAAGGAGAAGTTCCTGGAGACTGACCCGGTAAGCAAGAACCTGCCCGCCGTGAAGAACCGCTGCTTCCTGCCGCTCAGCTACGACGAGGTCACGCCGAGTCCCCGTAACGCTCAGGCCGTGGTGGCCATCGCCCGGTGGCTGCACCCGGCGGCGTTCGGCCTTCCGCCCGACGGCTCCTGACCCGCGTCCGGACTGTATCGAGCAGCTCGCAAGTTCAGCACGGCTTCGCAGTTGCGGTATGACTTTGCGGGGCGGGAGTGGTGGACTGGGTGGGTGCGTTCGGGCTGGCTGGTGCTGGTGGTGTGTGCCGGGTTGGTGACGGCGGCTTGCGAGGGGCCGTCGCGACCGGCGGTCCCGGCCACGCCCGGCACGACGGCTGTTCCGGCTACGCCGCGCACGGGGGCCGTTCCTGCGGTGGCGGCTCGGTCGTGGGTCGATCTGGTGGTCCCGCCTGGCGAGGGCAGCGAGGCGTTTTCCACGCCGCGGCGGCTGGAGGTGCCGGAGGGGTGGACGGCGCGAGTGTGGGCGCGGGTGCCGGGCGCCCGCATGGAAGCCTGGACTCCTGAGGGCGACCTGCTGGTCAGCGTGCCTGGCAGCGGGCGTGTGGTGGAATTGACGCCCCGGTCGGGGGGGACGGCCGCGTCGCGGATCCTGCTGTCCGGGCTGACCTCGCCGCAGGGCCTGGCGTTCGCCCGCCTGGCCGGCCGGTGGGTGTTGTACGTCGGAGAGTCGGACCAGATCGACCGTTACCCCTGGGGGGCGGGGAGGATCAGCGGGACCCGCACGGTCATCGCTGCCCGCTTGCCCGATCTTGACCCGGCTGGCGACGACGTGCACCGGGAGAAAGACGTGGCGGTCGCCCCGGACGGGACGGTGTACTTCGACGTGGGCAGCTCGTCCAACGCCAGTCCCGGCGACCGGACCTCCTCGCCGCCGCGCGCGGTGATAATGGCCGTGAACCCTGACGGCGGTGACCTGCGCGTGGTCGAGACCGGGGTGCGCAACGGCGAGGGCCTGGCGGTGGCACCCGACGGCTCGGTGTGGACCGCGGTGAACGAGCGCGACAACGTGACCTACCCCTTCCACTCTTCCTACGCTGGGCAGGGCGACGCCTTCGGGCAGGTCATCCAGGCCTACGTCAACGAGCACCCGCCCGACGAGGTCACCCGGGTCACCGCCGGGCGGGACCTGGGATGGCCGTACTGCAACCCCGACCAGGACCTCAACCATCCGGCCGGATCGCTGGCTGAGGTTCCGTTCGTGCCCGACGCGGTCACCAACCCCGGCGGCACCCACCTGGACTGCGCGGCCCTGCGCCCGGTCGAGGTCGGCCTCCCGGCTCATAGCGCCCCGCTGGGCATGTCGTTCCTGGAGGGCAGCGCCATCCCGCCGCCATGGTCGGGCGGCGCGGTCGTCGCGGTACACGGCTCGTGGAACCGCCAGCCGCCCCGCTCCCCGGCCGTTCTGTGGATGGCGTGGGACGCCGCGAAGCACACGCTGGAGCCCGCGGTCACCCTGGTCACCGGATTCCAGAACCCCAACGGCAGCCGCTGGGGCCGCCCCGTCGACGCCGTGCCCGGACCCGACGGCGCCCTGCACGTCAGCGACGACACCGCCGGCGCCATCTACCGCCTGATGCCCCCCAGCTAACCCGGCCACCGGCCATCCTCCAACGAACCGGCCGGCGACGCGGTCAGTGCGGACAAGCCCGAACGCGCCCTCCAGGGACCTGCGTCGCCGATGAATAGAAGTCCTGCGCTTTGGGAAGTTCTGCCACGAAGCTAACTGCAACTGGCAACCAGCCAAGATCATATGACTGAGGTATTTCAGCAGGTCACGGGTGCGCCGCCAGGGACTTGAACCCCGAACCCGCGGATTAAGAGCTCGGCCGGCCCAAGTTCGCGCGGGTTCGTGCGCGATCGTTGCGCAGGTCACGCCCATGGCGTGGACGCCTGCGAACGGGTGTGCACATGGGCGAACTGCAACTAGAACTGCAACTAGGGCCCTGCTTCGCTATCCAAGATCAACGAGGAGCACGGCTAAGTTGGCTCGCTGTTCTGGAGGGGCCCCGTCAGCACCCAGCAGGAGGAATGAGTGCCTTCCCTAGACCGTGGCGGCTGTGGTAGCGCAGGCATATGACGGAAAGCCACCCACGCCGGGTCGGCGCGCCGGCCCTGGAGGTCCATGGGCCGGGCCCCGGCGAGGTCACCATTGCCGACCTGGCCGCGGGCGGTGCCGCGCTGCTGCTGTTCGTCTCCGAGGAGTGCCCCACCTCCGCGATGGCCCTGCGCAGGCTCGGCCCGCTGTGCCCGGCCTGGCAGGAAGCCGGGCTCACCAGCGCCGCCGTGTTCGAGGACCCGCTCGAGATCGCCGTCCGGGTGGCGCGCCGTCTCGGCTGGACGGGCGGAGTGGCCGCCGAGGACCCGCCGTACCAGACGTCGCGCGCCTACCGGCTGATCTCGGTGCCGACGGTGGTCCTGGTTGACCGCGCCGAGACGATAGCAGGCACCGTGACCGGCTGGGACCACGCGGCCCTGACGGCTCTCATCGGCCGGGCGGGAGCGCTCCTCGGCACCAGGCTTGCTCTCCCGGAGGCCACCGAGCCGCTGCTCAAGCCCGGATGCTCGTCCAAGGCCGCGATCGACCCGGAGCTGGCGGCCGCGATATCGGCCCCGGCCGGCACCGACGACGTCGAGGAGATGTTCGAGCGCGGCTGGACCGACGGACTGCCCGTCGTCCCGCCCACCCCGGACCGGGTCGAGGCGATGCTCGGCGGCTGCAACGGCCGGGTCTCCCTCGGCCTCGTCCCGCCCGACATGGGCGAGGCCACCCTGGAACGGGTCGCGGCCTGCGCGGTGCTAGCGGGCTGCCGCCCGGCCTACTTCCCGGTCGTGGTCGCGGCCGCCCAGGCCGCGCTCGATCCCGCATTCAACCTCCACGGCCAGGCGGTCACCACCCAGCCGGCCGGGCAGCTGGTGGTGGTGAACGGGCCGGTGCGCGAGGCGATCGGCCTGAACAGCGGCATGGGCGCGCTCGGCCCGGGATTCCGGGCGAACCTCACCATCGGCCGGGCGCTGCGGCTGCTGGTCACCCTCACCGGCGGAGCGATGCCCGGCAGGCTGGACCGGGCGACCCAGGGACAGATGGGGAAGGTCGGGTTCTGCATCGCCGAGGACGAAGAGGTGAGTCCCTGGGAGCCGCTGCACGTCGAGCGCGGTTTCCAGCCCGGCCAGTCGGTCGTCACGCTCATCGGCAGCGACGCGCCGCTGTCGATCTCCGACCACCGCAGCCGCACCCCCGAGGATCTCGCCTGGGTCCTCGCGTGGGCCGCGGCCAGCGCCTGGAGCACCAACTGGTGGCCACTGGAGGAGCCGTCGGTGTTCGTGATCTGCCCCGAGCACGCCGAGATGTTCCGCGCCGCCGGATGGACCAAGCAGCAGCTGCGCCGCTTCATGTTCGACGCGGTGCACAAGCCCGCCGCCGAGCTGCGCCGCGGCGAGACGACCCCGTTCGTCCACGCCGCCGACCCGGCCGCCCAGGTACCCAAGTGGGCGTCGCCGGAGGCGATCGTCCTGATCGTGGCCGGCGGCGAGGCCGGGCGTTACTCTGCAGTCCTGGGCCCATGCACCGGCATGGGATCCCAGATCGTGTCCCGGGAGGTGGGGTCGCCGTGGCCGCTGACTACGTGAGCCCGTTCGACGAGCGCGTCCGGGAGGCCGAGCCGCTCGCGCCACGCCCGGCTAGCGTCAGGGGGCGCCGGGTGGTGCTGCTCGACATCCGGAAGAACCGCGGCGCCGAGTTCCTCGACCGGATCGAGACGCTGCTGCAGGCAGCGGGCGCGGCGACGGCGCGCACCGCGAAGGAAATCTTCTCCAAGCCGGCCGCCCTGGCCCTGATCGGCGACATCGCAGGCCAGGCCGACCTGGTCGTGGAGGCTCTCGCCGATTGAGGCTCATGCACGTCGTGCAGTTTGCATGACCTCGTCCACCTGGAGCGCCGGGGCATCCCGGCGGTCGGCATCGCGACTGTGCCGTTCGCCGACGAAGCCATCGAGCAGGCCCGCCGGCTCGGCATGCCGGGTGCCCGCATGGTCTACATCCCCCACCCGGTCCAGCTGCTGACCGACCACGAGCTGGACGCCCAGGCCGACGCCATCTACCCCGCCGTGCTCGCCGCGCTGACCGATCCCGCCGCGCCGCCCCGCCACGGCACGGCCATCCCTGACCCGGAGTCCGGCCCGCCTTTTCAGGCCTAACGAGAACAGCCTCGCCGCCAAGATCAGATCTTGCACTCGGCCACGACAGACATGCTTACCCGCATGCCTGGGTGCGCGCTGTGCCCCACCCGGCCCGGCTTACCGAATGATGAGCACGCTGTCGCGGCGCGGGACCAGCTCCCCGATCACCGGCGCCCCGGGCAGTTCCCCGGCCACAAGCAGTCCGCCCGACGTCTGCGCGTCCGCGAGCAGCAGCAGATCGTCCTCGCCGACGGCGCCGGTGTCGGTGTGCGGGAGTACCCAGTCGAGGTTGCGGCGGCTCCCGCCAGGCATGTGCCCGGCCCGCATCGCCGGCCGCGTGCCCTCGATGAGCGGCACCGCGGCATGGTCGACCACCGCGGAGACCCCGCTGGCCCGGGCGAGCTTGAACAGGTGGCCGAGCAGGCCAAACCCAGTCACGTCGGTGGCGCAGCTGATCCCGGCGGCCCTGGCCTGGCGGCTGGCGTCAGCGTTGAGCGTGGTCATCACCTCGACCGCCGCCTCGCTTACCTGGCCGGTTGCCTTGTGCCAGGCGTTGAGCACGCCGGTGCCGATCGGCTTGGTCAGGCTCAGGGGCAGACCGGGCTGCCCGGTGTCGATCCGCAGCAGTGCGGCCGGGTCGGCGGCCCCGGTCACCGCCATCCCGTATTTGGGCTCGGGGTCGTCGATGCTGTGCCCACCGGCGACGTGACAGCTCGCCGCGCGGCCCACGTCCAGGCCGCCGCGCAGCACCTCGGCCGCCAGTTCGGTGGGGAGCTTGTCGCGGGGCCAGCCGAGCAGGTTCAGCGCGACCAGCGGCTCGCCGCCCATCGCGTAGATGTCGGACAGGGCGTTGGTGGCGGCGATACGCCCGAACGTGTACGCGTCGTCCACTACCGGGGTGAAGAAGTCGGCCGTCACCACGACCGCCAGGGCCGGGCTGACACGCACCACGGCGCCGTCGTCGCCGTTCTCCACTCCCACCATCAAGTCCGCGTCCGGGCCGTCGGGGACGAGCCTGGCTATCGTCTCCTCTAGTTCGCCGGGCGGGATCTTGCAGGCGCAGCCGCCGCCGCGCGCGTACTGGGTCAGCCGGAACGCACCAGGATCAGTCACAGGCCAAATGTAATGCTCTGTCCGGGCCAGCCGTCGGCCTGCGAGCTGAGCACCCCGGGTTCTGATGGCGGGCGTCGTGCGAGCGCGGGTACCCTCAGCGCCGGAGGCGTCTGGGTGCCTGGTGGCCCCCCCGGTCTTCAAAACCGGTGGGCGGCGTTCCGCGTCGTCGGCGGGTTCGATTCCCGTCCGCCTCCGCTACCAGCGCAAACTCCGCTCCGGAGGGCACCGGTGGGTTTACCCGGAGAGCTGTTTCCGTCCTGGATCAGCCCGATGTTGGCACAAGCGGTCGCTAGCGCGCGAGTTCGGTGTGGCCGTCGTCACGGTCCGCAAGGCCCTGGACGTGCCGCGGGACGAGGGCATCGTGAGGACCGAACCGGGATGGGGAACCTTCGTGATCCCCGAGGGCGAGCGGGACAAGACCTGATTCTCCCCAGCGCGCGCCGGGCGTTTCCCGGACGGCGGAAAGCTACGATCATGACGTGATCAACTGTGCGAAATGTGGGAGAGTGCTCCGCAAGGCGGCCGCAGGCGCCGCCATGGTCTGCGTGTTCTGCACCGCAAGCATCCAGATGCCGACGCCGGGCGAGGCAGCTGCCCAGGCAACGCCGCCAGCCTCGCACGCGGTCCGGATCACTAAACAGTACCCAGGCCATTCGCCCGACCCCGCCGACCCCAAGCACGTCGAGGCGGACGAACCGCCCGAGTTCGTGCCTGCGCCCCCGTTCGTCGGCATGCAGCGCCCAGTCCGGGCCCGACTCCCTCAGCAGCCTCGCGGTCGCATTTACACGGCACCCGTCTTGCCGCTACCGCCTGCACCTCAGCCACAGCCGATCCGGCGCGGCCCGGTGCAGGCTCGCCAGCTTCAGCAGCCTCGCGGGCGCATCAGCGGACCGATCCCGGCAGCGCAGCCGACCACGCCTCCCACGGCTGAGCGGCCGCCCGCGGCGTAATGCACATCACGCTGAGCCGGCCGAGGTGCCCGTCTCAGCCGACCCGAGAAATCCCCGAGAGCCACATGACCGGCGACCGGTAGCCGACGTGCTCGACGGCTCCGTGTCGAGCACCCGCAATTGCTGCCCCTCCGTGCGGCTTGACGGTTGAATGGCCGTAGGTCGCGGCGGCCGTTAGGGTCGCGGTTGTGGATCCCCGCCGTCACGTGCCCCGGACTGACGTGGTGCTGGCCGATCCGCGCCTGGTCGCGGCGCGGGAGGTGCTGGGCACCGGGCTGGTCAAGGCGGCCGTGGCCCGCGCCCAGGAACTGGCCCGGGCGGGGGCCATCAGCCCGGCGGGCGTGGCTGACGCCGCGGCCGCCGCGCTGCCTCCCACCGCCGCCTCCCTGACCCCGGTGATCAACGCCACCGGCGTTATCGTGCACACCAATCTCGGCCGGGCGCCGCTGTCGGCCGCTGCGCGGGCAGCGGTAGAGGCTGCGGCGGGCTACACCGACGTGGAGTTCGACCTGACCTCGGGCCAGCGCGGCCGCCGCGGCCGGGGGGCGCTGGAGGCCTTGGCGCGGGCGGTCCCGGCGGCCGGGGCGGTGCACGTGGTCAACAACAACGCCGCCGCGCTGGTCCTGGCGGCCACGGCGCTGGCCGCCAGGCGCGAGATCCTTGTCAGCCGAGGCGAGCTGATCGAGATCGGCGACGGCTTCCGGCTTCCTGACCTGCTGCAGTCCACCGGCGCCCGGATCCGTGAGGTGGGCACCACCAACCGGACCGTGCTGGGCGACTACCAGCGCGCGATCGGGGCGGACACGGCGTTCATCCTGAAGGTGCACCCGTCCAACTACCGGATCGAGGGGTTCACGGCCTCGGCCGGCGTCGCGGAGCTCGCCAGCCTGGGGGTGCTGGTGGTCGGCGACATCGGATCGGGCCTGCTGGCGCCGAGCCCGGTGCTCCCTGACGAGCCCGACGCGGACACATGGTTGCGGGCGGGCGCTGGGCTGGTCACCGCCAGCGGCGACAAGCTGCTCGGCGGCCCGCAGGCCGGCTTGCTGCTCGGCGCGGCGGAGACCATCACCCGCCTGGCGCGCCATCCGCTGGCCCGCGCGCTGCGGGTGGACAAGCTGACCCTGGCCGCGCTGGAGGCGACCCTAGCCGGCCCGGCGCCGCCGGTCACCCAGGCGCTGACCGCCACCGCGTCGTCAGTCCGGGAGCGCGCCGGGGCCCTGGCGGCGCAACTGGCCGGCGCGGGCGTCGACTGCCGCGTGGTGCCCTCCGATGCCGCGGCCGGGGGCGGCGGCGCCCCCGGCGTGACCCTGCCCAGCGCCGCGCTGTCCCTGCCCGAGGGACTGGCCCCGGGCCTGCGGTCTGGCGCGGCGATGCGCCGCGGCGACGTGCCTGCGGTGGTCGGCCGGATCGAGCACGGCCGGCTCCTGCTGGACCTGCGCACGGTCGCGCCCGCCGACGACGAGCGGCTGGCCGCGGCGGTGCTCGCCGCAGCCAGCGACGGGCCCGCGCAGTCCCCCGGCCCTCCGATCGCGCCTCCGGCGTCCGCCACTGGCGGACCTGCCACGCCGGAGTAGCCTATGCACGTCATCGCCACTGCGGGTCATGTGGATCACGGCAAGTCTCTGCTGGTGCGCGCGCTCACCGGGATGGAACCCGACCGATGGGAAGCCGAGCAGCGCCGCGGCATGACCATCGACCTCGGTTTCGCCTGGATGACCCTGCCCTCAGGTGAGGCGATCGCGTTCGTCGACGTGCCCGGACACGAGCGGTTCGTCACCAACATGCTGGCCGGCGCGGGCCCGGCCCCGGCGGTGATGTTCGTGGTGGCCGCCGACGAGGGCTGGAAGCCCCAGTCGGCCGAGCACCTGGCGGCGATCGACGCCCTCGGCGTCCGGCACGGCATCCTGGTGATCACGCGTTCCGACCTGGCCGATCCCGCGCCCGCGCTGCGGCAGGCCGAGCGCAAGATCGCCGCGACCAGCCTGGGGGAGCTGGAAGCCGTCGCGGTCAGCGCGGTCACCGGCCAGGGCCTTCCCGACCTGGTCGCCGCGCTCAGCCGGCTCGCGGCCCGGCTCCCCGAACCGGACCCGGCCGGCGGTGTCCGGTTGTGGCTGGACCGGGTGTTCGCCATCAAGGGCAGCGGGACCGTGGTCACCGGGACGTTGCAGGCCGGGACCATACACACGGGGGACGAACTGACGGCGGCCCCCTCCATGCGCACGGTGCGCATCCGCGGCGTGCAGTCCCTCGGCGCCCCGGCAGCTCAGGTCAGCGGCGTGGCCCGGGTGGCGCTGAACCTGCGCGGGGTCAGCACCCGTGAGCTGGGCCGCGGCATGGCCCTCACCCAGGCAGGTCGCTGGACGATGACCAGCGTGATCGACGTCCGCCTGGCACCACCCCCGCCGCAGCAGCCGCCCGGCATCATCCGCCTCCCGCCGCAGCTCACGCTGCATATTGGCGCCGCGCGCACCGTGGCCAGGCCCCGGATGCTGGGCAGCCGGTTCGCCCGGCTGAGCCTGGACCGCCCGCTGCCGCTGCATATCGGCGACCGGATCCTGCTCCGCGACCCCGGCGCGGCTCCGGACCACGCGGGCAGCCGGCCGGTATTCGGCGCGATGGTGCTCGACGTCGCACCGCCGCGACTGCGCGGCAACCGGGCCGCCGCCGCTGCCGAGCGGGAGCTGGCCTCCTGGCCGGAGGTGCCGCAGACACCGGATCTGCTGCGCCGTCACCGGCTGCTGCGGGCCGGGCAGGCCACGGCCATGGGCCTGCGCGACCTGCCCCCGCCGGTCAGCGGGGAATGGCTGGCTGACCCGGCGCACTGGCGGCGGTTGCGCGAGCTCCTGACGGCGGCGGTCGACGCGCACGCGGCCCGCGACCCGCTCGCGCCGGGCCTCCCGCTGGAGGCGGCCCGGGCGGAACTGGGCCTGCCCGAGCGCGGCCTGGTCGAGGCCCTCGCCGCGTGGCGCCCGGACGACGGCGCCGACGAGATGCTGCACGCGAGCGGCGGGTACCTGAGCCGCGCCGATCCGGGCGAAGGGGGGGTGCCTAGGGACGCTGACGCTGCCCTTGCGCCGGGTCAGCGCCCAGCCGCCGACGGCAGCACCGCGCAGGCCTCCGGGCCGCGCCTTCCGGCTCCGGTGGCCGAGGCGGTCCAGGCGGTGCTTGCCGACCTAGCGGACGCCCCGTTCAGCGCACCCGACGCGGAGCGGATGGCCGAACTGGGGCTCGACGCACGGGCCGCGGCGGCGGCTGAGCGCGCCGGCCTGCTGCGCCGCCTGCCCGGCAACGTGCTGCTAGCGCCCGACGCGCCGGAGCGAGCGGCGCGGATCCTGGCCGGCCTGCCCCAGCCATTCACAACGGCGCAGGCCAGGCAGGCGCTGGGCACGACACGGCGGGTGGTAATCCCGCTGCTGGAGTGGCTAGACCGAGAAAGGGTCACCCGGCGGCTGCCCGACGACCGCAGGACCATACGTGAGCCGTCAGGCTCCCCGTGACCGAACGGAGGACGATGAGCACGCTGGACGACTGGACCGGCGCGCTGTGCGCCGAGCTCGGCCTTGACCCCAAGGATGTCGACCAGAAGACGGTGCTCAACCTGGCCAGGGTCGCGGCCCACACGGTGGACAGGCCGGCCGCGCCGCTGACCGCCTACGCCCTGGGCGTCGCGGTCGGCCGCGGGCAACCGCTGGCGGAGACCGCCGCGAAACTCCAGGAGCTTGCCCGAGGCTGGCCGGCTGACCACTGACCGGCACCGGTCACGGGAATGCGCCGGTCATCGGGTGGACATCGATGTGCTCGCCGCGTGCGAATTTCCCCTGCCCGATGGGAATCGGCCACCAGGCGTGAGCGCGCATCAGCCGGCTGATCGACCCGGCGCCGCGCCTGCCCGGCGTGGCCACGACAAGGCCATCAGAATGCTGGGCCGCCGGGGCAAGGGACACCGGGACCCAGTCCTCGACATCGGATGAGGAGGTCCAGTCGCACGCCAGCTGCGCTCGCTGGCATAGACGATCTGCGGACTGCACCCCCTGAAGCGCCGCGAGCAGGGGGACGGCGAACAGCTCGAAGATCACCGCGGCGGCGAGCGGGTAGCCAGGTATGCCGATCACGGGAACGGTCGTCGCGCTCGGGCGGGCTCGGGACCGGCCCAGCTGGGTGTAGCCGAGCAGCACGGGGTGGCCCGGCCGGACCGCGACGCCCCTGACGGCCAGGCCGCCCGACCGGGAGATGACGGCAGCAGTGTGATCACTGCGCCCGGCGCTGGAGCCTGCGATGATCAGCACGATGTGCGCCGCGGCCGCGGCCCGCCGGATCTCGGCGGCGATCGCGTCCGGGTCATCGGGCTGCACGTCACTGACCAGCGGCCGGGCGCCGGCCTCCTCGGCCCGGGAGGCCAGCAGGAGCGAGTTGCTGTCGGTCACGTCCCCTGGCCCGAGCGCCGACCCGACCGGCCGGATCTCATCCCCGGTCGGGATGATCGCAACGACGGGTCGCCGGGCGACCTCCAGCGTGGCATGCCCGGCCGCGGCGGCGGCCGCCAGATCGGCCGGGCGCAGCCGGTGGCCTGCCGGGATGAGCAGCTCACCGGCCGGGAAGTCCTCACCACGGGCCCGCACGTTCAGGCCGCGCGGCGCCGGTCCGGTGATCTGGGCACTGCCGTCGGCGCCGAACTGGACCCGCTCGCGCTCCACGACCGTGTCCGTGCCCGCAGGCATCAGGTCGCCAGTATCGACCCAGGTGAACGAGGCAGCGGCGAGCTGCCACACACCGACGGCAGCAGGGACGGCCTTGATCGCGATGCCGTCCATCGCGGCGCAGTCGGAACGGGGCACGGACCAGCGGGCACGGACGGAGACGGTGGCCACCCGGCCGAGCCCGTCTCGCACCGGCACCTGCTCCACAGCGGGCGTACCGTGCCAGCCCGCGGCGGCGCACACCTCGAGCCACTGGGAATAGGCGGCCGCCGGGCTAGGCCTCGGACGGGGCGGGGCTGCGCGCGGCATGCTCACACTTAAGCACGCTCAGGAAAGCACGCTCAGGCCAATATCCGGTGGGCTCCGGTGTAGACGTTCATCGACGGGCCGCGCAAGAAGCCGACCAGGGTCAGGCCCGCCTCCTCGGCCAGGTCGACCGCGAGCGAGGACGGCGCGGAGACGGCGGCGAGCAACGGGATGCCTGCCAGGACAGCTTTCTGGACCAGTTCGAACGAAGCCCGGCCGCTGACCAGCAGGACACAGCCGGCCAGCGGCAGGCGGCCATCCAGCAGCGCCCAGCCCACCACCTTGTCTACCGCGTTGTGCCGGCCCACGTCCTCGCGGACGGCGATCAGCTCGCCGTCGGCACTGAACAGCCCGGCGGCGTGCAGCCCGCCGGTGCGCGAGAACACTCGCTGCGCGTCGCGCAGCCGGTCCGGGAGCGTGGCCAGCGTTTCCGGCGCGAAGCGGGTGGGATCCCCGGCCAGCGGCGCGTGCGGCAGGACGCAGATGTCGGCGATGCTCGCCTTCCCGCACAGGCCGCACGCGCTGGTGGTCATGAAGTTGCGCCGCGCGCCGGGCCCGACGGTGACCCCCGGGGCCAGGGTCACGTCCGCGATGTTGCCCATGCCGTCGTGGTCGCCGTGGCCGCAGGCGGTGCCGTCGCAGAGCTTGATCCCGGCGATGTCAGCGGGCGAGCGGACCACGGCCTCGCTCACCAGGAACCCGGCCGCCAGCTCAAGATCATCGCCGGGGGTGCGCATGGTCATGGTCAGCGCGGTCCCGTCCACCCTGATCCCGAGCGGTTCCTCGGCTGCCAGGAAGTCTGCGCGAGCCGACGTTCCAGGCCCGTCCTGGCCGGACAGCGAGATCCGCAGCACGCGCCGTCGCGCCGTCCGCCCGGACAACGACCCGCCTTCCGCCTCGCTGGCCCTTTCCCGACAGGGTACGCGCGCGGCAGGTGGAAGTTATTATCGTGATACGACATGTTCAGGTGACCTGCCCGTTGCGGCGTATGCCGGGCCCAGGCCGCCCTGCGACGTAGACCCGGTCAGAACGCCGAAAGTAAACTGGCGGTGTCGGCAGTTGCTCGTCAGAAAGGTGCGCTCGATGGGCAAGCAGGTACGGCTGACGGAGCCGCTGGTCCGGGACAACGGGACACTGCGGCCGGCCTCGTGGGATGAGGCTCTCGATCGCGTCGCGGCCGGGTTCGCGGTCGCCCGGGAGCGGGACGCCACGAAGTCCTTCGGGATGTTCAGCTGCTCCAAGGCCACGAACGAGATGAACTACGCGGCCCAGAAGTTCACCCGGGCCGTGATGGGCAGCAACAACATCGACAGCTGCAACCGAACTTGACACGCTCCTAGCGTCGTCGGTCTGGCGGCAGTGTTCGGGGCTGGTGGGGGCACCAGCTCGTACCGGGAGGCGGAAGACGCCGACCTGCTCGTCCTGTGGGGCTCAAACGCGCGCGAAGCTCACCCGATCTTCTTCCATCACGTGCTGAAGGGCGTCCGCAACGGCGCCCGGATGTACGCGGTCGATCCCCGGCGGACCTCGTCGGCACAGTGGGCCGACGCGTGGCTTGGGATCGACGTCGGCTCCGACATCTCGCTGGCCAACGCCATCGGCCGCGAGATCATCGAGGCCGGGCTGGTGAACGACACGTTCGTCGAGCGGGCCACCACCGGCTTCGACGCCTACGCGGCGAGCGTGAAGCCCTACACGCTGGAGCGGGCCTCGCGCGACACCGGCGTGCCTGCCGACCTCATCCGCCAGCTGGCCCACGACTACGCCCGCGCCGACCGGGCCCAGATCTGCTGGACCCTGGGCATCACCGAGCACCACAACGCGGCCGACAACGTGTTCGCGCTCATCAACCTGTCCCTGCTCACCGGGCACGTCGGGCGGTACGGATCCGGGCTGGTCCCGCTCCGCGGCCAGAACAACGTGCAGGGCGGCGGCGATATGGGGGCGATCCCCAACAAGCTGACCGGGTTCCAGGACGTCGCGACCAACGCCGAAGCCCGGGCCCGGTTCGAGGCCGCCTACGGGACGCCTATCCCGCCCAAGGCAGGCTGGCATCTGTCGCTCATGTTCGAGGCGATGGAGCGGGGCGAGCTCACCGCCTGCTACATCATCGGCGAGAACCCGCTGCGCTCCGAGGCCGATACCGGGCGGGCCCGCAAGCTCCTGAACGGGCTGGAGCACTTTGTGGTGCAGGACATGTTCCTCACCGACACGGCCAAGCTCGCCACCGTGGTGCTGCCGGCCACCGCGACATGGTGCGAGGCCGAGGGAACCGTGACCTCCAGCGAGCGCCGGGTGCAGCGGGTCCGCAAGGCTCTGGACCCGCCGCCCGGGGCACGCGACGACATCGAGATCATCTGCGAGATCGCCCGCCGCCTCGGCGCCGACTGGGGCCACCCGACCGCCGAGGATCTCTGGAACGAGCTGCGTACCCTGTCACCCATGCACGCGGGCATGAGCTACCAGCGGCTGGAGCAACTCGGCGGCATCCAGTGGCCCTGCTACGACGAACAGCACCCGGGCGAGCTGTTCCTGCACGCACGGCTGTGGGAAGAAGACCCGGCCAAGCGCGGGCCAGCTGCCCCGTTCACGCCCGTAGAACAGGACCCGCCGGTGGACGAGCTGTCACCGGAGTTCCCGATCCGGCTCACCACCGGGCGTCGGCTGGACTCGTTCAACACCGGCGTGCAGTCGGGCCACTACGCGACGCCGATCCGGCGGCCGGAGACGCTCAACCTCTCGCCCGAAGACGCAAGCCGTCTCGGCATGGCCGAGGGCGAAGTGGTGCGCGTGTCGTCCCGCCGTGGATCACTTGAGGTGCCGGTCCACGTCGACGAGCAGCTCCGGGCCGGGCTCGCCTTCATGACCTTGCACTTCCCCGACCAGGTTGCCACCAACGTGCTCACGCTGGACGCCTGGGATCCCAAGTCGGGAACAGCCGAGTTCAAGGCGACGGCGATCCGGGTGGACAAGCTGGACGTCCCCGACCCTGGGGGCGACGAGACCCAGCGCGCGGAGGCGAGCGCCTAGTGGACCTGCGGCTCGGGGTCGCATCACCGGCGACCGATGAGGAGCGGACTGCTGTCGCTTCGGTCCTCGGGCCGCCAGAGACTGGCTGGGACGGAGGGCAGCGTACGGCGGCCGACGGGCACGCCGCGTATGGCGGCCACGCGGCGCGGGCCCAGCGGCACCTGCTGCTGCCGGTGCTGCACGCGGTGCAGGAACGGATCGGCTGGATCAGCCCGGGTGCCCTCGACCATATCTGCGCCCGGCTCACCATCCCTCCAGCCGATGCGTACGGGGTGGCGTCGTTCTACGCCTTGTTCCGCACCGTCCCTTCTTCGGCTGCGGTCGTGCACGTCTGCGACGACCTCGCCTGCCGGGTGAGCGGCGCGGAGCAGGTATGCGCGGAGATGGAGCGCCGGTTCGGCCCCGAGGGAACCGAGGCCGCGTCCAACGGCACCGGCGTCGTCTGGCAGCGCAGCCCCTGCCTGGGCCAGTGCGACCGCGGCTCGGCGGCCATGATCCAGCATGCGGGCGCGGACCCGGCCCGGGCCGGGCTGGCCCCCTTCGATCCCGCGCAGGTGCAGCAGGCGCTCGCACCCGCGGAGCCTGATAAGCCCGGTCCCCCGCTTGTCCCGCAGACGGCACGCGACCGCTCCTCGCTCCGGCTGCTGCAGCGGGTAGGGCTCATCGATCCGGGCTCGCTCGATTCCTACCGCGCCGCAGGCGGGTACGAGATGCTCCGCCGGGCGGTGGCCGCGGGGCCGCAGGCCGTGATCCGGGAACTAAAGGACGCCAAGCTGCTCGGCCGCGGCGGCGCGGCGTTCCCGATCGCGGTGAAATGGGAGGCGGTGGCCACCAACCCGGTCCGGCCGCACTACGTCGTCTGCAACGCCGACGAATCCGAGCCCGGCACGTTCAAAGACCGGGTGCTGATGGAGCAGGATCCGTACGCCCTGCTGGAAGCTCTCACGATCATGGGGTATAGCTGCGGGGCGGAACAGGGCTACATCTACATCCGGGGCGAATACCCGCTGGCCGAGGCCCGGCTGCGACACGCCGTCGGCCAGGCCCGCGCCCGCGGCTTCCTCGGCCCCGACGTCATGGGCGCAGGTTTCGCCTTCGACATCGAGGTCAGGCGCGGCGCCGGCGCCTACATCGCCGGCGAGGAAACCGCCCTGATCAACTCCATCGAGGGCAAGCGGGCCGAGCCGCGCAACAAGCCGCCCTTCCCGGCCCAGGTCGGCCTGTTCGACAAGCCGACCGCCATAAACAACGTCGAGACCCTTCTCTGCGTGCTGGAGATCCTGCGGATCGGCGGGCCCGCCTACGCGCAGATCGGCACCGAGAACTCCACCGGCACCCGGCTGTTCTGCCTGTCCGGCTGCATCGAGCGGCCCGGCCTGTACGAGTACGAGTTCGGGGTCACGCTGCGCCAGGTCATCGAGGCAGCGGGCGGGGTACGCGGCGGTCGGCCGCTCCAGGCGGTGCTCCTCGGCGGCGCGGCGGGCTCGTTCGTCGGCCCGGACGCGCTGGATACTCCGCTCACGTTCGAGGGGGTGCGCGCCATCGGCGCGACGCTGGGATCCGGCGTCGTCCTGGTGCTCGATGACACCGTAGATGTGACCGATCTGCTCCGGCGGATCGCCCAGTTCTTCCGCGACGAGTCCTGTGGACAATGCGTGCCATGCCGGCTCGGGACGGTGCGCCAGGAGGAACTGCTTGGACGCCTGCTGCGCGGCACCCCGATCGGATCGGCGGCGCGCGAACTCGCGCTGCTGGACGACATAGCCATGGTCGCCCGCGACGCCTCGATCTGCGGCCTGGGCCAGACGGCAGTCGGCGCCGCCCAGTCCGCGGTCAGACTCGGCCTAGTCGGCGGGGCCGGAACCGGCGGAACCGGGACCAGCGGCAACGGGAAGGATCCGGCATGAGCACGGTGTTCCTGGAGGCGCCCAAGCGGCTAGTCGACATCACGGTCGACGGAACGACAGTGCGCGTCCCCGAGGGCGCCACGCTGCTGGAGGCCTGTCGGCAGCAGGGCATCGACACCCCCACTCTGTGCTACCTGGAGAACCTCACCCCGGTGAACGTATGCCGGGTGTGCGTGGTCGAGGTGGAGAAATCCCGGACGCTGGTGCCGGCCTGCTCGCGGAAGGCAGAGCCCGGCATGGTCGTACACACCGACTCCGAGCGGGTGCGCACCAGCCGGAAGATGGTGCTGGAGTTCCTGGCCTCCTCGGTCGACGTGTCGCTCGCCTCATCCGACGTGCGCCACTGGATGGAGTGCTACGACGCCGACCCGACCCGGTACGGCGACCCGGCCCCGCCGCACGAGGCCGGGGAGCGCGACGCGGCCCGCCCCGGCGAGCACCACACCAGGGAGGACTCCGCCGCCGAGACCGTCGCCCAGCCGGTGAAGGTCGACAACGACAGCTACATCCGCGACTACTCGCGCTGCATCCTGTGCTACAAGTGCGTGGAAGCATGCGGCGAGGACGCCCAGAACACCTTCGCCATCGCCGTGGCCGGGCGAGGTTTCGACGCCCGCATCTCCACCGAGTTCGACGTCGGCCTGCCCGACTCGGCCTGCGTCTACTGCGGCAACTGCATCGGGGTATGCCCGACCGGCGCACTGATGTTCAAGAGCGAACACGACATGCGGCAGGCCGAGACCTGGGACGAATCGCGGCAGACCGTCACCACCACCATCTGCCCGTACTGCGGCGTCGGCTGCAACCTCGAACTGCACGTACAGGACAACCGGATCGTCAAGGTGACCTCCCCCCTCGACCACGACGTCGGTAACGGTCACCTGTGCGTGAAGGGCCGGTTCGGCTTCGAGTTCGTCCAGCGCCGGGCCGGGGAGTCCTGAGGGAATCCTGCAAGCCAGCACGCAGCTCTTGGCAATGGGCTTGGAGCAGCTTTCGGTGAATGCTGCTTCCTGCTGGACTACTGGACCTCATGATCCTTCGCGTGGGAGAGGCAGCGGGAACGGACGCGATCGAGGATGTCCGCTTGGTCCAGACGTATGCGCTAGTTCGGCCTGCCATCCCGCCTGGTCCAGGAACTGCATAGTGGCGGTCATTGTCTCGTGGCGCCATAGCGCCAGCGTGTGCTCCATTCCGGTGGTCGTGTGTAGCCGGTCCGCTAGGGCGGCGGCGAGGGGTCCGAACGCGGCGAGCTGCCTGCTGAGCAGGCTGGCTGGATTGTCCCCGGCCCGGTCTAGCAACGCAAGCTTGATCATCAGCTCCGACCGGACGTCTCTGGAATGGGCCACCGGCGTGCGCAGCCACACTCTGGCGGCGCTGCGGCCCGCCCGGGTTGCCCTGACCAGGGACCGGGCCGGACCCGATTGGGTGCGTTGCTCTCCAGCCAGCTCCACCAAGCCGAGCTGGTCAAGCCGTCGGATGGCCCGGTAGATCGTGGGCTTGGAAATCTGCCAGACCCGGCCCAGGCTCCCCCCGTGAGAGAACAGCCCTGCAATGGCAAAGCCATACGTCGGTTTCTCACAGGCGACGCACAAGACCGGCCATTCACACAGCGACAGCGGCCATTCCCCAGGATCGGGCATTACCTCACCCTAAGCGACAGGGACGGACTGCTGCATTACTTGCCGGACGACTAGGCAGAGTGCTCAACTCAGGCCCGGCACCAGGTAACGGACAGCGATCGCGATGACCAGCACGCCGACCAATCGGCGGATCAGGACATCGGGAAGCCGGGACTGAAGCCGTGCACCGGTGTAGCCCCCGGCCAGGCCACCGATACCCAGCGCGATCCCGGTGGGCCAGTTCGGGGCGACCGGGGCGTGCTGGTTGATGGACAAGATTGTGAAGGTGATCACGCCGCCGACCGAGGTCACGAACGTAGACGCCAGCGCGGCCGGGGCGACCTCGACGGCCTTACGGCCCGACCCGATCAGGATCGGGGCCAGGATTGAGCCGCCGCCGATCCCGTAGATCCCGCCCACGCAGCCGGTCGCAGCCGACAAAGCGATCAGGACCGGCACCGGGATGCGCCGCACCGGCCGGTCCGAGTCGTCGTCCGGGCGGGATGGCCGGGTCAGCAGCAGCCAGACCCCCAGCGGCAGCAGCACAGCCGCCACCACCAGGTCGAAAACCTGCGGACCGGGCAGCACCTTGACCCGGATGACCGACCCGGCGACTACGCCGGGCAGGGTCCCGGCGATGAGCACCAGGGCTAGGCGGCCGCCGGTCTGGCCCTGCCGCCAGTACCGGTACAGCGCCCCCGGGGTTGAAACGACGTTGTAGAGCAGGTTGGTCGGGGTGACGGCCGGGCTGGGCGTGCCCAGGACGCTGACCTGAAACGGCAGCAGCAGCACCGCCCCGGAGATCCCCGCGGGGGTCGACAGCACCGCGATGACAAAGGCCGCGACCAACGCGACGACCTCAGTCCAGCCCGATCCGAGCACGCGTTCACGCTAGGCCGGTAGTTGCCCACTGGCAGTCGATGACCGGGCTAATTGCGCGCGGCAAATAGGCGGAGCGGCCGTGCGCCCTGGGTGATCGAGAGCAATGACCGACGGTGGCATAGCTGTGCGCGGCCTAGGCCAGCGGCATTTAGTCTCATCAGAGATAAGCGCGCGTTGTCTCAGATAGTGACCCATTATCACTAATAACGTCAGGGCTATCCAGGGGGAACGTCCGGACCGGGCAGGCCGACTCCCGCACGTTATCTCCGATAGCACGGTTGTTCCCGGCTGCCGTGGTGCCGGATGCTCGAGCGAACAGGAGGATCACTCTGGATGATGCGGGGGCCGATGGTGATGAGTGGTCAAGGGAGTGTTTACAGGCGGTGCGGCTGCGTCGATCCGGTGACCCGCCGCCAGCTTGGCGGGCGGTGCCCGCGGCGGGCGGGCAGCCGTCACGGGAGCTGGTACATCGACCTGGGGCTGCCCGCCGGGCCAGACGGCCGCCGCCGGGTCCGCCGGGGCGGCTACCCGTCCCGGGCGGCCGCCACAGCGGTACTGACCAGGCTGCGGGGTCCGGGTCACGGCGATCAGGACGACCGGGCGCTGACGGTAGGGGACTGGCTGGCGCACTGGCTGGCGTCGCGGACGTCGCCGGCCGCCTCCACGGTCCGCGGCTACAGCGCGCACGTGCGCTTGTACCTGGCCCCGTACCTGGGGCCAGTGCTGCTGGCCGAGCTGTCTGCCGAACACGTCCAGGCGATGTTCACCGCGATCACCCGCCACCATCAAGCTGCCGGGTCGCCGGTGACCTCAGCGACGCTGAACCGGATCCGCGCCACGTTGCGGGCCGCGCTCAACGCCGCGGTCCGCCGCGGCCTGATCGGCGACAACCCGGCCAGCCGGGCCGAGCTTCCGCGGGCTCGCCGGCCCCGGGCGGTGGTGTGGACACCCGGCCGGGTCGAGCACTGGCAGCACACCGGCGAACGGCCCGCCGTGGCGGTGTGGACCGCCGCGCAGACCGCGCAGTTCCTGCGGTCCATCGCCGGTCACCGGCTGTACGCCGCCTACCACCTGATCGCGCTGCGGGGGCTGCGCAGGGGCGAGGCGGCCGGGCGGCGCTGGTGCGATGTCGACCTGAACGGCAAGACCGCGGTGATCAGCCAGCAGTTGCAGCAATACGACGGGCACCTGATCGTCTGCCCGCCCAAGACCCCGCACAGCATCCGCACGATCGCGCTGGACCACACCACCGTCGCCGCGCTGCGAACGCACCGCGACCGGCAGCGCGCCGAGGCCGCCCGCTTCGGGCCCGGCTACCGGGCCAGCGGGTACGTGTTCACTAACCTCAACGGCCACCCGATGGCCCCCGACCGGCTCACCCGCACCTTCAACAAGCTCGCCGCCGACGCCGGGCTGCCGCCGGTACGGCTGCACGACCTTCGGCACGGCGCGGCCACGCTCGCCCTGGCCGCAGGCGTGGACCTGCGCACCGTGCAAGACATGCTCGGCCACTCCAGCATCGTGCTCACCGCCGACACCTACATCTCGGTGCTGCCCGAGGTCGCCCGCATCGCAGCGGAGAAGGTCGCCGCGCTGATCCTGCGGGCTGGATGCCTGGTCCCGGGAACCAGGCGCCGGCGCCAGCGTCACCGCAGGCGGCATAACAGCCGGCGGCATGACCGGCCGCGGTCGAGGGCGCACCCTGGGCGGCAGATCGGTCGGTCGGCCCACCGCAGCCGGGCAGGTCCCCGCTGACCGCGCAATAGCCGCGCTGCCTGTGCCCGCGAGGGATCCCGTCCGTAACAGTCGATGCAGAAGGGAAGCTAACCGAACAAGACGACTCCGCGGCCGGGATCGAGGCCTCGGCGGGCTGAATGCCGCCCGCCCAGTGACCCTTGCGAATGACGGACGGCGACGCCCGCGTCGGGTCATCTGGACGGCCCTGGACGGCCCTGGACGGCCCTGGACGGCCCTGGACGGCCCCACAGTGGCCTCAGTCTGGCCCCATGCAAGATCAACACTGACGCCGGGATCATGTATCGGCGCAGGTCAGGACGGGTGCGCCGCCAGGGACTTGAACCCCGAACCCGCGGATTAAGAGTCCGCTGCTCTGCCAATTGAGCTAGCGGCGCCAGGACCCAGTGATGGTAGCAGCCCGGCGCTGCCGGGGGCCAATTAGGCGCGAACTTGATCATCGCGCGGCGGGCAGACAGGGGTGCCCGACCGTTGCCGAAAGCGGCCCCGGCCGCCCGGCGACCTCGCGATCAGGATCCCAGGAACCTGCCTATGACCTCGGCCGACCGCGACGGGCGTCCGGTCCTCGCCTCCTGCCGGTCGGCGACGCTCATCACCTGCAGGCCGGCGTTCACGCCGAGCCAGCGCAACGGTTCGGGCTCCCAGAGAGGCGAATGGTGGCCGACCCAGGGTAGCCGGGTGATCTCGCTGTCCGTCCCGGTGATCAGGTCGGACAGGGTACGCCCGGCCAGGTTGGTGGTGGCTACCCCGTCGCCGACGTAGCCGCCGGCCCAGCCGAGCCCGGTGGAGCGGTCCAGGCCGACCGACGCGCACCAATCCCGGGGCACGCCGATCGGGCCCCCCCAGCCGTGCGTCACCTCGACGTCCCTGAGCACCGGGAACAGCTCAGCCAGGGTGCGCCGCAGCGCCGCGAATACCGCGGGAACGCGGTCGAACGACGGCCGTACGGCCGAGCCGAGGTGGTACGGGGCGCCGCGGCCGCCGAACGCCAGCCTCCCGTCCGCGGTGCGCTGCCCGTAGATGATCAGGTGCCGCAGGTCGTTGAACGTCGGCCTGCCCGCGAGGCCGATCTCGGCCCAGACCGGCTCGGGCAGCGGGGCCGTCGCGATCATCAGCGAGTACACCGGAGCCACCGTGCGGCGCAGGCCCGGCAGTTGCGCGGTGTAGCCCTCGGTCGCGCGGATCACGTATCG
>Ga0335076_10000156_pt1 | contig 55982 bp, 42 predicted proteins | sample Lox_Sample_25_FD_206717 | JGI IMG/M metagenome (GOLD analysis project Ga0335076, IMG submission 206717) | Soil microbial communities from Loxahatchee National Wildlife Refuge, Florida, United States - Lox_Sample_2.5 | ecosystem: Environmental > Terrestrial > Soil > Wetlands | place: USA... | reverse complement strand
CTTGCGGCCTCGCTCAGGGCGGCCCTCGCTCGGCCCGATTGACTTCGCTCGCCTGCGGCTCGCTGCGCGCGCCTTCGGCGCTTGCGGCCTCGCTCAGGGCGGCCCTCGCTCGGCCGGACGTTCCGATCTTCCTTCTGCAACAGAAGGTTGCAGGGCTTCTCGCACGTGCCTCGCTCGCTTGACCCTGATTTTTCGCGCCAGTAACCTGCGCGCCGGTCGCCACAAGGGGTCAGGGGGACCGTGGCGGGAGCTCCGCTCCGGACCGGCTCTGTTCTCGCGGGGCCTTGTTCGCAGGGAAGGAATCGGCGGTGAGCGACAAGCGCGCGCCTATCTTCGGGTTTACAGCGGTCTTCTTGATCCTGGCCATCCTCTGGATCTGGTACCCGTTCGGGACCCCGCTCTTGTTCCAGTCGACGATCTTTCCGCTGACGGACAACGCGGAGCGCACGCAGAGCGTGTACGCGATGGTCTACTGGATCACGCTGGTCATCTTCCTCGTGGTCGAGGGCCTGCTCCTCTACACGCTGTTCCGCTTCCGCGCGCGCGGCGACGAGAAGGCGCCGCCGGCGCAGACACACGGTCACACGGCGCTCGAGGTGGGCTGGACGCTCGCCACCGTTGTCCTCGTGCTCGTCATGTACGTGCCCAGCTGCGCGGCGATCCGCTACCACCAGGGCCCACCGCCGACGCCGAACCCGCTGGTGATCGACGTGACGGGCCGCCAGTGGTTCTGGGAGTTCTACTACCCCGACCAGGACCTCACGACCGCGAACGAGATCGTCGTGCCGCAGGGCCGCACGGTGCTCTTCCACGTGTCGGCGACCGACGTGATCCACTCCTTCTGGTTCCCGCGCCTCGGCGGCAAGCGCGACGCCGTGCCCGGGCGCACGCAGCCCATGTGGTTCACGCCGACGGAGCTCGGTGACTTCCACGGCCAGTGCACGGAGTACTGCGGCTCGTCGCACGCGCTCATGAAGATGGACATCAAGGTCGTGCCAGCCGCCGACTTCGACGCCTGGGTCGCGCAGCAGAAGGCGCCGTCCGATCCCGCGGCCATGGCCGGCTTCGGCGTGTTCGCGGCTTCGGGCTGCATCGCCTGTCACATGACGATGCAGAACGACAAGACCGTGCTGCACATGAACGGCCCGAACCTGATGAAGGTGGCCACGCGCGGGAAGATCGCGGCGGGCATCCTCGACAACACGCCCGAGAACCTGAAGCTGTGGATCTCGAACCCGCAGCACGTGAAGCCCGACGCGAAGATGAATGTGCCCGCGATGCAGTGCACCGGTCCGGGCACGCCCGACGCGTGCTGCCGCGACGTCCAGATCGGCAACTGTCTGCCCGACGCCACCGTCGATCAGCTGGTCGCCTATCTAGAGATGATGAAGTAAGAGGAGCAACCGATGGCGACCGCGACTCACACGCTTCCGCACGCGCACGCCGCCGAGCCGACGGGGATCTGGAGCTGGATCACCACCGTCGACCACAAGCGCATCGGCATCCTCTACGGCGTCTCCGCGTTCATCCTGTTCATGACGGGCGGCGTCGAGGCGCTCATCATGCGGCTCCAGCTCGCGGAGCCCGACGGCACGGTCGTGTCGGCGCAGACGTTCAACGCGCTGTTCACAATGCACGGCACGACGATGATCTTCATGGCGATCATGCCGCTCGGTGCCGCCTTCTTCAATTACATGGTGCCGCTCATGATCGGCGCGCGCGACGTCGCGTTCCCGCGGCTCAACGCGCTGTCGTACTGGGTGTTCTTCTTCGGCGCGCTGTTCATCAACTCGAGCTTCCTGTTCGGCACGCCGCCCGACGCGGGCTGGTTCGCGTACGCGCCGCTGTCGAACCGCACGGGCTCGCCGACCCACTCGGTCGACTTCTGGATCCTCGGCCTGCAGATCCTCGGCGTCGCGTCGATGATGGCCGGCGTCAACTTCATCGTGACCATCCTCAACATGCGCGCGCCGGGCATGACGCTCATGCGCATGCCCGTGTTCGTGTGGATGGTGCTCGTGGTGCAGTTCCTGGTGGTGCTCGCGTTCCCGATCATCACGGTCGGGCTGGTCTTCCTCATGTTCGACCGCCTGTTCGGCACCAACTTCTACATCCCCGAGGCCGGCGCCGACCCGCTGCTCTACCAGCACCTGTTCTGGCTGTTCGGTCACCCCGAGGTGTACATCCTGATCCTGCCCGCGATGGGCATCGTCAGCGAAGTGCTGCCCACGTTCTCGCGCAAGCCGCTGTTCGGCGCCGAGTTCGTGATCTTCTCGGGCATCGCGATCGGCTTCCTCGGCTTCGGCGTGTGGAGCCACCACATGTTCACGACGGGCCTGGGGCCGGTCGCGGACATCTCGTTCTCGTTCACCACGATGATGATCGCCGTGCCCACTGCGGTGAAGATCTTCAACTGGATCGCCACCGTGTGGGGCGGTCAGCTGCGCTTCGACACGCCGATGCTGTTTGCGCTCGGCTTCGTGTTCATGTTCACGATCGGCGGTCTGTCGGGCTTCATGCACGCGGTGCCCGCGATCGACCTGCAGCAGCAGGACACCTACTTCATCGTCGCGCACTTCCACTACGTGCTGTTCGGCGGCTCGATCCTCGGCCTCTTCGGCGGGATCTACTACTGGTACCCGAAGTTCACGGGCCGGCTCATGGACGAGAGACTCGGCATGTACCACTTCTGGGGCACGATGATCGGGTTCAACATGACGTTCTTCCCGATGCACTTCCTGGGCGCCGACGGCATGCCGCGGCGCATCTACACGTACCACGCGTGGGAAGGCTGGTCGACGTGGAACATGGTCGCGACCGTCGGCGCGTTCATCATCGCGAGCTCGCAGCTGATCTTCCTGTACAACTACGTGACGAGCCGAGTGCGCGGCAAGGTCGCGGGCAACGATCCGTGGGACGCCGCGACGCTCGAGTGGGCGACTTCGTCGCCGCCGCCGGAGTGGGACTTCGATCGCATCCCGCAGGTGACGAGCTCACGCCCGGTCTTCGACATGAAGTACCACGGCGCGCCGAAGCCGCCCCCGGGCCGCGACGAGGGCATCCACATCCCGCCGCCGTCGTACTGGCCGATCATCGTGGGGCTCGGCATCGCGATGATCTTCGGGGGCGCGATGCTCGTGCCCACCAAGGGTCCGTGGGTGTCGATCACCGGCTTCGTGATCTTCGTCGGCGGCACGTTCGGATGGGTCTTCCAACCCGGATACGGCTACACGCCGTCGGAGCACCACTAGATGTCCGCTGACGCTCACGCCGAGTACACGTCGCTCGGCATTCCGCACCGCAAGCTGGGCTTTTGGACCTTCCTCGGCTCGGAGTGCATGTTCTTCGGCACGCTGATCGGGACTTACTTGTCGTACCGCGGCAAGAGCCTGGTCGGCCCGTACCCGCACGAGACGTTCAGCGTGCAGGTGACCACGATCTCGACGTTCACGCTGCTCGCGAGCTCGTTCTTCATGGTCATGGCGCTGCACTACGTGCGCGAAGGCAAGCGCTTTGCGGCGGGCGCGTGGCTGCTCGCGACGGCCGTCGGCGGCCTGGTCTTCCTCGGCTTCCAGAGCTTCGAGTTCACCGAGTTCTACCACAAGGGACTCTCGCTCTCGAAGAACCTCTACGGCACCACGTTCTTCGTGCTCACCGGCTTCCACGGCGCGCACGTGTCGGGCGGCGTGCTGTGGCTGCTCTCGCTGTTCGTCATGAACGCGCAGGGCAAGCTGCCGCCCTCGAAGGAGATGGACGTCGAGATCGCCGGCTTGTACTGGCACTTCGTCGACATCGTCTGGATCATCATCTTCACCGTCGTCTATCTCGTGGAGTTCGCGCAATGAGTGACTCGCACGCGCATCCGCCGGTCAGCCTCTACGTCAAGGTGATCTCGACGCTCACGATCATCACGGCGTTCGAGATCATGATCATCATCCCGCCCGTGAAGGCGTGGTACCACGCGAACCTGCCGGCCCTGGCAGCGGAGGTCGTGCCGATCCTGCTGATCCTGTCGGCCGTGAAGTTCTGGGCGGTGGTCTACTTCTTCATGCACCTGCGTCAGGACCACGGCACGCCGCGAATGGTGTTCGGGTTCCCGCTGGCGCTCGCGGCGTTGATGATCGTGGTGCTGATGCTCCTGAACGGCCACTTCGTGTAGGGATGCGGTGAACGCGCTCTCCGACGACGGCCGGCGGACGGCGCGACGCGCCGCACGGGGGGCCGCGCTCCTCGCCTTCGCGGCGTGGTGCCTGATCGCGATCGGCGCGCTCGTGCGCGCGCACGGCGCCGGGCTGTCGTGCCCCGACTGGCCGCTCTGCACGGGCAAGCTCGTGCCGGCGTTCGACGCGCGCATCGCGCTCGAGTGGGGCCACCGCGTGTTCGCGGGGACGGTGTCGCTCGGGCTCGTGGCGCTGGCGGCCGCGCTCGTGCGCCTGCCAGAGCTGCGCGCGCGCTTCGGCGTGCGGCTGGCGCTCCTGTTCGGCCTGCTCGGCACGCAGGTCGTGCTGGGCGGGCTCACCGTGCTGCTCGGACTGGCACCGTGGACGGTCACCGCGCACCTGTGCACGGGGAACCTGTTCATGCTGTCGCTCGCGTGGCTCGCGCGCGATCTCGGCGGCGCTGCGCGCGGCGAAACGCGCGCGCCGCTCGCGCCCGGGCTCGCGCGGCTGGTGTGGGGCGTCGCGGGGCTCGTGGCGCTGCAGGTCGTGCTCGGCGGGCTCGTGTCGAGCCATGCGGCGGGGCTGGCGTGTGCGAGCTTCCCGACCTGCAACGGCGACTCGCTGGCGCCCACGCTGCACGGGCTCGTCGGACTGCACGTGCTCCACCGCTTGAACGCGTACGCGGTGGCGCTCGGCTGCGCGGTGCTGGCGTTCCGGCTGCGCAACGCCGGGCCGATCGCGCGCCTGGGCTGGACGGCGCTGCGGCTGGTGCTGGTGCAGATCGCGGTCGGCGCGGCGAACGTGCTGATGCAGCTGCCGGTCGAGATCACGGCGCTGCACTCGGCGCTGGCGGCGGCGATCGTCGCGACGGTGGGCCTGGCGGTGCGCGAGGCGCTCGCGCCGGCGCGTATTACACAAGAAAGTGTTGCGCGCGAAGTCGCGCCGGAACGCCCCGCGCTCGGGGCCGCGCGATGAACGCGTACCTGGCGCTCACCAAGCCGCGGCTGCTGCCGCTCGTGCTGTTCTCGGGCCTGCCGGCGCTCGTGCTGGCGGAGGGCCGCTGGCCCAGCCTGCCGCTCGCGGGCTGGACTCTGCTCGGCACGGCGCTCGCCGCCGGCGCCGCGAACGCGCTGAACAGCTATCTCGAGCGCGAGCGCGACGCGCGCATGGCGCGCACCGCGACGCGGCCGCTGCCCGCGGGCACGCTCGCGCCCGCGCGCGCGCTGGCGCTCGGCCTGGCGCTCTCGGCGCTGGGCACCGGCGTGCTCTTCCAGGCCGCGGGCGCCGCCGCCGCGGGCATCGCGCTCGCGGCGATCCTCTTCTACGTGTTCGTGTACACGCTGTGGCTGAAGCCGCGCACGCCGTTCGCGGTGGTCGCGGGCGGCGTGTCGGGCGCGATCGCGCCGCTCATCGCGGACGCCGCGATCGACGGCCGCATCTCGCTCTCGGGCTGGCTGCTCTTCGCGATCATCTTCCTGTGGCAGCCGCCGCACTTCTACGCGATCGCGATGAACCACCGCGCCGACTACGCGCGCGCCGGCTTCCCGATGCTGTTCGACAGGATCGGCGACCGCGCGACGTGTCGGCGCAGCCTGCTCTGGATCGGGAGTCTCCTGCCCGTGACCATCGCGCCGCTCTGGCTCGGTATGCTCGGCCCGATCTACGGCGTGGCGACCCTCGCGCTGTGGGCGTGGTTCTTCGCGCAAGCCGTGGCGCTCTTGCGCCGGCCCGACGCGCCGACCGCGCGCCGCACCTTCCGCGTATCGCTCGTCTATCTCGTCGGCACGTTCGCCGCGATGCTCGCCGACCTGGCGCTCTGGAGCGCTCGGTGATCCGCGCGCTCGCGGCGCTCGTCCTCGCCGCGGGCCTGTGCGCATGCGGCCGAGACGAGCAGGCGAGTCCGCCCGCGCCGAATGCAGCGGCGCCGACTGCGCCGGCGCCGAGCGCGCCCGCAGCCACGCCGGCTTCGAGCACCGCGCCTTCGCCCGCCGCCCAACCGACCGCCGCGCCGACCGGCAGCCTGCGCGGCGACGCCGCGAACGGCAAGGCGCTCTACGCGCAGTACTGCACGAGCTGTCACGGCGCGGCGGGCCACGGCGACGGCCCGGTCGCGGGCACGCTCAACCCCAAGCCCGCGAACCACACCGACCACCAGTTCATGGCGTCGCTCAGCGACGAGCACCTGTACCAGGTGATCTCGAAGGGTGGCGCGTCGGTCGGGAAGTCGCCGATGATGGCGCCCTGGGGCGGCGTCATCAACGACCAGGGCATCAAGGACCTGATCGCCTACCTGCGCCAGCTCTCCAGCACCTAGCGTTGTACGAGGCGCTGACGCTCGACTTCTACGGCACCTTGGTCGAGGAAGACGGCGCGGTGATCGCGCGCATCGCCGCCGCCGTCGCAGCCGCGTCGCCGCGTGCGCCCTGGGCCGGCACGCCTGTGCGCCGCTGCGCACGGCGCGAGCTTCCGCAGCCAGCGGACGCTCGAGGTGGACAGCTTGAACGAGACGCTGGCCGAGTTCGGCGCGCGGCTCGACGCTCGCACACTCTCGGCCGAGCTCTTCGCGTACTGGCGCGCGCCGCGCGGTTTGCCCGGCGCGGCCGAGTTCGTCGCGAGACTTCACATGCCTGTGTGTATCGTCTCGAACATCGACGACGCCGACTTGCGCGCAGCGTTCGGCTCGGCGGGCTGCGCGCTCAGGGCCAGCGCTGCGAAGTGACTGGGGTGCGAGTCACTCCACTCGCGGTCTTCTCGCGGCCCAGTGCGACGAGCCACAGACCCGCGGGCACGAGCCCGAGATAGCAGAAGCCCGCGCACGACAAGGTCACGCGGATCCCGAAGGCGATGCTGAGCACGACCGCCAGCACCGACGCCAGCACGCCCATCGCGCCGTTGATGCCCCAGAACCACGGCGTCGGTTCGGGGTCGACCGCTTCGACCAGCTTCATCCCCGTCGGGAACGCGAAGCCGAGCAGGAAGCCGAGCGGCAACACCACGGCGAGCGACACCGCGACGCGCACGGCGAGCTCGCGGCCGGTCGTCGCCGCGAACACGTGCGAGAGCACGACGGGCAGCGCCAGCAGCACCGCGCCCACGAGCACCGCCCAGGTCGCCATGCCGCGCGTGCTCGCGATCGACAGCCGCTCCGACGCCAGGCTGCCGAACCCCGTGGCCAGGATCAGGCTGAACAGGCACACGGCGAGCGAGTAGATCGGGTGGCCGAGATACACGCTGAAGTACTGCAAGAGCGCGATCTCGCCGAGCATGAAGCCGAGCCCGATCAGCGAGAAATACGCCGTGCCTGCGGCCACGAGCGCGCCCGCGCTGCGGCGCGCCGCGCCGCGCAGCGGCACGAGGATCGTCGTGACCACGGCCGCGAGCGACACGAACAGGATCACCGATAGCGCGCCCGTCGCGCGGATGTTGCCGCCGAGCACGCCGCCCGTGCCCTTCGCCGGCGACTTCATGCGCGCCGCCGAGAGGATGCTCGAGAAGCGCAGCTGGTTGAAGAAGAACGGCCGGTCGTCGGTCGGCACCGTGAGGTCGAGATATTCGCTGCCCGCTGCGGCGTCGAGTGACGCGAGGTCGTGCGCCGACACGATCCGGCCGAGCAGCTCCGACTCGGGCGCCTCGTCGGGCGCGACGACCACCCCGAAGCCGAGCCGCTCGACCTCGCGGTGCAGGATCGCGAGCTGCTCCGGCGTGAACGGGCTCTTCGAGAGCACGAGCGTGGCGATGTTCGACGCGTGCGCGACGAACAGATGGGGGCGCGCGTCGGCGACGCCGGCGTCGAGCAGCGCGCCCGTCGCCAGCGCGATCATGCGCCCGGCCTCGTTCACGTCACCCGGGTTGTACCAGCGGCTCACCGTGAAGATGCCGTGCTCGTTCAGCGTGTGCAGGAACGCACGCCAACCTTCCAGGGTGTAGAGCCCGTTCTCGGACAGGCTGAACGCGCCCGCGCCCGTCGCGGCCCACGTGTCGATCATGCTCATCTGGATCAAGTCGAACTTCTCGGGCGTGCTCGCGAACCAGCTGCGCGCGTCGTCGACGTAGAGCTTCACGCCGGGGATCGAAGCCAGGTTCGAGAAGCCCATGTACTTCGGGTCCTGCGTGTGCAGGCGCACGAAGATCGGGTTCAGCTCGACGCCGGTGATGTCTTTCACGCCGTAGAGGTGCGCCGACATCACGTCGCGCCCGCCGCCGACGCCGATCACCGCCGACTTCGCGATGCCCGGCAGGTTGTACGCCAGGTTCACGAGGTCCCAGCGCAGGAAGCCGATGCTCTCGGGCGTGCCGTCGTAGTGGAACATGTCGGTGCCGGCGAGGCCGTCGATGTTGAGCGGGATCGCCTCGACCGACAGATCCGCGGGCGCGTTCGGCGACGCGCCCCACAGCATCGGCCGCGTCTCGTGCGGCAGCCCGGCGATGATGCGCGAGTACGAGTTCCAGCGCTCGAAGCCGTTCTGCGACGGGTCCTCGAGCTTGTCCTTCACGAGCACGGGACGGATGCCGACCGGCGAGACCGCGTTCGCGAACGCGAGCCCGGCGAAGAGCGCGGCCCACAGCGGCGGCCGCAGCCAGCCGCTGCCCGCGCCGCCCGCGAACGCCGCCGCCGCCAGCGCCGCGAGCGCGGCCGCGAGCAGGATCACCGACGGCGCGTTCAGGAAATTCAACAGCCCGACGACGGCCACGCAGCCGAGCGCGGCGCCGAGCAAGTCCGCCGCGTAGACCTGGTGGATCGGGAACGGGCTGCGCGTGAGCGCCAGGCTCACGGCGACGCCCGCGAACACGTACGGCACGGCCATCGCCGCGAGCAAGAGCGTCCAGGACACGAGCGTGACCGCCGTCGCGCTGACGGTGGTCACGAGCGAGAGCTGCACGAGCAGCGACGCGGGCATCGACAGCGCGGCGGCGAGCGACGCGCGCGCGAGCTCCGCCGAGAGCCGTTCTGGAACGAACTCGTCGCGGCGCAGGTAGACGCGCACTGCGCCGACGGTCATGCCGAGCATGGCGACGCTGATCGCGAAGAACGCCAGGTAGTACCAGGCGATCACCGACAGGATGCGCGTCTGCACGATCTGGAAGACCAGCATCGCGAAGCTGATCCCGAACACGCCCCAGAGGAACGCGCCCTTCGCGATCGTCCCGGTCCTCGCCGCCAATGCCTGCCCCGCGCTCAGAGGAGCGCGGATCGTATCACGCGGTCGTGACTCGCTACGACAATTCCGCGGCCGAGTAGCCCAGGATGTCGCGCGCGATGATCAGGCGCTGGATCTGGCCGGTGCCCTCGTAGATGTCGGTGATGCGGCAGTCGCGGAACCACTTCTCGAGCAGGTGGTCGAGCGAGATGCCGAGCGAACCGCACAGCTCGATGCAGCGCTGCGTCGCCGTACGCGCGATCTCGCCGCCCTTGGCCTTCGAGATCGACGCTTCCAGGTTGTTCGACTTCGATTCGCCGGACAGCCAGCTCGCGTGCAGCACGCACAGCATCGCGGCCTCGATGTCGGCCTCGATCTCGATGAGCTTCTGCTGCACCGCCGAGCGGCCGTGCACGCCGGCGTTCCAGTCGACCTCGACGCCTTCCGCCGCGAGCGCGTCGCGCGTGAAGTCGAGCGCCGCCTGCGCGATGCCCAGGCCGATCGCCGCCACCGCGGGCCGCGTCATGTTGAACGTCTTCATGACGCCCTTGAAGCCGCCGGCGCCTTCCTTCGGGATCGACTCGTCGCCGCCCAGCAGGTGGTCGCGCGGGATGCGGCAGTCGCGGAACACGTAGGCCGCGGTGTCGTCGGCGCGAATGCCGAGCTTCTTCTCCTTGTGAGTCACTTCGAAGCCGGGCGTGCCCTTCATGACGATGAAGCTCTTGATGCCCGCGCGCCCCGCGCTCTTGTCGATCGTGGCCCACACGACCACGCCTTCGGCGCGACACCCGGTGGTGACGAAGATCTTCTCGCCGTTCAGCACCCACTCGTCGCCCGAGAGCACGGCCGTGGTCTGCACTGCCTTCGAGTCACTGCCGCAGCCGGGCTCGGTGATTGCCATCGCGAGCGTCTTGCCGCCCCAGCGGCTCTGCTGCTCGGGGGTGCCCGACGCGCGCAGTGCCGCGTTGCCGAGCCCGCCGGTGCCGCGCCGCATGCGCACGGTGTAGTCGCCCCAGGTCTGGCCGGCGGTCACCAGCATGCTCATGACGCCCATCGAAGAGTCGAGCTCGTCGCGCTTCATGAGCAGCGCGAACGGGTTCTTGAAGTCCTTCGCCTCGGGCAGCGTGTCGGGCGCGAACTCCTCTTCGTGGTCGTCGTAGTAGCGCGCGTACTTGCGGCACACGAGCGCTTCTTCGCGCACCGTGGCCAGGATCTGCTCGTCTTTCTCGGAGAGGGTGAGGTCGATCATGTTCGTGTGTTCCTTCGCGCTAGAGGGCCGCGACGCTCTCGTTGACCGTGAGCGCGCGCGCGTTGCGGTACCACATCTCGACGGGGTACTCGCGGATGTAGCCATGGCCGCCGAAGATCTGCAGGCCGTTGTCGGCGATCTTCATGACCTCGCGGGTCGCGTACACGTGCGCGAGCGTCGCTGCGCGCGACGCGTCGACGCCGTGCTCGAGCAAACTCGCCGCCTTCCACACCAGGTGGCGCAGCGAATTGAGCTCGACCTGCATCTCCGCGAGCATGAACGCGATCGCCTGCTTCTGCGCGATCGGCTGGCCGAACGCGACGCGCTCGCGCGCGTAGGGCAGGGCGAGCTCGTACACGCCGCGCGCCAGCCCGAGGCCGAGCGCCGCGCTCGCCGTGCGCAGCATCGCGAGCAGCCGCGCGCCGTCGATGCCGCGGTCGCCGCCGAGCCGAGCCGACGCGGGCACCTCGACGCGGTCGAGCTCCACGCTGAAGCGCGGCAGGCACTGGAAGCCGAGCGTGCGCTCCGCTTCCGGCGCGATCGCCAAGCCCTTGGCGTCGCGCGGCACGATGAACGCCTCGAGGCCGGCCACGCCGTCGCGCGCGCCGCGCGCCACGACGAGCAAGTGACTCGCGGTCGACGCGAGCGGCACGAGCCGCTTCTTGCCGGACAGCGAGAAGCCCGAGCCCTTCGGCTCGGCGACCGTGCGCAGGCTCGACACCTCGAAGCTGAACGTGGGCTCGAGGAGCGCGAGCGTCGCAGCGTGGAAGCTCGAGCCGACGAACAGCGGCAGCAGCGACTTCTTCTGCTCGTCGGTGCCGAAGTCGAGGAGCGGCGCCACGAACAGCCCCGGCGCCAGCGCGGCAGCGGCGAGCGGCACGTCGCCGCAGCCGAGCTCCTCCAGCACGAGCGCGTTCGTGACGGGCGAACGGCCGATGCCGCCGCCGCCGAACGACTCGGGAATGGCGCCCGCGACCAGGCCGAGCTCCCAGCTCTTCTGCAGGAAGTCACTGGGCAGCTCGCGCTTCTCGTCGCAGGGGCGCGCGATCTCGCGCATCTCGTTCTTCGCGAACTCGCGCACGGTGTCGCGGACGAGCTCCTGCTCTTCCGTGGGTCCGAATGAGATCATCGCGGTTCTCCTCGTTCCTTTCTCTTCGGCGAATACGGCTGGTGGAAGTACCAGGCGATCGAGCCGCCTCGACCGTCCTTCTTCAGCTTCCCGTCGGCGACGGCCTCGCGGTCGTCCATGAGCCCGATCGCGAGCAGCGTCCAGTCGCGCGCGTCCGCCGTGTAGCGGACGTCGGCGCGCTCGGCGAAGCCCTCGCGCACGCGGCAGTCGCCGTCGTCGATGTCGATCGTCCAGACGCCGCCGCCCTTGCCCGTGAGCCGCAGCTCGTACGTGGTCCGGACGCCCGCGGTGCGCTCGTCGCGCAGCAGGAACGGCAGCGCCTCGACGACCGCCGCCGCGGTCGTCTCCTTGAACGGGCCGGCCTGCCGCATGATGTGCCGCACCCACCAGAGCGCGATCTCGCGCACGGCGGGCTCGAGCGTGCGCCCCAGGTCGGTCAGCGCGTACTGTGAGCGGCCGCCCGCGGGCACGGTCTCGACCAGGCCCTGCTCGACCATGCGGTGCAGGCGCGCCGAGAGGATGCGCGGCGCGATGCCCGTGCGGCCGCGCAGCTCCTGGAAGCCGCGCGGGCGTGCGAGCAGGTGGCGCACCAGCACGAGCGTCCAGCGGTCGCCGATCAGGTCGAGGCTGCGATGGACGGGATCGAAGATGGCGCCGGTCTCAGCGAGCCCGTCGGCGGCGATCTCGTGCCGCGCGCGCGCGCGGCTGGGTACCCGACGGGTCTTCCTGGAGGTAGACGAAGGCATATCCAGCTCCAGACGCTATCAGCACCACAATCAGTATTCAAGGGGTACTAATCGGCCGAAGCCCGCGCCCGCTGGAGTCCGGGGCCGCACGCCGGCAAGACGCGTGCATCGGATAAGATCGCGACGAAGGAGCGGAGACATGCGCATGGGTCTCATGATCGGCGCGACGGAAGGGCCCGCGGGGACGATCGACGGCCTCGTGGCGACGGCGAAGCGCTACGAGGCGGGCGGCTTTCCATGCCTGTGGATGGCGAACATCTTCGGTCTCGACGCGATCAACGCGCTGGGGCTCGTCGGGCGCGAGACCTCGCGGATCGAGCTCGGCACTGCGGTCGTGCCGACGTACCCGCGCCATCCGTTCGCGATCGCGCAGCAGGCGCTCACCACGCAGGCCGCGTCGCGCGGTCGTTTCGCGCTGGGTATCGGGCTCTCGCACAAGATCGTGATCGAGAACATGCTCGGCTTCTCGTACGACAAGCCCGCGCGCCACATGCGCGAGTACCTGTCCGTGCTGGCGCCGCTCCTGCGCGGCGAGGCCGTGCAGTTCCGCGGTGAGCAGTACCGCGTCGCGGGCGCGCTGCAGGTGCCGGGCGCCACGCGCGTGCCGCTGCTCGTCGCCGCGCTCGGGCCGATCATGCTGCGCATCACCGGCGAGCTCGCCGACGGCACGATCACCTGGATGACCGGGCCCAAGACGCTCGCCGCGCACATCCTGCCGGGCCTGCGCGAGGCCGCGAAGGCGGCGGGCCGGCCCGAGCCGCGCGTCGTCGCCGGCTTCCCGATCGTCGTCACGAATCAGCCGGCCGAAGCGCGCGAGAAGATCGCGAAGGCGCTCTCCATCTACGGGCAGCTGCCGTCGTACCGCGCGATGCTCGACCGCGAGGGTCTCGCCGGCCCGGCCGACATCGCGCTCGCGGGCGACGAAGCCACGCTGCGGCGCGAGCTCGCGCGGCTGCGCGAGCTCGGCGTCAGCGACTTCAGCGCCGCGATCAGCGCGGTGGAGCCCGGCGCCGAAGAGCGCACGGTCGCGTTCCTGGCGAGCGAGCTCGGAGGTGCGCGATGAGCGAGCCCGCAGTTCTCTACGAAGAGAAGGACCACGTCGCGACGCTCACGCTGAACCGGCCCGAGAACCGGAACAGCATGACCGAGGACGTGCTCGAAGGCCTGCGCGCCGCGGTGGCGCGCGTGCGCGAGGACGCCGAGGTGCGCTGCGTCATCGTGACGGGCCGCGGCAAGAGCTTCTGCGCCGGCGCCGACTTCAGGGCGCAGATCCAGCGCGGCGATTCGGGGGAGCGGAAGCTCCTGCCGAACGAGCGCAGCTTCGCGATGTACAGCCCGTTCCTTTCGCTGCTCCAGATCGAGGTGCCGGTGATCGGCGCGCTGAACGGCCACGCGATCGGCGGCGGGCTCGGGCTCGCGCTGGTGTGCGACATCCGCGTGGCCAACCGCGAGGCGAAGTACGGCGCGAACTTCACGCGCCTCGGGCTGCACCCGGGCATGGCGACGACGTACTTCCTGCCGCGCTTCGTCGGGATTCCGCGCGCGGCCGAGCTGCTCTTCACGGGCCGGCTCGTGTCGGGCGAAGAAGCGGCGCAGCTCGGGCTCGCGAACTACGCGGTGGCCGAGGACCAGGTGCTGCCGAAGTCGCTCGAGCTCGCGCACGAGATCGCGACCGCTGCGCCCATCGCCGTGCGCTGGACCAAGCGCTCGCTGTACCAGAACGTCGACTGGGATCCGGTGCGCGCGGCGCAGGCGGAGGCGCACGCGCAGTCGCGGACGCTCGAGACCGAAGACTCGAAAGAGGGCGTGCAGGCGCTGCTGCAGAAACGCGCGCCAGTGTTCAAAGGCAGGTAGACGGCCGGCTAGACTCTGGCGATGAAAGACGACGAACGTCGGACGCGCCAGCGCACCTCGCGCGTGCCCGAGGGCCGCGGCGAGCGGATCGCGCGGCTCGCCGGGCTGCTCGCGGCGATCGCGGGCGAGTCCGCGCTCGAGGCGCTGCGGCGCGTGGCAGGCGCCGGCGAGCGCGACGCGTCGCTGCTCTTGACGCGCGCGAGTGCGCGCCGGCTCGCCGACACGCTCGCCGACCTGCGCGGCGCGGCCATGAAGCTCGGCCAGCTCTTGTCGCTGCAGGGCGACGACCTCTTGTCGCCCGCGCTGCGCGAGACGCTCGCGGGCTTGCAGAGCCACGCGCACTTCATGCCCGAGGCGCAGGTGCGCCAGGTGCTCGCGAACGAGCTCGGGCGCGACTGGAAGCGCCGCTTCGCCGAGTTCGACTTCGAGCCGCTGGCCGCCGCGTCGATCGGCCAGGTGCACGCGGCCCACGCGCGCGACGGCCGCGACCTGGCGCTGAAGCTGCAGTACCCGGGCGTCGAGCGCTCCATCGACGGCGACGTCGACAACCTGTCGCTGCTGTTGCGCGCGTTGCGGCTCGTGCCGCCCGGGCTGGATCTGGACTCCGTCGTGCCCGAGCTGAAGGAAGAGCTCCGCCGCGAGGCCGACTACGGGCGCGAGGCGCGCAGCCAGGAGCAGTACCGCGCGCACGTCGGCGACGATCCCGGCGTGTTGGTGCCGCGCGTGCATTCCGACCTGTCGACGCACCGCGTGCTGGCGAGCGACCGCGTGCGCGCGCTGCCGATCGAGGACCTGCGCTCGCCGGCGCACCCGCAGCGGCTGCGCGACGCCGTGGGCGCGAAGCTGCTCCGGCTCGTGTTCCGCGAGCTCTTCGAGTTCCGCTTCGTGCAGACCGATCCGAACTTCGGGAACTACCTGTACGAGCCCAAGCACGAGCGCGTGGCGCTGCTCGACTTCGGCTCGGTGCGCAGCTTCTCGCGCCACTTCACCGACCGATACCGCGAGCTGATCGCCGCCACGGTCGCCGGTGAGCGCACCGAGGTCGAGGAGCGCGGCCGCGAGCTCGGCTTGCTGCGCGGCGACGAGAGCGCCGAGGCGTGTGCGGCGTTCGCGGAGCTCTCGCTGCGCGTCGCCGAGCCGCTCGCGCACCGCGGGCCGTACGACTTCGCGGGCACGCACCTGGCGCGCGAGGTGCGCGACCTCGGCGTCGAGGCGTACACGCGGCGCGGCCTGCACGCGCCGCCCACGGAGCTGATCTTCCTGCACCGCAAGCTCGCGGGGACGTACCTGTTGCTCGCGCACATCGGCGCGCGCGTCGACTGCGCGCGGATGTTCGAGGAGTTCGCCGGTTGAGCGCGCGCTGCCCGTGGGCCGAGAAGGATCCGCTCTACCACCCGTACCACGACGAAGAGTGGGGCGTGCCCTCGCACGACGACCGGCACTTGTTCGAGATGCTGGTGCTCGAGGGCGCGCAGGCGGGGCTGTCCTGGCTCACGATCCTGCGCAAGCGCGACGGCTACCGGCGCGCGTTCGACGGCTTCGACCCCGCGCGCGTCGCACGCTACACAGAAAAGCGTCAAGCCCGGCTGCTCGCGAACCCCGACATCGTGCGCAACCGCCATAAGGTCGCCGCAGCCACGCTGAACGCGCGCGCGTTCCTCGCCGTGGCGCGGGAGTTCGGCAGCTTCGACGCCTACCTGTGGCCCTTCGTCGGCGGCGCGCCAAAGCAGAACCGCTTTCGCACGCCCGCCGACGTGCCGGCCCGCACGGCCGAGTCCGACGCGCTGTCCAAGGACCTCGCCAGGCGCGGCTTCAAGTTCGCCGGCTCGACCATCTGCTACGCGTTCATGCAGGCCGTCGGCATGGTGAACGACCACCTGGTGAGCTGCCCGCGCCACGCGGCGGTCGCGGGGCGCAAGCGCCGGTGAGCTGGCAGCGGGTCGCGAAGCTCGACGACGTGCCGCCGGGCACCGCGCGGCGCGTAGTCGTCGCCGGCATCGAGATCGCGCTCTGCAACGTGGCCGGCGAGCTCTACGCGGTCGACGACGTGTGCACGCACGCGTACGCGAGCCTGTCGGAGGGCGCGCTCGTGGGCCACGAGCTCGAGTGCCCGCTGCACGGCGGCTGCTTCGACGTGCGCACCGGGGCGGCGGATGGCGGCATCGTCACAGAAGACCTGCGCCGCTTCGCGGTGCGCGTCGACGGCGGCGACGTGCTGGTGTCGCTGGCCGGCGACTAGCGCTTGCGCCGGAAGCTCTTCGCGGCCGCCGCCGGCGCGCCGCCCGCCGAGCTCGCGGACGCGCTCGTGTTGATCGACTGGCGGAACGACGTGTCGAAGTTCGCGCCCGCCGTGTCCGATTCGAGGTCGATCGTCGTCGGCAGATCGATCGTCGGATAGGCGCCGCACGCCTCGCCCGGGTCGCAGACGAGCATGTCGTTGTCCATGTCGCTGCCCGCGATGACGAGATACTGCCCCGCGGGGACGTTCGAGAACGAGTACGAGTACGCTCCGTTCGTCGCGGGCAGCGCGTCCTCCGTGATCACCTCGAGCGTGTTCGCGTCGACGAGCAGCACGTACTGGAAGCCGGCATCCGAAGCGGTCGCGCCGCCCACGCGCATGACCACCGGCACGTGGACCGTGCCCGCGGTCGACACCACGTCGATCGTCGCCGAATACGTCCCCGCGCCGAGCGAGCTCCGGTCGACCGCCGCGCGGTACTCGCCGAAGCCGTTCCCGTCGACGCTCACCGTGGAGACCGCGAGCCACGGCGCGCCGGCCGGGTTCTGCACCGCGACGGAGGAGACCGACAGCGCGTCGCTCGACGCGTTCGCCACCGTGAGGTCGAGCGTGTCGAGCGCGAGCCCGAAGTTCAGCCCCGACGGCGAGACGCTGAGCGACGTGACCGGGCTGGTGTCGGGCGCGCCCGCCGCGACGACGGCTGCGCGCGCGTCGATGAGCCCCCAGCCCGTGGCGGCGTCCCAGCCCGGTGTGCCGAGGTCGTCGGTGAGCTTGCCCTGCGCGAGCAGCGTGTCCACGTCGGCGGGCATGAGCGCGGGCGAGACGGAGCGCATGAGCGCGAGCACGCCCGACACGTGCGGTGTCGCCATCGACGTGCCCTGGTAGAACACGTAGTCGAAGGTGATCGGGCTGGCGCTGTCGTCGGCCAGGGTCGACAGCACGCCGTCGGCCCAGCCGTCCGCGTTGCGATCCACCGTGGTGTCGCCGCCCGGCGCCGCGATGTCGACGGCGGCGTTGAAGTTCGAGTAAGGCGCGGGATTGCGGTTCAGATCGACGGCCGCGACGGAGATCACGCCGTCGTAGTCCGCCGGGTAGGTGGGCTCGTTCGACGCGTCGTTGCCCGCGGCGGCCACCACGAACACGCCCGCGTCGTGGATCTGCTTGAAAAGCGCGTTGGTCGCGGCGTCGGGGCCGCCACCCGCCAGCGACAGGTTGATCACGTCCGCGCGCTGGGCCGGCAGCGTGCCCGAATCGTTGGGCAGGCCGGCCGCGAAGCGCACGCCCTGCATCACGTCGTACAGCGTGCCGCCATTCAGCCCGAGCACGCGCACCGGCATGACCTTCGAGCCCCACGCGATGCCCGCCACGCCGATCCCGTTGTTCGTCGCCGCGGCGATCGTGCCCGCCACGTGCGTGCCGTGGAACGAGCTCGCGCCGCCGAGCGCGCGGTCGCCGGGGTCGTTCGGGTCCGGGTCGATGCCGTCGCCGTCGCGCGCGCGCGATGCGTCGCGGATGAAGTCGTAGCCGGGCACGAGCTGGCCCGCGAGGTCGGGGTGGTCGAGGCGCACGCCCGTGTCGACGACGGCCACGATCACCGATGGATCGCCGGTCGTCAGGTCCCACGCCTGCGGCAGGTGGATCAGCGGGTAGTGCCACTGAAGTGTGTAGAGCGGGTCGTTCGGCACGAGCGCCGGGTGCATCACGTAGTTCAACGACACGCTCTCGAACTCGGGCCGCTGCCGCAGGCTCCGCAGCGCGAGGAGCGTCTCCTGGCGCGAGAGATCGGCCGCCGAGAGCCCCTTCGCCGACAGCTGCGCGTGCTCGGCCGCCGCGCCGAGCGCCTTGAAGGCCGCAGTGCGCGCGGTCGCGCTCGCCGGCAGCTGAACCAGCATCTCACGCGTGGTCTCGCCGGCGACGCGCGAGAGGCCCACGTCGGCGGGCAGTGCCAGCGCCTGCGCGCGCGCGCCCGCCGCCGCCGGAGTGGCCCGCAGCTTCACGACGAGCTCGCCGGGCACGAACTCCACGTCGGTGCGCTCCGTTCGCATCGCGGCCGCCGGTACCGTCTGCCCGACCGACAGGGTGTAGTTCGAGCCGCACGCGCAGAAGTCCTTCGGAAACACCTCGATGAAGTACTCGCCGTCGGACGGAGCGACCGTGAGCTCGTATGCGCCGATGCCCTCGGAGCAGAGCGGATCCGGCATGTTCCCGGACGGCGGCTTCGGTCCCCACAGGCACAGGTCCAGGTCGGCCTGGCCGGGCTGGTCGCCGGCGGGATCGCCGATCGACAGCAGCACTACCTGCCCCGCGCGCAGCGAGGCGAAGTAGCGGTCCATCGAGTCGCCGAAGTCGAACGAGTTGCCGGGCGCTCCGGCCTGTGGCGTGTTGACGTAGCCGCCCACCGTGGACGGCACGGCGAGCGGCTGCGCGTCCTCGATCAGGCTGCCGTTGTCGACGGGCGTCACGTTGGTGTCGTTCACGTCGGAGTCGACGAACGTCGACTCGGCCGCGTAGATCGTGCCCGAGAGCGAGTACGCGCCCAGATCCGAGCGCGTGATGCGCTCCCACAGCGCCGCCCAGCCCTCGACCGCCGCGGACACGCCGTCCGAGGTCGGGCCCTGGTAGAGGATCCCCTTCACGTTGGCCGACTTCTCGACGCCCGTGAACGACAGGTCGAACCGGTCGACGGCGGTGCCGAGGAGCTGCGTGCGGCGCGTGTCGTCGCCACGCCGCGCGAAGTCGATCTCGGCCGCGAACGCGCGCGCGGCGAGCGCGCCGGTGGCCAGCATCAGCTTGGCGCGGAACTTCAAGTCGCGCGCGCTCTCGAAGTCGACGTTCCCTGCGATCGCGCCGACCAGCGGGTCGACGTCGCTGGCGGAGATGGACAGGAGCGAGCCCACGTCGAGCCGCAGCCCGCAGTGCCCGCCGCTCTTCGCCGCCTTGGCGGCCGCCGCCTGGTACACCCCGGCGAACCTCTGCTCGGCCTTCACGAGGCACGACGTGGGGTCGTGCAGCGATGCGTACGCCTTCGCCCAGCAGGCGTGGCGCGCGGTGTAGAGCTTGCTCGCGGCCGACAGCTGCGTCAGCCGGCAGGCGAAGCCGGGGTCGGTGGCGGCGCGCGCCGCATCCGCTGCGGCGGCGAGCCAGAGCGAGACGCCCGCGAGCGCAACGGCGCGCGCGGCTCGCCCCGGAGACCGATCCCCCCACCGGCTCACGCGCGCATGAAAGCGCGAGCGAGAACGGCCGTCAACGCTGCTCACTTGCAGCGTATCGACAGGATCTTCAGATTCCGGAGCCCTTCTCTTCGAAGCCGGTGTGGATGCCGCACTCGCGGCTCTCGGGCCGCTCCCACCACCAGCGCCCGGCGCGCTCGTCCTCGCCCTCGCGGATGGCGCGCGAGCACGGGGCGCAGCCGACCGACGGGTAGCCCTTCGCGTGAAGCGCGTTCACGGGCACGGCGTGCTTGCGCACGTACGTCCACACGTCTTCCTTCGTCCACTTCGCGAGCGGGTTCAGCTTGATGCGCCCATCGTGGACCTCGTCGATCTCCGCGGCGGTCACGTCCGCGCGAGTCACGCCCTGCTCGGGGCGCAGCCCGCTGATCCAGGCGTCCAGGTCGGCGAGCGCGCGCTGCAGCGGCTCGACCTTGCGCACGCCGCAGCAGAGCTTCCGCTTCTCCACGGCGTCGTAGAAGAGGTTCATGCCGTGCGCGCGCACCATCTTCTGCACGCGCTCGGGATCGGGGAAGTAGACCTCGACCTCGACCGCGTAGCGCTCGCGCACGCGGTCGATCAGGTTGTGCGTCTCCTGCGGCAGTCGGCCCGTGTCGAGCGTGAACACGCGCGTCCGCTTGGGGTCGAGCTGGTACATCATGTCGAGCAGCACCAGGCCGTCCGGCGAGCCGAAGCTGGCCGACAGCGCGATACGCGGCGTGAAGTGCTCGAGCCCCCAGGCCAGGAGCTGCTGCGGCGACCGCTCGTTCAAGCGGCCCGAGCGGACCTCGTCGAGAACCGCGGCCGGAATCTCCTGCATCCCCATGTCTGTCTCGCCCTGTCTCTGTCGCTTGCTGCTCTGAAAATCTCTGGTGTGACACCCGGGAATTTGGCCTGCCCCGAGGTCCCAATCCCGACTGCTGAGACGGGATTTTACCCGTTCAGGTTTCCCGAGGCTCGCTCATTCGGGCGCGCACGGCTCGCCGGCCAGGTCCGAGTGGAGCCGAGTGCGCAGCGCCGCCGGCGGCCAGTCGCCGCCGCCCAGCGCGCTCATGCGCTCGAGCGGTTGGCTTGTTGCGCGCCTGCTCGATGCCGGTGAAGCGTCGGCGTAGTGGACCAGGGTCACGTTCGCGAAGTCCGGGTTCTCGAACGTGACTCGCGCGGTCGGCGAGGTCTGCGGCGCCTGCCAGTAAGTCAATGTGTTTCAGGCCGCGAGGAAGACGGCGAGCCGGGCCGGCGCGGGCCACGCAGAAGCCTATACTCGCGCCATGATCCCCCGCGTGTTCGTCGACGGCCACGTCGGTACCACCGGCCTGCGCATCCGCGATTGGCTGGCGGGCCGGCGCGACCTGTCGGTGGTCGAGCTGCCGGAGTCGCGGCGCAAGGACCCCGCGGCGCGGCGCGAGGCCATCGCGGGCGCGGACGTCGCGGTGCTGTGCCTGCCCGACGACGCAGCGCGCGAGGCGGCCGGTTTCGCCCGCGAGGCGGGCGTGCGCGTGCTCGACGCGAGCGCGGCGCACCGCGTGTCGCCGGGCTGGACCTTCGGGTTGCCCGAGCTCGCGCCGGGCCAGCGCGCTGAGATCGCCGCCGCGCCGGCGGTGTCGAACGCGGGCTGCTGGGCGACGGCGTCCATCCTGTTGCTGCGGCCGCTGGTCGACGCCGGCGTGCTGCCGCGCGACGCGGCGATCCACGTGCACGGCCTGTCCGGCTACTCGGGCGGCGGGCGCGAGATGATCGCGCGCTGGGAGGATCCCGCGCGAGGCCTGCTCACGCACGTGTACGAGGCGCCGTACGCGCTCGACCGCGTCCACAAGCACATCCCCGAGATCACGCGCTACGCGGGGCTCGCGCACATGCCCGTCTTCGTACCCGCGGTCGGGCCGTTCCGCTGCGGCATGCGCGTCGAGATCCCGCTGCACGCCGAGTCCGCGCGCGATCTCGCCGGCGGCAAGCGCGTGTTCGACGCGCTCGACGCGCGCTACCGGGGCGAGCGCTTCGTGCGCGTGCTGCCGATTCGCGAGCCGCTCGACTCGGACGAGCGCACGTTCGACCCGCGCGCGTGCAACGACACGAACCGGATCGAGCTGCGCGTGATTCCTCACCCAGCGGGACACGTGCTGCTCGTCGCCGTGCTCGACAACCTGGGCAAGGGCGCCGCGGGCGTCGCCATCCAGAACCTGAACTTGATGCTCGGGCTGCCCGAGGCGAGCGGGCTGCCGGACTGACTGCGGTGGACGAGGCGCTCGACCTCTGCCCGCCCGTGCGCGCTTGGTTCGAGCGCCGCTTCGCGGCCCCGACGCCGGCGCAGGCCGCGGGCTGGCCCGCGATCGCTGCCGGCGGCGACGTGCTGATCGCCGCCCCGACCGGCTCGGGCAAGACGCTCACCGCGTTCCTCCTGATCATCGACCGGCTCGTGCGCCGCTCGCTCGAAGGCCGCCTCACCGACCAGTGCGAGGCGATCTACGTGTCGCCGCTGCGCGCGCTCTCGCACGACATCCAGCGCAACCTCGAGACCCCGCTCGAGGAGATCCGCGCCGAGGCGCGCGCACAGGGCCTCGAGCTGCCGCCGATCCGTGCCGCCGTGCGCACGGGCGACACCTCGCCGTCGGAGCGCCAGGGCATGCTGCGCCGCGCGCCGCACATCCTGGTCACGACGCCCGAGTCGCTCTACGTGATGCTCACCTCCGACCGCGCGCGGAAGCTCCTGGCGACGGCGCGCACGGTGATCGTCGACGAGATCCACGCGCTCGCGCGCGACAAGCGCGGCTCGCACCTCGCGCTGTCGCTCGCGCGGCTCGACGCGCTGTGCGGCGCGCGCCCGGTGCGCATCGGCCTGTCGGCGACGCAGCGGCCCATGGACGAGATCGCCCGCTTCCTGTGCGGCGGCGCGGAGCGGCCCTGCCGCGTGATCGACCTGGGCCACCAGCGCGACCTCGACCTGGCGATCGACGTGCCGCCGAGCGAGGACCTCGCGGCGGTCGCCACGAAGGAGCAGTGGGACGACCTGATCGAGGTGCTGGCGGGATACACCGCGGCGCACCGCACCACGCTGATCTTCACGAACACGCGCCGGCTCGCGGAGCGGCTGGCGCACCGGCTCGGCGAGCGCATCGGTGCGGAACACGTCGCCGCGCACCACGGCAGCCTTTCGCGCGAGCGGCGCTTGAAGGTCGAGGCGCGCCTCAAGGCCGGCGAGCTGCGCGCGCTCGTCGCCACGGCGTCGCTCGAGCTGGGCATCGACATCGGCGAGATCGAGCTCGTGTGCCAGATCGGCTCGCCGCGCAGCATCGCCACCGCGCTGCAGCGCATCGGCCGCTCGGGCCACGCGCTCGGCCTGCGCCCGAAGGGGCGGCTCTTCCCGACCTCGCGCGACGAGTTGTGCGAGTGTGCTGCGCTCGTCCGCGCGGTGCGGGCGGGCCGGCTCGACAAGATCGTGATGCCCGAGGCGCCGCTCGACATCCTGGCGCAGCAGATCGTCGCGACGTGCGCGACGGGCGAGTGGACCGAGGAAGCGCTCTTCGAGCTGGCGCGCTCGACGTGGCCGTTCCGCGCGCTCGAGCGCGCCGACTTCGACGCCGTCGTGACCATGCTCGCCGACGGCTTCGAGACGCCGAAGGGCCGGCGCGCGACGTACCTGCACCGCGACCAGGTGAACGGCCGCGTGCGCGCGCGCCGCGGCGCGCGGCTCGCCGCGCTCATGTCGGGCGGCGCGATCCCGGAGGTCGGCGACTACCGCGTCGTGCTCGACCCCGACGACACGACGATCGGCACGGTGAACGAGGACTGGGCGATCGAGTCGAACGCCGGCGACGTGTTCCTGCTGGGCACGCACAGCTGGCGCATCCGCCGCGTCGAGTCCGCCGTGGTGCGCGTGACCGACGCGCAGGGCGCACCGCCGTCGATCCCGTTCTGGCTCGGCGAAGCGCCCGCGCGCACGGTCGAGCTGTCGCACGAGTTGTCGGAGCTGCGCACGGAAGTCGCGGCGCGGCTGGAAGAGGGCCTGCCCGCAGCCGTGGCCTGGCTCGAGCGCGAGTGCGGGCTCGCGGCGCACGGCGCCGAGCAGATCGCGAAGTACATCGACGCCCAGAAGACCGCGGTCGGCTTCGTGCCCACGTGCGACGAGCTGCTCGCCGAGCGCTTCTTCGACGAGGCCGGCGGCATGCAGCTCGTCATCCACTCGCCGAACGGCGGGCGCGTGAACCGCGGGCTCGGCCTCGCGCTCCGCAAACGCTTCTGCGCCTCGTTCAACCAGGAGCTGCAAGCGGCGGCCACCGACGACGCGGTCGTGCTGTCGCTCGGCAACCCGCAGACGTTCGACCTGGAGACGCTGCCGCGCTTCCTCCAGTCGGGCACGGTGGCCGAGGTGCTCGAGCAGGCGCTGCTCGGCTCGCCCATGTTCACGGCGCGCTGGCGCTGGAACGCGACGCGCTCGCTGGCCGTGCTGCGCTCGCGCGGCAAGGGCCGCGTGCCGTTCCCGATCCAGCGCATGCAGGCCGACGACCTGCTTGCGGCGGCGTTCCCCGACGTGTCCGCGTGCCAGGAGAACGTCACGTACCCGATCGAGATCCCCGACCACCCGCTGGTCGCGCAGACGATGCGCGACTGTCTGTGCGAGGCGTCGGACGTGCGGGGTCTCGAGCGGCTGCTCGCGTCGGTCGAAGCGGGCTCGGCGCGCTTCCGCTGTCTCGACACCGTGGAGCCGTCGCCGTTCGCGCACGAGATCCTGAACGCGCGGCCCTACGCGTTCCTCGACGACGCGCCGCTCGAGGAGCGCCGCACGCGCGCGGTGTCGCTGCGCCACGCGCTGCCGGCCGACGCGCGCGACCTCGCGAAGCTCGACCCGGCGGCGATCGCGCAGGTGCGCGAAGAGGCGGCGCCGATCGTGCGCGACCCCGACGAGCTGCACGAGCTGCTCTGCGACCTGGTCGTCGCGCGGCCCGGCGAGCTCGCGGGCGCGGAGCACCTGGACGCGCTGTTCGCGGCGGGCCGCGCCGCGCGCGTGCCGACGCCGGACGCGCCGCGCGTGCTGGCCAGCGAGAGCGCGGCGGAGGTGCGCGCGCTCTTCCCCGGCCTCGCGCTCGAGCCCGAGCCCGTGCTGCCGCCGGCGCTGGCGATGCGCACGGCCGAGCCCGAGGCGGCGCTCGACGCCGCGGTGCGCGGGCACCTGGCGCTGTTGGGCCCGGTCGAAGCGGCATCGCTCTCGACACGAATCGGTGTAGGCGCGCTCGCGGTCGAGTCCTCGCTGGCCCGGCTCGAGGGGCGTGGCATCGCAGTGCGCGGCCGCTTCGAGGACGGCGCGGGCGAGCAGTTCTGCGAGCGCAGCCTGCTGGCGCGCATCCACCGCTACACGCTCGCGCGCCTGCGGCGCGAGATCGAGCCCGTCTCCGCGCGCGTATTCCTGCGCTTCCTGCTCGAGTGGCAGCACGTGGCGCCGGGCCACAAGCTGGCAGGCGAGGGGGGGCTGCTGCGCGCGATCGAGGGCCTGTCCGGCTTCGAGGCCGCCGCGGCGTCGTGGGAGGCCGAGCTCCTGCCCGCGCGCGTCGACGGCTACAAGCCGGCGTTGCTCGATGCGCTGTGCCTGTCCGGTGCCGTGGCGTGGGGACGCGTCGTGCCCGCGGGCGCGGAGCGCGGCTCGCAGCCGTCGCGCCTGACACCGATTGGTGTATTCCCGCGCGCCGAGCTCGACGAGCTTCTGCACCAGGCGCCGCTGCGCGGGCTGCCCGCCGGGCTGCGGGGGCCGGCGGAGCGCGTGCTCGAGCTGCTGCGCGCGCGCGGCGCGCTCTTCGCCCGCGAGATCGAAGCCGCCGTGCGGCTCCTGCCCGTCGAGCTCGAAGAAGGCCTGCGCGAGCTCGTCGCGCAGGGAGTGGTGAGCTGCGACGGCTTCGCGCCGCTGCGCCGGCTGCTCGGGCCCGCGCGGCGCGACTCGCGCCGCCGCCCCGAGCGCCGCCGCGTGGTCGCAGCGCCGAACCTGCCCGTGCCCGAGGGCCGCTGGCACCTGCTCGCGCCCGCGAGCGCCGAAGTGCCCGACCTCGAGGCGCGTGCCGAGTCGCTCGCCTGGCGGCTGCTGCGCCGCTACGGCGTGGTGTTCCGCGACCTCGTCGCGCGCGAGTGGCTGCCCGACAGCTGGCGCGCCGTCCACGCGGCGCTGCGGCGGCTCGAGGCGCGCGGCCTCGTGCGCGGCGGTCGCTTCGTCACCGGCTTCACCGGCGAGCAATTCGCGCTGCCCGACGCGATCCCGCTCTTGCGCCGCGCGCGCTCGCGGCCCGACGCGGGCGAAATCGTGCGCGTGTCGGCCGCCGACCCGCTGAATCTCGTCGGCGTCATCTCCCCCGGCGCGCGCGTGCCCGCGGGCCACACGCGCTGGATCGTGTTCCGCGACGGGCTGCCGATCGCCGCGGAGGACCGCTCGGGCCGGAGCGAGCTGGAGCGCGCCGCCGGCTAGAGCCGGAACTGCCCGACGAGCGACTTCAGCTGCGCCGACAGCTCGAGCAGCTCGTCGGAACGCTTGCGCACGGCTGCCGCGCCTTCGCTCGAGTCCACCGACGAGCTGCGCACGGACTCGATGTGGGTCGCGACCTCGACGACGCCGCGCGCCGCGCGGCCGGCGTTCTCCGAGATGTTCGACATGCCGCGCATCAGGTCCGAGGCCTTGCCCGCGACCTCTGCGGCCATGTTCGAGGCCTCGCCGATGTTGCCCGTCACGTCGGCGATCATCTTCGTCGAGTCCGACGTCGCCTCGAACACCTTCGCCGAGGTGTGCGTCTGGTCCTCGACGGCCTTCGCGATGGCGGAGTTGATCGCGTGCGCGCCTTCCATGAGCTCGATGATCTGGCCGATCGCGCCGACCGACTGGCGCGTGAAGCTCTGCATGTCGCTGATCTGCAGCTCGATCTTCTTGGTCGCCTCGGTGGTCTCGCGCGCCAGGTCCTTCACTTCGTTGGCGACGACGGCGAAGCCCTTGCCCGCGTCGCCGGCCGACGCCGCTTCGATCGACGCGTTCAGCGACAGCAGGTTCGTCTGGTCGGCGACCTTCTGGATCAGCGCGACGATCTTGCCCGTCGCCTCGGCGCTCTCGGTGAGCTCGCGCAGCAGCTGCTGCACGGGCGTCGCTTTCTCGGCGCCCTGGCGCGAGACGGTCGCGGCCTTCTCGGTGTTGCCGCGGATCGTCGCCATGGCGTCCGAGATGTCGCGGATCGAGCCTTCCACCTCGACGGCGTTCGACGCGACCGCTTCCGCTGCGAGCGAGACCTGCGCCATGTTCTGGCTCATCTGATCCGTCGAGCTCGACACGGAGGAGACGTTGCGCGCGGCCTCCTCGGCGGACGTCGCGACGGCCTCGATGCTGGACGACACCTCGTGCGTGCGTTCGGCGACCGCGGTCGCACCCTGGCTCACGGTCTGACTGTTCTCGACCAGCCGCGCGGAGAGCGACGCGAGCTCGTTCGACGACTCGGACAACGTCGAAGCGTTCTCCGCCACTTCGCTCACCATCGTGTGGAGCTTCGCGAGGAACGCGTTCACGTGCTGCGCGAGCTCGCCGACTTCGTCGCCCGCTTCGACCTGCAGGCGGAACGTGAGGTCGCCGTCGCCCGCGGCCAGGCTGCGCATCGCGCCGGCCACGCGCACCATCGGCGCTGCGATCGAGCGCCCGACGAAGAACGCGACCGCGACGAGGGAGAGGCCCGTGAGGAGGGAAGCGAGCGCCGCCATCCAGACGTTGTGGCGCACGAGCCCGCCGAGGCGCGCCGTGGAGAAGTCGACGCGAAGGAAGCCGCGCAGCGCGTCGTCCTCGTAGATCGGCGTGGTCACGCGCAACACGTTCTCCGCGTCGAGCGGCTCGACGGTCAACACGTGCGGCGCCTGGAACGGCTCGAGCGCGTGCTCGGCGTCGTGATAGCCGGCCACGCGCCCGCCGCGCACATCGTAGATCGTGGCGCTCGTCACGCGCGCGCGGTCGACCGACTCGCTGCCGTGCGCGTTCTCGCCCGCCAGGCTGCGGAGCGCCGACGCGAAGACGCCCTCGCTCGAGCCGTCGCGCGACACGAGGGCCGGCGCGACGTCCGCCGCGAGCACGTTCGCGACGGTCACGGCGGAGTCCGACATCACCTGGCTTCCCACCCGGGACGCCTGGGACGGGAAGAAGAGGGTCGTGAACGTGGCGAACGCCAGGGCCGTGAGCAGGGCATAGGCGCTGATTCGGAGCGTGATGTTCAGCCGGCGCATCTCGGCTTCGATTCGTGTTTTCGCGCGCGGCTCTTGAGCGGGATCGCGCGGCCGCGAGACGACCGGCGTGGACTCGCGCGCCAGCGGCGCTCGGCTGCGACTCGGCTGCCCGGCCGTGCTCAGCGCGGCAGCGCGAACGGCCAGAGATAATAGAAGCCGGGGGCGAGTCCCTGGCGCTGCAGCGTCTCGACGAGCGACGCCTGCAGCGCTTCGAGCGAGAGGCTCGGCGCGCGGCTGTAGATGTTCTCGCGCGTCTGGTTCGCGCGGTGATACGAGACGACGCGCACGTCGGTCGCGTTCGCGCGCTTCTTCAGCTCGGCGACCGCGTCGTCCAGATAGCCGAGCTGATCGACGAGCCCGAGCTTGAGCGCCTGCGGCGCGCTGTACACGCGGCCGTCGGCGAGCTGCTTGATCTTGTCGGCGTCGAGGGCCGGCCGGCCCTCCTTCACGACTTCGCGGAAGCGCGTGTACAGATCGTCGATCACCGAGAGGAGCTGTGCGCGCTCCTCCGGCCGCATGTCGCGCAGCATCGAGCCCGCGTCCTTGTACGCGCCGCTCGTCAGCGTCTGGTCCGCGACGCCGTACTTCTTCATCAGGCCGGCGATGCTGAAGCCGGGCATGATCACGCCGATCGAGCCCGTCACCGCGGCGGGGTGCGCGACGACGCGGTCCGCGGCCATCGCGAGATAGTACGCGCCCGACGTCGAGAGACCGTTGAAGAACGCCACGACGGGCTTCTTGTTGTCGGCCTTCCACTTCGCGATCTCGTGGTAGAGCGTGTCGCTCGCCGACACGGAGCCGCCCGGCGAATCGATGCGCAGGAGCAGGCCGGCCACCTTCTCGTCGTCGCCGGCGCGGTCGAGGATGCTCTTCGTCTCGGCCACGATGCTGGGCCGCTCGCCGAGCCCGAGCGCCGTCTTGTCCTCTTCGTCGGAGATGACGCCCGAGATCTCGACGAGCACGAGCTTCGGTCCGGTCGTGCCCTGGAGCACCGTCTCGCGCAGCTCGCCGGGGCTGCCCAGCGAGCCGAGGTCGATCGGCGTGTAGAGCACGCAAGCGGTCGAGGCGAGCGAAAGACACAGGACGAGCGGCAGGCGAGAGAGCATCCGACGTTCCTCAGTCACAGGGTGTGGTACGAAACGGGCTGAAGCGAACGCGGGGTGAGCTCCACGAGGGCGCTCACCCCGACGTCGCAGCGACGGAAAACCGCCTCTTTTCAGCGGCGAGTCTTGCGGTACTTCGCCCAGCGGCGCTTGGCCGCCAGTGAGATCGCGCGGCGGCCGGACGCCGACAGCCGATTGGTTCGTGTGCGTCCCGCTGCCCCGCGCTTGGCCTTGGAGACGCCAGTGAGCTCCGCGATGCGACCGCGGAGATGGTCGAGCCGTCTCACGAGAGACTGCTCTTCCTTCCTCAGGTCGCGAACCGCAGCCTGAAGAGATCGTTGCCACGACATACAAGAACTCCCTTCCACATGATCATTACCGGGTCCGAAACATGAGCCCGCACACATTCAATTCCGCGGCTCGCGAGTGAGCAAAACCAGTGAGCCGAAAACTGAGTCGTGAGACTCCTGCGTAGATTAGGAGGCAATGGCGAGAGTGTCGAGAGGAATTGCACGATTCCGTCGCTGGCGTGCGCGGCGTCACGCCGATTCCGGCGCTTTGCGCCGGGTGTTCACCCCGGTGTAGGATCGCTCGCGCGGGGAAGGGAGACGTCGCAATGCGCCTGGGACTGACCGTCGGATATTCCGGCAGAGGGATGGGACTTCCGCTCGAGCTGATTCGCGAGGCCGAGAAGCTCGGCTTCGACTCCGTGTGGACTGCGGAGGCGTACGGCTCGGATGCGATCACGCCGCTCGCGTGGATCGGGGCACAGACCACCCGGATCCGGCTCGGCACGGCCATCATGCAGATACCGGCGCGAACGCCTGCCATGTGCGCGATGACGGCCATGACGCTCGATGCGCTGTCGGGCGGGCGCTTCGTCCTCGGGCTTGGACCGTCCGGTCCACAAGTCGTCGAGGGCTGGCACGGCGTGCGCTACGGCAAGCCGCTCGCGCGCACGCGCGAGTACATCGCGATCATCCGCCAGATCCTCAAGCGCGAGCAGCCCGCGGAATTCCACGGCGAGGAGTACGACCTGCCGTACACGGGCGCGGGCGCGACGGGCCTCGGCAAGCCGCTGAAGAGCATCCTGCACGGACGCGCGGATCTGTCGATCTACACCGCGGCGATCAGCCCGTCGGGCGTGCGGACGGCGGCAGAGGTCGCCGACGGCTTCTTCCCGATCTGGATGTCGCCCGAGAAGTGGTCGGTGTTCGCGCCGCACGTCGAAGCGGGCTTCAAGAAGGCCGGCGGCGGCAAGAGCCTGGCCAACTTCGACGTCGCGCCGTTCGTCACGTGCATCGTCGGTGACGACCTCGAGAAGTGCCGCAACGCGGTCAAGCCGATGCTGGCGCTCTACATCGGCGGCATGGGCGCGCGCGACAAGAACTTCTACAACGACTACGCGAAGCGCCTCGGCTACGAAGAGGCGGCCGTGAAGGTCCAGAACGCGTTCCTCTCCGGCGATCGCGGCGGGGCGATGGCCGCGGTGCCGAACGCGCTCGTGGATGAAGTCGCGCTCATTGGAACGAAGGATCGCATTCGCGACCGGCTCGCCGCGTGGAAGGCGTCGCCCGTCGGCACGCTGTGTCTCGGCACGAACCAGATCGACGCCGTGCGCACGGTCGCGGAGCTGGCGCTGTAGCCGCCTCGAGCGCGAGCCCCGCGTGCGAGCTCGTGCGCACGCTCTCTGCGGACGGCGGCCTCGCGGTTCGCGCGCTCGTGGCGACGGAGCTCGTGCGCGAGGCCGCGGAGCGCCACCGCACCGCGCCGACGGCCAGCGCCGCGCTCGGGCGCGCGCTGATGGGCGCCGTGCTGCTCGGCGCGGGCGCCGACGAAGGCGAGACCGTGCAGCTGCAGTTCCGCGGCGACGGGCCGCTGGGACCGATCACTGCGATCTCGGACCACCTCGGCCGCGCGCGCGGCTACGTCGCGAATCCCGCGGCGCATCCGCCGCCCGTCGGCGGCAAGCTCGACGTCGGCACGGCGGTCGGGCAGGGCGCGCTCGCAGTCGTGCGCTACCACCCGAGCTGGCGCGAGCCGTACACGGGCATCGTGCCGCTCGTCTCGGGTGAGATCGCGGAGGACATCGCGCACTATCTCGCCGTGAGCGAGCAGACGCCGTCGGTCTTCGCCGCGGGCGTGTTCGTGGAGAGCGACGGCACGGTCTCGGCTGCGGGCGCGTACCTCGTGCAGACGCTGCCCGGCGTCGACGAGTCGGTCGTCGCGCACCTGGAGGCGACGGTGCGCGCGCTGCCGCCGCCGACCGCGCTCGTGCGCAGCGGCGTCGGCGCGGACGGCCTGGTCGACGCGCTGCTCGCCGGGCTCGGCGCGCGCGCGCGCACGCGTTCGCAGCCTCGCTTCTACTGCGCGTGCAGCACCGAGAAGATCCGCCGCGTGGTCGCGCTGCTCGGTCGCGGCGAGCGGCGCGAGATCGCGAGCGGCCGGGAGCCGCTCGAGGTGCGCTGCGAGTTCTGCGCGGCGGAGTACCGGCTCGCGCCCGACGAGGTGGGTGCGCTCTTGCCGGACGCGTGAGCCGGGGCGCGATGGACGTCGACCTGTTCGTGCCGTGCTACGTCGACCAGCTCGTGCCGCAGGTCGGGCTCGCCTCGGTCGCGCTGCTCGAGCGGCTCGGCTGCCGCGTGCGCTACGACGCGCGCCAGACGTGCTGCGGGCAGCCATTCGTCACCACGGGCGCGCTCGCCGAAGCGGAGCGGCTCGCGAAGCGGCACCTCGGGCTGTTTGCGAAGGCCGAGGCGATCGTGTGTCCGTCCGCGAGCTGCGTCGCCACGGTGCGGCACCGCTACGCGGAGCTGGTGGGCGCGGAGCCGGCGCGCGCGCTCGCCGCGCGCACCTTCGAGCTCGGCGAATTCCTGGTGCGCGTGCTGAACCGCACCGACGTCGGCGCGAGCTTTCCGCACCGCGTGGCGCTGCTCGAGAGCTGCCACGGCCTGCGCGAGCTCGAGCTCGGCTGGCCGAGCGAGCGCATCGCGCGCGCGCCCGCGGCCGGAATCACCGAGTCGCTCTTGCGCGCGGTCGCGGGGCTCGAGCTGTGCGAGCCCGCTCGCCCCGACGAGTGCTGCGGCTTCGGCGGCGCGTTCTCGGTCACGCATCCCGAGCTGTCTTCGCGCATCGGCCGCGCGAAGCTCGCGGCGCTCGCGCAGTCCGGCGCCGAGTTCGTGACGGGCACCGATGCCAGCTGTCTCCTGCACCTCGACGGCCTGCGGCGCCGGGAAGGCGCGGGGCCGCGTTTCGTGCACCTGGCCGAGATCCTCGCGGGTGAGGTCGCGGCGTGAGCGCGCGGCTCGACGAGCGCGCGGCCGAGACGCTGCCACACGGGCCGCGGCTCGCGGCCCACGACGCGGCGGTGTTCGCGCTGCGCCAGAAGCGCGACGCCGCGGGGCGCGCCGAGCCCGACTTCGAGCGGCTGCGCGAGCAGGCGCGGCGCATCAAGGCGCACGCGCTCGACCACCTGGACGTGCAGCTCGAGCGCTTCGAGGCGAGCGCGCAGCGCGCGGGCGCGCGCGTGCACTTCGCGGCGGACGCTGCGGAGCTCCGCGACGTCGTGGGCCAGCTCCTCGCGCGCGCGGGCGCGCGCCGCGTCGTGAAGTCGAAGTCGATGCTCACCGAGGAGTGCGGCCTCAACCTGCATCTCGAGCGCGAGGGCATCGAGGTCGTCGACACCGATCTGGGCGAGCGCATCGTGCAGCTCGGCCACGAGCCGCCGTCGCACATCCTCATGCCCGCGATCCACCGCTCGCGCGCCGACATCGGCGCGCTCTTCGAGCGCGAGCTCGGCTCGGCGCCGGGCGACACCGATCCGGGTCGGCTCACGGCGGCGGCGCGGCGCGACCTGCGCGCGCGTTTCCTCGGCGCGGACGCGGCCGTCACGGGCGCGAACTTCGCGGTGGCCGAGACCGGCAGCCTCGTGCTGGTCACGAACGAGGGCAACGCGGACCTCGGCATGGCGCTGCCGAAGCTCCACGTCGCGTGCCTCGGCATCGAGAAGGTGGTGCCGACGCTCGCCGATCTGGCGGTGTTCCTGCGCTTGCTCGCGCGCAGCGCGACCGGCCAGCCGATCTCCGCGTACACGAGCCTGGTCACGGGGCCGCGGCCGGGCGCCGAGCTGCACGTCGTGCTCGTCGACAACGGCCGCACGAAGCTGCTGGCGGACCACCGACACCGATCGGTGTTGTCGTGCATCCGCTGCGGCGCGTGCCTCAACACGTGCCCGGTGTACCGCCGCGCCGGCGGCCACGCGTACGGCTGGGCGCTGCCGGGGCCGATCGGCTCGGTGCTGGGGCCGGCGCTGGGCGGGGGCGCCGGCGCGGCGCTGCCCTTCTCGTCGACCCTGTGCGGGAGCTGCAGCGCGGTGTGTCCCGTGAAGATCGACCTGCACGACCAGCTGGTGGCGTGGCGCCTGCACGGCGCGCCGCGCGGCGCCGGCGAGATCTGGCTCGCGCGCGCCGCGGGCGTGCTGCTGGCGCGGAGCTGGAGCTACCGGCTCGCGGGCCGCGCGGCGCGCGCGCTGTGGCCGCTCTTGGGCCGCGCGGGCCGCGCGAACCCGCTCGCGGGTTGGCTCGCTGCGCGGGAGCTGCCGCCGCACCCGGGCGCGAGCTTCCGCGCGCGCTTCGCGGCGCGCGCGCGCCGGAGCGCGGAGTGAGCTCACGCGACGAGATCCTCGCGCGCATTCGGTCGGCGGTCGCACACGCGGTCGAAGCGCCCGAGCCGTTCGAGCCGGCGCGCCGGCGCGGCGACTTCGCCGCCTTTGCCGCGCAGGTGGCAGCCGCGGGCGGGGCGGCGCTCGGGCCGTTCCGCGCGGCCGAGGCCGGCGCAGCCGTCACAGATCTGTGTAGGAAGTGGAGCCCGGCGGGGCGCGTGCTCGCGAGCGACGCAGCGCTGCTCTGCCTGGGCTCGGGCCCGTGGTCGCCGATCCCCGCCGACGCGCCGCCGCACTCGCTCGCCGACGTCGAGGTCGCGATCCTCTGCGGCGCGCTCGGCGTTGCGGAGAACGGCGCGGTCGGGCTCGACGGGCGCGAGGCGCGGCCGCGCGCGCTCTTCGTGTTGTGCGAGCGGCTGGTGCTGCTCGTCGAGACGCGCCACGTCGTGCCCGACCTGCACGCCGCTTTCGCGGCTCTGCCCGAGGGCGCGCTCGCGCAGCCTCACTTCACGTTCGTGGCGGGGCCGTCGAAGACCGCCGATATCGAGGGCGAGCTCGTGCTGGGCGCGCACGGCGCGAAGGAGCTCGTCGTGGTGGGCATCGACGTCTGAGCGAGCCGCCCTCGGGGGCTCCGCTACGATACGCCGGCCATGTCGTCGACGGAGGAGGTGGGCGCCGAGAGCGATCGCTTCGCCGTGTTCCGCGAGGCGCCGTTCCGCTGGTTCGCCGCGAGCCGCTTCTTCTCGGGCACCGCGCTGACGTTGCTCGGCTCCGCGATCTCCTGGCACCTCTACGCGCTGTCGCATTCGCCGGGCCAGCTCGGGTTCGCGGGGCTCGTGCGGTTTCTGCCCGTGCTCGCGCTGAGCCTGCCCGCGGGCGCGGTCGCCGACACCGTCGAGCGCCGCAGGCTGATCCAGTTCGCGCAGGTCGCGCAGCTCGCCTGCTCGCTCTCGCTCTTCTTCGTCACGCGCGCGGGTGCGGCGTCGCTCCCCATCCTGTACGCGGCCGTGCTGCTCTCGGCCGTGGCGGGCGTGTTCGAGCAGCCGGCGCGCGCGTCTCTGCTGCCGCAGCTCGTGTCGCGAGCGAACTTCCAGCGCGCGGTGCCGATCATGTCGACGCTGATCTGGTTCGGCTTCGCGACGGGGCCGATGCTGACCGGCTTCGTGACCGATCGCGCCGGCATCGCCACGACGTACGCGCTGCACTCGGTGCTCGCCATTGCCTCGATCGCGTCGCTCTCGCGCCTGCCCGTGCTGGCGTCGGCCGCGAACGGCGCGCGAGTGACGCTCGCCGCCATCGCCGAGGGCGTGCGCTACGTGTGGAACAACCCGGTCGTACTGGGCTGCATGACGCTCGACATGTTCGCAGTCATCCTCGGCGGCGCGACCGCGCTCCTGCCCGTCTACGCGGCCGACATCCTGCGCGTCGGGCCGCGCGGCTACGGGCTGCTGTCGTCCTCGCTCGAGCTCGGCGGCCTCGTGATGTCGCTCGCGCTGGTGTTCGCGCCGGGCTTCCGGCGCGCAGGCCTCGCCCTGTTGTGGGCCGTGGTGGCCTACGGCGTGGCGACGATCGCGTTCGGGCTGTCGCGCTCGTACCCGCTCTCCGTCGCGTGTTACATGATGGTGGGGATGGCCGACGCGGTGAGCGTGGTGCTGCGCGGCACCGCGGTGCAGCTGTCGACGCCCGACGAGCTGCGCGGCCGCGTGAGCTCGGTCAACTTCATCTTCATCGGCGCGTCGAACAACCTCGGCGCCGCCGAATCGGGCTACCTGGCCGAGTTCACGAGCGCCACCTTCGCCGTCGTGTTCGGCGGTGTCGGCGTGCTCGCCGTCGCCGCCCTCGTCGCCTGGCGCCTGCCCGCGCTGCGCAAATATCTGATCTGACCTCTGCTCCGTCCGGTCTTCGCGAGCAGAGCGATCGAGAGTGCGAGGGCGAGCGAGGGCCCACCGCGGGACATCGGCCCGCGGTCCGATGTCGGCGAGCGAGCCCGCAAGGCCCGTCCGGGCCGCGCAGCAAGCCGCAGGCGAGCGAAGTCAATCGGGACGGAGGGCGAGCGAGGGCCGCGCCCCGAGCGAGCCGGCAAGGCCCGTCAGGGCCGCGCAGCGAGCCACAGGCGAGCGAAGTCAATCTCCGTCTGGTCTTCGCTAGAAAACCGATCGAGAGTGCGAGGGCGAGCGAGGGCCGCCCCGAGCGAGCCCGCAAGGCCCGTCAGGGCCGCGCAGTGAGCCACAGGCGAGCGAAGTCAATCGGACCGGAACGCGAGCGCAGTCGACGAGACTGAGCTACCCCAGAGCGATGCAACTGGGCGCGGTGCTCGTTTGCGACGCCGGTCCGCTCTTGCTGCGACACGGCGGGATCGACGTCGAGCGTCTGCGAACGTACACAGGAATGCGTATTGCCGCCGTCTCGCGCGCGCGGGAGCGGCGCGCCGAGCTCGCGTTCGGCGCGCTCGAGGCGTTCGTGCCCGACGCGCGCTTCGAGCTCGAGTACCACGTGCGCCACGCGAGCCTGCCGCGGCCCGGCGACGACCGCGCGCTGAAGCGGCTCGCCGCGCGGATCTTCTCGGAGCCGCTCGATCCTGCGCGCCCGCCGTGGCAGCTCTGGGTCGTGGAAGGGGTCGACGCCGGGCGCTTCGCGCTCGTGGCGGTCTGCGACGCGGCGCTCGTCGGACCGGGCTCGACCGGCGACCTCGTCCAGGCGCTCCTCGCGCGCGAGCCCGGGCCCGCGGTGGCCACGCCGGGCTGGCTCGCGCGCGCAGGCGCTGCGCTCCAAAGGCGCGCCGTGGCCGCGCTGTCGCCGGTGCGCCTCGCCGGCCGGGCCATGGCGGGCGCGCTCGACCTCGCCGAGAGCGCGCTCGGCGGCGGCGACGCGTTCGGGCCGGGCAGCGGCGGCGCGCTCCGGCGCGTCGACTGGCTCGAGCTCGACGCGGCCGACGTCGACGCGGTGCGCACGCGTCTCGGCGGCAGCGAGCGCGACGTCGCGCTCGCCGCGCTGAGCGGCGGCCTGCGGCACTTGTTCGAGCGCCGCGGCGCCGAAGCCCGCGTGCTCCGCGCGCTGACACCGATCTGCGTCGGTGGGCGCTCCGCCGCGCCGCGCGTGCGGCTGCCCACGGCGATCGCCGACGCCCGCGCCCGGCTCGTGGTGCTGCGCGGCGCGAGCGAGCGCGCCGGCACTCCCGACACAGGCGCCGAGCCGCCGCTGCGCGCGCTCGCCTCGCTCGCCGCTGCGGCGGCCGATGGGCGCCGCGCCGAGCTGGTCGCAGCGGCACTGCCCGCACTCGCGGGCGAGCCCGAGGTCGCCGGCGCGCCCGTGCGCGCGGTCGTGCCCGTGCTGCCGCCGCTGCCGGCCCAGGCGCTCGGCGTCACCGTGACTCGCCTGGGCGCGCGTGTCTTCGTCGGCCTGGCCGCGGACGCCTCGCGCGTGCCCGAGCTGTCCGCGCTCGCCGACGGCACGGCTTCAGCGTTCGACGAGCTGCGCCGAATCGTCGCCGAGGCGCGGGTGCGCCCCGCGGCGCGGCGGGTCGCGAAGCCGAGGCGCAGACGAGCCACGAGGTCCTCGGAGGCGGAAGCGCAGTGAACGAGACGCTCGCGCTCGAGAACCTGATCGCCGTGGTGGCGGGCCTGGCGTGGATCACGGCGGGCACGGGCCCGCTCAGCTTGCTCCTCGGCGCAATCCCCGGCTCGCTGCTCCTCGCGGGCGGTGTCTCCACGATCCTCCTGCCCGGCGATCCGCGCACGCCGCAGCTCACCGCGCTCGGCGCCGTGTTCGCGCTCATCCTCGCCGTGCCGCTGCTCGTCGTGACCGGCTTCGCGCAGATGGTCGGGCTGCTCGCGCTGGCCGCGGCGAGCTTCGTGGCGTGCGGCTGGACCGCGCAGCGGCGCGAGCCGCCGATCGAGCGCGTGCCACAGCCCGAGCTCGACATCGAGCTCGCGACCAAGGTCGCGTTCGACCAGCTCGCGCTCGCGACCATCGTCGCGGCGCGCCCGCGCGGGCTGCGCTTCGACGTCGCGCGCGCCGTCGACGAGCTGCGCGAAGCGCGCGAGCTGTACGAGCGCTCGGGCTGGCTCGAGAAGCCGGCGTCCTATCACTTGGCGCCGCCGCCGCTCGAGACCCCCGTGCTCGCGCAGCGGCGCTCGTTCGGGCTGCCGATCGAGCGGCTGTCGTTCTCGAGCGGCTGGGAGCCGCACGCGGGCGAGCCGGGCCGCGAGCGCTGGCTCGCGCGGCGGCTGAACCGCGAAGCGCACGCCACGGTGCTGCGCCATCCGGACGCGCGCCGGCCTTGGCTCGTGTGCATCCACGGCTACGGCATGGGCACGCCCGCGGTCGACCTCACGGCCTTCTCCGCGCGCAGGCTGCACTACGAGCTCGGCTTGAACCTGCTCCTGCCCGTGCTGCCCCTGCACGGGGCGCGCCAGCGCCGCGGCCGCAGCGGCGACGACTTCCTGTCGGGCGACTTCCTCGACACGGTGCACGCCGAGGCGCAGGCCATGTGGGACATCCGGCGCATGCTCTCGTGGCTGCGCTCGACGGGTGCGACACAAATTGGTGTCTATGGGCTCTCTCTCGGGGGCTACACCACGGCGCTGTTGTCGTGCCTCGACGGCGACCTCGCGTGCGCCATCGCCGGCATCCCGGCCACCGACTTCGCGCGCCTCGTCGAGCGGGTGGCCCCGAACCGGCTGCTGCGCGAGATCGAGCGTCTGGGCTTCGACTGGAGCGTGCTGCGCGACGTGCTCTCGGTCGTGTCGCCGCTCGCGCTCGAGACGCTCCTGCCGCGGGAGCGGCTGTCGATCTTCGCGGGCACGGCCGACCACCTGGTGCCGGCGGACCAGGTGCGCGACTTGTGGCGGCACTGGGGCGAGCCGCGCATCGCGTGGTACGCGGGGAGCCACATCTCGTTCGTGCGCGAGCCCGAGGTGCGCTTCCTCGTCGACGACGCGCTGCGGATCGGCGGGCTCGCCGAGCCGGGAGCTAGCTCCCCATCATCTCCCTGAAGTTCTCGCTGTAGAACCTGTCGAGCGCCGCGGGCTTCGCGCCGGCGAGTGACTCGGAGAAGCGGCGCACGGGATCGCGGCCCCCCTCGGGATGCGGATAGTCCGACGAGAACAGGAACAGGTCGTCGCCGGCCTGTTCGACGAGCCAGCCCACGGGCTCCGTCGGGAACGGCGTGAACCACACGTGGCCGTGCACGTACTCCGAGGCGCGCTTGGGCAGGCGCAGTGCCGGCTCCGTCTTCTGGAACGTCTGCTGTGCGATGTCGAGGCGCTTGAGCCACGCCGGCACCCACAGCGCGCCCTGCTCGATGCAGCCGCCGCGCAGGGCCGGGAACTTCTCGAAGATGCCGTCGAGCACGAGGCACGAGAGGAACGTCTCGGGCGGGTTGTGCACGACCATGAAGTCCTTCGAGCGGATGTTCTCGCCGCCGCCGAGCCAGTCACTGACCGGCAGCCCGTTGTTGTGGAACTGGCGGCGCAGCGTGCGGCCGCCGCCGCCGATGTGCAGCATGAACGGCACGTTCGCGGCTTCGAGCGTCGCCCACAACGGGTGGTAGTCGGGGTGGGTCGGCGAGCGGTCCCCGCCGGGCGCCGACGCCAAAAGCACGGCGCCGCAGCCCAGGCGAATCGCCTCGTTCGCGGCGCGCACCGTGCGCTCGGGGTCGCCCCACGGCGCCAGGCCGACCGCGAGGAGCCGGCGGTCCTTCGAGCAGAAGTCGGCGATCGCGCGGTTGTGCGCCGTGGCGCCGCCGTAGAGCAGGTCGAGGTCGTCGCCACCGAACTGTGTCGGGGCGAAGGTGCTGAACACGAGCTGCCGCTCGAAGCCGAGCAGGTCGAGCGCGCGCGTGCGCTCCGCGGGGTCGAACGCGCCGAGCGCGCCCCAGCCCTTCGCGCCCATCAGGTTGTCTTCGAGCGCGCGCGCCGCCGCGGGATCGCCGCGCCGCGCGGCGGCGGCCTCGACGGCCTGTGCGGCGAGCTTGCCGGCGCCGCCCAGGTACAGCGGGCGCAGGCGCTCGCGGATCGCCGCGTCCGCGTAGGGCGCCAGCCAGTCGCCCAGCTCCATCAGGTGGCTGTCGGCGTCGCAGAAGCTCCGGCCCTCGGCGTACGGCATGGGGTCCTCCTCGGTGTGGACGCCACGGTACTCGCAATTGACGGAAGCGTCAATTAGAATCCGGGCGTGGCCCGCGAGCGCAAACGCACCCGACTCTCCGCCGCCGACCGCCGCGAGCAGCTGCTCGACGTCGCGGCCGAGCTGGTGCGCGACTCGGGCTTCCTCGCGCTGTCGATGGAGAGCGTCGCGCAGCGTGCGGGCGTGTCGAAGGGCCTCGGCTACGCGTACTTCGAGAACGCCGACGCACTGGCGCTCGCGCTCTACGACCGCGAGGTCGGCGCGCTGTACCGCGAAGTCGAAGCCGCGGTGTCCGCCGCTTCCGGCTTCGAAGCGCGCGTGCGCGCGGGCGTTCACGTGTACCTCGACGTGGTCGCCGAGCGCGGGGCGCTGATCGGCGCGCTCGAGGTGCGCATGCAGGGGCGCTGGTTCCGCCGCGCGGGGCGCAAACGCGTGGGACAGTTCCTGGCGTTCTGGGCCGAGCAGATCGAGCGCGAGCTCGGAGTCACGCCCGAAGTCGCGGCCGCGCTCGCCGCGGCGAAGACGTCGGCGGTCGACGCGTGCGCGCGTGCGGCGCGCCGCCGCAAGCTGCCGCGCGCGCAGGTCGAGTCACTGTGCGTCGACTTCGCGCTCGGCGGGCTCTTGCGCGCCGCGAGCGCCTAGCGCTTGGCCTCGCGCGCCTTCTGCGCGAACGCCTCGCGCACGAACTCCGCCTGCTCCTCTTCGTGCAGGCGGTACGAGCCGGTCGCGGGGCTCGCCGACTCGCGCCGGCCCACGTAGCGCACGCTCTTCTCGGCGGGCAGAACGCGGCGCAGGCGCTCGGCCACGAACTGCCACGCGCCCATGTTCCACGGCTCTTCCTGCACCCACGCGATCTCGCTCGCCGAGTAGCGCGCGAGCACCGCAGCCAGGTCCTCGAACGGGAACGGGTGGATCTGCTCGAGCCGCACGATCGCCACGTCTTCGAAGCCCGAGTCCTCGCGCGCCTCGAGCAGCGTGTAGTAGACCTTGCCGGTGCAAACGAGCACGCGGCGCGTATTCGCCGGCGAGCGCGGGGCGCCGGGCGCGAACGCCGGATCGTCGAGCACCTCGCGAAACTCGCCGCGGGTGAGCTCGTCGGTCGTCGACACGCACTTCGGATGGCGCAGCAGGCTCTTCGGCGACATCACCACGAGCGGCTTGCGGAAGTTGCGGCGGATCTGGCGGCGCAGCGCGTGGAAGTACTGCGCGGGCGTCGTCAGGTTCACGACCTGCAGGTTGTCCTCGGCGCACAGCTGCAGGAAGCGCTCGAGCCGCGCGCTCGAGTGCTCGGGTCCCTTGCCCTCGTAGCCGTGCGGCAGGAGCAGCACGAGCCCCGACGAGCGGCTCCACTTCTTTTCGCCGCTCGCGATGAACTGATCGATGATGACCTGTGCGCTGTTCGCGAAGTCGCCGAACTGCGCCTCCCACAGCGCGAGGCGGTTGGGGTCGACGGTCGAGTAGCCGTACTCGAAGCCGAGTACGGCGGCTTCCGACAGCAGCGAGTTCGCGATCGTGAAGTGCGCGCCGCCGGTGCCGAGCTTGTCGAGCGACACGTAGCGCGCGCCGGTCTCCACGTCGTGCAGCACGGCGTGGCGGTGGCCGAACGTGCCGCGCTCGCAGTCCTGGCCGGTCATGCGCACGGGAATTCCCTCGGCGAGCAGCGTGCCGAAGGCCAGCGCTTCGCCGGTGCCCCAGTCCATGGGCTCGTTCTCGCGCACCGACTTCGCGCGCTGCTCGAGGATGCGCCGGAGCTTCGGGTGCACGCTGAAGCCCGGCGGCACCTCGACGAGCGCGCGCGACACGGCGTCGAGCGCCTCGCGCGTGACGGCCGTCTTGCCGTCGGCGTGCTCGGGACTCGCCAGGCCCTCCCACAGGCCGTGGTAGCCCTCGGCGCCGGCGAGCCGCGTGTGCGTGGTGCTCTCGTCGAGCGCCTGCTCGAGGCGGCGCTTCTGCTGCTCCTCCAGCTTCGCCAGCGCGGCCTGGTCGAGCGCGTGCTCGGCCAACAGCCGATCGGTGTAGAGCTCCGCGACGCGGGGGTGCGCAGCGATCTGCTTGTACAGGAGCGGCTGCGTGTAGGTCGGGTCGTCGGCCTCGTTGTGGCCATGCCGGCGATAGCAGACCAGGTGGACGATGACGTCTTCCTTGAACTGCTGGCGGAAGGCGATCGCGAGCTTCGCCGCGTGCACGCACGCCTCGGGATCGTCCGCGTTCACGTGGAAGATGGGCGCCTGGATGTTCTTCGCCGTGTCGCTCGGGTACTGCGTGAAGCGGCCGTCCATCGGATCCGTCGTGAAGCCGATCTGGTTGTCGAGGATCACGTGCACCGTGCCGCCCGTTCGGTACGTCGACAGCTCGGAGAGCGCGAGCGTCTCGTACACCACGCCCTGGCCCGTGAACGCGGCGTCGCCGTGGATCTGCAGCGGCACGACCTGCGTGCCGGTGGCGTCGCCGCGCCGCTGCTGCTTCGCCGCGACCACGCCTTCGGCCACCGGATTGATCCACTCCAAGTGACTCGGGTTCGGGCACAGGGACAGGTGAATCGACCTACCGGCGCGCGTGCGGCGGTCCGCGGAGTAGCCGCGGTGGTACTTCACGTCGCCTGCGCCCTGCGCGTTCGCGGGCATGAGCGTGGTCTGGAACTCGGACATGATCGCGCGGTACGGCATCTCCATCGCGTGCGCCATCAGGTTGAGGCGCCCGCGGTGCGCCATGGCGATCACGACTTCTTCGGCGCCGAGCTCGGACGCGCCCTCGATGAGCGTGTCCATGATCGGGATGAGCGACTCGCCGCCTTCGAGCGAGAAGCGGTACACGCCGAGGAAACGCTTGTGGAGGAACTCCTCGAAGCGCTCCGCGGAGATGAGCTGCGTGAGCGTGCGCAGGCGCTCTTCGTTCGACAGCGCGGGGCGGTTCTCGAACGGCTCCATGCGCTCGATCAGCCAGTCGCGCCGCTCCTTGTCGCGGATCTCCATGAACTCCGCGGCGAACGTGCCCGAGTAGGTGCGCCGCAAGCTGTCGATCAGCTCGGCGAGCGTGCCTTCGCTGCCGCCGCGGTAGTTGCCGAACGAGATGCGCCGCTTGGCGTCCCAGCCGCCTAGCCCGAACACGGCGGGCTCGAGCAGCGGGTGCGTGTCGCGCGAGCTGCCGAGCGGGTCGAGCTTCGCGAGCATGTGCCCCTGGCTGCGGTACGCGTCCACGAGTCCGACGATGCCGACCGCGGGGTCGGCCGCGGCGCCGCTGGCGAGTGCGGACACCGGAGTCGCACCGTTCGTCCTGGCCGCGCGGACCGGGCTCCGCTCGCCGCCCTGGAGCCGAGCGAAGAGCCGCTGCCATTCCTCGGGAACCGAGTCGCGCCCGAGCACGTAGTCCTCGTACAGCGCCTCGACCCAAGCGCCGTTCTCGCCAGAGAACAGCCCGGCCAGCTCCTCGTACACCAATGCCTCCAGACGAAACGATCGTCGCACGGGGCGGGCGGTCAAGACTAGCTGCTCCGACGACGGTCTTCGATGCTTCTCTTCGACGTGGAACCCGGCGGTTTGAAGCGGGTTTCTCGTCGGCTACGATGCGGCGCCATGCGCTTCCAGACGTTGCCGGGCTTCCGCGACTTCTTCCCCGCGGACCTCGCGGTGCGCCGCTGGATCGAGTCGGCGTGGCACAAGGCCGCGCGCAACGCCGGCTTCGAGGAGATCGACGGCCCCGTCCTCGAAGCGCTCGAGCTCTTCACCGCGAAGTCGGGCGCCGAGATCGCCGGACAGCTCTACGCGTTCACCGACAAGGGCGGGCGCGAGGTGGCGCTGCGCCCGGAGATGACGCCGACGCTCGCGCGCATGGTCGCGGCGCGCGGAGCGGGCCTGCCCAAGCCCATCAAGTGGTACTCGGTGCCCGAGTTCTACCGCTACGAGAAGCCGCAGCGCGGCCGGCTGCGCGCGTTCTTCCAGTGGAACGTCGACGTGATCGGCAGCGACGAGCCGGCCGCGGACGCCGAGGCGATCGCGTGCGCGTGCGACGCGCTGCGCCTCCTGGGCCTGGAGCGCGACGACGTGGTGGTGCGCATCAACGACCGCCGCTTCGTCGCGCGCGAGCTCGCCGGGCTCGACGTCGCGGAAGCCGACCAGGCGGACGTGCTCGGCCTCGTCGACAAGCTCGAGCGCGACAAGAGCGCGGCGACGAAGCTCGACGACAAGCTCGGCGCCAGGCGCGCCGACGCGCTGCGCGCGCTGTGCGACGCGTACCCGCTCCAGCGCGCGCCCGAGCTCGAGAGCGTGCTCAATGCAGCGCGCGACCTCGGCGTCGAGTGCGAGCTGCAGCCCGACTTCCGCATCGTGCGCGGGCTGGCGTACTACACGGGACCCGTGTGGGAGATCTTCGCGCGCGGGCCGGTGCTGCGCGCCGTCGCGGGCGGCGGCCGCTACGACAAGCTGATCGCTGCGCTGGGCGGGCCCGAGTTGCCCGCGCTCGGCTTCGGCATGGGCGACGTCGTGCTCGGGGAGCTGCTCGCCGAGAAGCAGCTCGTGCCGCCTACACGCCGGCGTGTAGAGGTCGCCGTCGTCGCCGTCACGCCGGAGCTCGCGGGTCAGGCGCGCCGGCTGGTGGCGCAGCTGCGCTCGCACGGCTTCGCCGCCGAGGCGCCGTACGGCGCGCCGAAGCTCGTGAAGGCGCTGCGCGCCGCCGACGCCGCCGGCGCGACGCGCGCGGTGATCGTCGGCCCCGAGGAGTGGAAGGACGGAAAGGTGGTCGTCCGCGACCTCTCGTCGGGCGACGAGAAGCTCGTCGCCGCGACGGAGGTCTGGCGGACGCTCGCCTAGTTGCAGGTCCCCGCGGTCCCCGCCTGGCAGGTCAGCGGACAGGTCGGGCACTTCGGGCCCGGTACCTTGCCGTTGAGCGACCGGAACTGCGCGAGGTCGGGCGCGCCGATGGCCGCGGCGGTGCCCTCGTCCAGGTCGAAGATGGCGCACGGCAGCGTGCCGCTGGTGCCGCAGTTGTCGCCCGTGCGCGACTTGCCGTTCGAGGCGCGGAACTGCGCCAGGTCGGGTGCGCCGACTGCCGTGCCGAGCGTGCCCGGGAACTTCGCGTCGCACTTATTGCCGTAGCCGTCGTGGTCGTCGTCGCGCTGACCGCCCGTGAGCGTCGCCCACGGGTTGGCGGCCAGGTAGGTCGCCGCGTCGGGAGTGACTCGCGGGTTCGCGATGTTGACGCACGAGTCACAGGCGTCGCCCACGCCGTCGCCGTCCGTGTCGAGCTGGTTCGCGTTCGCGATCGTCGGGCAGTTGTCGAGCCCGTCGACGATGCCGTCGCCGTCCGTGTCGACGAAGCTCCGCACGTCGGCCTCGTTCGGGCCGTTTCCGGCCAGCGCCAGCCAGCGCGAGTGGGGGAAGAACGGGCTCTTGTTCGCGAAGCGGAAGTGCCAGTGGCGCGGGAGGGCCGGCGGCACGGGCACCGTCGCGGTGCCCGCGAACACGAACGGCCCGGAGACGTTGAACACCGTTCCGTTCGTCGGCGTCGCGACTCCGAGCGAGGTGCCGAGCGGCTCGACCTCCCACTGCAGGTGCACTTTCGACGGGCCCGCGGGGCTGCGCGCCATCGTGGTCATGTAGAAGCTGGAGCCGTTCGCCCGGCCGCCGAGCTGGATCACGCGCGTCCCGCACAAGTGCGTGCAGCCGGGCGGCGTGAGCTCCTGCTGCAGGGGGCGCACTTCGAGACCGTCGTCGTCGACCGGCACGTTGCTGAGGTAGAGGGCCACCTGGCCCGCGTCGGTCGTGGCGTTGTCGAAGGCCGGCGCGCCGACGAGCACGTCGGGGAGGCCGTCGCCGTTCACGTCGCCCGTCGCGACGCGCCCGCCGAACTCGCTGTTCGCCGGACCGGTCAGGGACCAGAACGAGGTCGATGAGGTGAGCGGACCGAGAAACGCGTTCACGGTGAGCGCGCTCGAGTCGCCGACGATGAGATCGGAGCGGCCGTCGCCGTCGATGTCACCCGCGGCCGCCGTGAGGCCGGCGATCTGGGTGTAGAAGCTCGGCGTGCTCGGCCCACCGCGGTAGACGGCCACGTAGGTCCCGCCGCCGCGGAGGCTGGTCACGACCTTTCGCACCCAGAAGTCGCTGTAGCCGTCGGCGTCGACGTCGGCCGCGTAGCCCAGGTCGGCGCCGTAGGCGGTGGTGTTGCCGACCAGGCCGCCGCCCTGAATCGTGAAGTTCGCGGACGCCGAGAGCCCGCTCGGTCCGTTGATGCCCTTGTAGAGCTCCACGCGGCCGACGTGCAGGGTGAACATTCCAGAGGGGACCGTGAAGTCCGGCGTGCTCACGAGCACGTCGTCGTGGCCGTCGCCATCCGTGTCGCCGACGCCCGCGACGACCGCGCCGAGGTGGCCGCCCGCGGAGTTCGAGTGCGTCGTCCAGGCCGGCGTGGTCGCCACGCCGATGGGGCCGCCGAGGAAGAGGTAGGCCACGCCTTCCTCGCCGGGGCCGGTCGACGTGGAGTCGGTCGGCGCGCCGACGACGATGTCGGCGTTGCCGTCGCCGTTCACGTCGGCGCCGGTGACCGACTGGCCGAAGTGCGTCGGGGTGCCGATCAGCGTTCCCGGGTGGACGATCGTCTGGCTGGGCGAAGCCGGCAGGCCGCTCGAGCTGCCGAGCAGCACCCAGGCGGTGTCGAGGCCCGGCTCTCCGACCACGACGTCCTCGTAGCCGTCGTTGTTGATGTCGCCGGCCTTCGCGACAGACTGGCCGAGGTTCGCGTTCGCCGACGCCCCGAAGTAGCTGCGCGTCGCGGTGGCCACCGTCGGCGTCGAGAGCACGGACTGCGGCGTATCGAACACGAACACGGCGCCCTGGTCGGTGAGTCCGTTGTCGTAGAGCGGCGCGCCGATGACGATGTCCGCGCGGCCGTCGCCGTTCACGTCGGCCGCCGCGATCGAGTCGCCCGTGCGCGCGGCGTCGTTCGGCGAGAACTTCCAGAGGGTGGAGCTCTGCGGAGGATTCCCGGAGCCCGGATAGAGCGAGACCTGTCCCTCGCCGATCTGGCCGTTCGAGTGGCCGGGGGTGCCGACCAGGATCTCGCTGAAGCCGTTCCCGTCCGTGTCGCCCGCGGTCGCGACCGACTGGCCGAGGCCCTCGCCCGGCGTGATCGCCTCCGCGGTCTGCACCTGGTCCGAGAGAACGTACTCGCCGCTGCCGTTGCCGTAGAGGATGTCGGCGGCGCCCGTGCCGCCGGCGAAGTTCGCCCAGCCCGGCTCACCGATCACCGCGTCTGCGTAGCCGTCGCCGTTCAGGTCACCCGCCGTCGCGACGGACCAGCCGAAGAGCGCGCCGGACGCTTGGCCGAACTCGCAGTACTGCGCGGGAACCGTCGTCACCGAGGCATTCGCGCACGGACTCGGCGGGTACGCGATGCCGGTCGACGCGCCGTGGAAGATGAACACGGCGCCCGAGTTGGCGCCGAACTTCCCGTTGTTCGGGGAGCCGACGATGATGTCGGCGAAGCCGTCGCCGTTCAGGTCGCCTGCGGTCGAGACCGAGAACCCGAAGCCTCCGCCCGCATAGTCGCCCGCCACGACGAAGACCGGGTTCGCCTGGGGCGCCCCGCCGTTCGTGCCGAGGAAGACGTACGCGGCGCCGGCGCCGTTGAGATTCAACGGCGCGTTGACCGCGTTTGGTGCGCCGATGAGGATGTCGGCGATCCCGTCGCCGTTCACATCGCCGGCCGTCGAGACCGATGCGCCGAAGCCGATCACGTCGCTCACCGGGCCCGTGCCGAGGTTCACCGGAGCGAGGTACTTGTACAGGGTGCTGGCGGAGACCCCGGTGCCCGAGTGACCGGGGTAGATGCACACGATGCCGGACCGAGTGGTGCCGAGCGAGATGTTGGGCGCGCCGATGATCACGTCGTCGATGCCGTCGCCGTCGACGTCACCGGCGGTCGCCACGGACCAGCCGAAGTTCGAGCCGAACGCGTTGCCGGCTACGCACGAGCTCCCGGGCAAGCTGGTGGGGCTGCCCAGCGGCGAGCCCGGTGTGCCCGAACCGTAGAAGACCGTGGCGAAACCCACGCCCGAGTTCACCGCGCCCGGCGCGCCGACGACGACGTCCGCGAAGCCGTCGCCGTTCAGGTCGCCAGCCGCCGCGACCGACCACCCGAACTGGTCGCTCGCGTTGGTACCCACCGCCGTGAACGCGGGCGTGGTCGCCAGCCCACCCGGGCCGCCGAGAAACAGGTAGACCTTGCCGCGCGCGCCGTTCTCCTGCGGAGAGCCGACGATCACGTCGCTGTAGCCGTCGCCGTTCACGTCGCCCGCCGTGGCGACGGACGTGCCGAGCCCGGCGCCCGCGACGTCCGACTCGAAGGCGAACGTCGCCGGCTGGATCAGCGGGTCGATCGCGAGCGGATACTTCGCGCCGGCATCGGCCACGCGGATCTGCACACGGCCGTCGCGCACGTCGAGGCTCGCATCGAGCCGCTTCCCGCGCGCGTCGCGCACCACCAGCTGCCCATACGAGAGCTGCGCCTCGTTCGCGCCGTCGACGAACACGACGCGGGCTTCCTGCGCACGGAGGAGCGGCCGTAGCGAGCCACCCGGCGCGAGCTCGAGCACGAGCGGATGCTCGGCATCCGCGCCCGCCGGCCTGCGCGCGACGTCCCAGCCCTGCTCGACGCCGCTCTCGTCGTTCTTGTACCACTCGCCGATGCCGCTGTGCGGGCGGCGGATCTCCACGCGCTCGCCGTCGAGCCGCGCGCCTCCCGCGGGCACGTCGCGCAGTGCGCCGTCGCGGCCCGCGCGCGCGAGCCGCAGCCGCAGGTCGAACGCCTTCGCGCCCTGGGTGCGCGAAGTGACCTCCACGCCGCCGTTCGCGATCCGCGCGCGCAGGTCCTGCGCGCGGTTCGGCGCCGAGAAGGCGCCGCGGCCGGCCTTCGCGAAGCGATACTCACCCGCGTCGATCGACTGCTTGGCCGCGTCGAGCCAGGCCTGTGTGACTCCCGGCGGGAGCTTCTTCGGGGGTGCGGGCGCGGGCGCGGGCGAATCCGCGAGCGCGAAAGAGGTGAGGAGACAGAGCGCCAGGAACGCAAGAGTGGTGTGTCTCGACATGCGCCGAGCGTACGCGCGCGGGCTCGGGGAGTCCTCAGCGCGGGCTCAGCTCTGGCTCAGCTCTTCTCAGCGCGAGTCGCGCCCATGGCGGCGGCCGCGCAGCGGGATCACGCCCGACAGCCGCTCGAGCAGGGCGCGCGAGCGCGCCGCGACCTTGGCCATGCCGATCGACTCGGCCTCCGCGAGCGCCGTCGCGGCGAGCGCGCGCGCGCGGTCGCGGTCCCCCGCGCGGTGGCGCGCGGCCAGGAATGCCGCGTACTGGCTGCGCGTCCGGGCCAACAGGCAGCGGCCGCCGAGCCCGGCTTCCACCTCCAGCGCGCGCTCGAACGCGCGCTCGGCCCGATCGGCCTCGCCGGCCGCCGCCGCCGCGAGCGCCAGCGCTCGGGCCACCGAGCTCGTCACCGAGAGCGCCGGCCCGACCACGATCGCGCGGTCGGCGTAGGGCGCGAGCAGGCCGACGAGCTGGCCCGCGCGCGCGCCGTCGCGCAGAAACGCCGCGACTTCGGCCAGGAGCCCCAGGGTCGTGAGCCACGTGGCGTCGCGCGGCAGCTCGGCGAGCCCGTGCTTCGCCACGGCCTCGAGCTCGGCGCGCGCGGCGTCCTCGCGCTCGTCCTCGGCGTACAAGCAGGCGAGCGTCGCCGTCCAGGTCGGCATGTTCGGCAGCTGGCTGCGCAGCGCGCGCAGGCCGGCCTCGAGCTCGCCCAGCCGGCCCTGCTCGCGCCGCACGCCCGCGAGCTGCACCGCGTAGAACATCGACGCGTTCGAGAAGCCGGCGCGCTGGATCAGCTCGAAGCGCTCGCGGGCGAGGGTCTCGGCCTCGGCGAGCTGGCCCGAGAGCAGCGCCGCGAGCGCGGCGCCAGGCGGCGACGCCCAGCCGGGATAGCGCAGGTCGGTCGACAGGTGGTTCATCGCGGCCAGGTCCTGCTCCGCGGCGGCGCCATCGCCCGCCTCCAGCATGTCGAGCAGGTGGTGCTGGTGGCCGTGGTACATGCCGCGCAACGAGCGCTGCCGCCGCGACAGCTCGATGAGCTCGGCCGACGTCGCCGTCCGGTCCTCGAGCGTGTCGGCGCTCCACAGCGCGAGGTGGCGGTTGTTCAACACCTCGGCGAGCAGCTCCGGGCTGTCGAGCCGGCGCGCGAGCGCGAGCGCCTCGTCGGCCAGCGCGCGAAGGCGTTTCTGGTCGCGCGGCGACCAGTAGAGTGCGCAGGCGAGGCCCGAGAGCAGCCGCGCGCGCAGCGGCGCGTCGCTCTCCGCCTCCGCCAGCGACTCCTCGTACAGTGCGACCGTCTGCCAGTCGACGACGCCGGTCGTGATCTCGCCCACGTCGATGGCGACTTGCGCGAGCCGCGCATGCGCGCCGATGCGCCGCGCGATCTCCACGGCCTGCTGCAGCGCATTGCGCCACTCCGCGCCGTTGCCCGCGTAGAACTCCGCCTTCACGACCAGGCCGAGCAGGTCGCAGCGCGCCTCGGGCGCGGGCGCTTCGAGCGCGTCCAACACGGCGAGCGCGCGGCGGCACAGCGCCGCGGCGTCCTCGTAGGCCAGGCGCGACAGCGCGGCCCGCGCGGCGCGCAGGCTGGCTTCGGCGACGCGGGCGGCGTCGTCGGCGGCTGCGCCGAGGAACCAGTGGTGCGCGATCTCCGCGAGCGGCGGCTCGAGCCGCTCCCCGCCCTGCGCCTCGAGCGCTTCCGCCACTTTTCGGTGTAGCGTGCGGCGCCGGGCGGCACCCAGCTCCTCGGCGAGCACCTCCTGGATCAGCGCGTGCACGAAGCGGAAGCTGCGCGGGTCGGTCGGGTGCGGGCGGATCTCGCGCGAGCGCTCGGCCTCGGACAGCCGCGCGATCACCTGCTCGCGCGCCGCGCCGCTCGCGCGCTCGAGCAGGTCGACGGAGAAGTCGCGCCCGATCACCGCTGCGACGCCGAGCAGCGCGCGGCTCTCGGCCGACAGCCGCGCGAGCCGGCGCGCGATGACGTCCTGCACGGCCAGCGGGATCGCGGTGCGCCAGCCCTCCGCGTCGAGCAAGCGCACGAGCTCGCGGATGAAGAACGGGTTGCCGTCGGTGCGCGCGCAGATCGCGTCGACGAGCGCGGGCTCGGGGTCCGAACGGCCGCTGCGCGCGACGAGCTGCGCCACTTCGTCGCGGCGCAGGCCGGTGAGCGCGATGCGCTCGTGCTCCGGTAGGCGCGCCAGCTCGGCGAGCGTTTCGGTGAGTCCCTCGGGCCGGTCGTCGGGCCGGTACGCGCCGAGCACGAGCACGCGCGCATCGCGCAGCTCGCGCGCCACGAACGCGAGGAGGCGCAGCGACGACGTGTCCGCCCAGTGCAGGTCGTCGAGCAGGATCACGAGCGGCTCGCGCTCCGCCGCCGCGCGCAGGAACGAGGCGATGCCCTCGTACAGGCGGAAGCGCGCCTCGGGGCCTTCGAAGGGCGCGGCCTCGCGGCGCGCGGTCAGCTTGGGGCGCAGCTCGGGCAGGAGCCGCGCGACCTCTTCCACCGACACGAGCCGCTGCGCGCGTTCGCCGAGCTCGGGCGCGAAGCCGCGCAGCACCTGCACCCACGGCCAGTACGCGGGCGCGCCGTCGCCCTCGTGACACCAGCCCGACAGCACGCGCGCGCCCGCGGCGCGTGCGGCGCGCGCGAGCTCGCTGGCGGTGCGCGTCTTGCCGATCCCGGCCTCGCCCGCGACGAGCGCGACCACGCCGCTGCCCGCGCGCGCGCGCTCGAACGCGGACCACAGCCTGGCGAGCGCATCCTCGCGGCCGATGAAGCCCTCGCTGGCGAGCGCCGCGGGCGCGGCTGCGATCTCGGCGACGAAGCGGTAGCCGCGGCGCGGCACGGTGCGGATCACCCGCTGCGCCGCCGCGGTGTCGCCCAGCACCGCCCGCACCGTGTTGACGGCCGTCGTGAGTGCGCCGTCCGAGACGAACACGCCCGGCCACAGCTTCTCGAGCAGCTCGCGCTTCGGCACCACGCGGTCGCGGTTGCGCGCGAGATAGGACAACAGGTCGAGCGCTTTGGGCTGCGTCTCGACGACGGCGCCGCGACAACGCAGCTCGCACAAAGCCTCGTCGAGCTCGAACTCACCGAACCGCAGGATCAACGAAGGGGCTCCGGATTCGGGTCCAGAATACCCCGTTCATCGCCGTCTTTTCGTGAGAGAATTCTCAGGAACGGGCGGGCGGCCGCGCCCTGGCCTTCGGCCGACGCGCTAGATCAGCTCGTGCTCGTGCGGCGGCAGCTCGTACGGAATGCCCGTGTGTTCCATTCCGCCGCGCGCCAGCCACGCGCGCGTGCTCGCGGCGGCGCGGTCGACCAGCTGCGCCGCGTTCGAGAAGTCGAACGGCTGCGTGGAGACGGGGCAGAGCGGCGGAACGACACGGATCTGTGTCGTGTCCATGAAGCGCTCCACGTCCACGACGAGCTGCCGGGCGATCAGGATGTTCACGCCGTGCAGCGCCATGGCCAGCGCGCCCTGCGGCAGCTTCTTCATCTCGCACGAGTAGCCCGTGGGCAGCACCACGATGCGCTCGGCGCCGAGCGCGCGCGCAGAGGCGAGCGGCGTGTTGCTCGCGACGCTGCCGTCGAAGTAGTACGTGCCCGCGATCTCCACCGGCGGGAACACGCCGGGGATCGCGGAGCTCGCCATGACGGCCGGCACCGCGAGGCCCTTCGAGAGCAGCGCCTCGCGGCCCGTCAGCACGTTCGTCGCGACGACGTGGACGGGCACCTCGGCCTCCTCGAGCAGGCGGTACGGGATGTGGTCCGAGATCAGCCGCCGGAACGGCCCGGGGTCGACCATGTGGTCGCGCAGCGAGAGCGCGCCGAGCAGCCCGCCGACCGGCGAGAACGGGAAGACGTCGCGCGCGCGCAGGCCGAGCCAGATCGCGCGCAGCGCGCGCGCGCCGGCGACGTTGGGCCGCCCCGCGAAGAAGCTGGCGTTCACGGCGCCCGCCGACGAGCCGACGATGAGGTCGGGCCGCACGCCGGCCTCGGCCAGCGCGAGCAGCATGCCGACCTCGACCGCGCCGAGGCTGCCCCCGCCGGCCAGTACGAACGCAGTGCGCGGCGCGGCGCCGCTCATCCGCCGCTCGGCTCGCCTCCGCCGCCGGTCTCGAGCGCGACGCCCATGGCGTGGTAGCCCTTGTCGACGTACACCGTCGTGCCGGTCACGCCGCTCGCGAGCGGGCTACACAGAAATGCGGCGGTTGTGCCGACCTCGTCGGCATCGATCGCCTGCGGCAGCGGCGAGTTGGCCTTGGCGTACTCGATCATCTTCTCGATGAAGCCGATCGCGGACGCTGCGCGCGACGCCCACGGCCCGGCCGAGATCGCGTTCACGCGCGCGCCCCAGCGCCGGCCGGCTTCGAACGCGAGCGTGCGCGTGTCGCTCTCGAGCGCCGCCTTCGCCGACGACATGCCGCCGCCGTAGCCGGGCACCACGCGCTCGCCGGCGAGATACGACAGACACAGGAACGAGCCGCCCGGCCGCAAGAGCGGCCCCATGCGCTGCACCAGCGCTACGAACGAGTACGCGCTCGCCGACAGCGCCGACAGGTAGCCGCGCCGGCTGGTGTCGAGCAGCGCGTTCTTCACCTCGGAGCCGTTCGCGATGGAGTGCACCACGATGTCCAGCGGCTGCGGCCCGAACTCGGCCACCAGCCGGTTCGCCGCGCCCTGGATCGTGAAGTCGTCGTGCTCCTTGTAGCGGCGGTTCTCGCGCACTTCGGTGGGCACGTCGCCCAGCTCGTCCCACTCCGCGTCGAGCGGCAGGATGCGCTCGAAGGCGAGCGTGCCTCCCGATTTGAACTGCAGCGATTCGCCGATCTTCCCGCGCTCGAGCAGCTTCGTGAAGATGCCGAATGCCGGCGGCCACGTGCCCGCGCAGACGGTCGCGCCCGCCTCGGCGAGCCGCTTGGCGATCGCGAAGCCGAAGCCCCAGTCGTCCGCGATTCCGGCCACGAACGCGCGCTTCCCCGTGAGGTCGATCGACAGCATCGGGCCTAGGAGAGCACCGCCGAGCGGGCACCGCAAGCGACGCGGTAAGATCGCGCGCATGTCGCGCAGAGACCAGATCACGATGACCGATGACGAGATCCGCCGCTTCATCGACGCCAAGAAGACGATGACGATCGTCTCCATCGGGCCCGGCGGCTTCCCGCACCCGATGCCCATGTGGTTCGCGCGCGACCCCGACGGCGCGATCCGCATGGCCACGTACCGTACGAGCCAGAAGATCAGGAACATCCAGCGCGACCCGCGCGTGTCGCTGCTCGCGGAGAGCGGCACCGAGTACGCCGAGCTGAAAGGCGTGGTGATGTACGGCAACGCCGAGCTGATCGACGACTTCGACCTGGTGTGCGACACGCTGCTCCGCGCCGGCGGGCGCGGCGAGGGCCTGCCGAAGGACCCGGCGGCCGCGAAGCCCATCCAGGAGGCGATGCGGAAGAACGCCGCCAAGCGCTTCGTCATCCGCGTGAAGCCCGAGCGCGTGATCTCCTGGGACCACGCGAAGCTCGGCGGCACGTACTAGCGGGCGCGCTTCAGCGGAACGCCGCCATCGGCCGGCCGTCGGCGAGCGAGCCGTTCGGCAGCGCGTAGAGCGCGCGCAGGGTGCGCAGGTCGAGCTCGGTCACCGCCGCGCGCTTGTCGCCCTGCCACGAGTCCGCCATCACCGAGTCACAGCCGGTGCAGTGACCGAGGCCGAGCGTGTGGCCGAACTCGTGCACGAAAGCGAGCCGCAGGAGCTCCAGGTCCACCGCGCAGTAGAGCTCGTCGCACGACGCCGTCTCGTAGTCGAGGTAGCCGCGCGCGCGCACGTGCCCGTCCACGACGCGCCACGAGATGGCCCCGCGCGCGAAAGCCTCGCCGGGCAGGCGTTTCTTCCACGTGATCTGCACCGGGGCGTCGAGCTCGCCGCGCACGAGCTCGAGCTTGAACCACGGCACGGCCGGCTGCAGCGCGCGCTCCCACGCGCGCAGCTCTTCCTGCAGCGCGGCGTAGGTGGCCTCGCGGCTCTCGTAGCGCGCGGCCTCCTTCGGCAGCTCGAAGTTCACGTGCAGCGGCATGTCATCTTCGGTGAAGTGCACGTAGGCGGGCGCGCCGGCCAGGTCCTGCGTGTTCGGCGCGAGGAAGCCGCTCGCCGGGTCGAGCGGCCGGGCTTCGGACAAGGGCCCGGCGCCGACCGGCGGGGGCGCGGGCGCTTCGGGCGCGGCGCAGGCGAGCGCGCACGCGGCGATCGCAACGAGCGCGTTCGTGAGACGCCGCATTCGCATCGCGGTGGACTCATATCTAAATTGCCGCCGCCATGCCCGAAGCCACAGAGCACTACCGGCCCGACATCGACGGCCTGCGCGCGGTCGCGGTCCTCGCGGTCGTCGGCTTCCACGCCTTTCCGGCGCTCGTGCCGGGCGGCTTCGTGGGCGTGGACGTGTTCTTCGTGATCTCGGGCTACCTGATCTCGGGGCTCGTGTTCCGTGCGCTGGAGCGCGGGCGCTTCAGCTTCGCCGGCTTCTACGGCCGGCGCGTGCGGCGCATCTTCCCGGCGCTCGTCGTGGTGATGGCGGCGCTGCTCGTGTTCGGCTGGTTCGCGCTGATCGCCGACGAGTACCGGCGGCTCGCGCGCCACGTCAGCGCCGCGGCCGGCTTCGCGCTGAACTTCGTCTTGTGGCGCGAGTCGGGCTACTTCGACACGGGCGCGCGGCTGAAGCCGCTCCTGCACCTGTGGTCGCTCGCGATCGAGGAGCAGTTCTACCTGGCGTGGCCGGGGCTCTCGTTCCTGGCGTGGCGGTGGTCGAAGCAGTTCACGGGGCTCGTGGTCGGCGGGCTCGCGCTGTCGTTCGCGTGGAACGTGCGCGAGGCGGCGCTGGCGCCTTCGGCGGCGTTCTTCCTGCCGCTGCCGCGCTTCTGGGAGCTGCTGCTGGGCGCGCTCCTCGCACAGCTCGACCTGCGGCCGCGCGCTCGTGCGCCGGCGGCGGCGAACCTGGCGTCGGTCGCCGGTCTGGCGGCGCTCGCCGCGGCGCTCGCGGTGATCGACGAGGAACGCGCCTTCCCCGGCTGGTGGGCGCTCCTGCC
>Ga0335076_10000155_pt1 | contig 56130 bp, 43 predicted proteins | sample Lox_Sample_25_FD_206717 | JGI IMG/M metagenome (GOLD analysis project Ga0335076, IMG submission 206717) | Soil microbial communities from Loxahatchee National Wildlife Refuge, Florida, United States - Lox_Sample_2.5 | ecosystem: Environmental > Terrestrial > Soil > Wetlands | place: USA... | reverse complement strand
TTGGCGTACCCGGCGAGCCGCTCGGTCATCTCTCCCGGCGGCCAGTACCACAGCCAGTCCCTGGTGAGGTACTTGCGGGTGGCGGCGTTCTTCACCCGGCACGCCTCGTTCGCCTTCCGCAGCGACAACCCCGACCTGGTCCATTCGTGCCGGACCCACTGCTTCACCGGCATCGACCCGGTCGGCCCGGCGATGGTGAAGGTCCGCTGGTAGAACGCGCACACCTCGGTTACGACCGGGAACTGCCTGATGGTCCGGCCGTTCACGTTGCCGGCGATGTGGGCCAGGCCCTTGTCCCAGACGACGAGCTGGACGTAATCCCAGCCGTGCGCGGCGAGCACCGGGTGCACGCTGGCCCAGCCGAGCTCGGTGTTCCAGAACCACAGCGTGGTGGCCGGCCCCGCGGCCGCCGACCAGGACGCGATGTGCGGGCGGTACCAGTCCGGCAGGGCGTCAGGTCCGACCGTGTCGCCGTGGAACCCGCGCACGCCGTACGCGCCGTCGCTGATGACCGTGGCGGGAGCCGGCCAGTCCGGGTAGGCATCGAGCGCATCGCCACGGAACAGGTCGAACCCTCCCATGGGCTAGCACTCTATGACGTTGACGGCCAGCCCGCCACGCGAAGTCTCCTTGTATTTGTCCAGCATGTCGCGCCCGGTGGCGCGCATCGTGGCGATGGCCTTGTCGAGGGAGACGAAGTGGCGGCCGTCGCCGCGCAAGGCGATGCGGGCCGCGTTGATCGCCGTGATGGAGGCGACCGCGTTCCGCTCGATGCACGGCACCTGCACCAGGCCGCCGACCGGGTCGCAGGTCAGCCCCAGGTTGTGCTCGATGCCGATCTCCGCGGCGTTCTCCACTTGCTCCGGCGTGCCGCCCAGCACCTCGGCGAGCGCGCCGGCTGCCATCGAGCAGGCCGACCCGACCTCGCCCTGGCAGCCGACCTCGGCGCCGGAGATGGACGCGTTCTCCTTGAACAGGACGCCGATGGCCGCCGCCGTCAGCAGGAACCGGGCCACGCCCGCTTCGGACGCGCCGGGCACGAAACGGTCGTAGTAGTGCAGCACGGCCGGGATGATGCCGGCCGCGCCGTTGGTGGGCGCGGTGACCACGCGGCCGCCCGCCGCGTTCTCCTCGTTGACGGCCAGTGCGTACAGCGTCACCCAGTCCATGGCCCCCAGCGGGTCATCGCCGTTGCGCTCGCAGGTGAGCTGGCGGAACAGGCGCGGCGCGCGCCGCGGCACCTTCAGGCCGCCGGGCAGCAGCCCGTCGGTGGCGCAGCCACGCTCGACGCAGGCCCGCATGACCTGCCACAGGTCGGCGAGGCCCGCCCGGACCTGCTCGGCCGTCCGGCCGAGTGCCTTCTCGTTTTCCAGCATGATCCCGGAGACCGGCAGGCCGCTGGACCTGGCGTGGCCGAGCAGCTCCTCCGCGGTGCGGAACGGATAGGGCAACTCCGGCCCGGCCTGCATCTGGCCGGCGTCCGCCGCGGCCGCCTGCGTCTGGTCGGCGACGAAACCGCCGCCGATCGAGTAGTAGGCGCGCTCGCGGAGGACCGTGCCCGCGCCGTCGTAAGCGGTGAAGCGCATGCCGTTCGGGTGGTAGCCGAGCTTCTTCCTGCGGTTGAACTCCAGGTGCTGGCCCGCGGTAAAGGGGATTTCGTGCTCGCCGTGCAGCCGGACGGTCCCGCGCCGGGCGATGGCCTCCAGCCGGGCCGGGATCGCGTCCACATCGACGGCGGCGGGCTGCTCGCCTTCGAGCCCGAGCAGGACGGCCTTGTCACTGCCGTGGCCCGGGCCGGTCAGGCCGAGCGAGCCGTACAAGGCCACCCGGACCGTCCGCACCCGCGGCATCAGGCCGTCGTCGCGCAGCCCGGCGGCGAACATCCCGGCCGCCTTCATCGGTCCTACCGTGTGCGAGCTCGACGGGCCGATGCCGACCTTGAACAGGTCGAAGACGCTGATCGCCATGGCTATCCTCCGCCGTTGGAGGGGTCAGTGAAAGACTACGGTCCGGGCGCCGTTGAGCAGCACCCGGTGCTCCGCATGCCAGGTCACCGCGCGGGCCAGGACCTGCGTCTCGACGTCGCGGCCGGCCTGCGCGAGCCGCTCGGCCGAGAACCCGTGATCCACCCGCATCACGTCCTGCTCGATGATCGGGCCTTCGTCCAGGTCCGGCGTCACGTAGTGCGCGGTGGCGCCGACCAGCTTGACGCCGCGCGCGTGGGCCTGGTGGTAGGGCTTGGCGCCCTTGAAGCTCGGCAGGAAGGAGTGGTGGATGTTGATCATCCGGCCTTCGAACTGCCGGCATACCTCGGCGGAAATGATCTGCATGTAGCGGGCGAGCACGATGAGGTCGGCGCCGAACTCGTCGGTGATCTGCAGCAGGCTGGCCTCGGCGGCCGCCCTGGTTTCCGGCGTGACCCGGATGTGGCGGAACGGGATGTTGTAGGAGAATGCCAGCTCGCCGAAGTCGTAGTGGTTGGACACCACGGCCACGATGTTGGTGGGCAGGGTGCCGGTCTTCCACCGGAACAGCAGGTCGTTCAGGCAATGGCCGAGCCGGGAGACCATGATCAGGGTGCGGACCCGCGCGGCCGCGTCGTGCAGCTGCCACGACATCTGGTGCGTCTCGGCCACCCGGGCGAAGTCATCTCGCAGCATGGTGAGCTGGGAACCCGGCGGCACGGCGAAGTGCACCCGCATGAAGAACCGGCCATCCGGGACTTCCCCGTACTGCTGGCTGGCCAGGATGTTGGCCGAGTGCCGGACCAGAAAGCCAGAGACGGCGTGCACGATACCCGGCTTTTCCTGGCAGGAGAGCGTGAGCACGTACTCCTGGCCCCACGTCGGGCTCATGGCTAGTCTCCCAGCTCGCGGCGGCGGCGCGCCACGAAGTCATCCAGCTCGGCCCGGATCGCATCATCCAGCGGCGGCGGCTCGAAGTCCTCCACCTTCTTCCGCCAGATCTCGCCGGCCCGGGCGGCGGTGTCCTTGCCGCCCAGCTTGATCCAGCGCTCGAAGTTCGCGCTGGAGGAGAGCATGGGCCGGTAGAAGCAGTCCCGGAACCGTTCCATGGTGTGGGCCGCGCCGAGGAAGTGCCCGCCGTGGCCGACCTCCTCGTGCGCGCCGAAGGCCAGCGATTCCTCGGTGATCTCCAGCGGGGCGAATTCCACCCGGAGCATTTTCAGCAGCTCGATGTCGATGATGAACTTCTCGTAGCAGCTGACCAGGCCGCCCTCCAGCCAGCCGGCCGCGTGCATGACGAAGTTCGTGCCGGCCAGGAAGGTCGGCAGCAGCGTCATCAGCGCCTCGTACGCCGACTGGGCGTCCGCGGTCTGGCTGGAGTTGAGCCCGCCACCGGTCCGGAACGGCAGCCCGTAGTGCCGCGCCAGCTGGCCGGTGCAGAGCAGGCCGACGGCCGATTCCGGGGTGCCAAACGACGGCGACCCGGACTGCATGTCGATGTTGGACAGGAACGAGCCGAAGATCACCGGGCAGCCCGGCCGGATCAGCTGGGCCAGCGCGATGCCGGACAGCGCCTCGGCCAGCTGTTGCACAAGCGCGGCCGGTACCGTCACCGGGGACATCGCCCCCATCAGCAGGAACGGCGTCAGCACCACCGGCTGGTTGGCGGCGCAGTACTCGAACTGGGCGTCCAGCATCCGGTCGTCCCAGCGCAGCGGCGAGTTGCAGTTGATCAGGGAAATCGTGGCCGGCGTCCGCTCGACCGCCGCCCGGCCGCCGAACAAGATCGACGTCATCGCGATCGTGTCCGCGGCGTTCGGCCCGGAGACCACGTTGCCCATGTAGATCTTGTCGGTCAGCGTCGCCAATGCGTAGATCATGTCCAGGTGCCGGGAGTCGAGCGGCGCGTCGTTCGGCTCGCAGATCACGCCGCCGGCCGAGTCGAGTTCGGCAAAACTCTGGGACAGCATGGCCAGCTGGCGGAAGTCCTGCAGCGTGGCGTCCCGCCGCACGTCGCCCTCGCGCACGAACGGGCAGCCGTACACCGGGCTGAATACCATGTGGTCGCCGCCGATGTGCACGTTGCGGGCCGGGTTACGGGCCTGCACGTCGAACTCGCGCGGCGCCTTGGCCACCTGCTCGAGCACGAACTCGGGGTCGAGCTTCACCACGTCGCCGTCGGCCTGCTGACCGGCCTTGGCGAACAACTCGACCGCCTCCGGCTTGGCGAACTGGACGCCGATCTCGGAGACGATCCGGCGCCAGCCGCGGTCGAGCACCGCGACCGCGGCGGCGGAAAGGATCTCGTACCTCGGCATCGTGTTGACGAACATCGATTCTCCCTGTGCCTTTCTGAAGTTCGTGCTGATCAGATCCCGGTGCCGGTTCCCGCCGTTCAACCGCACCGACCGCCCGCACGGGTCAGTGCCGGCCACGGGGGACGCCCCCCTGGTACCCCCGCGGGTGCCCGTGCTCGCTGGTCGGTCCTGAACAGCACTCACGAGCTCTCGGGTGGCGTTATGCGAAGTAATGCGGTGCTTGACCGATATTAGACCGGACCCTACGATTCACATAGTAGAACCGGGTCCCATAAAGTGGAACCTGGGTCCGACGCGGAAGAACGGAAACCCCACGCGGCGATGAGCAACCAGAACGGCACGCAGGCCGTCGACCGGGCGGCTCGCCTGCTCTCGGAGGTCGTGCACTCGGCGGACCCGATGACGTTCACCGAGCTGAGCGCGGCCACCGGGCTGGCCAAGTCCACCACCTCCCGGCTCCTGCTCGCGCTCGAGCGCAACGGCCTGGTCCGCCGGGACGACCACGGCCGGTTCCTGCCCGGCGAGATGTTCGTCAGCTTCGCCTGGCGTGGCGGCGCCGAGGCCGGCCTGGTCGCGGTGGCCCAGCCGTTCCTCGAACGGCTCGGCAAGGCGACCGGTGAGACGATCAACCTCGGCGTGGCCGGCCAGGGGATGGTCGAGCAGATCGCCCAGGTCGACAGCGCCTACCTGATCGGCGGCACCAACTGGGTCGGCATGTCGGTGCCGCTGCACTGCTCCGCGCTTGGCAAGGTGCTGCTGGCCTACGGCGCGGCCCCGCTGCCCGGCGACGGGCTCGAGCGCCGCACGGACAAGACGGTGACGTCGGAGCCGGTGCTGCGCACCGAGCTGGCCACGGTGCGGGCCCGCGGCTACGCGGTGACCGACGAGGAACTCGAACCCGGGCTGATCGCGGTGGCCGCCCCGATCCGGGGTTATGACGGCACCGTGGTCGCGGCCCTCTCGGTGTCGGCCCCGACGACCAGGATGACCAGGGACAGCGTGCCCGCCGTGGCCGGGTACTGCAACCAGGAGGCAGCCGGCCTGTCCGCGGTGCTCGGCTACCGGCAGCGGGCGGCCCGGCAGAACCGGAAGGCAGGTTGAGCCAGATGACGACCGACGAGCTGCTCGGCCAGCTGTACGACCAGACGCTGGTCGGCAACGGGCCCGCGGTGCTCGAGCTCACCAACCAGGGCCTGGCCCAGGGCCTCGGGCCGGAGACGCTGCTGTACGAGGCGCTGATCCCGTCGCTGGAAGAGGTGGGCGCCCGGTTCGAGCGCGGCGACTTCTTCGTGCCCGAGATGCTCATCGCGGGCAAGGCGATGGCGGGGGCGCTGGAGATCCTCCGCCCGCTGCTGGCCGAAACCGGCGTCGCCACCATCGGGACGATCGTGATGGGCACGGTCAAGGGCGACGTGCACGACATCGGCAAGAACCTGGTCAACATCATGTTCGAGGGGGCCGGGTTCCAGGTCATCGACCTGGGCGTGCAGGTCGCGCCGGAGAAGTTCGTCGCGGCCATCAAGGAGCACCAGCCCGACATCGTGGGGTTCTCCGCGTTCCTGACCACGACCATGCCGATGTTCAAGGCGAACATCAACGCGCTGCAGAAGTCCGGCCTGCGCGATCAGGTCATCGTGATGGTGGGCGGCGCCCCGGTCACCCAGGAGTACGCCGACGTGGTGGGCGCGGACGGGTACGCCGCGGACGCGTCCGCGGCCGTGGTCCGGGCCAAGGAACTGCTCGCGCAGCGCCGCGCCTTGCTAGCCAGGGGGGACGACCCCCCCAGACCCCCTCGCGAGGGCATAGCCAGGGGGGACGACCCCCCCAGACCCCCTCGCGAGGGCATAGCCAGGGGGACGACCCCCCCAGACCCCCTCGCGAGGGCATAGCCAGGGGGGACGACCCCCCCAGACCCCCCCGCGAGGGCATAGCCAGGGGGGACACCCCCCCTAAGCCCCCCGTGGGCGTCAGCGCCTGAACCACGACTACAGCGCCGGAGGAAACGCCTGTGCACACCATCCTGTCCTCGGCGGCCAAGACGGTGCGGATCGGCGACGACCAGCCGTTCGCGATCATCGGCGAGCGGATCAACCCGACCGGCCGGAGGATCTTCCAGCAGCAGCTGCGCCAGGGCGACCTGTCCCGGGTGCAGATCGACGTCAAGGAGCAGGTGGCCGGCGGGGCCATGCTGCTCGACGTGAACATGGGCGCGCCGCTGGCGGACGAGGCGGAGCTGATGCGCCGGGTCATCCCGCTGATCCAGGAGCTGACCGACCTGCCGCTGGTCATCGACTCCTCAATCATCGAGGTGCTCGACGCCGGCCTGGCCGCCTACCAGGGCAAGGCGCTGGTCAACTCGGTGACCGCGGAGGACGAGCGGCTCGAGGCGATCCTGCCGCTGGTGAAGAGGTACGGTGCCGCCGTGATCGGGCTGCCGAACGACGAGGAGGAGATCCCCGAGGAGCCCGCCCGCCGGGTCGAGCTGACCCGCAAGCTCATCCACGTGGTCACCGGGAAGTACAAGATCGGAGTCGAGGACATCGTCATCGACCCGCTGGCCATGCCGGTCGGCGCGGACACCCTGCATCCCGCCCGCACCCTCGAGACGATCGCGCTGATCAAGGCCGAGTTCGGGGTGAACATGACGCTCGGGGCCTCCAACGTGAGCTTCGGCATGCCGGACCGGCACTCGATCGCCGCCGCGTTCCTGCCCATCGCCATCAGCCACGGGCTGACCAGCGCCATCATGGACGCCCGCGCGCCGCAGATCATCCGCGCGGTCAAGGCCGCCGACCTGCTGCTCGACCGGGACGAGTGGGGCGCGAACTGGATCGCGGCGCACCGGGCCCAGCAGACAGCGCTGCAGGCAGCGCAGCAGGCCGCGGAGGAAGCCAGGGCGCAAGGCCCAGGTGCCGCGTGACCGCGGTCGAGGAGGCAGCCACCCGGCCCGTTCGGGTCGATCTGGTCTTCAACGAGCGGGCCGTGCGGGTTCCGTACGGCGTGACCCTGTTCGACGCGGCCAGCTGGAACGGCATCGCCATCGACTCGACCTGCGGCGGCCACGGCACCTGCAAGAAGTGCCGGGTCAGGATTGCCCGCGACCCGCCCGCGCCGTCCAGCCTGGACATCCGGGCGTACACGGCCGACGAGCTGAACCAGGGCTGGCGGCTGGCCTGCCGTACCGCCGCGACGCGCGACACCCAGGTGGAGGTGCCGCCGCTGACCACCCGGCCCAAGGCCGCCACGGTGGGCGTGGGACGCCAGGTCATCCTGCGCCCGGCGGTGCAGAAGCGGTACCTGGAGCTGGCCGAGCCCAGCCTGGCCGACCAGGCCAGCGACCTGGAGCGGGTGCTGGCCCAGCTCGACGACCTGGAGCCGCGGGCCGACCTGCCTGTGCTCAGGACCCTCGGCCGCACGCTGCGCGACGCCGACTACAAGGTCACCGCGGTGGTCGTCGACGACGTGCTGATCGCCGTGGAACCGGGCGACACCACCGGGCGCCGGTTCGGCATCGCCTTCGACCTGGGCACCACCACGGTGGTAGCCACCCTGCTCGACCTGTCCACCGGCACCCCGGCGGCGGTGGAGTCCGCGCTGAACTCCCAGCAGCCGTTCGGTGCCGACGTGATCACCAGGATCAGCGCCACCATGATGGACCCGGGCGCCCTGGACAAGCTGCGGAACCTGGCCCAGGAGACCCTGGCCGAGCTGGCCCGGGCGGTCTGCGCCCGGGGCGGCGTCGCCCCGCACGAGGTGTACGAGGTCGCGGTGGCGGGCAACGCCACCATGACCCACCTGGTGCTCGGCATCGACCCCGAACCGCTCGGCATGGCGCCGTTCATCCTGTCCGCGCGGCTGTTCCCCGAGGTGCTCGCGGGCGATCTGGGCCTGGCCGGCGCGGTCCACCCGCGGAGCCGGGCGGTGGTGTTCCCGTCGTTCGGTGCCTACGTGGGCGGCGACATCACGGCGGGGTTGCTGGCCAGCGGGATGGACCGGGACGCGCGGGTGCGGCTGTTCGTCGACATCGGCACCAACTGCGAGATCGTGCTGGGCAACCGGGAATGGCTGCTGGCCACGGCCGCGCCTGCCGGGCCCGCGTTCGAGGGCGCCGCGATCCGGTGCGGGATGCGGGCCGCCGACGGCGCCATCGAGGTGGTCACGATGACCCCCGGAGAGCTGAGCCTCAAGGTGATCGGCGACGCCGAGCCGCAGGGCCTGTGCGGCTCCGGCCTGGTGGACGCGGTGACCGGCCTGGTCCGGGTGGGCCTGCTGGACTCCTCGGGGCGGTTTGTCGCCGCGGCATCGGCCGAGGCCGTAGCGCCGGGCCTCGCGGACCGGCTGACCAGCATCGGCAAGGAACGGGTCTTCGTGCTGCACTGGCGCGGCCCCGACCCGGCCGCGAGCATCTACCTGTCCCAGCGCGACGTGCGCGAACTGCAGTTCGCCAAGGCGGCGATCGCCACCGGCTGGCAGATCCTGCTCGAGGAGGCCGGACTGACCGCGGCCGACGTCAGGCAGGTGCTGCTGGCCGGCTCGTTCGGCAGCTACCTGTCCCCGGCCAGCGCGATCAGGATCGGGCTGGTCCCGCGGGTGCCGGTGCCGCGGGTGGTACCCGCGGGCAACGTGGCCGGCGAGGGGGCGAAGATAGCGCTGCTCAGCCTGCGCGAGCGGGCCGGCGGCTTGGCGCTGCTCGAGGAGGTGAGGTATGTCGAGCTGTCTGACCGCGCCGGCTTCAACGACCGCTTCGTCGAGCAGCTGCCCTTCCCCGCCCCTTGAGATCCTCGCCTGCGGGGCGCTGGCCGGGCACGTCCGGGAGATAGCCGCCCGCCGCGGCTGGCCGGCCGCGGTACGGCCGCTGCCTGCCGTGCTGCACAACCGGCCGCAGAAGATCATCATTGAAGCCGAACGGGCCGTGCTATCCGCCCTGGCTTCGGGCCGCACGGTCGCCCTGGCCTACGCCGACTGCGGCAGCTACGGCGCCCTGGACGAGCTGTGCGCCCGGTACGGGGTGCGCCGGCTGCCCGGGCTGCACTGCTACGACGTGTTCGCCGGCCCGGACCGGATCGCGGCGATGTTCGCGGCCGAACCCGGCACCTACGTGCTGACCGACTTCCTGCTACGCGGCTTCGACCGCTGCGTGCTGGCCGAGCTGGGGCTGGACCGGTATCCCGGGCTGTGGGGTGATTATTTCGGTCACTACACGCGGCTGGTGTGGCTGGCGCAGGAGCCCACCGACGCGCTGACGGCGGAGGCCGGGCGGGTGGCGGGGATGTTCGGCCTGCCGCTGACCCGGGTCGATGTCGGCGTGTCCCGGCTGGAGGCCGCCCTCGCCGACCTGGTGGCGCAGGCGGCATGAGCGGTCTCGAGGCGCTGCTGCGCAGCCCCCGGTATGAGGTGATCCCGGCCAAGGGCGCCGAGCAGGCGGTGGCGGACTGGCTGCCCGCCGGGAGCACCGTCACCGTCACCGCGTCGCCGGTCAAGGGCCTGGAGCCGACGATCGAGCTCGCTGGGAAGCTGGCGGCCCGGGGCCACCGGGTGGTGCCGCACCTGGCCGCCCGGTCGGTGGCCAGCGACGCGCAGCTAGCCGAGATCGTGGCCCGGCTGAAGGCCAGCGGCATCGATGACGTCTTCGTGCCGGGCGGCGACGCCGCGCACCCGGCCGGCCCGTTCGACGGCGCGCTGCCGCTGCTCGAGCGGCTGGCCGAGATGGGCCGCCCGTTCGGCCGGATCGGCATCACCGGCTACCCGCAGAGCCATCCCAAGATCCACGACGACGTCACGATCCAGGCGATGTGGGACAAGCGCAGGCACGCCAGCTACATCGTGAGCAACGTGTGCTTCGACGGGGCCGCGCTGGGCCGCTGGATCGGCCGGATCAGGGCCCGCGGCGTGACCCTGCCGCTGTACGTGGGGCTGGCCGGCCCGGCTGAGCGAAGCCGCCTGCTGCGGATGGCGGCGGTGGCCGGCGTCGCGGAGTCGGCCCGCTTTGTCACCAGGCATCCCGGCTGGATCCTGCGGTTCTGGGTGCCCGGCGGGTACAGCCCGGACCGGCTGCTGGACCGCGCCGCCCCGGTGATCACCGCGCCGGGCGCGGGTGTGGCCGGGCTGCACCTGTTCACCTTCAACCAGCTCCAGCAGGCCGAGCAATGGCGCAAGGCGGCGCTGGAGCGCACCGGAATAGGCAAACCACTTCTGGCGGGATGATCCATGACTGAGACTCCGGCGCGGGCCAGCGCCGTCATCATCGGGGCCGGCATCGTCGGCAACAGCCTCGTGCACCACCTGGCCGCGCTGGGCTGGCGGGACCTCGTCCTGGTGGACAAGGGACCGATGCCGAACCCGGGCGGCTCGACCGGCCACGCGTCCAACTTCATCTTCCCGATCGAGTACTCGAAGATGATGTTCGAGCTGACGGCGGACAGCACCGCGCAGTACCGCGAGCTCGGGGTGTTCACGCAGAGCGGCGGCATCGAGGTGGCGCGCACCCCGGAGCGGATGACCGAGCTGCGGCGGCGGTGCACCCAGGCCAAGGCGTGGGGCATCCCGGCCGAGCTGATCACGCCGGGCGAGGTGAACAAGCTGGTGCCGTACCTGGACGAGTCGGTCATCCTGGGCGGCGCGCACTTCCCCACCGTCGGGGTGGTCGACTCGCTGCGGGCCGGCACGCTGATGCGGGAGGGCGCGCAGCGGTCCGGCGCGCTCACCGTGCTGGCCGGCACCGAGGTGCACGGCATCTCGGTGGACGGCGCTGGTGGCCTGGTCGGCGGTGCCGGCCGGCGGGTGCGCGCCGTCACGACCAGCGCCGGGGAGATCGAGACCGGGAACGTGGTCATCTGCTGCGGCGTCTGGTCGCCGCGGATCGCCCGGATGGCCGGGGTCCGGCTCGCGCTCACCCCGGTCGTGCACCAGATGATCAGCGTCGGCCCGATCGCGCTGTTCGCCGGCACCCCCGGCGAGATCTCCTACCCGATCGTCCGCGACGTGGACACGAACATGTACGAGCGCCAGCACGGCGGCGACATGGAGGTCGGCTCGTACGCGCACCGCCCGATCATCGTGCCGCCGGACGAGGTCCCGTCCATCGAGGAGGCGGTGCTGTCGCCCACCGAGATGCCGTTCACCGGCGAGGACTTCGATCCGCAGCTGGAGCAGGCGCTCGAGCTGATGCCCGAGCTGCTCGGCGACGAGCGGGCCGGGATCAGGTACGCGATCAACGGGCTGATCTCCATGACCCCCGACCGGCACCCGCTGCTCGGCGAGATGGCCGAGGCCAGGGGGCTGTGGGCGGCGGCGGCCAGCTGGATCAAGGAAGGCCCGGGCTGCGGCCGCGCGGTGGCCGAGCTGATGTCCGGCCGGGTGACTGCGGTGGACGTGCACGAAGCCGACGCGGCCCGGTTCTACCCCTGCCAGCGGACCGCCGGGCACGTCCGCGGCCGGGCCCGCGAGGGCTTCAACAAGATGTACGGCATCGTGCACCCGGCCGAGCAGTGGGAGTCCGGCCGCCCGGTCCGGGTCAGCCCGGTATACGAGCGGGAACGCTCGCTGCGCGCGGTGTTCTACGAGACCGCGGGCTGGGAGCGGCCGCACTGGTACGCCTCGAACGAGAAGCTGCTTCAGAAGTACTCGGGCCGGCTGATGGAACGGACAGCCGAGTGGGAGTCGCGCTGGTGGTCGCCGGTCATCAACGCCGAGCACCTGGCCATGCGGGACGCCTGCGCCCTGGTCGACCTGTCCGCGTTCGCCGTCCTGGAGATCTCCGGTCCGGCCGCGCTCGAGGCGGTGCAGACGCTGTCGGTCGCGCAGCTGAACGTGCCGGCCGGCCGGGTCGTGTACACCTCGTGGCTGGATGCCAGCGGCGGCTTCCGCGCCGACCTGACCGTCATGCGACTGGCCGCCGACCGGTTCCGGGTGGTGACCGGCGGCGCGACCGGGATGTCCGACGCCAAGTGGATCAGCGACCACCTGCCGGCCGGTGCTTTCCTGGCCGACCTCACCTCGGCCTGGACCACGATCGGGCTGTGGGGGCCGCGGGCCAGGGACGTGCTGGCCGCGGTGACGGCCGACGACGTGTCGCACGCGGGGTTCGCGTTCGGCACCTGCCGCGAGATCGAGATCGGCGGCACCGTGGTGCTCGCGTCGCGCATCTCCTACGTCGGCGAACTGGGCTGGGAACTGCACGCGCCGGTCGAGCAGGGCCTGCGGCTGTGGGACACGCTGTGGGAGGCCGGGCAGCCGCACGGCCTGGTGCCGGCCGGCATCGGCGTGTACGGTACCACCGGGCGCCTGGAGAAGGGGTACCGCGCGTTCGGGTTCGAGCTCACGCCGGACTACACGCTGGTGGAAGCCGGCATGACCCGGCGAGGAGTGAAGCAGCACGCGTTCGTCGGCAAGGACGCGTACCTGCGCCAGCGGGCCGAGCCGCCGTGCGCGGTGCTGTGCACGCTCACCGTGGACTCCCATGCGTCCTCGGACGGGTCCTTGCGGTACATGCTGGGCGGCGAGCCGATCCTGTCCCGGGACGGCCAGCGGCTGGTCGACGCCAAGGGACGGCCGTCGTACGTGACCAGCGCGGGCTCGGGCCCGTCTGTGGGCAGGCACCTGCTGATGGCGTACCTGCCCGCGGAACACGCGGTCGAGGGCAGCGCGCTGCTGGTGGAGTACATGGGCGAGCCCTACCCGGTCACGGTGGCCCGGGCCGGCGCCACGCCGCTGTTCGACCCGGAGAACGCGCGGATCAGGAGCTAGGGTGCGTTCGGGAGCGGCCTGCGCGGGTCTTGTCAGACGGCCCGGGCGAGTCGTCAGGACGTGCGCACCACCGGCATCGTCGTCACGCCAAGCCACTCACGTCCCAGGCCAATTCGGCAGGCCGTGCTGCCATCGCCAGCCTGCGGCCGATAACCCATAGGGAATCACTGATCGAAGGATTCAGTCATGGAGATACTGGTCTGCATCAAGCGCGTCCCCACCGTGGGCGGCAAGATCGCGGTCACCCCGGACGGGCAGGAGGTGGACACCCGGGCGTGCGGGTTCTCCATCAGCCCGCACGAGGAGTGCACGGTGGAGGAAGCCGTGCAGGTCACCGAGCGGGCCGGCGGCACGGTGTCGGTGCTGACCCTGGGGCCCCAGGCGGCCATCGAGCAGCTCCGCGGCGCCCTCGCGCTGGGCGCCGGGCGGGCGGTGCTGCTGGAGACCGACGGCCGCGAGTTCGGCCCCATCGCCACCGCGGCGGCCATCGCCGCCGAGGTCCGGGAGCACGGCTATGACCTGGTTCTGCTCGGCAACGAGGCGGCCGACACCGGGGACTACCAGGTCGGCGTCCGGCTCGCGCACGAGCTCGGCTGGCCGGTGGCCACCGGGATCAAGAAGCTGACCGTGTCCGCGGACGGCCTGGTCGCCCGGCGGGAGTACCGCGGCGTGGAGGAGGCGTACTCCTTGCCCCGGCCGGCCGTCGTCACCGTCAAGGAGGGCATCAACCTGCCGCGTTACCCGTCGCTGCCCGGGCGGCTGCGGGCCAGGCGCGCCGCCGTCGACCGGTCCGCGCCCGCCTGGGCGGCCGAAGGGCTGCGCAAGGAAGCGCTCCGCGTCCCGCCGTCGAGCAAGCGTCAGGCCGAGGTGCTCGGCCACGGCGTCGACGCCGTGCCCTGCCTGGTCCGCGTCCTCGAGGAGACGGGGGTGCTGTCATGACGGTGCTGACCTTGGTGGAACTCGACGGTACGGAACCCGCCGACGCTTCGCTGCGGGCCCTCAGCCTCGCCCGGACGCTCGGCGATGTCAACGCGGTCGTCTTCGCCGGCGCCGCTCCTGCGGACACCCTGGCCCGCTACGGCGTCACCGAGGTGTACCTGATCGAGCCCGGCTCGATGGAGGGGTACGCGCCGCAGGCCTGGGCGCGGGCGCTGGCCGGGCTGGCCGCCGAGACCGGCGCGACCGCCGTGCTGGCCGCAGGCACCGACCGCGGCAACGAGGTGCTGGCGCACCTGGGCGCGATCACCGGGCTGCCGATGGCCGCGAACTGCACGCTGGTCACCCCAGACGGTGGCCGCACGCACCGGCTGGTGCGGCACCGCTGGGCCGGGCTGCTGCTGGAGGAGGCGGTCATGGAGGCACCCGTCGCGCTGTTCACGGTGGCCACAGATTCGGTCGCGAACGTTTTCGCGGCTCTGCCTTCCGGGGGGACACCCCCCGGGCCCCCCGGGCCCCCCGGGCCCCCCGGGCCCCCCGGGCCGGCCGGCATCCGGGTGCACGTCCACAAACCCGAACTGACCGAGGCCGACCTGCGAGTCCGGGCCGTCGAGTCGCCCGCCGGGCCAGGCGGCGCGTCGCTGGGCACCGCGCGGGTCGTGGTCGGCGGCGGCCGCGGCGTGGGCGGCCCGGACGGCTTCGCCCCGCTGGAGGAACTGGCGGAGCTGCTCGGCGGCGTGGTCGGGGTGTCCCGCGTGGTCACCTCCGAGGGCTGGCGGCCGCACCGGCAGCAGGTCGGCCAGACCGGCACCAAGATCACCCCGGAGCTGTACCTGGCCTGCGGCATCAGCGGCGCCATCCAGCACATCGCCGGCTGCGCCGGCGCCAGGCACATCATCGCGATCAACACCGACCCCGGCGCCCCCATCCTGGCCTACGCCGACTACGCCGTCATCGGCGACCTGCACCAGGTCATCCCGGCCCTCGTCGAGGCGCTTCGCGCCCGTTGACGTGGCCGCCCGCGGCCCGCCAGCCCGGCCCGGCCAGCGAAGGGCACACTGGTTCCGTGTGATCGCCGCTGAGATGGGAAAGTGTCTGATGGTCGGAGCGCGCGTTCTAGACGAGGGATGGAGAACATTTGGCGGCGAGTGCCGTATGGCCGGGCGACAGCTATCCGCTGGGGGCCACGTATGACGGAGCAGGGACCAACTTCGCCCTGTTCTCCGAGGTAGCCGAACGGGTGGAGCTCTGCCTGTTCGAGGAGGAAGGCCGGGAAATCCGGTTCGACCTGCACGAGGTGGACGGGTTCGTGTGGCACGGGTACCTGCCCGGCATCATCCCCGGCCAGCGTTACGGGTACCGGGTGCACGGCTCGTACCACCCGGCCGACGGGCACCGTTGTAACCCGCACAAGCTGCTGCTCGACCCGTACGCCAAGGCCATCGAGGGCAGCGTCGACTGGGGCCAGCCGGTGTTCTCCTACCACTTCGGGCACCCGGAACGGCGGAACAACGCCGACTCGGCGCCGCACGTCCCCCGCTCGGTGGTGGTGAACCCGTACTTCGACTGGAACCTGGACCGGCCGCCGCGCATCCCGTACCACGAGACCGTGATCTACGAGGCGCACGTCCGCGGCCTGACCAAGGAGCACTCGGTCATCCCCGGCGAGCAGCGCGGCACCTACCTGGGCCTGGCCCATCCCGCGGTGATATCCCACCTCAAGGGGCTCGGCGTGACCGCGGTCGAGCTCATGCCGGTGCACCAGTTCGTCACCGACAGCCACCTGAACGAGAAGGGCCTGCGCAACTACTGGGGCTACAACACCATCGGCTTCTTCGCCCCGCACAACGCCTACGCCGCCAGCGGCAGCCGCGGCCAGCAGGTGCAGGAGTTCAAGACCATGGTCCGGGCCCTGCACGAGGCGGACATCGAGGTGATCCTCGACGTGGTCTACAACCACACCGCCGAGGGCAACCACCTGGGGCCCACGCTGTCCTTCCGCGGTATCGACAACGCCGCTTACTACCGGCTGGTCGACAACGACCGGCGCTACTACATGGACACAACGGGTACCGGGAACAGCCTGCTCATGCGGCACCCGCATGTGCTCCAGATGATCATGGACTCGCTGCGGTACTGGGTGCTCGACATGCATGTCGACGGCTTCAGGTTCGACCTCGCCGCCACCCTGGCCCGCCAGTTCTACGAGGTGGACCGGCTGTCCGCGTTCTTCGACCTGGTCCAGCAGGACCCGGTGGTGTCGCAGGTCAAGCTGATCGCCGAGCCCTGGGACGTGGGCGATGGCGGCTACCAGGTGGGCAACTTCCCGCCGCTGTGGACCGAGTGGAACGGCAAGTACCGGGACACCATCCGCGACTTCTGGCGCGGCCAGCCCGCCACCCTGCCGGAGTTCGCCTCCCGGCTGACCGGCTCGTCCGACCTGTACCAGCAGGACAGCAGGCGCCCGGTCGCCTCGGTCAACTTCGTCACCTGTCACGACGGCTTCACCCTGGCCGACCTGGTCTGCTACGACCACAAGCACAACGAGGCCAACGGCGAGGACAACAGGGACGGCAGTGACGACAACCGGTCCTGGAATTGCGGCACAGAAGGCCCGGCCGAGGACAAGGACGTGCTCGCGCTGCGGGCCAGGCAGAAGCGCAACTTCCTGGCCACCCTGCTGCTGTCGCAGGGCGTCCCGATGCTGCTGGCGGGCGATGAGATGGGGCGCACCCAGCGGGGCAATAACAACGCCTACTGCCAGGACAACGAGATCTCCTGGGTGGACTGGACCGTCCGGGCCGAAGAGGACCAGGCGTTGTACGACTACGTCCGCACGCTGATCAGGCTCCGGGCCGACCACGCGGTGTTCCGCCGCCGCCGGTTCTTCCGGGGCCAGCCGCTGCGCGGCGGCCGCAACCGGCTCGATGACATCGGCTGGTTCACGCTGGCCGGCGAGGAGATGACCGACGAGGACTGGGACGCGGGGTTCGCCAAGTCGCTGACGGTGTTCCTGAACGGCCGGGCGATCAGCGAGCCGGACCGGCGCGGCGGGCGGGTCCAGGACGACTCGTTCCTGCTGCTGTTCAACGCCAGCGACGACGACCTGCAGTTCGTCATCCCGCCACGCCGCTACGGGACGCGCTGGTCCAAGGTGCTGGACGCGGCGGTTCCGGTGACGGACTTTGAACAGGAGAGTGCGGTCAAGCCCGGAGACGCGATAACCGTGATCAACCACTCCTTGCAGTTGCTGCGCCGTGGCTGAGCCTGGCCGGCGTCCGGTATCCACCTACCGGCTGCAGCTGCGCGACAGCTTCGGGTTCAGCCGGGCGGCCGAGCAGGCCGGCTACCTGTCCGAGCTGGGCGTGACGCACGCGTACCTGTCGCCGATCCTGCAGGCCAACCCCGGCTCACCGCACGGCTACGACGTGGTGGACCATTCCCGGGTCTCGGCGGACCTCGGCGGGGAGCTGGCGTTCCGCGACATGGTGGCGGAGTTCCGCCGGCACGGCCTCGGGGTGGTCGTCGACGTGGTGCCCAACCACATGGCCCGGCCGACTCCGGAAACGCTGAACCGGCAGCTGTGGTCGGTACTCTACCAGGGCCGGCAGTCGGAGTTCGCGCACTGGTTCGACGTGGACTGGGACGCCCAGGAGGGCAAGCTGCTGATGCCCATCCTGGCCGGACCGCTCGCGGACTGCCTGGGCGACCTCATCATCGACACGGCGCCGAGGAACCCGGAGACCGCCGGGCACCGCGGGCCGGTACTGCGCTACTTCGACCATGTGCTCCCGCTCCGGGACGGCGTGGCCGACCTGCCCCTCGGCGTGCTGCTCGCTCAGCAGCACTACCGGCTCGCCGATTGGCACGACGCGGCCACCCAGCTCAACTACCGGCGGTTCTTCGACGTCAGCGAGCTCATCGCGATCCGGGTGGAGGATCCCGGCGTATTCGCGGCCACCCACGAGGTGCTGCTGCGCCTGCTGCGCGAGGGGCTGATCGACGGGCTGCGGGTGGACCACCCGGACGGGCTGGCCGACCCGCGCGGCTACCTTGCCCGGCTGGACGAGGCCACCGGCGGCGTCTGGACGGTGGTGGAGAAGATCCTGGCGCACGGGGAGGAACTGCCCGGCTGGCCGTGCGCGGGCACCACCGGGTACGACGCCCTCGCGCTGGTCGGCGGGCTGTTCACGGATCCCGCCGGGGACGTCCCGATGACCGACGAGTACGTCCGGTTTACGAACGGCAAGCAGGGCTTCCGCGAGGTGGAGCGGGACGCCAAGCGCGACATCGCCGACGGCACCTTCGCTGCCGAACTGGCGCGGCTGACCAGGCTCTTCGCCCGGGCCCGCTATCCCGCGCTGGACGGCCGCAGCGCCGCCGACCTGCACGACGTGCTGGTCGCCGTGCTGGCCGGGTTCGGCGTGTACCGGGCCTACGTGACCCCGGGCGAGCCGCCGTCCGCCGCCGCCGCGGCGGCGGTGACCGCGGCCGCGACGGCCGCCCGGGACCACCTGGACGAGCGCCTGCACCCCGCCCTGGACGCGGTCCGGGTCGCCGTGCTCGGCCTGGGCGGGGTGGCCGGGGACCAGGACCAGCAGGCCGCGCGGGACGAGCTGATCGTCCGGTTCGGCCAGACCACTGGCCCGGTGCTGGCCAAGGGAGTGGAGGACACCGCCTTCTACCGCTGGTCGCGGCTGGCCGCGCTGAACGAGGTGGGCGGCGATCCGGACGTCTTCGGCGTCAGCCCGGCTGAGTTCCACGCCGCGGCCGGCCGCCTGGCCGGGCGCTGGCCCGGCACCTTGACCACGCTGTCCACGCACGACACCAAGCGGCAGGAAGACGTCCGGGCCCGGCTGGCCGTGCTGGCCGAATGGCCGCAGGAGTGGGGGCACCGGGTGGCCGAGTGGCACGGCCTGGCCCGGTGGCTCACCGACGGTGCCGCAGCCGAGGCCACCGAGCGGGCCCCGGAGCCCGATCTGGAGTACCTGATGTGGCAGACCCTGGTCGGCGGGTGGCTGATCGGGTCCGGACGCCTTGCTGCGTACCTCGGCAAGGCGATGCGCGAGGCCAAGACGCGGACCTCCTGGAGGGTGCGCCGGCCCGGCTACGAGTCGGCGGTGCTCGGCCTGGCCGAAGCCGTGCTCGGCGACACCGAGCTGACCTCCGCCATCGCTGGCTTCGTGGCCAGGATCGCCCCGGACGCCCGGGTGAACACCCTCGGCGCGAAGCTGGTGCAGCTCACCATGCCCGGGGTCGCCGACATCTACCAGGGCTGCGAGCTCACCGGCCTGTCCCTGGTGGACCCGGACAACCGCCGGCCGGTCGACTACCAGCGTCGGCAGCGGCTGCTGGCCGCGCTCGAAGCGGGCCCGGATCACGCGGTCGGCCTGGACGCGGAGAAACTGCTGGTGACCTCGCGCGCGCTGTGGCTGCGGCGGGACCATCCCGACTGGTTCGCCGGCAGCTACACGCCGCTGGCGTGCGAGGGCCCGGCCGCCGAGCACGCGTTCGCCTTCCTGCGCGGCGGCCACGCGGTCACCGTCGTCACCCGGCTGCCCGCCGGACTGCGGCGCCGCGGCGGCTGGGCGGACACCGCCCTACCGCTGTCCGAGCTGCACTGGCGCGACGTGCTGACCGGGGCCAGGCACGCCGGACTGCGGCCGCCACTTGCCGAGCTGACCAGGCGTCTTCCGGTCGCGCTGCTCATCCCGGACGGGATCTGGGCGGCGGAGCAGGAACGGCGCCAGAACGGCCAGCCCCGGTGACCACGTTCAGCGTCTGGGCGCCGGCCGCAGGCCGGGCCGAGGTGGAGGTGGCGGGGCGGCGGTACCCGATGACGCGGGAAACCGCGTCGGGCTGGTGCAGCGCGGACGTCCCCGACGTCGCGGCCGGCATCGACTACGGCTTCCTGCTGGACGACGGCGAGCCGCTGCCCGACCCGCGCTCGCTGCGGCAGCCGTTCGGCGTCATGGGGCTGAGCCGCACCTACGATCATTCCGCCTTCCGCTGGACCGACTCCAGGTGGCGCGGCGGCGCGCTGCATGGGTCGGTCATCTACGAGTTGCACGTCGGCACGTTCACCCCGGAGGGCACCTTCGACGCCGCCATCGGACGGCTCGACCACCTGCGCGACCTCGGCGTGCACACGGTCGAGCTGATGCCGGCCGCGTCCTTCCCCGGGCAGCACGGCTGGGGCTACGACGGGATCAACCTGTGGGCGGTGCACGAGCCCTACGGCGGGCCGGACGGCCTGAAACGGTTCGTGGACGCCTGCCACGCGCGCGGCCTGGCCGTCCTGCTCGACGTGGTGTACAACCACGTCGGCATCGGCAACCGGCTGGACGCCTTCGGGCCGTACTTCACCGAGGCGCACGTGACGCCGTGGGGTCCGGCGGTGAACCTGGACCAGCCCGGTTCGGACGAGGTGCGCGCGTTCCTCATCGGCAACGCGCTGATGTGGCTGCGCGACTACCACCTCGACGGGCTGCGGCTCGACGCGGTGCACGCGCTGGAAGACCACCGGGCCCTGCATTTCCTCGAAGAGCTCGCCACCGAGGTGCACGCCCTGGCCGCGCTGCTCAACCGCGAGCTGATCCTGATCGCCGAATCGGATACCAACGACCCGCGCCTGGTCACCTCCCGGGAGGCGGGCGGATACGGGCTGGCCGCGCAGTGGAGCGACGACTTCCACCACGCCGTGCACGCGGCGATCACCGGCGAGCGGCAGGGCTACTACGACGACTTCGGCTCGATGGGGGCGCTGGCCAAGACCTACACCAGGGTGTTCTTCCACGACGGCATCTGGTCCACCTTCCGCGGCCGGACGCACGGGCGGCAGGTCGACGTGTTCCGCGTGCCCGCCCACCGCTTCCTCGGCTACTTGCAGAATCACGACCAGGTCGGCAACCGGGCCACCGGCGACCGGATCTCCGCCACGCTCTCGCCCGACCTGCTCAAAGTCGGCGCCGGCCTGGTGCTGACCTCCCCCTACACGCCCATGCTGTTCATGGGCGAGGAATGGGGCGCGGCCACGCCGTGGCAGTACTTCACCGACCACATCGAGCCCTGGCTGGCCGAGGCGGTGGCCCAGGGCCGCAAGGCCGAGTTCGAGGGATACGGCTGGGGGGCGGCCGAGATCCCGGACCCCCAGGACAAGCAGACCTTCCTGCGGTCCAAGCTCGACTGGGCCGAGCGGGGGCGCGACCCGCATCTCGGCATCCTGGCCTGGTACCAGGAGCTGATCGCGCTGCGGCGGGCCCGGACGGAGCTGACCGATCCCCGGCTCGACCGGGTGCAGGCCGACTACGACGACGACGGGCGCTGGGTCCTGGTCCGCCGCGGGCGGCTGCGGATCGCGGCGAACCTGGGCAGCGGCACCGTCCAGCTGCCGCTCGGGCAGCCCGGTGTCGGCGTGCTGGCCGCGTCCAGCCCGGGCGTCACGATCAAGCAGGATACGGTCACGATGCCGCCCGGCGCCTTCGCCGTCATCGAGACCAAGGCGCTGAGCCCGGCGTCCTGAGCCGGGCCCGGCCTCCGCTCAGCCGACCGGGGCCAGGATCTCCATGGGCTGGCCGTCGGGATCGCGAAAGTACGTGCCGCGGCCGCCGCCGCTGGAGTAGATCTGGTCGGCCCGACGTGTCGCACCGGGTGTTCGTGACCCCCGGCGGGCCTGCTTCGCCGCGTCCGAGTACGCCGTTCCACGTGAATCACTGGCCCAGCTGATCACCGACCTGCGCTGCGCCGCGCCGCGCCTGCCGCACCCGGTGATGTTCCCCCTGACCCGGGTCTTCGGGGGGCCGGCGACTTGTGACGAGAACGTTACGCCATCGGCCCGGCCCGAACCGCCTCCGGCCGGTCACCCGTAGTCAGGGTAAGTGACCAGTGCCCGCGGCCACCGCCGTCACCGCCTTCTTCACCGTGGTGGCCGCGGCACCGGTCACGCGACCGATCGCGCTTCGCGGCGCGGTGAAGTCCGGAACGCGGCGATCCCCGGCGGGGGAGGGCAGGAGAGGCCGATGACGGCGGCCTGGCTGGCGGCCGACGACCGGGGCGGCAGCGGCCTGGCGCCCGGCCGGATCGTGCTGGTGGCGGTGGCGGTGCTCGCCGTGGGCGCGTTCGCGGTACTGCAGGCCAGGTTGCGATCGCGGCGCCGCGGGCCTGGCCGCGAGGACAGGCACCGGCCCGGCTGGCGGTACGGTTACCCACCCGGGTACGAGCCGTATCCGCTCTATGACCCGCAACGGTCGCCGTGGGCCGCCCGGGACGACGGGCGGTCGTCGGGCGCGGCCGGCCCGGCGGCCCGGCGGCATCCCTAGGCGCACTCAGCGTGCCTAAGGTATTTGTATAAGTAACAGGCAATGGTGTCGATTGGCGGCAGTTGGCGTGCTCGCGGTAAATACGGTGCTCGCGGTAAATACGGTGCTCGCGGTAAATACGGTGCTCGCGGTAAATACGGTGCTCGCGGTAGATACGGTGCTCGCGGTAAATACGGTGCGCGGATGAGGGCCTGGCAGACGATCCGCGAGCTCGACGCCTACTGGATCAGCGAAATCCCCCGGCAACCCGAGGCCGCCGCGGACCGGCCCGCGGCGGATGCGCCGGGCGACACCGGACGCACCCAGCGGCTCGCCGCCCTGGTCGCGGCGTATCACGGCGGGTCCGACGGCACCGGCTCCGGTACCCTGGCCATCGGCTGGATGAGGCAGCGCGCGGACGGCCCGGTTCGGTTGCTCGCCGCGGGCGCCGGCCTGGTCGGCAGCGACGCGGGCCCGGAGGTCCTCCTCACCCTGCCCGGCGGCGCGCGAGCCCGGCTGCTGCCCCCCGGCACGCTGGCCGGGCTGATGGCCGAACTGCCCTCGTGGCGCACCATCGGCGGGATAAGCGACGGGCTGCTGCCGGAGCGTGACCGCCGCGCTGCCGGGCGGCCGTCCCCGTCACTGGAAGAATGCCTGTTCGCGGTCTGGCCGGGACCGTTCGGCTGGCTCGTGGTCGCCGAGCCGCTGAGCGCGGCGGAGATCCGGGAGATAGCAGACGAGGTGGCCCGGCACGAGCGGTTGTCGACGGGTGATTCGGACCGGTTCCCCGAACGGGCCATGGCGGCACGCCGGCTGAACCTGCGGCACGCCGAGATGCGCACCGGCGGCTCGGCGGGCCTGTGGCGGCTCCGGCTGCTCGCGGGCGGTGCCGACGCCGAGGCGGCGTCGCGGGTAGCCGGCCTGGTGTGCGCCTCGGCCGACCTTTCCGGGCTGCCCTACGCGCTCACCCCTGCCGCCGGCACCGCCCGCAGCCTGCAAGAAATCCTGGAGGACCCGGGCCAGGCGCCGGCCGGCGCCGACGCGCTGCCCGGCCACCCGTTTTACGCGAGCACCGGGCTGATCGCTGCCCTGGCCAGGCCGCCGGAGCGTGAGCTACCCGGGATCCGGCTCGCGCTGCGGCCGGATTTCGACGTCACCCAGGAGCCGCAGGCCGGCCGCGAGGCCCTCGCCGTCGGTGAGATCCTCGACAGGAACCGCAGGTCAGCGGGTCCGCTGACGCTGCCCCTCGGCTCGCTGAACCGGCACGTGTTCGTCACCGGCGCCACCGGCTCGGGCAAGTCGCAGACCGTGCGGGCGCTACTCGAGGCCGCCACCGGGGCCGGCCTTCCCTGGCTGGTGGTGGAACCGGCCAAGGCCGAATACCGGCTGATGGCCGCGCGCCTGGCCGGTCCCGGGGACGGCCCGGCGGCTCCCGAGGTGGTGCGGATCCGGCCGGGTGAGCCGGACGCGATCGCGGCCGGGCTCAACCCGCTGGAGCCCGCGCCGGACGCCGACGGCCGCCGGTTCCCGCTGCAGACCCACGCCGACCTGGTCAAGGCGCTGTTCGTCGCGTCCTTCCGCTCGGACGAGCCCTTCCCCCAGGTGCTCAGCGCCGCCCTGACCAGGGTGTACGAGGATGCGGGCTGGGACCTGGCGCTGAGCGAGACGGTCACGGCGGACGCCGTCCCCCGTTATCCGGACCTGACCGACCTGCAGCGGGCCGCGGTCAGGACCGTCCAGGAGATCGGCTACAGCCAGCGGATCACTGACGACGTCCTCGGCTTCATCAAGGTGCGGCTCTCCGGCCTGCGGCTCGGCACCACCGGCCGCTTCCTCGAGGGTGGCCACCAGCTCGACTTCGGCAGGCTGCTCAAGACGAACGCGGTGCTCGAGATCGAGGACGTGGGCGACGACAGCGACAAGGCCTTCCTGATGGGAACGGTGCTGGTCAGGCTGGCCGAGCACCTGCGGATGGCCAACCGGGCCGGCGCAGGCCGCCAGGAGCCCGGCCTGCGCCACCTGACCGTCATCGAGGAAGCGCACCGGCTGCTCCGCCGCCCGGAAGCCGGCCCGGCGGGGGGTGCGGCGGCGCACGCCGTCGAGATGTTCGCCGGGCTGCTCGCCGAGACCCGCGCCTACGGCGAGGGCCTTGTCGTCGCCGAACAGATCCCCGGCCGCCTCATCCAGGACGTCATCAAGAACACCGCGGTGAAGATCACCCACCGGCTGCCCGCGGCCGACGACCGGGAGGCCGTGGGCGCGACGATGAACATGACGCAGGCGCAGAACCGGTTCCTGGTCACGCTGCGGCCGGGCGAGGCGGCGGTGTTCGCCGACGGCATGGACTTCCCGCTGCTGGCGCGGATGCCCGACGGCACCGGCCGGGAATCAGCTAGCCAGGCCGGCACCGCGACCCCGGCCGGCGTGGTGCGGCCGCGCAGCATCACCTGCGGCACCGACTGCGCCGGACGGCCATGCACGCTGCGGGACATGCGGATGGCCCAGCGCGCGCTCGAGGAGTACCCGGCGATCAGGCTGTGGGCCGAACTGTCGGTACTCGGCCACCTGACCGGCTGGCCCATGCCGGTGCCGCGCCCCGCCCTGCTTACGATGCTGCAGATGATGCCGTCCCGGCTGCGGGACTGCGGCATCTCCCACGGCGTGGACGCGGCCGTCAGCACCAGGGTGCCGGTCATCGCCGGGCGGGTCAGCCCGGCCGGCCTGGCCTCCCACGTAAGCACCGCGATCAGGTCCCGGACGTCCCGCGGGAGCTGGCTGTGCCAGCGGGAGGAACCGAAGTGGCTCGCGCCCGCCTACGAGTGGACGCTGGTCCTCGACGCGCTCAAGACGGCCGACAGGAGGAGCCCGGGAGCCGGCCCGCACCCGCGGAGTCCGGAATGGGAGCGGACGTACGGGCAGGCTATCGCGGGTGACACCTGCGCGCGCCAGGTCGGCATCGTCCAGCGCTGGTACGACAGCGCCCAGCGTGATGCCTGGGAGGTGCGGACGGTGGCGTTCGGCGTCGACCTGTCCTCCGGCGTCGAGCGAGCCGTCGGCGCGCGGGCCGAAGACGACGATTTCGAGGAACGGCTGACCGGCTACCTCGACCAGTTCGTCGACTGCCGCTGGCCGCGGCTGTACCTGACCGCGGACCCGGTCGGCGAGCCTCCCGAGCCGCGGTAACCCCGGGTGGCGGCGGACCGGCCCGCCCGGCCGCCCGGAGTTGTCCACAGGGCAATCCACAGCGGTGTGCATCGGATTCCCCAGGGCACTACGTGTACCGGACTGTTGAGTGAAGAGCTATCCACAGTGCATGCGGTGTGGAAAACGGCGCTGCGCGGAACGGCGCTCAGACCGTCGGCAACAGCTCAGATAGCCGTCCCGGAGCTGCCGCCGGGGCCGAACGCCAGCCCCACCGCCCGGAAACGCAGAGCCAGACGAGCGCGACGGTGGTGAGAAGGCGGACGCCCGGGGCCAGCCACGTCCCGTTGAACTGGCCGATGTCATAGAGCCAGTGCGGCTCGACCGGGCTCTGGACTGCCTGGGCATAGATGGTGGCGCCCGCGAGCAGCCGGATCAGCACCAGCCAGTCCAGCCGGGACGCCGAGTACAGCGCGAGCAGGCTGACGGCCATCACGTCGTACCAGGGCCGCTGGAACGGCGTGACGAAGAGCCACGCCAGGCTCAGCGCCAGCGCCGGGGCGACGGCAGGCAGGCCCGGTGTCCGGTCCGGGAAACGCAGCAGCGCCAGCAGCGCGACCGCGGCGAACAGCAGGTAGGCGACCAGCACCAGGTGCGGCGGCACGCTCGACACGCTGAACTGGGTGTAGCCGAGCACCGGCCGCCAGAAGAGCTGGTACATCGTGTCCCAGGTGATCCCGCTGCCGCGGTTGACCAGCACCGTGACTGCGGGGCTCCCGGCCGCCAGGTAGGCCGGGACGACCACGACGCCGAAGCCGGCCGCGGCGGCCGCGAAGGCCCGCGGCGACCGGCGGCAGGCCCAGGCCACGGCCAGGCCGAAGAGGGCGTACTCCACCTTGATGCTGGTCGCCACGCCGATCAGCAGGCCGGCCAGCACGGCCCGGCCGGCCTGGATCGGCGGGGCCGGGGCGGTCCGTTCCGGCGCGCCCCGGGGGGAGCGGGCTCGCAGTGCCGCGATGCCCAGCAGCCCGGTCAGCGCCGCCAGCCCGTCGATGTGGCCGCCCGCCACGATCTCCCACAGCAGCAGCGGGTTCACCGACCACAGCAGGTGGGCGCGCAGGCGCATCCCGGGGTCGGAGCGGAGCAGGCGGTCCAGTACCAGGATCATCGCCCCGAACGCGGCCGCTTCCTCCAGCTTCAGCCAGAACGTGATGCGGGCCAGCGACGTGCCGCCGAGCTCGGCCGCGGCCCATTCCGCCGCGGTGGCCACAGGCCCGTACACGGACACCGCGTTCATCCAGCTGGACGGGATCTCGTCGGCTGGTATCTGCCTGCCGACCGGATCGCCGGCCCGCTCCAGCTGCAGCGGGGTCATGACGTACGGGCTGCGCCCGATCACCGCCGTGCGGCCGCTGGCGGCGTAGGAGATGGAGTCCGTCGATCCCGCGGGCGGGAGCACGGCCAGGATCACCACGGCCAGGAACGCGGCCGCGATGACCGGGCGCACCGGGGGCCGGGCGCCGCGGGCGACGGCGACCAGCCCGGCGATCACGCCGGCGCAGCCCACCGCCATCGCGAACCACAGCGCCACCGTGACGAACGTGGCGGTCAGGTGCAGCGCGTGCCACCACGGCAGCGCGCCCGCCCGGCGCATGACCGGCACCGAGACGCTGGGGCCCGCGGCCGAGACCGCGATCATGATCAGCGTGGCGGCCGCGATGGCGGCCACGGCGAGCCAGCCGATCAGGCGGGTGAGCCCGGGCGAGCCCGCCCGGGCCGCGCCGGTCCCGTCCTTGTCGCTCACCGTATCGCCTGCCCGCTGGTCGTGGCCATGCTCGCCGCGCTCGCTGGTCCGTGACTAGACGGTACCGGATCGCCCGCGGGGCAGTCCTCACCCCGGGCGGAACCGGCCGCAGCGCCGGTGCCCGCGGCGGAAACGGCAAACGCCCGCGGGCCGTCGTCGTGCCGTCGCCGGTGGCGAGCAGCGCGGGGCCGCGCCGCGGGCGTCTGCGAGCCGGTTTCCCGGTGGTGTACGCCGTCCGCTATGTGCCGGGTGTCGTGACCCGTCCGTTTACGTCCGACCGCACGGCCGCGTCGTCCGGGGTGGCGGGCGTCTCCCGATCGTCCTCACCTGCGTCGGTGGCGTTCTTCGCCTCCTCAGTGGCGCTGGCGTAGCGGCGCCGCATGGCGATGGCCGCGCCCGTGCCGGCCGCGGCCATCGCCGCGCCCACGCCGAACAGCACTCGCCAGTCCAGCAGCCTCCGCAGGCCGGTCCGCCTCGTCCCGTCCGGCCTCACCTTGCGGGCGGTCGAGCGCAGCGCCGACGACACCTTCGGGGCGACGGTGGTGGTGACGGCGTCCGCCGCTTCCTCCAGTCGCGGCGCCGCCCACTCCCTGGCGCCCAGGACGGCGTCTTCCAGCCGTGGTTCGGCCCACTCCCTGGCCCCGTGCACGGCCTCCTCGACACGGGGCCCGGCCCAATCCCTAGCGCCCTGAACGCCCTGCCGGACTCCCTGGACCGCTGTCGTTCCCGCGCGCTTCCCCGCGGGGATGGCCTGCGCGGCGGCGCCCTTAGCGCGTTCGCCGAGGGCGGCCACCCCGCCGGTGCGTGTGGTGTTGATAAGGGACACAGTAAACCTCCCGAGCGTGATCCCGTTATCACAGGCTTCCCGGCTCTGCCGGGTTCAATCATCGCGTGCTACCGGTACGGTGATGACAAGAGGAAATTTACAACGGCGAAATGTCCGGCTATTCAGCCAGCCGGATGAGGAGTCAATCCCATGACACAGACGCAGACCGCGACACTGCGCACCAGCCAGGGACCGGTTATCGTCCGCCTTTTCCCTGATCACGCGCCGAAGACGGTACGCAACTTCGTGGAACTTGCGGAGGGCGGCCGGCAGTGGACCGACCCGGCCACGGGACGGCCGACCACGGCCCGGCTGTACGACGGGACCATCTTCCACCGGGTCATCCCCGACTTCATGATCCAGGGCGGAGACCCGCTCGGGTCGGGCCGGGGCGGTCCCGGCTACAAGTTCGCCGACGAGATCCACCCGGACCTCGTGTTCGACCGGCCGTACCTGCTGGCCATGGCGAACGCCGGACCTGGCACCAACGGCTCGCAGTTCTTCATCACGGTCGCGCCGACGCCCTGGCTGAACGGCAAGCACACCATCTTCGGCGAGGTCATCGACGGTGCCGACGTGGTCGACCGGATCAGCCGGGTCAAGACGGGCAGCCAGGACCGGCCGGTGGACGACGTGATCATCGAGTCGGTCACGGTGCACCGCGGTGATGATGCTTCCTAGCTCTGAGCGGACCAAGCCGTGAGCACGACCAGCGATCCCGGATCGGGCGGGGAGATCCGGCCGGACGGGGTCGGACAGGGGGACCAGGAGTTCCCGGCCTGCTACCGCCACCCTGGCCGGGAAACGTATGTCTCCTGCGTCCGGTGCGGGCGCTACGCGTGCCCTGACTGCATGCGCTCGGCCTCGGTGGGCCAGCAGTGCGCGGAGTGCGTGGGCGAGGGCGCGCGGAGCACCCGCCAGGCCAGGACCACCTTCGGCGGCCGGCCGGCCGCCAGCGCCGTCGTCACCTGGACGCTCGTGGCCGTCAACGTGGCGGTGTTCCTGGTGACGTGGATCCGCCCGGGCATCGTGAACGACCTGGAGATGCTCGGGTACGCTTCGTACACGTCAGCCGGGCCCATGCACGGCGTGGCCGCCGGCGAGTGGTACCGGCTGATCACGTCGGCCTTCCTGGCCCCCGCGACCGGCCTCAGCGGCCTCGGGTTCGTGGACATCCTGTTCAACATGTGGGCGCTGATCTTCGTGGGGCCGTCGCTCGAGGGCCTGCTCGGCCGGGCCCGCTTCCTGGCGGTGTACCTGCTCAGCGCCATCGGCGGCGCGGTGATGTACTACTTCCTCGCGCCGCCTAACTATCCCGCGGTCGGCGCCTCCGGCGCCATCTTCGGGCTGTTCGGAGCGTGGTTCGTGGTATCCAGGAAACTGCGCCTCGACACCCGCGGGATCGTCGGGCTGATCGCCATCAACCTGGCGCTCAGCTTCTTCTTCCACAGCTACATCGCCTGGCAGGATCACATCGGCGGACTGCTCACCGGTGCGCTGCTCACCGCCGCCTACGCGTACGCGCCGCAGAAGAACCGCGCCCTGGTCCAGGCGGCCGCCACCGTCGCGGTGCTGGCCCTGATCGTGGTCGCGATCGTGATCAGGAACGGCCAGCTCACCGGCGGCGGATAGCGCGACCCGGGCCGGGAGCGCTCCCGTCAGCGCCAGCGGGTGGACAGCGCCAGCGGGGGTCAGCGCCAGCGGGGGTCAGCGCCAGCGGGGGTCAGCGCCAGCGGGGGTCAGCGCCAGCGGGTGGACAGGACGACACCCGCGATGATGAACGCGAATCCGATCACCAGGTTCCACGCGCCCAGCGCCGAGATGCCCGGTACCGAGCCCTGCGTGAGGTAGTAGATCACGATCCAGGCCAGGCCGACGACCAGGCAGACCACAATGGCGGGACCCACCCACGGCGCACTGACCTTTTTCCGCGCCGTCCTCGGCGGCGGAGGCGTGTAGACCGCCCTCTTGCGGACGCGCGACTTGGGCACGACGGCCTCCTGCGTAGTAATACCTGGCGAAGCAACCGCGGGCGAATCCTGGGATGCGGACCTAAGCGTAGCCGCTTCACGCCGCGGCCGGCACGATCGGCGTTTCCGGGGTGGCGCTGGCGGCGGTGGCAAACCGATATCATTCGGTTCCTCTTAGCAACTGAACCCGACGTCGGCATCGCCGCGGGGCGCCGCCCATCGGGTCGCTCAGCCGTTGTTGCCGCCGCTGCCGTTGCCGTTGATGCCGCCACCGCCACCGCCGTTGCCTCCGCTAGCGGGCGCCGTGGGAGAGCCCGTGGGGGTCGCGGTGGCGGTCGCCGTCGCGGTCGGGGATCCGGTCGGGGATCCGGTCGGGGTGGGCGAGGCCTGCGGCTGGACGAGGATGGTCACCGTCGTGCCCGGCGCCTCGGTGGCGTTGGCGGCGGGGTTCTGCTGCCAGACGTCGCCGGCAGCCGTGTCCGCGGGGCCGGCCACCGTCTGCACGTTTACCCGGAAGCCCGCGCTCTGCAGCGACGCCTGGGCGCTTTGCGCGCTGAGGCCGACCACGTTCGGCACGCTCGCCGCGCCGGAGACGAAGATAGTGACCCTGGATCCGGGGGCGGCGGTGGTGTTGGGCCCCGGGCTCTGGCTCACTACCGTACCGGCCGGCTGGGTCGACGTCGTGTCTTGCTGGACCGAGACGGTGAAACCCGCGTTCTGCAGGGTCGCCTCGGCCGCGCTTTCCTGCTTGCCCTCCACGTTGGGCACCGTCACGGGGGCCGCGCCGGTGGAGGCATACAGCGTGACCAGGGTGTTCGCTGGGACGTTGTTGCCTTCCGCGGGGCTGGACTTGATGACGAGCCCCTTGGTCACACTGGAGCTGGCCTGGTCCACCACGGTGGAACGCAGGTGTACCGCCTTGATCTGCGCCTCTGCCGTGGCCACCGGCTCGCCGTTGACCAGCGGTACCGCGGTCTTCGCGCCGCCGCCGGCCAGCAGGTAGTAAGCCACGCCGGCGACGACGCCGACCACCAGCAGCAGGCCGAGAACCCAGGGGATCCACCGGCGGCCGCCGCCGCGGCCGCCGCCCCGGTCGGCGTACTCGTAGTCCTCGACCGGCGGAATCTGCGACGTCGGCCCGGCCATCATCGCGCCGGTGCCCATCCGCTGGGTCTGCGGGTACATGTCCAGCCTGGTCGGCGGGGCCGCCGCCACGGGCAGGCCGGAGGCGGCGCGCTGCAGGTCGGCACGCATGTCGGCGGCGGTCTGGTACCGGTCCGCCGGGTCCTTGGCCAGCGCCTTCAGCACGATCGCGTCCGCCCACGCCGGGACATCGGGGTCGACCCGGGAGGGCGGCACCGGGTTCTCCCTGACGTGCTGGTAGGCAATGGCGACGGGCGAGTCGCCGGTGAACGGGGGCCGGCCGGTCAGCAGCTCGTACAGCAGGCAGCCGGTGGAGTACAGGTCACTGCGGGAATCGACCCGCTCGCCGCGGGCCTGCTCCGGCGACAGGTACTGCGCGGTGCCGATCACCTGGGCGGTCTGGGTCATCGTGGCCTGGGCGTCGCTCATCGCCCGGGCGATGCCGAAGTCCATGACCTTGACGTCGCCGTTGCGGGTCACCATCACGTTGCCCGGCTTGATGTCGCGGTGCACGATGCCGGCCTGGTGGCTGTAGTCCAGGGCGCGCAGCACCCCGTCGATGATCTCCAGGGACCGCTCAGGCAGCAGCCGGTGGCCGTCCTGCAGCAGGTCCCGCACCGTGCGGCCGTCCACGTACTCCATCACGATGTACGGCACGGGAACCCCCGTGGCCATATCCTCGCCGGTGTCGTAGACCGCCACGATGGACGGGTGGTTGAGTGAGGCCGCCGACTGCGCCTCGCGGCGGAATCTCGCCTGGAATATCTGGTCCCTGGCCAGGTCGGCGCGGAGCGTCTTGATTGCGACGATCCGGTCGAGCCGGATGTCGCGCGCCCGGTACACCTCGGCCATGCCGCCGCGGCCCACTACGCCATCGAGCTCGTAGCGGCCGCCGAGTAGACGAGGCTGAGTCACATCTCGCACTGTGCCAAACCACCCTGCGTATTTTCTAGTATCTCTCTACGGCGTCGTCGACGACGACGATGACGACGGTGTCACGCTCGGCGACGACGAGCTGGTGGATGCCGGCGAACTGCTCACCGACGCGGACGCGGACGCGGACGCGCTCGCGGTGGGCGACGTCGTCCGGGACGGCGTCGGTTTAACGGACTTCGACGGCTGGGGGCTGTCGGCCGGGCTTGGTGATGCGGACGGCAGGATCCTGACCAGGCTGGGGCTCGGCGCCGGCCGGGGGTGGTGGCTGGCGCGGTGGGTAGGCGCGACGGCGTGCGAGCTCAGGTGCTGCGCCGTGCTGCTGCTCACGGTCCCGCTGCCGGTGCGGCCGGAGGCATGGCCGCTCAGGTACAGCCCGACCGCCGCGGCGGCGGCGCACAGCACCGCGGTCGAGCCGACCGCCACCAGCTGGCGGTTCCGGCCGGAGCGCCGCGGCCCCGCGCCGGGCGGCGGCCATCCGGTGCCGTGATCGTCCTCGCTGATCGGCGGCGGCGGGGTCCCGGTCACCGCGGGCGGGAGATCCGCCCTGGTCGCGCCCGGATACCCGACGGCCCGGGCGGGCGCTCCTGGGTCGCCCAGGGCCAGCGCGTCCCGCAGCATGCCGGCGCGGTCGGCGACCGCCCGGGCGCCGGCCGGGCGCTCCTCAGGGGTCTTAGCCAGCATGTGGTAGACCAGGTCGCTGACCTGCGGCGGCACGTCCGGCGGCAGCGCCGGCACCGGTTCGTGCTTGTGCGCGAACGCGATCGCCAGCGGGTCGCTGGCCGTGAACGGCGGATGCCCGGCCAGGCACTCGTATGCGACCACGCCGAGCGAGTAAATGTCGGAGGCTTCGGTCACCTGGGCGCCGGTGGCCTGCTCGGGCGACACGTACATCGCGGTGCCCATCACCATGCCGGTCTCGGTCAGGTGCGCCGCCTGCGCCGCGGCCACCGCGGTGGCGATGCCGAAGTCGGTGATCTTGGTGACGCCGCCCGCGGCGACCAGCAGGTTGCCCGGCTTGATGTCGCGGTGCACGATGCCGGCCTGGTGCGCGGCATCGAGCGCCCGCGCCGCCTGGCTGACGATGTCCAGCGTCGCAGCGGGGGGAAGGCGGCCGGCCCGGGCCAGGATCGCCGACAGCGGCTCGCCGTTCACCAGCTCCATGACCAGGTAGGCGCCGCCGAACTCGGAGGACTCACCGTAGTCGTAGACGCGGGCGATGCCCGGATGGGACAAGCTGGCCGCGTACCGTGCCTCGGCGCGGAACCGGGCCAGGAACGCCTCGTCGCCGGCCCGGCCGGTGGGCAGCAGCTTGATCGCGACCGCCCGGTTGAGCAGGTCATCCTCGCCGCGCCACACCTCGCCCATGCCGCCGGCCGCGATGCGGTCGGTCAGCCGGTAGCGGCCGGCCAGCAGGTAGTCGCTCACTGATTCCCCACGGCTTGGTGGTATGCCTTGATGACCTGCACGGCGATGGGTGCGGCCGCGGCGGCGCCATAACCGCCGCCTTGAATTATGACGCCGACGGCGATATCCGGGTTGGCGTACGGGGCAAAGCTGGTGAAGACCGCGTCGTCGAGCCCGGTGACGGTGCCGGTCTCGGCCGTGCCGGTCTTGCCCGCGATCTGGATGCCGGTGACGCCCTGCCGGAAGGCGTAGGCCGTGCCCTCGGGCTGCTGGACCACGGCGAGCATCATCTGTCCCACGCTGCCGGCCACCGACGAGGAAACGGCCTGGCTCAGCACCGACTGCGACGGGCCCCGCACCGTGCTCAGGTCGCTCGCGGTCACCTGCTGCACCAGGTGGGGCTTCATCAGCCTGCCGCCGTTGGCGATGGCCGCGGCGAACATGGCTTCCTGCAGCGGGGTGACGGTGTCGCTGAACTGGCCGATCGCCGAGAAGGCGGTGAGCGCCTGGCTGGGCGGGATCACGTAGTTGCTCTGGGCCACGGGCAGCGGCACGGTCAGGTTCGCGTCGTTCATGCCGAACTTCCCTGCCATGTCGTTGAGCGCCTGCGCGCCGAGCTGCATGCCGATCTTGCCGAAGGTGGTGTCGCAGGACTGGGCGAACGCGTAGATCAGCGGCGCCTGGCCGCTCCCGGTTCCGCACGCCTCGCCCTGGTCGTTGGTGAGCACGTGGCTGGTCTGCGGCAGCGTGAGCTGGGTCGGCGAGTCCACGCTAGTGTTGATCGTGGTGCCCGGGCTCTGCGTGAACAGCGCCGAGCTGGTCATGATCTTGAACGTCGAGCCGGGCGGGTAGGTCCCTTCCAGGGCCCGGTTGAGCAGCGGCTGCGTCTTGTCCGCGAGCAGCTGGTTGTCGATCGTGTTGAGCCGCGGGCCGTCGTGGGTGGCCAGCAGGTTGGGGTCGTAGCTCGGATAGCTGGCCATGGCGAGGATCGCCCCCGTCTTCGGGTTGAGCGCCACCACCGCGCCCGGCTTGCCGAGCGCCTGTAGCGCGTTCCAGGCCGCGTCCTGGGCCTTGGAGTTGATCGTGACCTGGACGGTGGCGCCCTTGGTCGTCTTCCCGGTAATCAGGTCGATGACCTTCCTGACGTCGAGCGCGGAGTCATTGCCCGATAGCAGCGAGTCCTCGGCGGCCTCGACGCCGGTCTGGCTGTAGATGGTGTCGTAGCCGGTCACCGGCGCGTACTCGGGACCCTTCGGGTAGTACCGCTGGTACTTGATGTTGTCGCTGGGGTTGGTGCTCAGCTTGGACGCGGCGATGGTCACGCCGTCGGAGGTGACGATGCTGCCGCGCTCGTACTGGTTCTGCGCGGCGTAGAACGCGCGGGAGTTGCCCGGCTTGCTCGCCAGGCTGGCGGGCGCGAACCCCTGCAGGTAGTTGACGTTGATGAGCAACAGCAGGAACATCGCCAAGACGGCGATGGAGATCCGGCGCAGTGCCCGGTTCACTTCAGCGTCACCACCTGGGTCAGTCCCTCCTCCTGTATCGGCCGCGGCGGCGGGCGCCGGGCGGTGTCACTGAGCCGGGCCAGCAGGCCGATCAATATCCAGCTCGCCACCAGCGAGGACCCGCCCTGGGACAGGAACGGGGTGGTGATGCCGGTCAGCGGGATGAGCCGGGTGACGCCGCCGACGATGACGAACACCTGCAGAGCGAACATGAAGGACAGGCCGCCGGCCAGCAGCTTGGAGAACGGGTCCTTGACCGACATCGCGGTCCGCAGCCCGCGCTGCACGATCAGCCCGTAGAGCAGCAGGATGGCCATCAGCCCGGCCAGGCCGATTTCCTCGCCGAACGCGCTGATCACCAGGTCGCTCTGTACCAGCGGGGTAAGGTACGGCTGGCCGGCGCCCAGGCCCTTGCCCAGCAGGCCGCCGCTCGCCATCCCGTACAGGCCCTGGACCAGCTGGTAAGCATTGTGGCTGGGGTTCTGCCCGGCGAACGGGTGCAGCCAGATGTTGAACCGCTCGCCGACATGGGCGAACAGCCTGCTCGCCGCGAACGCGCCGACCACGAACATGACGAAGCCGAGCAGCAGCCAGGACGTCCGCGAGGTCGCGATGTACAGCGTCGCCACGAACAGGCCCATGAACACCGCGCTGGTGCCGACGTCGGACTCGAAGACGAGCAGCAGCAGGCTGACTCCCCAGATCACCAGGATCGGGCCGAGATCGCGCGCCCGGGGCAGGTCGATGCCGAGCACCCGGCGGCCGGCCAGCGCCAGCACGTCCCGCTTCGCCACCAGGTAGCCGGCGAACGAGGCGGCCAGCGCCAGCTTGGCGAACTCCTCCGGCTGGATGGTGAACGTGCCGAGCCGGATCTGGATCTTGGCGCCGGCCACCTCGCTGATCGACGCCGGAAGCAGCGCGGGCAGCGCCACCAGCAGGATCCCGACGGCACCGAGCGTGTAGGTGTAGCGCTGCAGCACCCGCGGCTCACGGATAAAGGCGAGCGCCGCGACGAAGCATCCGACGCCGATGACCGAATAGACGATCTGGATCTGGGTCGCCGACGAGCTGAGCGGGGCGGTGAGCCGGGTCCCCTGCGCGGCCAGCCGGTAGGTCATCACGACGCCCAGGCCGTTCAGCAGGGCCGCGAGGGGCAGCAGCAGCGGGTCCGCCCACGGGGCGAACCGGCGCATGGCCAGGTGCGCCAGCAGCATGATGACGACGTACTCCGCCATGTACTCGACGATCCCCGAGGGCATCTTGCCGTTGAGGCTGAAACCCACGTTCGCGAACGCGAACAGGACGAGCGCGAAGGCGAAGACAAGCATGATCAGCTCGGTGCGCCGCCTGCTGCGGGACACCGGGACCAGCGGACCCGTCGGGTCGACCGCCGGCGACGGGGCAGTGATGCTACTCACGGGCGCCCTGTGGCCGTCGGGACGAGGTCGCCGGCCGCGATGCCGAACGCGGTGGACGGCGGGCACGTCGCCGCGGCCCTGGGCGGCTGCGGTCCGGGCTTGGGAATGGTGTTCACCGGCTTGCGATGCTGGCGGGCCCGGGTCACCGCGGCCTGGTAGGCGTTCTCCTGGGTGAGCCAGCTCTGCAGCGTGGTGTACTGCTGGCGGCAGCTGCTGACGGCGTCGCGGACGTTGGCCACGATCGCCTGGGCGTTGCCCAGGCTGCTCGCCGCGTCGGTGGCCCTGACCGTCTCCTGGTAGGGCGCGGGCACCTGGGCCAGCTGGATGCCGGTCTCCTGGTAGGGACTGGACAGGCTGATCCCGGCGATCCGCTGGTTCACGCCGCGGTAGATGACCACCTGGCCCTTGCTGTCCGCCCCGACGTAGTACTGGTCCTGGCTCCACCGCCAGGCGATGTACCCGCCGCCGACGACGACGGCCACCAGCACCACCAGCGACGTGGTCACGATGGGCCAGCGGCGGCGGCCGGACCTCCGGGCGCGTTTCGGCTGGGCCCGGTGGCTGCGCCGGGCCCGGACCATGGTCGGGCTGGTGCCGTCGCCGGGCGCCACCGCGAGCGGCATGGCCGCCGGGTCCATGTCATCCACGGCCACCATCGGCTGCGGGGCGGTCATGGACGGCTGCCCGTACTGGTCGTAAGCCGCGGTGAAGTGGTTCCCGAGGGGGTCATCGATGTCGCCGAAAGGCCTCCCCGGAGCGCTGCCGTCGGTGCTCAGCATCGAGTCGCTGACGCTGGCGGCGGCGCCTGCCATGACCGGGGTCCCGGTCGGCGGCACCCGGGACGTGGCCCGGTCCACCACGTCGGCCACGATGCAGGTGATGTTGTCCGGGCCGCCGCCCCGCAGCGCGAGTTCGATCAGCTCGCGGCTGACCGCCTCGGGGTCCTCGGCGGCGGCCAGCGTCTCGCGCAACGTCTCGTCGCTGACCACGCCGGACAGCCCGTCGGAGCAGAGCAGGTAGCGATCGCCCGCCTGGCTGTCGTGCACCGACAGGTCGGGCTCGGCGATGGACCTGCCGTCCAGCGCGCGCAGCAGCAGCGAGCGCTGCGGGTGGGTGGAGACGTCATCGGCGCTGATCCGGCCCTCGTCGACCAGCGACTGCACCAGCGTGTGATCATGGGTGATCTGGTACAGCTCGCCGTCCCGCAGCAGGTAGCCGCGCGAGTCACCGATGTGGCATACCGCCGCGTGCCCGTCGGACCACAGCAGCGCGGTCAGCGTGGTGCCCATGCCCTCGACCGCCGGGTCGGCGATGATCATTTCCTGCAGCCGGCCGTTGGCCTCAGCGACCGCGAGCGACAGCTCGGCCAGCATGTCGCCGCCGGGCGGTTCCGAGTCGAGCTTCGCCATCGCGGCGATGGTCAGCGAACTGGCCACCTCGCCCGCGGCGTGGCCGCCCATCCCGTCCGCCACCGCGAGCAGACGAGGTCCCGCGTACGCCGAGTCCTCGTTCCCTTCACGGAGGAGGCCGACGTCGGAACGTACCGCGTAGCGGAGTACAAGTGTCATCTGCGCAGTTCCAGAACGGTCTTACCAATGCGGATCGGCACGCCCAGCGGCACGGGCACCGGCCGCGTCACCTTCTGCCGGTCCAGGTAGGTGCCATTGGTCGAACCGAGGTCCTCGACGATCCACTGTCCGTCCTGCGGGAAAATCCGGGCATGTCGGCTTGAAGCGTAGTCGTCGTTGAGCACCAGCGTGGCATCATTCGCCCGGCCGAGCGTGATCTGCTGCTCGCTGAGCTCGAGGCTGGTGCCCTTCAGCGCGCCCGCCGTCACCGCCAGGACCCGCGGCGAACCGCGGCCCGGGCGTGGCGGCTTGGCCGGACGTCCCTGACGCGGCGCCTGGGCCGGGCGCGGCCGGCCTCGCCTGGCCGTCGTGGACGGGCCGCCGAGCAGGTCAGTACGGACGACCCCGATGGCCGCTATGACGAATAGCCACAGCACGGCCAGGAACGCCACCCTGATGATGGTGAGAGACAGCTCGTTCATCTGCGGCCACGCCCTCGGACCCTAGTAGCTGGTGCGCGAGTAGGCGGTGCCCTGGCCATCCTCGCGGTTCTGGCTGTCCTGGCGGAAGATCAGCGTGGTCCGGCCCAGCGACACATGAGTACCGTCGGTGAGCGCCACCCGCCTGACCGGCTGGCCGTTGACGAAGGTGCCGTTGGTGGAGCTCAGGTCGACCAGGATCACCTGGTCGTTTTCCACCCTCAGCTCCGCGTGATGGCGGGACACGCCCGGATCAACCAGCCGCAGGTCGCAGTCGGTGCCGCGGCCGAGCAGGGTCACCGGCGTCTGCAGCTCGTAGGTGTGTTGCTCGCCGCCGGCCGGGCCGCCGGGCGCCCCGGGCCCGGAGACCAGCAGCCGCGGGTGGCCGGAGAAGCCGCGCCCCTGCGTCCGCGGCAGGTCGCTGGCGGGCAGCCTGATCTCGCCGCCCTCGATGGTGGAGCCGCGGATGACGCCGGAGCGGATCCGGAACGTGCCGGTGGTCATGTCGGGCACGCCCTCGAACCGCATGCGCACCGGGCCCACGAACGAGTAGCCCTGCTCCTTGGCGTAATCCCGGGCCAGGTTGGCGAGTTCGACGCCCAGGCTCTCGGCGTACACGTCAAGGCGGTCGTGGTCGGTCTCGGCCAGCTCGACGACGAAGTCGTTCGGCACAAGCGTGCGCCCCTTGGCCACGATGGCGGCCCGGTCGTCCATCTCGCGCTGGACCGCGCTTGCGACCTCGACCGGCTGCAGGTCGGACCTGAAGGCGCGCGCGAAGGCGCCCTCTACCATGCCTTCGAGACGACGCTCGAAGCGCTGCAGAACTCCCAACGTGCCACTTCCCTTCACGTCCCTTGCCCACGATCGTATCCGGGGCGCGGGAGCGTTCGCGGTCGTGCTAACCTACTCGTTGCCCGGGGCGGGTGGCGGAACGGCAGACGCGCACGGTTCAGGTCCGTGTGTCCGAAAGGACGTGAGGGTTCAAATCCCTCCTCGCCCACGAGTCGGCTCATGCTACTCGTCGGCCGTCGGCCAGCTTCGCGGGGGACCACGGTGCTGGCCCGAGGGGACGACCCCCCGGAACCCCCCGCGTGGCCCTCTGTCCTGCTGCGGCTGGGCACCGATGGCCAGCGTCTTGGTGGGTTCTCATCGACGGCTAGCTTTCCGCGGGTGCCGGGCGTCTTGCCGGTTCCCACGGTCCGCCGGCTTCTGTTGTGGTTCTCGCCGTCCGCCAGGTTCCTGGAAGTTCGCGGTTCCCCGGATCGGCGGGTTACGGGACGACTATGACCGGGCAGCGGGCGTGGCGGGCGAGCCATCCGGAGACGGAACCCGCGACCCGGTGCCAGATGTGCGTCGGCGCCCCGATCACGAGCGCGTCCGCGCTGAACTCTTCGGCGGCGGCGGCAAGCTCCCTGGCCGGGCTGCCCCGCCTGGTACGAACGTGCACCTCCAGCTCGGCGTGCCCGGTCACCTGGTCGAGCTCGGCGAGCAGCCATCGCTCCAGCGCCTCGGCGTCCCGGGGGACGCCGACGACCTGCCCGGTCAGCGGCTCGCAGTAGACCCCGGACGAGCACACGTACACCACGAGCAGCGGCCGGCCGAGCCGCCGCGACACGCCGGCCGCGTACGCGAGGGCGTTACGGCTGGACGCGGAGCCGTCATAGCCCGCGATGACGGGGTGCTCGAGCCTGAGCGCGGATAGCGGCGTGTCGTCGAGCGGAGCAGGCTCGGGGATGCCGCCGGTTCCCGCCGCGACTTCCGGAGGCGGCCCGGGAGCGGGCTGGCCCGTGCGCCGCTCCGGCTCGCCCTTCCCCGGCTGGCCCGGTGACGGGCTTGACTCTGCCTGATCCATGTCCGCGTCCTAGCGGAGGACCGTTTCCTCGACAGCCATACGGTGATGATTGCCCCGGATGAACGGCGTTACTCGTGTTTGAAAGGCACTATAGATCAGCGCGCGGCCATACGGTGAGTACTCACCGGTGCCGCGTGGCACGATGTTCAGGTGACCGCAGAGCAGGCGGGGACGTTCGGCAGCCGCACGGACGCGACAGCGCGCGCGGTGATCGAGTGCGCCGCTGACGCGATCGTGGCGTTCAGCACCGATCGCACCGTGATGCTGTGGAATCCCGCGGCGGAGCGGATGTTCGGCTGGACCGTGGCCGAGGTCATCGGCCTCGAGCCGCAGATCATCCCGGAGGAGCTGAAGGCCGAGCACAACGCGGTGCTCGAACGGGTCAGGGGCGGCGGCCAGATTTCCTTCGCGACCCGCCGGATCCGCAAGGACGGCACGGCCATCGACGTGCGGATCGACACCAGCGCGCTGATCGACGGCGCCGGTGACGTGACCGGTGTGAACGTCTGCCATCAGGCCGGGGAAGACGACGTGGCCAGGCACTACATGGCCGAACGGGCCAGGGTGGTACGCCGTCTCGGGGACGTCGTCGCCGACATGAACGCGCAGCGCGACCTGGAATCGGTGCTCGACCGCATCGCGGCCAGCCTGCGCGAGCTGACCAGCGCCGACGCCGGCGGCTTCGTGCTCATCGAGGACGGCACGCTGCGGCTGGTCAGCGCGGCCGGGCTGCCGGCCCGGCTGCGCGGCCGGACGGCCACGTTGTCCAGCAGCCTGGTCGGCGAGCTGATGGGTTCGGGCAAGACGGTCATGATGGCAACCGGCGAGTCGGGCGGTTTCGACGACCTGATCTGGTCGGCCCTGCCCGGCCTGCATACCATCGCGCTCAGCCTGTCGCACGTGGCGGGCAAGCCCTACGGCGCGCTGTACGCGCTGTACAGCGGGCGGAAGCTCAGCCACGTCGAGCTGGAACTGCTCGAGCTGCTGGCCGGCCACGCCGGCGTGGCCCTCACCAACGCGATGGCGTTCGAGGAGGTGGTCAGGCAGCGGGCACACGAGCGGGCGGTCATCGACGGCAGCGCGGACGGCATCGCCGTCCTCGACGAGTTCGGCCTGGTCCGGCAGTGGAATCCGGCCGCGCACCGGATCACCGGGATGCCGGCCCAGGATGCCATCGGCAAACCGCCGTCGTTTCCGCTACCCGAGCCTGGCTCGACGCTCAACTGCAAGCTGCCGAACGGGCGCTGGCTCGACGTGCTGTGTACCTCCCTGGCCGACGGCGGCGAGCTGGTCATCGATTTCCGTGACGTCACCTCGGCCAAGGAGCTTGAGGAGGCCAAGGACCTGTTCCTGGCAACCACCAGCCACGAGCTGCGCACGCCGATCACCGTGGTGCAGGGTTTCGCCAGCACGCTGGCCAGCCGGTGGGATCAGCTCCCGGACCCGGAGCGACGTGCCGCGGTGCGGATCATCGCCGAGCGCGCCAGGTCGCTCGGCAGGCTGGTCGAGCAGCTCCTCCTCGGCTCCCGGGCCGGCGCGGACCAGCTGCCGGTCAGCAACGGCCCGTTCGACCTCGGCGCCGTCCTGTACGGGGCCGCGGCCGCGTTCCGGCCGCTGTCGGACAAGCACGCCGTGGTGACGGACATTCCCGCTGACCTGCCGCCCGCCAGCGGCGACACCATGGCCACCGACATCATCGTCGGGCAGCTGCTCGAGAACGCCTTCAAGTACTCACCCGACGGCGGCACGGTCCGCGTGCGGGCCCGGCAGGCCGGCAGCTGGATCGAGGTGACGGTGGAAGACGAGGGCGTCGGCATCGCCGACGGCGATCACGAGCGGATCTTCGGCCGGTTCTTCCAGGGGGAGGCCGGCGACCGCCGCAGGTTCGGCGGCGTCGGCATCGGCCTGTTCATCGTCCGCCGGCTGGCCGAGGCGCAGCATGGCGAGGTCACCGCCAGCTCACGTCCGTCCGGCGGAACGGTCATGTGCCTGCGGCTGCGGCCCGCGGGCGGTTAGCGGTCACGCACCGTGGTCGTTCCCGTCGGGCTTGTCGCGCTGGCGCGGCTCGCCGCCGGTGGCCTGCAGGTAGGCGTCGACGATCGCGGGAACGTCGTAGCCCTGCCGCATGATCTGGCCTTTTTCCAGCCAGATCACCCGGTTGCAGCTCGCCTCGATCTCGGCCAGGTTGTGCGCCACGAGGAACACGGTGCCCGCCTCCCCGCGCAGCTGGACGATCCGTTCGTGGCTCTTGGCCCGGAAGTTCGCATCGCCGGTGGCCAGCGCCTCGTCGATCATCAGGATCTCGTGATTCTTCGCGGAGGCGATGGAGAACCGCAGCCGCTGCGCCATGCCGGTCGAGTAGGTGCGCATGGGGTAGTCGATGAAATTGCCGACTCCCGAGAAGTCCACGATGGACTGGAACCGGTCCCTGGTCTCCTGCGGGGTCATGCCCATGGCCAGGCAGCCGAGTACCACGTTGCGCTCGCCGGTCAGGTCGTCGAGGAGCGCGGCGTTCACCCCGAGCAGCGCCGCCTGCCCGCTGGTGTAGACACAGCCCTGCTCCGGCGGCAGCAGGCCGGCGATCGCCTGCAGCAGCGTCGACTTGCCCGAGCCGTTCCGGCCGATGATGCCGACGGCGTCGCCGTGATTGGTCACGAAGGAGATACCCCTGATCGCGTGCACCTCGCGCACCGACGGGCGGCGCTGGCGCTTGATCACCCGCATCAGCGCGGTCGCCGCGGTGCCCTTGTCGCCGCCCGCGCCGTACACGCGGTAGACCACGTGCAGGTCATCGACGACCACGGTGGGCACAGCGCCGTGGGCCACCGGCCCGTCAGCCACGGCCGTACCTCGTTTCCGCTTCCCAGAAGAACACGAACCCGACCACCAGCGCGAAGACCGCCCAGCCGATTCCCCACAGCCACAGCCCGTTCATCGACACCGTCCCGTGACAGTAGGCACTGTATTCGAGGTAGGCGTTCTTCCCGGTGTGATACAGGGTGCAGTAGGCCGGGTTGTACGGCTTGCTGCCCGGCCAGCCCGCTCGCTGCGACTGCAGTACCGCGTTCCGTACCAGGCTGATGTAGACCGCGGCGGGGTTGATCTGGAGCAGGTAGCTGATCGTCGGATGATGCCGCAGCGTCGAAATCGTCTGGATGCTGAACATGACCCCGGAGGCGTACATCCAGGTCCGCACCAGGAACGGCATCAGCTGGCTGAAATCGTCCGCGCCCGCGCCCAGCCGGGCCAGGAACAGGCCCATGCCGACGTTGAACACCGCCTGCAGCAGCAGCGCCGGGATGGCCAGCAGCCAGTACCAGGTCAGCGGCTCGCCGGTGGCCAGCACGATGACCGTGAGCACGATCAGCGCCATGCCGAGCTGCTCGAGCTCGATCAGCACGTAGCCGATGGGCAGGCAGGCCCGCGGGAACGGCAGCGCCCTGATCAGCGGCAGGCTGTCCGGCATGACCCGGGACGTGGTGATGAACGCCCGCTGGGTGAAGTTGAAGACGAAGATCCCGGTGATCAGGAAGCCGAGAAAGTTGGGCACTCCCCGGCTGGTGTCCAGGATGATGCCGAAGATCAGGTAGTAGACGGCGGCGTTCAGCAGCGGGGTGAGCACCTGCCACAGCTGGCCCAGCCTGGCCTCGGTGTACATCGCGACGTTGCGCGCGGTGGCGAAGCCCACGATGAAGTGCCGCCGCTCCCACAGCTGCCGGGCGTAGGCGGATATGCCGGGCCGGGCAGCGCTAGGCCTGAGCCGGTACCTGGCGGCCAGCCCGGCGAGCGGCTCGGCGGGCAGCGCCGACGGATCCGCCTCGGGAATCGCCAGGTCATCGGTCAGCGTGCCCGGGCCGCCCTGGTCACGTGCGCGATCCCTCATGCGGGCGACCCGACGGCGGGAGCGCCGGGCCGGGCGCGGCGGAATGGACGGACAACCTTCACGGACAGACGTTACCGTGCCGGTGCCGGGTACCGGCGCCGCTGGAGGTTTCTGCTGGGACGCCGTTACCGTTCAGATATCTGGAGTGCCCGCGTGTTTCCGGAGCACTTTCACGGGGCATTTCCCCGCTCGTACCGGGTTCGCTCAAGGTCGGACGGACGGGCTTTGGCTGACATGGAGGTGACTGAGGCGAGCGTCCTGTTGCTCCCGTTCGCCGCTTCAAGCGTCGGCGCGGCCCGTCGGCGCCTGGTGTCGGACCTGATCGCGGCCAACGTCTACGATTCTGCCGTCTGCGACGTGGCGCTCGTGATCAGCGAGCTGCTCAGCAACGCCCTGCGGCACGCGGCGCCGCTGCCCGGGTCGAAGATCCGCGTCGCCTGGCAGATCGACGCCGGCAGCGTCCAGGTCTCGGTCAGCGACGGCGGCGCGCCGACCGTGCCCGAGCTGGGCGAGCCGACCCAGGGGGCGACCGGGGGCCGGGGCCTGCGGATCGTGGAGAAGCTGTCCAGATGCTGGGGTACGAGCACGGGCGCCGAGGGCACCACGGTATGGGCGGAGGTGCCGGTCCGGCCGGTGCCGACCGAGATGACGGCGGTGGGCGGGGCGGCCGTGGCGGCGGACAGCGGATAGCGGCGGGACAGCATATCCAGGAACCTCTAAGGTTGCGCTCAGCATAGTTGCCTGGCTTCAGGCGGCCGGGCGCGATAGGGTTCGGCTCGTGGAGCTAAATGTCTCGAGTCGATTTCACGATGATCACACAATCGTGACCATCGCCGGGGAGATCGACCTCTATACCGCTCCGCGGCTGCACAGCGAGCTTGGCGCCGTCCTGGTCGATGGCATGCCCACCCGGGTTGTGATTGACATGTCCGGCGTGGAGTTCTGCGACTCGACCGGCATGAACGTGCTGCTCTCGTGCCTGCGCCGGGTGCGTGAGCGGGGCGGCGAGCTGGAGATCGCCTCGCCCAGGCCCGCGGTGCGCAAGATCCTTCAGGTGACGGGCCTGGACTCGGTGTTCACCCTCGTCGACGACGCGACCGTGACCAGGCCGAAGCCGGCCGTGCCGCGCAACTAGGCCGCTTGGTCACCTAGTATCGGCCCCATGCCAGCAGGGTCCCAGGCCGGCGACGTGGCGGTGGTCATCCCGGCGCGGAACGAGGCCGATCGCATCCACGCCACCGTGACGGCCGCGTCCGACCTGGCCGGCGTCGGCCTCGTCGTGGTCGTCGACGACGGGTCCCGGGACGGCACCGGTGTCACCGCCCGCCGCGCGGGCGCCGTGGTAACACGGCATGCGCGGAACCTGGGCAAGGCGGCCGCCATGCAGACCGGCGCCGACGCGGTGGGCCTGGTCGACCAGCGGGAGCGCCGGGAGCGTCCGCGGCACCTGCTGTTCCTCGACGCGGACCTGGCCGGTTCGGCCGCGCAGGCCGGGCCGCTGGCCGATCCGGTGATCGCGGGCGCGGCCGACATGACCATCGCCGTCTTCACCACGACCGTCAAGCTCGGCGGGCACGGCCTGGTCGTCGGGCTGTCCGGGGCCGGCATCCGCCGCGCGGTCGGCTGGCGGCCGGTCCAGCCGCTGAACGGGCAGCGCTGCCTGACCCGGGCGGCGTTCGAGGCGGCGCGGCCGCTGGCCGGCGGCTGGGGCGTGGAGACCGCGCTCACCATCGACCTGGTGCGCCGGGGCTTCCGGGTCGTCGAGGTCGAGGTCGAGCTCGCGCACCGGGCCACCGGAACCGGCCTGCGCGCCCAGCTGCACCGCGCGCACCAGCTCGCCGACGTCGCCAGGGCGCTCGCCGCGCGGCCATGACCAGGCGGCCGGGGCGCGCGGGAGCGGCCGGACAGGCGGGGCTCATCGCCATCGGCGTCAGTGTGGCCTGCACGTTCGCCGTCGCCGCGGCCGGGCCTTCGGTCATGGAACCGGCCCTGCCTGGCCGCCCCGGTCAGCCGCCGTGGTCACTCGGCCTGCACCCGTCGCCTTACCTGGCGGCCGGCATGACCGCGGCCGGCCTGGCCGCCGGGACGCTCGGGCTGGTGCTCACGCTGCGGGCGGCCCGCCGCGGCTGGCATTTCCCGGCGCGGGCGGTGCTGCTCGCCGGGCTGCTCGCGGCGGCCGCGCTAACGCTAGTGCCGCCGATCGGGTCGTCGGATCACCTCAGCTACGCCGCCTACGGCCGGATGCTGGTCACCGGCCACAACCCGTACACCACCACGCCGGCGCAGCTGGCCGCGCTGGGCGACCCGGTGGCCCGGGCCGTGCAGGACTGGTCCGCGACGCCATCGGTCTACGGGCCGCTCGCCACCGCGATCCAGGGCCTGGCCTCACTGGCCGGCGGGACCTCGGCGCGGCTCACCGTGTTCGTGCTCGGCCTGGCCAACCTGGCCGCCTTCGCCGTCACCGCGCTGCTGCTGCACCGGATGACGCGCCGGGACCCGGCCTGGCAGCTGCGCGCCGCGCTGCTGTGGGCGGCCAACCCGCTGCTGCTCCAGGTGCTCGTCGCCGGGGCGCACGTGGACGGCCAGGCGGTCGTGTTCGGCGTCGCCGCCGTGGCTCTTATATCCCCCGTGGGTTTGGTGGGGCGGGCAGCCCCTCCCGAGGGGGGTCCGGGGGGATGGGTCCCCCCGGAAGGAAAAGCGGGGGGGTCTGGGGGGGGCGTCCCCCCGGCCAGCAGAGCGGCGATCGCCGGGGTGCTGGCCGGCCTGGGGTTCGCGATCAAGGTCACGGCCGCGCTGGTGGGTCTGGGGCTGGCCATCGCGCTGGTCCTGGTGGCCGGGCGCCGATGGCGGGAGCTGGCGCCGCGGCTGGCGGCGCTCGGCGCCGGGTTCGCGGTGACCGCCGGGATAGCGGTGGCCATCGGCGGGTCCGCCATGCTCGAGCAGTCGTCACGGGCGAGTGACATGGTGTCGATCGGATCGCCGTGGCGGGTGATCCGGACGGTCATTCATCTCGCCGTGGCCGGGACGGCCGCGACCGACATCGTGAAGGCCGGCGCCGTCGCGCTGGCCGTGCTGCTCGCCGTGCTGCTGATCCGCGGTCTGCCCGGCGCGGCGGGCTGGCAGGCGCAGGGCCGGGCCACGTACGCCGCGGTGCCCTTCGCGCTCGCCCTGGCCTGGCTGTTCGCCTGGCCCTACGTGCTGCCGTGGTACGACGCGCTCGGCTGGGCGCTGCTGCCGCTGGTCCCGCTGGGGTCCGCCGAGGCGGGCCTGCCGGGGGTCGAAGGGCTGACCTGGCTGCTGCTGGCCAGGACCGCCGCGCTGGGGTTCGGCTACCTGCCCGCGCGGCAGACCGACGCGGCGCTGCCGGCCGGACTCGGCTGGCTGCAGCCCGTGCTCAGGCACGGGGCGACGCCCGGGGTGATCGCCGCGGCCACCGTCTGGCTGATCATCTTGATGCTGCGCGCCCGGTCTCCGGCCCCGGACCGGCGGGTCCGCGTGGACCCGGCCGCCGGGGCGAGCGAGGCGCCGGCCAGGGGGGCGGTGCGTTGAGCGCCGCCACCGGGGTTCCGGCCGCGGCCGAAGCGGGCCGCCGGGGACCCGCGAGCTGGCCCGGCCGGCTGGCCGGCTGGCCGCCGTGGGCGGTCGCGGCCCTCGCGGCGCTGGCCTGGATCGCGGCGCTGGCCGCCGTCGCGCCGCTGGTGCGCGGCTACTTGACCAGCGTGCCCGACCAGCGGATGGTGGACCTCGGCGTCTACCGCGCGGGCGGCCTGAGCGTGCTGCAGGGCCAGCCGCTCTACACCGTGCTGACCCAGCCGCCGCAACTGCTCCCGTTCACCTATCCGCCCCTGGCCGCGCTCTTCGCCGTGCCGCTGGCGCTGCTGCCCTGGCCGGCCGCCCAGCTGGCCTGGGTGCCGTTCATCTACGGGCCGCTCGCGGTGGTCATCTGGTTCGCGTTCGCGCCGCTGCTGCGCCGGGCGCCCGGCTCGCTGCGCGCGGTCGTGTTCGCGGTCATCTTCGCCGCCTGCGCGTTCCTGTTCCCGATGCGCGACGAGATCCGCTTCGGCCAGGTGGACATGGTGCTGCTGGCGATGTCCTTGGCTGATTGCGCGGCCCGCGCGGCGCGCTGGCCGCGCGGCGCGCTGGTGGGGCTGGCCACCGCGATCAAGCTGGTGCCGGGCGTGTTCATCGTGTACCTGTGGCTGTCGGGACGCCGCCGCGCCGCGGTGACCGCCGCGGTCACCGCGCTGGCCGGGACGCTCGGCGCCTGGCTGCTGCTGCCCGACGATTCGGTCAGCTACTGGACCGGCGCGATCTTCCAGTCCGGCCGTCTCGGGTCCAACTCGGGCACGTCCAACCAGTCGCTGCGCGGCATCCTGCTCAGGGAGTTCCTGCCCGGCCAGGCTCCCGGCGCGCTGTGGGCCGTGCTGGCCGCCGCTGCGGCGGTGGCGGGCTTCGCGGTGGTCCGGCGGCTGGCCAGGCAATCCAGGGAAATGGAGGCGATCGCGGTCACCGCGCTGTTGTGGGTCCTGCTCTCGCCGGTCTCCTGGATCCACCACTTCGTCGTCGTGGTGCTGGTCATCGGCGCGATCCTGGCTGACGGGAGGTCGCGGCTGCGGGTCGCCCTCGCGGTGGCGACCGCGGCGTTCTTCGCCCTGACCGTTCCGTGGTGGGGCCAGTCGCTGCTCGGCCACCCCGGCGTGCCGGTGCTGGCGGCCAGGGTGGTCCAGGACGCCTTCGGCATCGCGGCCGTGCTGCTGATCGTGGTCATCGCCTGGCTGCCCGCCGCCGGCCGGCGCGTTGCCGCTGGTTAACGTGCCATGATCGATATTGTGCGGTCCCGTGCTGCCGGCTGCCCTGATATACGACGCTCAGGTGGCGGCCGGGCCGGTCGTGGGTGCGGTCGGCATCCTGATCGCGGTCGTCGCCACCGCCGGGCCGCCAGCCCGGCGCACTCCCCGCGCACCCCGCCGGGACTGGCATCATGTGGGCTATGCCGTACGCCTATCTGGGGCCCGAGGGGACGTTCTCCGAGGCGGCGCTGCGCGCCGTCGACCCGGGCGCCGAGCCGCTGTCCTGCCCCACCATCCAGGCCGCTCTCACCGCCGTGCGTGACGGCACGGCGGAACGGGCCGTGGTTCCGATCGAGAGCTCGGTCGAGGGAGTCGTCACCGCGACCCTCGACGGCCTGGCCTCGGCCGGCGACCTGGTCATCACGGCGGAACTGCAGATCCCCATCGCGTTCGCGCTGCTGGCCAGGCCGGGGACGGCCGTCGGCGATATCAAGCGGATCGGCGGTCACCCGCAGGCCATGCCGCAGTGCCGTGGATGGCTCGCCGCCAACCTACCGGACGGCGAGTGGGTTCCGCTGGCGTCCAACGCCGAGGCGGCCCGTCAGGCCGCGGACGGGCACGTGGACGCCGCGCTGGCCGGCGCGTTCGCCGCCGACCGCTACGGCCTGGGGGTCATCGCGCCGGACGTGCACGACCGGGCCAACGCCGTCACCCGGTTCGTGGTGGTGTCGGCACCGCGGCCGCTGCCCGCGCGCACCGGTGCGGATCGCACCTCGCTGGCCGCGTTCCTGGTCGAGGACCACCCGGGTGCGCTGCTCGAGATCCTCACCGAATTCGCGGTGCGCGGCATCAACCTGACCACGATCCAGTCGCGGCCCACCGGCGACCGGCTGGGCCAGTACTACTTCTTCATCGACTGCGAGGGTCACGTCGATGACGCCCGAGTCGGGGAGGCGCTGATGGGGCTGCGCCGGGTCTGCCGCGAGGTGCGCTTCCTGGGCAGCTACGCCAGGTGCGACGGCGGCGTCAGCCACGTCCGGGCGGGCACCTCGGACGCGGAGTTCGCCGAAGCCGCCGCCTGGCTGGGGCGGCTGCGCTTCGGCCGTCCGTAGCGGCCGTCCGCTGGAGCCGTCGGCTGGAGCCGTCCGCTGGAGCCGTCCCTAGCGGCCGCCCCCGGCCCGGTGCCGCAAGCCGGGTGCGCCGGGGCACGCGCCCGGCCCGTTCGGCTGAATGATCTTTACAGGTACGGTCCCGAGCCCGGCCGGTGCTGCGCGTCCGGTTCGGGCTGCTGCTGCGGCATCATGCCGGGCGGCAGCGCGCGGCGCATCTGCTCGAGCTGGGCCCGGGCCGCCATCTGCTGGGCGAACAGCGTTGTCTGAATGCCGTGGAACAGGCCCTCCAGCCAGCCCACCAGCTGGGCCTGGGCAATCCGCAGCTCGGCCTCGCTCGGCACGTCCTCTTCGGTGAACGGCAGCGACAGCCGCTCGAGCTCGTCGACGAGCTCGGGCGCCAGGCCGTCCTCGAGTTCCTTGATGGAACTCTGGTGGATCTCTTTCAGCCTGGCCCGGCTCTTCTCGTCCAGCGGGGCCGCCCGGACCTCCTCGAGCAGCTGCCTGATCATGTTGCCGATCCGCATGACCTTGGCCGGCTGCTCGACCATCTCGGTGACCGGCCGCTCGCGGCTGACGTTCTCGCCATGCTCGTCGCCGGATGCCGCGATGCCGTCCGGCCCCACCACGAGGACCTGCGGGTGCTCTGGTGCCTGAGGGTTCATCCCTTCGCTCATCCCCCTAGTCTGTCGGATCAGGCTGGCCGCCCACGGCGGCGGGGTTCATTCCGGCAGCAGCAAGATCTTGCCGATGTGCTCGCTGGCCGCCATGGCCCGGTGCGCCTGCGCCGCCTGTGACATGGGCAGCTCCCGGTCGATGACGGCGGCGACCTTCCCGGCGTCGATGAGCGGCCACACGTGGTCCCGGACGGCGGCCACGACCGCGGCCTTCTCCCGGGCCGGCCTGGCCCGCAGCGTCGTGGCGTGCACGCTGGCCCGCTTGCCCTGCAGGACGCCCAGGTCGATTTCGGCCCGGCTGCCGCCCTGCCGGCCGATGATGACCAGCCGGCCGCCGGTGGCCAGCGCGGCGAGATTGCGGGCCAGGTAGCTGGCACCCATGATGTCGAGGATAACGTCGGCGCCCGCGCCGCCCGTGGCGTCGAGCAGGGCCGCGACGAAATCCTCGTCCCGGTAGTTGACGGCCAGGTCGGCGCCGAGCTCGCGGCAGCGCGCCAGCTTCTGCGGCGAGCCCGCGGTGCAGGCCACCGTGGCGCCGAAGGCTTTGCCGAGCTGGATCGCCATCGTGCCGATCCCGCTGCTTCCGCCGTGCACGAGCAGGGTCTCCCTGGCGGTCAGCCGGGCGAGCTGGAAGACGTTGGCGTACACCGTGCAGGCGGTCTCCGGGAACGCGGCGGCCGTGCCGGTGCCGACCCGGGCCGGCACCGGCAAGAGCTGCCCGGCGGGCACCACGACCTGCTCCGCGTAGCCGCCGCCGGACAGCAGCGCGCACACCTCGTCGCCGCACCGCCAGCCGGTGACGCCGTCGCCGACGGCCCGGACCCGGCCCGAGCACTCCAGGCCCGGGTAGGGCGGCGCGCCGGGCGGCGCCGGATAGCGGCCCTGCCGCTGCATCAGGTCCGCGCGGTTGACGCCGCTGGCGGCGACGTCGATGACCACCTCGCCGGGGCCGGGCACCGGGTCGGGTACTTCGAGCCAGCGCAGCACCTCGGGCTCGCCCGGCTCGGTGATGACGACGGCGTGCATGACCTCTGCTTTGTTCGGTGGCCGGCTTGTTCGGTGGCCGGGCGTGCCAGCTCGGTCATCTCCCGCCGTCTGCCAGACAAGGGTCCGGGGTCGCGACTCAGCGCCACCAATCCGGTGCGCTGGGTATCGAAATCGTGCCCCGCTTGGCTTACGCTCGGAGATAGACGAACCCGGCCCGCATGCGCACCACTCATGAGGACCACGAGGGACGACCCGTGACGATGAACAACGATACGCCGCAGGTCTTCGGTGAAGACACGCATGACTACCCGCACCACCCCGGTCCGGTCTCCGAACCCCCCGGCGCGGCCCTCCCCCCCTTCCGCGGGTGGGCCGGCTGGGGCGACCGGGTCGAGCCGGTCGCGCCCGACGACGGCTATCCGCGGCGCCCCGGCCCGGGGCAGCCCGGCTATCCGCAGGGACCCGGTGACGCGCCCGACCCGGAGTATGCCCGGGGCCCGGGCTCCCCGCGGGACCCGGCGACGGGCTACCCGCCGGACGTGCGGTACGCCCCGGATATGAGCCACGGGCCGGACGTCAGTTACCCGGCTGGCCTGGGCTACCCGGCTGGCCAGGGCTACCCGGCAGCGGCGGCGTACCCGCCGGGCCACGGCTGTACCGCGGGGCCGGGCTTCGCGGACGACGCTGGCTACGGGGCTGACGCTGGCTACGGGGCTGACGCTGGCTACGGGGCTGACGCTGGCTACGGGGCTGACGCTGGCTACGGGGACGAGCTCGGCCTTGTGCACGACGCGGACCCGGTGCCGCCGATGGAGCCGCTGCCGGTCCGGGCGCCGGAGTACGCGCCGGAGACGTCCGACTGCCTGACCACCGAGTCGCTGCTGCACGGCAAGCGGGCCGCTCCGGGGTCGGGCTGGCGCCGCAGCGTGTACCGGCTGACTGGCGGCCTGCTGCGGTTCGGCGAGTCGGCGGCCGGGATGCGCCGCCGGGATCTCGTCAACCGGGTCAGGACCCCGGTCGCCGGCGGCCACCACCGGGTGGCGCTGCTCAGCCTCAAGGGCGGCGCGGGCAAGACGACGACCGCGGTGGGCCTCGGCGCGACGCTCGCCATGCTACGCGGCGACCGGGTCATCGCCGTCGACGCCAACCCCGACCGGGGCACGCTGTCGGACAAGGTCCGGCTCGAGACGGCCGCGACCATCAGGGACCTGCTGAACGAGCGCAACCAGGTCAGCCGGTACGCCGACGTGCGGGCCTTCACCTCGCAGATGCCGAGCCGGCTGGAGGTGCTCGCCTCCGACCGCGATCCCGCGGTATCGGTCGCGTTCGGTGCGGACGACTACCGTGATGTGGCGCGGGTGCTCGAGCACTTCTACTCGATCTGCATCACCGACTGCGGTACCGGCCTGCTGCATTCGGCCATGTCCGGCGTGCTGCAGCTGGCCGACCAGATCATCCTGGTCAGCTCGCCGTCGGTGGACGGCGCGCGGAGCGCGAGCGCCACCCTGGACTGGCTGGACGCTCACCGGTGCGGAGACCTGGTCAAGAACGGAGTCGTCGTGCTGTCCGCGATCCGGCCGAAGAGCAGGAGCACGGTCGACCTGGACCGGCTCGAGCAGCATTTCGCCTCGCGCTGCCGGGCGGTTGCCCGGATCCCCTATGACCCCCACCTGGAGGAGGGCGCGGAGATCGAGCTCGATCTGCTCGGCGGCGACACCGCCGAGGCGTACCTGGCGCTGGCCGCCGTGGTCGGCGACGGGTTCGCCGGGGCCCCGCCGCCTGACGTCCCGTCCGCCGTTACCGTAGGCTGGTGATCCTCAGGAGGGCTCGCCTAGTGGCCGATGGCGATGGTCTTGAAAACCATTAGGGGTGGTGACATTCCTCGTGGGTTCGAATCCCACGCCCTCCGCTGACCTGCAAGAACGTGTCCGGTGACTCCGGTTGGCACAGCCGGACGGACGCAGAACGGACGCATCCGGTCACGATCCTGTCTCGCGGACCCCTTTGCGGTCGGACAGCAGTTGGACCGCCGTCTCGGCCGCGTCGATCTGGAGCTGCACGCGGACGTACTGATACAGGTCATGCGTGACGCGGGTCGTCGAGTGGCCGAGCATCTCGGACACGATCCTGATGTCGGTGCCCGCGTCGAGCGCCAGCGTCGCCGCGGTGTGCCGGGCCGCGTGGAACTTGATGACCGGTAGCCCGGCAGCCTCCGCGAGTTCGCGGAACCGGCGGGAGACGTGCTCGGGATGCAGCGCCTGGCCGAGCTCGTCGGTGAACATCCGGCCGGAGTCCTCCCACGCCCCACCTGCGGCCAGGCGTTCGCGCTTGCGCAGCGTCCGGTGTACCCTGGCGCGGCGACGCTGCCTTTGTCCAGGCCCACGACCCGCTCGCCAGCCTTCGACTTCGGCCGCCCCCACACCAGCGTGCCGCGAACCTGGACAAGCGCGGCGCTGACGGTCACCTTGGCGCCCTCGGTGTCGACGTCGGTGTCGGCCAGCGCGCATATCTCACCGCGACGAAACCCGCGCAGCAGTACGAACCGCCACAAGCAGGCCAGCCGATCGTCTGCCGTGAATTCCAGGAACCGGGCGATCTGCCCGGGTGTCCACACCAGCGGCTTGCCTCGCGTCTCGGGCTCCAGCTCAACCGCGTAGACCGGGTTGAAGGGGATCTTGTGCGCCCGCTTCCACTGGTGATTCAGGAACACCCGCAGGACGCCGTAGATCCTATGCTGCGTGGCCACCCCGGTGTGCCTGGTCCGCCCGTGGACATCGCCGGGCAGGACGGGCTTGCGGCCTTCCTCGCGCGCCGCCTCGATCTCCTCGTTGAACATGTCGATCCGCTCGAAGACCATCTCGCAGTGCTCGCCGGTCAGCCTGTCCAGGGGGATGTCCTTCAGCACGGGCAGCAGCCAGTTCCGGCCGTGCTGCTCCAGCATGTTGGCGTAACTGTCGCGCGCCTTGCGCCGGCCAGCGAGCCACTCACCTCAGGCCTGGCCGAATGTCTCGCTGGCATCCAGTTCCCCGCGGCGCAGGCCGAGGCGCCGCCGTACGTCATCAACGGCGGGAAGCTGGCCACCCCTTGCCGTCTCGCCGGGGCGGTAGGGAAGTGACCTTTGACTCGGCTTGGTCCTTGAGACCCGGAACCGGTGCGGACCGGCCCGCGTCCCTCGGTCGCTACGCCAGCGTGGCGATGGCCTTGTGTACCGAGGCGATGGCGCTGGCGCCTTCGCCGGTCGCGGCGGCGACCCGCTTCATCGAGCCGGAGTGGACGTCGCCGACCGCGAACACGCCGGGAACGCTGGTCTCGAACGGCAGCGGCCGCCGTCCCAGCGTGGCCCAGGCCGGCCCGAGGTCGTCCTCGGTCAGCTGGACGTCGGTCCGGATGAACCCGTCGTCCCCGGCGGCGATCCCGGTCAGCCAGCTCGTGGCGGGCTCGGCGCCGATGAAGCAGAACAAGCCCGAGCACGGCCGGGCTTGCACGGTGTCCGCGGTCCGGTCGGTGATGCTGACTTCCTCGAGGAAGTTATCGCCGTCCAGCCGGGTGACCTCGCTGCGGCACCGTACCGTCACCCGCGGCTGGGCCAGTAGCCGGCCGACCAGGTAGGCCGACATCCCGGCCGCGATGTCCGGGCCGCGCACGACCAGCGAGACCTCACTGCCCCGGCCCGCCAGGTACAGCGCCGCCTGACCCGCGGAGTTCGCGCCGCCGACCACCACGACCGGGCGGCCGGTGCAGCTGCGGGCTTCTAGCTCGGTGGCCGCATAGTAGATGCCGGCCCCTTCGAAGTCAGGCCAGCGTTCCAGCGGCAGGGCCCGGTAGCGCGCGCCGGTCGCGATGACCACGGCCTTGGTGTCGATGACTTCCCCGCCCTGCAGGTGCAGGCGGAGCAGGTCGCCGGTCCGTTTGGTGTCGAGCTTGACCGCCTGGCAGGGGCTGGCCAGCTGGGCCCCGAACTTCAGCGCCTGGAGCACGGCCCGGCCGGTCAGATCGGCGCCGGACAGGCCGAACGGGAAGCCAAAGTAGTTCTCGATCCGGGAGCTGGCCGCGGCCTGCCCGCCGGCGCCGGCCGCGTCCAGCAGCACGGTGTCCAGACCCTCGGACGCCCCGTAGACCGCGGCCGCCAGGCCGGCCGGGCCCGCGCCGGCAATCGTGACGTCAACCGGCTTGGTGGACGACCGGCGGTAGCTGAGGCCGAGCTTGCCGGCCAGCTCACCGGGCGTGGCCCTTTTCAGCGTGGTGCCGGGCATGACCACGGCGGGCAGGTCGTCCGCCCTCAGGCCGGAGGACTTCATCATGCCCTGGCCAGCGGGGGTGTCGGCGTCGAACCACAGGTGGATCAGGCGCTGCCGCGCGGCGTAGGTCCGCAGCGCCA
>Ga0335076_10000154_pt1 | contig 56149 bp, 51 predicted proteins | sample Lox_Sample_25_FD_206717 | JGI IMG/M metagenome (GOLD analysis project Ga0335076, IMG submission 206717) | Soil microbial communities from Loxahatchee National Wildlife Refuge, Florida, United States - Lox_Sample_2.5 | ecosystem: Environmental > Terrestrial > Soil > Wetlands | place: USA... | reverse complement strand
CTCGTCGTCGTTGAAGTGGCCCCAGCCCGCGATCGTCGGGTGGGTCGTGACCGCCTTCCAGCCCTCGTGCCAGATCGAGCGCGAGCCGAGCATCGAGTAGAACTGCGACGTCCGCGGTGACGGCGCACCCGCATCGTCGATCGTGGCGCGCAGGCTCCTGCCGTCGAACGCGCTTTGCGTGTGGCCCTTGATGGTCGCCGGCGCCTCGATCCCGAGCAGGTCGAGGATGGTCGGCACGATGTCGATCGCGTGGCAGTACTGCTCGCGCAGCTCGCCGCCGCTCTTGCCGCCGGGCGGGGCGAAGATGAACGGGTCCGACGTGCCGCCGTTGAACTCGTAGCGCTTCCACATCTTGAACGGCGTGTTGAACGCCATCGCCCAGCCGTTCGGATAGTGGTTGTACGTCTTCTCGCTGCCGAGGTCGTCGAGCTTCGCGAGGTTCTCCTGCAGGTCGTCGGGAACGCCGTTGGCGAACTTCATCTCGTTCACCGATCCGGTCGGGCCGCCCTCGCCGCTCGCGCCGTTGTCGGAGACGAGCAGGATCAGCGTGTTGTCGAGCTGGTCGGTCTCCTCGAGGTAGTCGAGCAGCCGCCCGATCTGGTGGTCGGCGTGCGCGAGGAAGCCGGCGTACACCTCCGCGAAGCGGGCGAACAGCCGCTTCTCGTCGTCGCCGAGCGAGTCCCACGGCAGCGTGGAGTCCATCATCGGGAACGGCTTGCCATCCGGGCCGCTGCGCGTGTCCGCAGTGCCGATCGGGTTGATCGGAGGGAGGTCCGTGTTCTCCGGGACGAGGCCGAGCTTCTTCTGGTTGGCCAGCGTCTGCTCGCGCAGGGCCTCGTAGCCCATGTCGAAGCGGCCCTTGAACTTCTCGATCCACTCCTTCGGCGCGTGGTGCGGCGCATGGCACGCGCCGGGCGCGTAGTAGAGGAAGAAGGGCTTCTCCGGCGCGATCGCCTTCGCGTCCTGGATGAACTCGATCGCCTTGTCGGTGATGTCCTCGGAGAGGTGGTAGCCCTCGGCAGGCGTCTTCGGCTGCCCGACCGGATGGTTGTCGTACACCAGGTCCGGATACCACTGGTTCGTCTCGGCGCCGAGGAACCCGTACCAGCGCTCGAAGCCCCGACCGGTCGGCCAGTTGCGGCGCGTCGAGGCGAGATGCATCTCGTCGGTCGGGCAGAGGTGCCACTTCCCGACCATGTACGTGTTCCAGCCCTGCTCGCCGAGGATCTCCGAGACCATCCCGTTCTCGGGCGGGATCGTCCCGCTCGCGTTGGGGAAGCCGGTCGCCGCCTCGGTGATGCAGGCCATGCTGTTGCGCGTGTGGTTGCGGCCGTTCAGCAGGCAGGAGCGCTGCGCGATCCGGTCGATGTTCGGCGTCTCGATCGGCCCGCCGTAGCAGCTCATCGCCGAGAAGCCGACGTCGTCGAGGACGATGTAGAGAACGCTCGCCGCCCCAGGCGGCGCCTTGGGCGGCTCGAACGGCGCCCAGTCCGCCTCCGAGTCGCGGATATCGACATTGATGGTGCCCCTGAACTGCTCGCTCACCTGATTCCTCCTCGCGTCGACCCGACGGACACTTCCGGCAGAGGCACCCGGCCGCCTCATCCTGTTTGGGCGAAGGCAGGGAACGAAGTGGAGACGCCGAACGCGCGGCTGTGACCGACGGACCGCTGAGGGAGACGGGAGACGCCCTCCGCCGCACGCGTCTCGCGAACGAGCGGACGTACCTCGCGTGGTGGCGGACGGGTCTGACGGCTTTTGCCGTCGGCCTCGGCGCCGGAAAGCTCATTCCAGAGCTGTCCACCGGCGCGGCCTGGCCGTTCGAGCTGATCGGAACGGCATTCGCCGTGGTGGGGATCGCGCTGGTCGCCTACGCCTACGTCCGGCAGAAGCAGGTCGAAGAAGCTGTCGCGACGGGCGGCTACGCCCCGTTCAACCCGAGGGTGAGCCTGCTGTTCGCCACCGTCGGAATCATCCTCGGCCTGGGGACGATCATCATCATCTTCGCCGAATCGCGTTAGGACATCCGGCAGACGATCTTGCCGGCGTACGCGCCCAGATCGGACGCCTCTTCGGCTTCCGCTACGAGCAGGGTTCCGAACTTCGTCTCGAGCGATTCACCCTTGTCCGGGAGTCGCGGCAGCTCGATGTCCTCGACGTCCGTCCAGCCCGGCCCTTCGATCGTGACGATGAACCTCGCGATGAGCGCATGATTGCACGCGGCATCAGCGCCGACGGAAGCTGCCGCTGACCCGCGTGACGACGACGGCCACGACCGTGACGAGGAAGAGCTGGCCGAGCAGCGCCTCGAGCACGGCGAACGTGTGGCCGGCGTTTCCGGCCGGCGTGTAGTCGCCGTAGCCGAGCGTCGCGAGCGTCACGTAGCTGAAGTAGAGGCGGAGAGCACGCGTTCCATCGGTGCCCTGCGCGAAGAACGGGCCGTGCCCGACCACGGCTATCACCCCGTAGATGTAGAGGAACAGCATGCCGATGAGGATGTAGACGCAGATCGCACCGGCGACCGACTTCGAGTTGACCTCGCCCTGCTCGAGTGCGCCGAGCGCGACCACGACTCCGAGCGCGAGCGTCAGCAACCCCGTGAGGACGTCGAGAGTGGTGAGGAGCGCGTTCCCGTGCCAGACGAGGTTCGCCGCCGCCCCGGCCAAGCCGACGACGACCAGCACGAGAACCGTCCGCGACTGCGCCACGCGCCAGCCCGAAGTCCGGAGGGCGAGCACGAGCGTGGCGGTCTCGATCAGCACGAGGACACTCGTCGTCCAGGCCGCATCCGACGCCAGACCGGCGAAGAGAAACCCGGCGATGATCGCGATCAGCACGGCCCAATAGCTGTGCGTCGCGTGAAAACGCCGGAATCGCCGCACATGCCGACGCGCTGCGGTGGCGGGGGTTGACGTGTCCATCTCTGAGGGCGATGTTCACGCGGCGTCCGCCCGACGAAATCGTCCTCCCCGGATGATGCTCGCATCCCGGATCGCCTGGCACGCTGGCGCCGTGCCGAAGCTCGAAGAAATCGGCGCGGACATCGAGGACGCGCTCGAGCGTGTCCGCGTTCCTGCGTACGTCGTCGACAGGCACGGCGTCATCCGCTGGGAGAACAAGGCGGCGCTCGCGGTCTTCGGCGACCTCCGGGGCAAGCAGGTCACCAACGTGGTCGCTCCCGAAGAGCGGCTACGCGCCCGCGAGATCTTCTATCGCAACCTGACGGGGCCGCCCGAGGGGTCGGACAATCGAGGCGTCGTCAACGACGCCAGCGGGGAACGCATCACGGTCGAGATCAGCGCCGTCCCGCTGACGCGCGATCACCACGTCATCGGCGTCTTCGGCCAGGTGATCGACATCGACGAGGACGCCCCGCCTCCGCCCCATCCGCACCTCACGCCGCGCCAGGTCGAGGTGCTTCGCCTGCTCGAGCGCGGACGCAGTACCACGCAGATCGCGGAAGAGCTGCATCTGAGCCCGGAGACGATCCGCAACCACATCCGCGGCCTGATGCGCACGCTCGGCGCGCACAGCCGACTGGAAGCCGTGTTTCTCGCGCGTCCCGAGCATGCGGACGCGGGGCTCGTCCGCTCCTGAACGTGTCCGCCGCCGCCGGCGCGGATGCCCTGGTCGAGGAGCCCCTCGGTGAGTCGCGCTGGCCGCCCGCAGCAGCGCTGGTGGTCTACATCGCCTTCACGGTCGCCGTTCGGCTGTGGTTGCCGGACGAGTCTCCGATCCATCTGCCCTGGCTCGTGCCGTCGCTCGAAGCGGCGCTGCTGGTTGCGGTGGTCTGGGGCGACCCCGCGCGGCTTGCACGAGGCTCGAACTGGGCGCACCGCATCGCTCTCGCGTTCGTGATCGCGCTCGTCGGCGCCGCGCTTTGGGCCACTGCGCTCCTGGTCTACGACCTCATCAAGGCCGACGGGGTCAGCCAGTCGCCCACGAGGCTCCTCGCCTCCGGCGCGGTGGTGTGGCTCGGGAACAACCTCGCCTTCGCGATGCTCTACTGGCTGTTGGACAGCGGTGGACCGATCGCACGCGCTCGCAAGGCGAAGCCGACGGACTTCGCCTTCACACAGCAGATGAGCCCGGAGCTCGCGCCTCCCGGCTGGCGACCGGTCTTCCTCGACTACCTGCACCTCGGCTTCACGAACGCGACGGCGTTCAGTCCCACGGACGTGATGCCGCTCAGCCTCCGTGCGAAGTACGCGATGATCGTCCAGTCCACCACGGCGCTCGCGCTCTTCGGACTGGTCGTCGCACGGGCCGTGAACGCCTTCAGCTGACCCCGAGACCGACGACCTCGTCGACGAGCTCGAGCCCCTCGGAGCGATGCGTGATGAGGAGCACGCTTCGCTCGCCCGCGGCGGCGAATGCGTCCGCGACGACCGCCTCGGCCGTCGCGTGATCGAGATGAGCCGTCGGCTCGTCGAGGACGAGAACCGGAGCATCCGAGAGCAGCGCGCGTGCGATCGTCAGCCGCTGCCGCTGGCCGCCCGAGAGCCGGTTGCCGTCCTCACCGACGAGTGTGTCGAGGCCGTCCGGCAACGACGCCACCCAGTCGTCGAGATGCGCGCGGCGGAGCGCCTGGTGGAGCTGGCCGTCGGTGGCGTCCGGTCGCGCGAGCAGCAGGTTGGCTCGGATGGTCGAGTCGAAGACGTGCGCCTCCTGGCCCGCGAGCGTGAACGTCGCCCGCACATCCTCCTGCCGGTATTCCCGCAGCTCGTGGCCGGCGAGCTCGACCCGCCCCCTCTGCGGGTCGAGGAAGCGGAGCAGGAGGTTCGTCACCGTCGTCTTGCCGGAGCCGCTCGGGCCGACGAGGGCAACCCGCGCTCCCGCCTCGAGTTGCAGGTCGAAGCCGGAAAGCACGGGCGGCCCGGCCGGCCCGTACCGCGCCGTGACGCCGTCCAGCGACACGGCCGAGCCGTCGGGCGGATCGAGCGGCGTCGCCGGATCGCGGACCGCCGGCTCTCGTCCGATCAGCTCCAGCACGCGCCCTCCGGACGCGAGCGTCGTCGAAAGCTCGCGCGCCGCCGCCGGGAGGGCGCCGACCGCCTCGAACGACGCGAGCGCCAGCAGCGCGAGCATCGCGACGAACAGCCGGTCGAGCGCACCTGCCTCGTGCGCACGGACGGAGACAGCGAGCACGCCGACGACCGTCAACCCAGCCACCAGAACTGAAAGCGCGTCGCCGACTCCGCCCGCGAGCGCATCGCGGCGGGCAAGCCGCTCGAGCTCCCGGTCGGCCGAACGGACGCGCTCGACCATGCGTTCCTCGGCGCCGTAGACGACGAGCTCGGGCGCCGCCCGCAGGAGCTCGACCAGCTCCGACGTGAGCTCTCCTCTCGCCGCCGCCCGACGCCTCCCCGCCGCGCTGCCGAGCCGGCCCGCCGCGACGGGAACAGCGACGCCGCCGAGCACGAGCCCCGCCGCGAGCACTGCTCCGGCAACGGGCATGAAGGCAGCAGTCGTCCCAACGCAGACGGCGCCGGCCACGAGCGCGACGAGCGGCGGGCCGAGCCCGCGGAGGTAGAGACCCTGCAGCGCGTCGACGTCGCCGATCATCCGGCTCATCAAGTCGCCGCGGCGGAACGCCTCCAGTCCGGCCGGCGCGAGTGGCTCGACGGCCTCGTAGAAGCGCGTGCGCACCCGGCCGAGGGCGCGGAGAGCGAGATCGTGCGACCAGAGCCGATCTGCGTAGCGGGCGAGCGGCCGCATGAGCCCGAAGAACCGCACGGCGACGATCGCCGTCGTCAGCGACAGAATCGCCGGACGTTCCGCGGCCCGTGAGATCAGATAGCCGGCGGTCGCCATCAGCCCCACGCCGAACAGCACGGTGAGGGCTCCGAGCGCGACGGCGACAGCGATCCGGGAGAGCCGGATTCCGGACAGGGCGAGCAACCGGCGGAGGACGGCCGTCACGCGACAGCCTCCACGAGCGTCCCCACCAGACGCCCGTCCTCGATCCGCACGATGCGATCGCCGCGCGCGGCGAGCTCGGCGTCGTGAGTGATCAGCAGCGTCGTGCAACTGCCTCGAGAGCGTTCGACCGCGGCTACGACGTGCGCGGCGCTCTCGGGATCGAGGTGCGCAGTCGGCTCGTCGAGGATCACGAACGGAGCGCCGCGGAGGAAGACGCGGGCCAGCGCAATTCTGCGCGCCTGCCCGGCCGAGAGCGTGCGCCCGCCGTCGCCGACGAGCGTGTCGTAGCCCTCCGGGAGGGCCTCGACGAAGTCGTCCGCCCCCGCGAGCGCCGCGGCCGCCCGAACGCACTCGAACGGCGCGGCCGGATCGGCGAGCCGGATGTTCTCGTCGACCGTCCCGCGCAGCAGCGTCGGCCGCTGCGGCAACCAGGCGAGCTGCCGCCGCCAAGCCGCCGGCTTGACGGCCGCAACGTCGAGACCGTCGGCGAGCAGGCGGCCCTCGCTGGGCTCGGCGAGGCGTAGGAGCAGCGAGACGACCGTGCTCTTGCCGGCGCCGCTCGGCCCGACCAGGGCCACCGTCTCGCCGGGGCTCAGGTCCAGGTCGACCGCGTCGAGCGCCGGCCGCGCCCGGTCTGGATAGCGGAACGAGACGCGTTCCAGGCGGATCGTCGCCGTGCGCAGGTCGGGAACGTGCTCACGAAGAGGCGGGACGAGCAACGTCGCACCCGGCTCGACGAGGTCGAGCAGACGGCCGGCGACCGCGGCGCCGTCGGCGCTCGCGTGGAACTGCGCGGCGACGTTGCGGATCGGCAGGTAGAGCTCCGGCGCGAGCACGAGCACGGTGAGCCCGGCACGCAGGCCTAGTCCCCCGTCGACGAGCCGCACGCCGACGGTCACCGCGACGAGGGCGACCCCGATCGTTGCCGCAAGCTCCAGCACGGTGCCGGAGAGGAAGGCGACGCGCAGGGTGCCCATCGTCGCGACGCGATAGCGGTCGCTGACGAGATCGATCTGCTCGGCCTGTGCGTGCGACCTGTTGAACGCGCGGAGCGTCGGTAGCCCGCGCACGACGTCGGCGAAGTGGTGCGCGAGCAGCGCGAGCGCCTGCCAGCGCTCTCGGGCTCGATGCTCCGTGTAGCGCCCGATGAGCCACATGAACACCGGAACGAGCGGCAGCGTGAGAAGCATGACGCCGGCCGAGATCAGGTCGATCGACGCGACGAGCGCGAGAACCGCGACGGGGACGACGACGGCCAGCACGACCTGCGGGAGGTAGCGCGCGAAGGTCGTCTCCAGGGCGTCGACCCCGGTCACCGCGAGGGTCGCGAGCTCCGAGCTCTCGGTGCCCTCCGCGGACCTGGGACGACCGGTCAACCTCGATTCGACGAGGGCGAGGCGGAGCCGCGAGAGGATGCGGCCCGCCGCGCGGCGTCCGATCACCTCGAACGCCCACACCCCCACGGCCCGAGCGCACACGACGGCGCTGAGCAGCACGAGCGGCCGGAGGACCGCGCGCAGCGACGCACCGTCGAACGAGCGTGCAGCCACGTCCGCCAGCAGCACCGCCTGGGCGAGGACGAGCAGCGCGGAGACGATCCCGACCCCCGTGTCGGCCGCGAGCGCGAGCCGTGCTTCCCGTGCGCGTTGCAGAAGGCGCCGGTCGAACGCCGCCATCGAATCAGGTCGCGGTCGGCGACTCGCCGCCCACGCGCGCCCGGAAGACGTGGTACGTCCAGCCCTGGTAGAGCAGGATCGCCGGCACGCAGATCGCGGCGACGACGGTCATCACCGCGAGCGTGTAGTGGGCCGACGCTGCCCCCTGGACGGTGAGGCTGTTCGCGAAGTCGGGGCTCGAGACCATCACACGCGGATAGAGCGAGGTGAAGAGCGTCGCAACGAGGCCGAGCGTTCCGAGCGCGCTGAGCGCGAACGCGATGCCGTTGCGGCGGGCGCGGACGAAGAACGCCGCGAGGACGAACGCGCCGATGGCGATCGCCGCGGGCAGCACGGGCGGAAAGACGCTCTTCTCGTTCTTGTCGACGGCGACCGAGACGGTCCAGACGACGTAGCCGGCGCCGACCAGCACGGCCGGGAGCCCGAGCCGCAGCGCTGCCGACTGCGCGCGCTCGCAGAGGTCGCCGGTCGTGCGCAGCGTCAGGAAGATGGCGCCGTGGAAGGCGAAGACGAGCGCGAAGGCGATGCCGCCGAGAATCGTGTAGCCGGTGAACAGGTTCCAGAAGCCGCCGGCGTAGTCCCCGCTCGAGTTGATCGGGACGCCGTGGAGCAGGTTCGAGAGCCCGACGCCGAACACGAAGGCGATGCCGAGACTGCCGACCGTGTTCGCCCACATCCAGACGCGGCGCCACCGCAGGTCCTCGCTCTTCCCGCGCCATTCGAACGAGACGACGCGGATGATGAGGAAGAAGAGGATGAGCAGGAGGGCGAGGTAGAAGCCGGAGAACATCGTCCCGTACCAGGCCGGAAAGGCCGCGAAGGTCGCCCCGCCGGCGACGACGAGCCAGACCTCGTTCCCGTCCCAGATCGGCCCGATCGACTCGAACATGACGCTCCGCTCGCCCTCGTCCCGCGGCACGAACGGCAGCAGCATGCCGACGCCGAAGTCGAAGCCCTCCAGCACGAAGTAGCCGGCCCAGAAGAACGCGATCACGCAGAACCAGAAGATCTCGAGATTCATCAGTAGGTCACCACGGGGGTCTGTTCCGTCGTGGGCTTCGGCGGCGCCCCCGTCGGCTTCGCGTACCGGCGCATGAGGACGAAGTCGACGACGCCGAGCAGGACGTAGAGGGAGATGAAGAGGGCGAGGCTGATCCCGAGCCAGGTGGTGCTGACGGCGGGCGAGTTCGCCTGGCTCGTGAGCAGGAGCCCCTGCACGATCCAGGGCTGGCGGCCCATCTCGGTGAGGATCCAGCCGGCGGTCGCTGCGATGAACGGGAACGCGATCGCGACCATGGCCGTCCACTGGAACCAGCGCGCCGTCTCGAGCTTCTTCTTCCAGTACAGCCATGCTCCGAGCGCGGCGACGAAGAGCATCAGCATGCCCATGTAGGCCATCACCCGCATCGACCAGTAGATGACCTCGACGTTCGGCATGTAGTTGCGGCCGCGTCCGTACTGGCGCTCCTCCTGAGCCTGCAGCTCGTTGAGGCCCTGGACCTGTCCGCTGAACGAGCCCGTGGCCATGTAGGAGAGGAGGCGCGGGATCGTGATCGAGAAGCTCGGCGTCTCGTCCCCCTTCGTGAAGCCGCCGATCTGGAAGAGGGAGAAGCCGCACGGCTGGCAGGTGTTCCACTGGGCCTCGGAGGCGGCGATCTTCATGCTCTGCGCACTCGTGACGGCTGCGCCGAAGCGGTTGCCGACCACGAGCTGCAGGAGGGTGACCGGCACCGCGACGATCAGCGCGAGCAGGGCAGCCTTGCGGAAGAGATCGACCTCGTGCCCACGCAGGAAGTGCCAGCAGCAGATCCCGAGCATCACGATCGAGCCGAAGATCAGGCCGGCGAGCATCGTGTGGACGAAGGCGCGTAGCGCGAACCCGTTCGAGAGCAGCGCCCAGACGCTCGTCAGCTGCGCCTGCCCGTTGACGATCTTGTAGCCGACCGGGTGCTGCATCCACGAGTTGGCGACGAGGATGAAGTATCCGGATCCCCAGCTGGCGAGCACGACCACCCAGAGCGTCGCCAGGTGAATTCGGGGCGGAAGCCTGTTCCAGCCGAAGATCCAGAGGCCGAGGAACGTCGATTCGACGAAGAAGGCTGCGAGCCCCTCGATGGCGAGCGGAGCGCCGAACACGTTGCCGACGAACTTCGAGTACACCGACCAGTTCATCCCGAACTCGAACTCCTGGACGAGGCCGGTGGCGACCCCGATCGCGATGTTGATCAGCAGCAGCGTCCCGAAGAAGTGCGTCAGCCGGAGCCAGCGCTCGTCCTTGGTGCGCAGCCAGAGCGTCTGCATGATCGCCACCAGCGGCCCGAGGCCGAGCGTCAGCGGGACGAAGAGGAAGTGGTAGATCGACGTCGTCGCGAATTGCAGCCGCGCCAGGTCGACCACGGTCGACGCGAGCACGGGCATGACGGCTACTCCGCCTCCACCGTGATCCGACCGACCCGCTGGTGTGTCGTTGCAGCGCCCACCCAGGATACGACGGCCTTCGCGCGGTCCTCGTTCGTCGGCAGAAGCGCCAGGTGGACGGTCCCCCACGCGGCCTGCGCCTTCAGGCCGGTCATCGTCCGCCCGCCGAGCATCTGCACCACCGCGGCAGCGCGGCCGATCGTGGCCATCGTCCCCTTGTCCTTGTACTTGAACGGCTTCGGCTCCTCGCCCGCAATGCGCCGGGCGATCGACTCCCCGGCGTGTTCGCCCGATTGGAGCGCGACCGACCCGAGCTGAGGCAGCACCTGCCCGGTCTTCGCGTCGGTGATCGCCGCGACGTCGCCCACGACGTAGACCTCGGGACGCTCGGGCAACGTCAGGTCCGGCCCGACGCCGATCCGGTTCCCTCGCCGTAGCTCGAGCCCGAGCGACTGGACGAGCGGATTCCCCTGCAGCCCCGCACCCCAGACGAGGGTGTGCGCCGCGATCGTCTCTCCCGACTTGAGGGTGACGCTCGTCGGCGCGACCGACTCCACGGCCGTGTCGGTCGTCACCTCCACGCCGCGGTCGGTGAGCGCCTTCTCGGCGTACTCGCGCAACTTCGGCTTGAACATCGGGAACAGCTCGGACCCGGCCTCGACCAGGATCACCCTCGCGTCGCCCTCGTCCACATCCGGGTAGTCCTTGGCGAAGTCACCCCGATAGAGCTCGGCGAGCGCGCCCGCCGTCTCGACGCCGGTCGGCCCGCCTCCCACCACGACGACGTTGAGGGCACCGTCCTCGATCAGGCTCGGCTCGCGGTCGGCCGCTTCCCACCGCTCGAGGAGGTGGTCCTTGAGGTGGACCGCGTGCGGCAGCGTGTACATGGGAAACGCGTGCTCCGGAGCGCCCGCGGTGCCGAAGAAGTTCACCTCGGCGCCCATGCCGAACACGAGGTAGTCGTAGGAGATCGGATCGATCTCGTGAAACTCGACTCTCCGTTTCTCGAGGTCGATCGCGGCGACCTCTGCCTTGTGCACCGTGGTGTTGTCGTGACGGGAAAGCAGGTCGCGCAACGAGTGCCCGACCGCCGTCGTCTCGAGCAGGCCGGTGGCGAGCTGGTAGAGGAGCGGCTGGAAGGTGTGGTAGTCGTGCCGGTCGACGAGCACGACGTCCGCCTCCGCCTTCTCCAACTTCTGGGCGGCGCCGACGCCGGCGAAGCCGCCGCCGAGGACGAGCACGAGCGGGCGTTGTCCCTTCGAGCCGCTCATGCGATCGCCCCCGCGCTCACCGTGGCGCCGGCTCCCAGCCGCTCGAGCAGATGGTCGCCCACGCGCAGCGAGTTCGCCATCGCCGTCAGGGCCGGGTTGACGGCCCCGATGCTCGGGAAGACGCTCGTGTCGACGACGTACAGGTTGTCGAGCTCGTGCGCCTTGCAGTCGACGTCGAGGACCGACGTCGCCGGATCGGTCCCGAAGCGGGCCGTGCCGGCCTGGTGCGCGCAGCCGGCGACGGGGATGTCGTTCTTCATGTAGGCGAAGCGCCCGAAGAGATGGTCGGGCTCCATACGCAGCTCCCCGATGATCGACTTCAGCTTCTTGTACAGCTCGTGCTTGGGAACGTCGTTCGAGGGCCGGTAGGCGAGGGTCAGCCGCCCTCCGCCGTCGACGGTCACGCGATTCTCGGGCAGCGGCAGGTCCTCGGTCGAGAGCCAGAAGTCGATCGCGTGCTTCGCGATCTTCTCGAGCGTCCACCCGGGAGCGAGCTTCGTCTCCGTGGGTTTCTCGCCGCGGAACATCGGCGCCTGCGACTTCCCGACCATCTGGATGTTCCCGAGGGGATAGTCGTGGTCGTCGCTGCCGAAGTAGAAGTCGTTCAGTCCGAGCGTCTTCTGGAAGACGGTCGGGTTCTCCTCGCGAGAGAGCGCGAGCACCGCCGCGCTCGCGTGGAACATGTAGTTGCGTCCGACCTGGTCGGAGCCGTTCGCGAGGCCGTTCGGATGCTTCTCGGTCGCCGAGGAGAGGAGCAGGGCAGCGGTGTTCGCGGCGCCGCAGGCAACGACGATTATGTCGGCGGCGAACTGCTCGGTCTCGCCGTTTCGCTCCACCGTCACGCCGGTGACGGTCGTTCCGGCGTCGTTCGTCTCCAGGCGGACCGCCTTCGCGTTCGTCAGCAGCGTGACGTTCGGATGCTCGAGCGCCGGCCGGACCCCGAGCACCTCGGCGTCCGACTTCCCGTGCACGGCGCAGGGGAAGCCGTCACAGTTCTGGCAGCGGACACAGACGCTGTACGGCATGTTCGCCTCGTTCAGCCTGATTCCGCACGGCGCGTGGAACGGGCGGTAGCCGGCTGCCTCGAGATCGTCGGCGAGCTGCTGGATGCGAGGCTCGTGCGAGACGGCCGGGAACGGATACGGCGCGCTCGACGGCCCCTCGGTCGGATCCTCGCCACGGGCACCGTGCACCTCGTAGGCGTGCTCGGCGCGCGTGTAGTAGGGCTCGAGCTCGTCGTACGAGATCGGCCAGGCCGGCGAGATGCCGTCGTGATGGCGCAGCTCGTCGAAGTCCTGCGGCCGCAGCCGGTACAGCGCCGCTCCGTACAGCTTCGTCGCGCCGCCGACGAAGTAGTGCACCTGCGGCTGGAACGGCGTCCCCTTCTCGTCGTACCACGTGTCGGGGGAGACGTACCTGTTGTCGACGAACACGTCCTGCGCGAGCCAGTTCGCCGGCTCGCGCGGCAGCCAGTCGCCGCGCTCCAGCAGGAGGATCCGCTTGCCCGAAGGGGCAAGGTGTCGTGCGAGGGTTCCGCCGCCCGCGCCGGTCCCGATGATGATCACGTCATAACTGTCCATCAGTACTCCTCGAGCATCTCGGGGACGATGATTCGCGCGGCGGCCTCGATCAGGGCCAGGTGCGAGAACGCCTGGGGGAAGTTGCCGAGGTGTCGGCCGGTCGAAGCGTCGAACTCCTCGGCGTAGAGACCGAGCGGCGACGAGATCCGCAGCAGCCGCTCCATCAGGTCGCGCGCCGCCTGCTGCTCCGCCACGATCGCGAGCGCCGAGACGAGCCAGAAGGAGCAGATGAGGAAGGTGCCTTCCTTGCCCGACAGCCCGTCGTCGGTCTCGTCCGTCTTGTACCTGAGGACGAACCCGTCCTCGGTGAGGTCGTCTGCGATCGCGAGCACCGACTTGTGCAGCGTCGCGTCGTCGCCGGGCAGGAAGCCGAAGATCGCCGCGAGCAGCGTCGACGCGTCCAGCGCATCGGTCTCGTAGTGCTGGCGAAGGACGCCGTCACGGACACCGTGCTCGAGGATGTCCGCCCGGATCTCCTCGGCGGTCGCACGGTACTTCTCCTGCGATTTGGGATCGCCGCGGATCTCTGCGAGCTGGGCTGCGCGGTCGAGCGCGACCCAGCACATGAGCTTCGACGAGACGTAGTTCTGGGGCTTGCCTCGCGCCTCCCAGATCCCCTGATCCGGACTGCGCCACACCTGCGTGGCGCACTCCGCCTGGGCTTGCACGATCGGCCAGAGACGGCGTGGCAGCCGCTTGCTGTGGCGAGTGTGGAGGAGGATCGAGTCGAGCACGGCGCCGAAGACGTCGTTCTGGCGCTGGTCGAAGGCGCCGTTGCCGATCCGCACGGGCGAGGCACCGGAGTAGCCGGTCAGCTCGTCGCGGGTCGACTCCCGCAGGTCGCGCCTGCCGTCGATGCCGTACATGATCTGGAGCGAGCCGTCCTCCGTCGGCTCGAGGTCGGCGACGAACTCCATGAACTCGCCGGCCTCCCAGTCGAGGTTCAGGAAGTGGAGCGCCTGGAGCGTGAAGGTCGTGTCCCGGATCCAGGTGTAGCGGTAGTCCCAGTTCCGCTCCCCGCCCGGCGTCTCGGGGAGCGAGGTCGTGAGCGCCGCCACGGTCGCGCCGGTCGGCATGTACGTCAGTCCCTTGATCGTCAGGGCCGACCGCTGCACCGGATCGCGCAGCCGGTGGTCCGGGATCCGCGCGTTGCTCAGCCACCTGCGCCAGAAGCGCATCGTCGCGTCGATCCGTGCCGTCGCCTCCTCGTGGCTCTGCGGTGCAGCGAGATCTTCCGCCCAGGACAGCGCGCAGAACGCACGGTCGCCGGCCTCCAGAACATGCCGGGCCCGGACCGTTTCGCCCTCGGGGTCGATCGGCAGATCGGACACCAGCCTGAATGTCACGCCGGCTCCGGATGCGTCGGCGGCGTTCCCCGAGTCGCCGACGATCGTCCAGGTCGCCGGCGTGCGGCCGTAGTCGAAGGCCGGCTCGCAGACGAGCTCCACCTCGACCCGGCCGTCGAGGCATTCGACGGTGCGTACGAGCATGTGGTCGCCGTCGTCGTCGGCCGGAGGGCGCGTATGCGGAGTGACCCTGTCTTCGTGATCCCTCGGCCCGACGGTCAGCGCATCTCGCACGACCACCCAGCCCGACGGCGTCCTCCACGTCGTCTCGAGGACGTTCGTGCCGGGCTCGTAGGCGCGTGCGGTCGGATGTGCGATTCCGAACGGGCCGAAGCGGAAGAAGCCGGCCTGCCGGTCGAGGAGGCTGCCGAAGACGCTCGGCGAGTCGAAGCTCGGAATGCACAGCCAGTCGATGGCCCCGTCCGGGGCGACGAGAGCTCCCGTATGGCAGTCCGACAGGAACGCGTAGTCCGCGATCGGAGGGAACGGTGATGGTGCGGCAGCGCTCTGCGGCGCCGTGTCAGCTCGTTGCTTCTCCCGGACGGCGGACATCAGCCGCTCCTTTCTCGCAGTTGTGGGGACTAGCTCTCGATCCAGGGACCGTGCCAGCGACCGTGGCCCGCCACGAGGCGGTCGGCCTCCTTCGGCCCCCAGGACCCCGGCTCGTATGCGCGCACCGGCGGCGGCGCATCGAGGAGCGGCTGCATGATCCGCCACGCCTCTTCGACGGAGTCCTGTCTCGTGAAGCGCGTGCTGTCGCCGACGAGGGCGGCGTGGAGGAGCACTTCGTAGGGCGTCGGCCCCTCCCCGCCCTCGGAGCCGAACTCCATGTCGAGCGTGATCGGCGCCGGCCCGCTGACGTCGGCCCGTTGCGCGTCGAGGATGACGCGAACGCCCGTCGAGGGGTCGAGCTTGACGACGACCTGGTTCGCCTCCGCCTGCCTCCCGCGCCCGAAGCCGAGTCGCGGCGGTCGCTTGAAGACGAGGCGCAGCTCGGTCTGCGTGACCGGAAGCCGCTTGCCCGTCCGAATGAAGAAGGGCACACCGGACCAGCGCCAGTTCTCGATCTCGAGCCGGAGCGCCGCGTACGTCTCGGTGGTCGAGTGCGGGTCGACGCCGTCGATCGTGCGGTACCCGTCGTATTGGCCGCGGACGTATTGCTCCGGGCCGGCCGGCTCGATGGAATGGAAGAGCGCCGCGATCGAATTCTTGATCGTTTCCGCGTCGGAGCGCGACGGCACTTCCATGGCCGACGCGGCGACCACTTGCATCAGATGGTTCACCACGACGTCTCGCAGCGCACCGACCGGGTCGTAGAAATGGCCGCGATCCTCGACGCCGAACGCCTCCGCCATCGTGATCTCGACGGCCTCGATGTAGTTGCGGTTCCAGAGCGGCTCGAGGATCGCGTTCTGGAAGCGAAGGTGCAGGATCTCGTCGACCCCCATCTTCCCGAGGTAGTGGTCGATCCGGTACAGCTGGGATTCGTCGATGTACTGGTGCAGCTCCGCCGCGAGTGCCTCGGCCGACGCGAGGTCGTGTCCGAACGGCTTCTCGACGACGACGCGGCCGCCCTGGGTGAGCCCGGCGTCGGACAGCTCCTTCACCACCTGCCCGAACAGGAACGGCGGGATCTCGAGGTAGAAGACGGGCGAGGTCTTACCGTCGATGGCAGCACCGACGCGCTCGTAGGTGGCCGGATCGGTGAAGTCCCCCGACACGTAGGAGAACCGCTTGGCGAAGCGATCGAAGACGCTCTGGTCGATCTGCTCACCGGTGCCCTCGATCGATGTGCGCGCGCGGTTCTTGAGGTCGTCGACGGTCCAGTCGTCGACTGCGACACCGACGATCGGGCAGTCGAGCAGCCCTCGCGCTTCGAGCCGGTAGAGCGATCGAAACGTCATCACCTTGGCGAGATCGCCGGTGATCCCGAACACGACGAGCACGTCGCCCTTGGCTTGCTCCGCAACGGTCGTCCGCGCGGGTGCGTCGGCTGTTGCCGTCGACGCCATCGCATACACCTCCTACCGACAGGGGAATCGGGCAGTGACGAATCTGTCAGCACCAGGGAGACTGCACCAGGGAGCACACCGGTGGCGGGGAAGCGCGCCTGCCCCCCATTACCGGCGGGTAGCACGCAGCTGGTCACCGGACCGCAACCGGCCTTCCTCCAGCTGCCGACCGGGCCGTCGACGCAGGCGTCGCCCGATTCGGACGATGGCGAAGCAGCCTCCTGGGTCGAGCATTGCGGGTCGATGCTCGCAAGCCCGCCCCTAGTGGATCGCTGAGCACGACCGTGGGCTGGGTCGATCTCGAGCTGGTGCTGATCTCGCTCGCGGCGATGCTGTCGCCGACGACGCTGACCTTCTCCGTGCTCTCGCTCGTCCTCGCCGACCGCCCCCTGCGTACCGGGATCTGGTTCTATCTCGGGGCCTTCACCGTCACGGTGGCGATCGGCATTGCGGCGGCATTCGTCCTCGGCGACGTCGCAGCGCCGTCTTCGAACGGCGAGCGAAAGACCTGGGTCTCGGTCTTCGACCTCGTGGCGGGCGCCGTCCTGATCGCATATGTCGCTCGCACCTGGCGACGCCCGATCGGCGAGAAGACGACCCAGGGCATGGTCGAGAAGATGGGTGCGGTCGCCTCGTCGAGGTGGATCGCGGTCTTCGCCGCCGGCGCAACGCTCGCCAACCCGGGCGGCTTCATCCCACTCGCACTGAAAGCAATCTCCGAGACCAACCCGTCGACTGCCGGCTACGCGGCGGCGTGGCTCACATTCACCATCGTCTCGCTGCTTCCGCTCAGCCTGGCCGTCCTGCTGCTCCTCGTCTCGCCGGACTGGGCGCGGCGGACGCTGAGCGCGGCGCGCGTCTGGCTCGAGGGGCACCTCCGTCTGATCGCGTCCGTGATCATCGTGCTGCTCGCCGCATCTCTCATCCACAACGGCATCGCAGGGCTCACGGGGTAGCGGGCGCCGGCAATCCAGAACCAGCCGTGACGACCGCCGCGCTCTACCTCATCCCGTATGCACTCATTGCCGCGGCCAGCCCGCTGGGGCTTGCCGCCACGCTCACCGTCCTCCGCACGGGGCGAGTCCAGGCCCTCGTCCTCGCGATCGGCGTCATCGCCGGGCAGATCCTCGCCTGTGCCGTACTCGTCGTCATCGGTGCGGCATCGGTCAGCCACCGGACGAAACGGCCGAACGTGGAGGGCGTGCTCGAGGTCGTGGTCGGTCTGGCGCTACTCCTGCTCGCGGTCCGGCTCCACCGCCGTCCGGCCGCGGAGGAGCCGAACAGCGGCCGCTCGGCGGAGTTCCTCGCTCGTCTCGGACGGGTCCGACTCAAGACCGACTTCGTCGCCGGGCTGGCGCTCGGCATCGGCGGACCGAAGCGGCTCGTTCTCACCGCCCTCGCGGCCTCGGCGATCACCGCCGCGGGGGTCAACGACGCGAGCAGTGTCGCGCTCGTCCTCTGGTACTGCGCGCTCGCCACGGTCGTCGTCTGGGCTCCGGTCCTGGCGGCGATACTGCTGGGAGACCGGGCGGTCGAGCTCCTCGACCGGGGCTTCGGCTGGCTGACGCGACACCAACGAGGGGTGACGGTCTCAGTGCTCCTGGTCGTCGGTTCGTTCTTCTTCGGCCATGGACTTGCGCTTCTCATCTCCCAGAACTGATTTCGTCCAGAGCGGGTGACGGCGAATCCGGCTCTCACCCGTACGGTCGGGTGATGGCCGCGACAGCGGAAGCGCCGCAAGGCGAGGCTCCTGCTCGGGCTTCGCTCGTCCTGCTTGCGCTGATTCTCGTGGCGGCTGTCGCGAACCTGAATCTGGCCGTGGCGAACGTCGCGCTGCCGGACATCGGCAAGCACTTCGACTCGAGTCAGACGACGCTGGACATGATCGCGGTCGGCTACTCGCTCGGGCTCGCCTGCTCGGTGCTCTGGCTCGGCGCCCTCGGCGACCGGTACGGGCGGAAGTCGATGCTGCTCCTGGGAACGGCTCTCGCGATCCCGTTCTCCTTGCTCGCCGCGTACGCGCCGACCGACTCGGTGCTGGTCGTCGCCCGGATCGGCGGCGGTCTCGCGGCGGGGATGGCGTTCCCCACCACGCTCGCGCTGATCACTGCGCTCTGGTCGGGCGAGGGCCGAACCCGGTCGATCGCACTCTGGTCGGGTCTCGGCGGCGCCATCGCTGCACTCGGGCCCCTGCTGTCGGGCCTTCTGCTCGAGCACTTCTACTGGGGCTCGGTCTTCCTGGTGACCCTGCCGCTCGCCGTCGTGGCGGTCGTGCTCGCGTGGAGGCTGGTTCCGGCGCATGTGAACGAGAGCACCGAGCCCGTCGACAATCTCGGCGGGATCCTCTCACTCGTGCTGGTCGGCTCCGTGATCCTCGCCATCAACTTCGCGCCGGTCCCGAACCAGGGCAAGCTCACGGTCGTGCTCGCGATCGTGGCCGTGGTCGCACTCGTTCTCTTCTTCCTCCGCCAGCGCCGGGCACCGAACCCGCTCTACGACCTCGGCGTGGCGTCGCGGCCGCCGTTCTGGGTCGCGGCTTGCGCGGGGATCATCGTGTTCGGCTCGCTCATGGGCGCGATGTTCATCGGTCAGCAGTTCTTGCAGAACGTGCTCGGCTACTCCACCCTGCAGGCAGGGCTCGCGATCCTGCCGGCAGCGGTCTGCATGGTCATCGTCGCGCCGCGCTCCGCCAAGATCGTGGACGAGCACGGCGCTCGTTTCACGCTTCTCTTCGGCTACGTCTTCGTCGTGCTCGGCTTCCTCACGATGCTCCTGCTCTGGAAGGACCACATCTCGTACTGGAAGGTCGGCCTCGGCTACGCGCTGGTCGGGATCGGCGTCGGCCTCGCCGGAACGCCCGCCTCGCACTCGCTCACGGGCTCGGTTCCGGTCACGCGCGTCGGAATGGCGTCGGGCACCGCCGACCTGCAACGGGATCTCGGCGGGGCGATCATGCAGTCGATCTTCGGCGCGCTCCTCACGATCGGATACACATCGGCGGCATCCACGCTCGTCTCCGAGTCCGGGAAACACGTCTCTTCGAGCGTCGAGAACCAGCTGACGAAGTCGTTCGACGGCGCGCAGGCGATCGCGCAGCGATATCCGCACTACTCGAGCCAGATCGAGGCGGCCGCGAAGACCGCATTCCTCCACGGCGACCAGTGGGCGTACCTCGCGGGAATCGTCGCCGTGCTGCTCGGAGGGGTGCTCGTCTACTTCTGCTTCCCGAAGATGGAGCGCGAGAGGGAGCTGCTAGCGCAGTATCAGTCCGAGGACGTGGCTCCGTCGCCACTCGAGACACCGGCGCCAACCGCGCCGAGCACCGCGTAAAGGAGGATCCAGGATGGCAACCGTCGCCGAAGGCCAATCGAAGGACGGCAAGCGCAGCAGCGCCTCCGTCGTGCCGCACTTCACGGTCGAGGAACGCGCCGCGCGAGGCCGGGCGACGCGCTCCGAATGTCCGCGCGCGAGCCACGCCGGGTTCGAGCTCGCACCCGACCGGGATCCGGTTGCGATCCTGGAGGCGCAGGCACCGTCGCGCGTCCCGTCGCTCGTCCCGCTCCGCTACGGCCGCATGCTCGTGTCGCCCTTCACGTTCTACCGCGGCGCGGCGGCCGTGATGGCACACGACCTCGCGGCGACGCCGCGGACCGGGCTCAACGCGCAGCTCTGCGGCGACGCACACCTCGCGAACGTCGGGGGCTACGCCTCGCCCGAGCGAAAGCTCGTCATCGATCTGAACGACTTCGACGAGACGCTTCCCGGGCCGTTCGAGTGGGACCTGAAGCGGCTCGCCACGAGCTTCGAGATCGCCGGCCGCGACCGTGACTTCACGGACGCGCAACGGACGAAAGCCGTTCTGAACGCGGTCCGCTCGTACCGCGAGTGGATGCGCAAGCTAGCCGAGATGCGCAACCTCGACGTCTGGTACGTCCACCTCGACGTCGACGCGATCGAGGCGCAGCTCCAGGAGCAGCAGGATCAGCGGCAGATGAAGACCGTTGCGCGGTCCGTGGCAAAGGCGCGGACGAAGGACAGCCTGAAGGCGTTCGCGAAGCTGACCACCGAGGTGGACGGCGAACCGCGGATCATCTCCGACCCGCCGCTCATCGTCCCGATCCAGGAGCTCGCCGAGGAAGTGGGGATCCCGGCAGAGAGCATCTTCGACGAGTTGCACGACCTCTACCGCAGATACAGGCGCACGCTGCTGCCCGACCGCCGCCACATCCTCGAGCAGTTCCGCTGGGTCGACATCGCCCGCAAGGTCGTCGGCGTGGGCAGCGTCGGAACGCGCTGCTGGATCGTGCTGCTCATGGGCAAGGACAACGAGGATCCGCTGTTTCTCCAGGTCAAGGAGGCGCAGGCCTCGGTGCTCGAGCCCTACCTCGGCAAGAGCACGTACTCGAACCACGGCCAGCGTGTCGTCCTCGGTCAGCGCCTGATGCAGTCGGTCAGCGACATCTTCCTCGGCTGGGTCCGCGCCGACACGACGCTCGACGGCATACCGCGTGACTTCTACTTCCGGCAGCTCTGGGATTGGAAGACGTCCGTCGACCTCGACGCGATCCTTCCCCGTGGCCTCGAGATCTACGGCGACGTCTGCGGCTTCCTGCTCGCCCGCGCACACGCGCGCTCGGGCGACCGCATCGCGATCGCGTCGTACCTCGGCAAGGGCGACACCTTCGACCGGGCACTCCTCGAATTCGCAACCGCGTACGCGGACCAGAACGAGCGCGACCACGCCGCTCTGAGCGAAGCCGCACGTGAGGGCCGAATCGCAGTTGAGACGGAGGACTGACAGCGGATGGCTCTCTCACACGAGCAGAAGGAACTGCAGCAGGCGGCGGAGCTCGTCATCGCGCCGCTCTACTCACTCGAGTCGAAGCGGATCCCGCGGCACTCGCTCGCAGACGGGGAGCTGCCGCCGGATGTGGCCCGTCAGATCGTCCACGACGAACTGATGCTCGACGGCAACGCGCGCCTCAACGTGGCGACCTTCGTGACGACGTGGATGGAGCCCCAGGCCGAGCAGCTGATGGCCGAGTGCCTGGACAAGAACATGATCGACAAGGACGAGTACCCCCAGACGGCGGCGATCGAGACGCGCTGCGTCAACATCCTCGCCGACCTCTGGCATGCGCCGGCAACCGAAGAGGCGACGGGCTGCTCGACGACCGGCTCGAGCGAGGCGGCGATGCTCGCGGGCCTCGCTCTCAAGCGGCGCTGGCACAACCGGCGCGTGGCCGACGGGAAGCCCGCAGACCGGCCGAACCTCGTCATGGGGACGAACGTCCAGGTCTGCTGGGAGAAGTTCGCCAACTACTGGGACGTCGAGATGCGCCTGGCGCCGATGGAGGGCGACCGCTACCACCTCTCGCCCGAGGAGGCGGTCGCGCGCTGCGACGAGAACACGATCGGCGTCGTCGCCATCCTCGGCTCGACGTTCGACGGCTCGTACGAGCCCGTGGCGGACATCTGCGCTGCGCTCGACGCCTTCGAGCAGGAGCACGGGATCGACGTGCCCGTGCACGTGGACGGCGCGTCGGGCGGATTCGTGGCGCCGTTCATCGACCCCGACCTCGTCTGGGACTTCCGCCTGCCGCGCGTCGCCTCGATCAACGCGTCGGGTCACAAGTACGGGCTCGTCTATCCGGGCGTCGGCTGGATCGTGTGGCGCGACGTCGACGCACTGCCCGACGAGCTGATCTTCCGCGTCAACTACCTCGGCGACACGATGCCGACGTTCGCGCTCAACTTCTCACGCCCGGGGGCACAGGTCGTCGCCCAGTACTACAACTTCCTCCGGCTCGGGTTCGAGGGCTACCGCCGCGTGCACGAATACGCACGGGACGTGGCGACTGGGCTTTCCGCACGTCTCGCCGACCTCGGGCCGTTCGAGCTCCTGACCCGCGGCGACGAGCTGCCCGTGTTCGCCTTCTCGCTCAAGCCGGAGGTGGAGAACTACACGGTGTTCGACCTCTCGCTCGCGCTGCGCGAGCGCGGCTGGCAGGTGCCGGCGTACACGTTCCCCGAGAACCGCACCGATCTCGCCGCCCTGCGCGTCGTCGTACGCCGCGGCTTCACGCACGACATGGCGGACCTGCTCGTCGCCGACGTGAAACGGCAGCTGAAGCGGCTCGAGCAACAGCCAAAGCCCATCCACGACGCGACGGGCGCGACCGGCTTCGCGCACTAGCGAGAGGCAGCTCGGCGCTCGGCCGAGAGCTGCCAGTAGGTAGCCCGTCTCGAGCGGCCCGCCGGCGGAGCAGCCTGCTGGACCAGCCCGGCCAGCTCGAGCTCTCGGCGGGCGACGCGGACGACCCCCGAAGGACGTCCGACCCGGCTCGAGAGCTCGCTGCTCGCCAGCGGGCCGCTCTCGAGAGCGGCGACGATCGCGCCTGCGACCCCACCCGGTGCGTGTCCGTTGGTCGGCGGCCCGTCGACCGTCGGCGCGGCGGGCTCGGCGAGGTGGAAGCGTGCGCCGTTGACCTTGGGTGGGCGCGGCGTGAGGAAACCGCGTCGCAGCGGCTGGCGGAACGACAGCTGGTACCAGCGAGAGCCCGCGTCCGCGGAGCTCCGCTCCCACCCCGCCTCGACCAGCGCCTCCTGGAGCGCCTCGAGAGCGCCCACGGCGTCCGGATTCCGGTCGAGCGCAACAGGGCTTTCCCACGGCCATCTCACGATCCGAAAGGACGGAGACCGGGCTACCGCGACATCGCGGTCCGCAGGGCGAGCGTAGAACTGTCCCGTGACGTAGCCACGCCAGAGCGCGACCGAAAGAACCTCGTCCCCCATGACCATCCGACTCCTTTGCGGCACCTCGAACCACCCACCCGGTGCCGCAGAAGAAACCGGGCCTAGCTACGGGGAGTCTTGCGGGCCGACGCCCCGACCCGCAACCCACCGATCGAATAGGTCGGTCACGCCACCTGCAGGATCCACTGAGGGTGTGCAGGTTCGCCGAGCGCGTCGGGTAACGATTCACGCAGAATGGCCGCCACGATGAAGGTGTTCCAGCACGAGACGCGTCTGCGCACCACCGGCGGCCTCACCGTCAACGACATCACCGAGGACGTGCAGCACGCCGTGCGGGAGAGCGGTGTGGTCGACGGCATCGCCTGCATCTACTCCCCGCACACGACGTGCTGCGTGCGTGTGAACGAGATGGAGACGGGGTTCCTCGAGGACTTCTGCGACCTGCTACGCCGGCTCGTGCCGAGCGAGGGCTACTACGCGCACGACGACTGGGACCGCCGCACAGAGAACATCTGCCCTGAGGACATGGATCAAGGCAACGGCCACTCCCACTGCATGGCGATGCTGCTCGGCACCGCCGGCGAGTCCGTGCCGGTGCGCGACGGCGAGCTGCAGCTGGGGACGTGGCAGCGCGTCCTCTTCATCGAGCTCGACCGCGAGCGCGACCGCCGCTGGCTCGTCCAGGTCGTCGGCGCCTGACGTGCGATCCGGCTAGCCCGGGAAGCCGGCGTCGAGCCGCTTCGCCATCGCGTTCGCCACGCTCTGCAGACTGACCGGGACGACTCCGCCCTCAGGGGCGAGCATGACTCTGTCTACCAGCTGCCCCTTTCTCAGCGTCACGAGGGCGTAGCGCAGGGGGTAGGTACCTTTCCGGCCGGTTCCGACCTTCACGAGGTCTGCGGACGCATCGTCGCCGGCGCTCGAGACATCGACGGGCGTATATCTCATCGGCAGGCCGCCGACGCCGAGGCCGAGGACTTGGAAGGTCCCGCTGAGGAAACCGGAGTAGGCCGCGACCCGGGCCCCCTCGGTCCCGGTCGGGTACCACGCGAGATCCTGAACGAGCTCACCGAATGAACTGACGCCTTCGAACCAGCTGAGGTAGTGGGAGATCGCGTACGGGGCGTCGCCGTAGCCCTGGTCGGAGCCCTCCGGCGGCGGCGGCTGCTGTCCGACGTCACCGGGCTGAACGACGAGTTTCGAGAGATCCGGCCCTCCGGGAGGCGGCCCCGCCGGTGCCGGCGCGGAGGGACTCGGCACCGGCGTGCCGTGGAGGTGGCCCGCGACTGCTCTCCGGACGCGCGCGTCGAGCTTCCGGGTGAGAGACGCGGCGAGTCGCGTCGCCGCCGACTTGCGCCCGGCGGCGATCCTGACGTCGATGACGTAGCGCCCCTCCGTCGCCTGCTCGTCGACGCGGTAGATCAGAGCCATGCTCGGGGCGTGCTCGGTGATCAGAACGGAGAAGCCGCCTTGGGCGACCCGTCCGGGCTCGAGCTTCTTGTGCGTGATCGTGAAAGCGCCTTTGGCGGCCAACGAGGTCTTCCCGCCGTCTCTGTGCCAGAACGCGAGCCCGCTGGTCGCGTCGGCGGCTGTCTTGTAGTCGTCGACCGACGTCTTGATCTCGGTTACGCCGGCGGCGCCGGTGAAGGGGTCGCCGTAGTCGAGGCTGTAGCCACTGACCCGGCCGAGCTTCTTCACCTGCCACGTGGCGACCCTGCCATTTGCGCCCAGCGCCGCGTCTTCGTTCGTGACGAGGCCGGAGTCCTGCCACTGGAGCGGAAGCGAGGCACCCGCCGCGCCGAGGGCGCTCTGCGGCAGCGGCAGGAGCGGGAGGCTGACGTGCGGCTTCGGCGTTCGCGCCGCGCCCGCCGTCGGTACGAGCACCACCGCGGCGAGAACCGCGAGGAGGGAAACCCCTTTGAACACGATCCAATCCTAGGTGGCCCAATGGGGCCTGCCAAGGCCGCCGAACCGTCGCGGCCTAGTGGCCGTTGATTGAGAAGTGCATGTAGTCCTTCGTGGAACCGAACCACGAGCCTCCCCAGCCCCACCCGATCGAGGCGAAGGCGCGCCGCACCGCCGGCGTCACCATTCCCGGCCGGTGCCGCGACCGCTTCAGGTACGAGAGCGCGGTCTTGTCGCGCGTCATCCCGCACCCGACGTAGGGGTTCTCGCGCGGGTCGAGGTCGACAGCCTCGCCGAACGCGTGCATCGACCAGTGGTGCGTGGTGCTCGAGCTGCTGCACGGCGATGCGGCGGCGTCGCGGCACTCGAAGGACGCGGTCACGTCTCCGCTGGAGTCCGCGTGCGGGCCGTACGTGGACCCGAACGCCCCGTCGCGGATCGGGAACCGCATCCGGTAGAGCTTCCCGAAGACCGTCGAGAGCGGGCCCGCGACCCGCATGTTGACGACGATCTGGCCGAGGTGCGTCTTGTGGTCGAAGCCGTAGTAGCGGTAGCTCAGGACGCGGAGCTCCGACATCCACACGGGGCAGCCGCGATGCCATTCCCCCGCCGCACGGATCTCGTTCTGCTGCGTGTGCGTCAGCCGTGCGATGCCCGCGTGGAGCGATGCGTGTCGGACCGCGGCATGGCTCGTGGCGGCGGTGACCGAGAGAGCGGCGGCGAGGACGACGGTGGCGATGCCCTTCATCCGCGGCCATGGTGCCAGCCCGCGACGAGGGTCGCGGAGGACAGCCCCGGTGCGTCGGCGCGGGCTACGCGGCCACGTCGTCCGCGGGTCGTTCGACCACGGCCGTGTTCCGCGTCAGCTTGGCCTTGCGGACGAGCCGCCCCGCGGCTTCGAGCGCGTCGTCGGCGGGACGCGACCCGTCGAGCAGCACGGCCCCCACCGAGCTCGTGATCGTGCGCGGCCGCCCGTCGATCGCGAAGGGCCGGGTCGCGAGGAGCAGGCGGAGACGCTCGGCGAAGTCGGCGAGCTCGGCGCGGTCGACGTGCGGAGCGAGCACGACGAACTCCTCCCCACCCCAACGGAACACGAGATCGCTCGTGCGGAGCTCGCCGCGGAGCCGGTGATGCACGTCGACGAGCAGCCGGTCGCCGGCCACATAGCCGTACGTGTCGTTGACCGTCTTGAAGCGGTCGAGGTCGAGGAAACAGAGCGCCGCCGTGCGACCGCCGCGTCTGATCCGGGCCTGCTCGTACGCGAGCGCCTCGGCGAGCGCGTAGCGATTCGGCGCCGCCGTGAGCGCGTCGACGCGCGCGCGCGAGCGCTCCCCCGCAAGGTCCCGCTCGAGGCTGCGGCGGAATCGGTTCGCCCACGCCGCGATCAGGAGCAGGCCGGCCGCGAAGGCGAGCGCGAGGCCCGGCGTCGTCTCGAAGAGGTAGACGAAGACGACGATCAGCGGCGCCGGCAGGAACCAGCTGACTGCGATCGCGCGCCGAGCGGTGCGTAGCTCGCGACGCAGCGTGCCGCGGGGGCCGAGCGCACGCAGGACGACTCTCGCATTGAGCGCGAACCCGACCAGCAGCCCGGCGGCCGCGGCCTCGACGGCACCGGAGACACTGCTGCGCGCGAACTGCTCGCCGACCAGGCCGATCGCGAATCCCTGCAGCGCACCGGCTCCAGCGCAAGCGGCGCGCTTCCGCCGGGCGTCGCCCGTCGAGAGCGCCTCCGTCGCCACGCCGGCGCAGGCGCCGAGCAACGGCCCGCCTACGAGCGCGGCGGATACGAGGAACGCACCCGAGAGGGAGACTCGCGTCCGCCGGCCGACGACGACGTTGAGCTGCTCCGCGAGCGCCGTCAGCGTAACGAGGACGATCGCGGCCGCAACGCCGGTGTCGAGTCCGACCATGCGTCCCATTGAACTGCCGCGGTCGGACTACAACGGCAGCGGCGGAGCCGGCTACTCGGGCGGCTCGTCGAGATCCGGGAACTTGCCGGGGTGCGCGCGGCGCCGGTCGCGGATCGTCCGCTTCTCGCTGGCCTCGAGACGGTCATCCGACGCCTTCCGGCGATCGCGTCCCTCGCGCCGGTCGACGATGACGGTCACGTTCGGGTTGTCCTTGTAGTAGTCGACCATCTTGTCGTAGAGCTCGTCGGCGAGCTCGCGAGGTATCACGCAATAGATCATCGCGGCTGATTGTAGGACGGAAATCGGCGGGTAGACCCGACCCGCGCTATAAGAAGTAGATGTTGCGCCGGCACATCTGGTGGCTAGCGCCGCTCGCCGGGGCAGCCGTTGCGGGAGGAGTCGTCGCAGCCGTGTCGCTCGGAGGCGGCTCGTCGGCGACGAGCCCGCCGACCACGAGCCACGCGCGCCTCCAGCCGGCTGCGGCGGCGCTCGCCTTCCAGCAGGCCATCACAGCGGTCGTGCACGAGCTGTCTCCGTCCGTCGTCCAGATCCAGAATCCGCAGGGACTCGGCTCCGGCGTCGTCTTCGACGCGAACGGAGACATCGTCACGAACAATCACGTCGTCGCCGGCGGCGGCCCGTACACGGTCACGGCGGGAGCCCACTCCTACGGAGCCTCGCTCGTCGGCCGCTTCGCGCCGGACGACCTCGCCGTGGTCCGCGTCTCAGGCACGCACCTCACGCCCGCCGCCTTCGCGAACTCGAGCAAGCTCGAGGTCGGAGACTTCTCGATCGCGATCGGCAACCCGCTGGGACTGCGCTCGAGCGTGACCGACGGGATCGTCAGCGCGTTCCGGCAAGGCGTGTCGGAAGGGAACGGCGTCGCGCTGCCGCTCATGATCCAGACGAGCGCCGCGATCAACCCGGGCAACTCCGGCGGCGCCCTCGCCGATCTCCAGGGCCGCGTGATCGGGATCCCCACGCTCGCGGCCACCGATCCCGAGCTCGGCGGCACCGCGGCGCCTGGCATCGGCTTCGCGATCCCGAGCAACCTCGTCAAGGACATCGCGACGCAGATCATCCGCTTCGGCCACGTCGTCGACTCGCACCGCGCCTATCTCGGGGTCACGATCGGGGACACGAACGGCGCCGGCGTCCTCGTCCAGGACGTCGCGGCAGGTGGACCGGCGGCGAAGGCGGGGCTCGACTCGGGCGACGTGATCGTCGCCCTGAACGGCCGGCGGACGGCGACGGTCGACGACCTGACGAGCGTCGCCTCGGAGCTCAAGCCGGGCACGAAGGTCGCGCTGGGGATCGTGACGCAGAGCGGGAAGCACGAGACCGTGCACCTCACGCTCGGGACGTTCCCGGGGACGGGCTAGATACGCGCGATCTCGGGGACGAGGCGGCCCTCGTCCTCGACCTGTGCGTTCCAGTCCTTGAAGCTCTGGTCGAGCTCGTCGAGCTCGTGGCCGCGGCGCTCGAGGCGCACCGGCTGCCCTGAGTCGGGGCTCACGCGGTACTGGTACCAGGAGAGCTCCCAGGCGACGGTCACCGCGAGCTCGCCGGACGTGCCGGAGAGCGGCACGATGCTGACGTTCGGTTCGCCGAGGCTCTTCGCGATGCCGCCGACGGTGCGGCGGTAGGCGCTGCCGTTGAAGAGATCCGCGGCCTCGAGGAGCGCGACCTCGTCGTCGGAGAGCTTGCGCAGGATCGGCTCCTGTTGCGCCAGCGAGCCCTCGTCCGACGTGCGCGTGAGGCCGAGAAACTCGCCGAGGTTGCGCTTGCGACGCCGGCGGCGGCCGCCCTCGAGCGTCGGCGTGGTGGGCGCGCCCTCCTTGATCCAGCCCGCTTCGATTGCGAGCTCCTGGCAGAGCGGACAGACGTCCACGAGCTCGGCGCCCTCGGACGGAGCGAAGCTCGCGGCGCGCTCTCCCATCAGCAGCGTCCGCTCGCACACGGCGCACGACCGCGTCGTTGCGACCTTCGTCACCCTCATACGGCCATCGAGTTTAGCCAGGCTTGCGCAACTTCCTGCCAAACGGCTAATGTCTCTTACATGTGTCTTTTACATGTAGGTCGGAGATGAGGGGACCGCGCGCCCGCCGGCACCACCACGGCCGCTGGCGCGTCCTCGCCCGGGTGGAACGGTTCGCCGAGCCGGCGTTGCTGCTCCTTCTCCGCGAGCATCCCGCCCACGGCTACGACCTCCTCGAGCGGCTACCCGAGCTCACGGGCGAGGCGCGCGTCGAGATGGGGAACCTCTATCGCCTCCTGCGAGCACTCGAAGAGGAGGAGCTCGTCTCGTCCGAGTGGGACGCCTCGTCCCCCGGGCCGGCGAAGCGCCGCTACGCCATAACGCGAGCCGGCGAGCGGCTGCTCGACCAGTGGGCCGAGGCGCTACGCCGCTCGCAGGAACGCACCGACCGCTTTCTCACGCGTTACGAGGAGAGGAGGTGAACATGCACCATCGCCACCATCATGGCTGGGGAGGCCGCAGCTCGCGGCTCTTCTTCCGCGGCGGCTTTCCGAGCCGCCAGGAGCTACTCGAGCGTCTGGAGTCGTATCAGCGCGACCTCGAACAGCAGACCGCCAACATCGCCGACGTGATCGCGCACCTGCGCGACAGCGACGAGGGCGGGCAGCAGCCGCAGATCTGATCGACGCAGCGGCGGGTTGACGCCAGACGTCAGCCCGCCAAGGCGCCCGCGACGAACTCTGCGATCGCGGCCGCGAACGCGTGGCGACTCTCCTCCCACGCGTAGAACATGTGCCCGCCTTCGAAGTGGCGAACGGTCAGCCGTCCTGCGGTGTCCGGATCGAGGCGCATGAGGTTCCGGAGCCGGTCGCTCGCGTGGTACGGCGTCGCCATGTCGTAGCGACCGTGCGTGAGGAAGGCGCGCATGTGCGGGTTGAGCGCCATCCCGTACCGGAACGAGTCGGTCGCGCCCTCCGGAGGCGCGAAGAAGTGCCGCTTCGTGTCCTCCTTCCACGCCTGGTTCACCTCGAGGCTCAGCACGCGGTACTCGCGATCCGTGCGGACACCGATCTCGGAGCGAAGCTGCCGGTTGATCGCTGCGGTGTACGCCGGCCCGATTCCCATGAGGGTCGGATCCGGCGCGCCGTGCTCCGGTCGGTCCGGGAACGGGTCGGTCGCGGTGATCGAAACGTCGTAGAAGCCGAGCACCTTCCGCTCGTCCTTGAGCAGCTCCCGTACGTAGACGATCGGCGAGACGCGCCCCTCGGCGCGCGTGACGAGCTCGAGCGGCAGGCCGACCAGATCGGCAAGCCGCGAGAGCGTGCGCTCGCGGTCCGCGGTGCCGAGCGAGGCGCCACGGATGAGGAAGGCCGCGTAGTCGTTGCTCGCGAACTCCTCGGCGCCGGCGAGCACCTCGGCGAGCGGCGTCCCGGCCGCGAAGGCACGGGAGCGCCCGTGGAACGCGGCGCCGGCGGCCATCGTCGGCAGCAGGTCGACCCATTGGACTACCCCGTAGTCGTCGCTGGCGAGAGCGGTCAGCTCGAGCGCGGGCGAGATCAGGATCGCGCCGTTGAGGCCGATGCCGGTCTCCTCCTGGAGCATCCGCACGAGCCGTCCCACCCGGTAGCCGCCGTAGCTCTCGCCGGCGATGAACACCGGCGAGCCCCAGCGGTCGTGCTCCGAGAGCCAGCGCGCGATGAACTCGCACAGCGACTCGAGGTCGCGTTTCTGGCCGAAGTACTCCTCCGGGTCCGACTTTTCGGGCTCGCCCGGCTTGGGGCCGTCTTGCTTGTCCTGCTTTTCGCCCTTCTGGTCGGGCTCGATGATGCGGCTGAAGCCGGTGCCGATCGGATCGACGAAGACGAGGTCGGCGAACGCCAGCCAGGAGGACTCGTTCTGGACGAGCTGCGGTGGCAGCGTGGGCAGCGTTCCGTCGGCGGGGAAGGCGACCCGCTGCGGGCCGACCGCGCCCATGTGCAGGTACGCGGACGACGCACCCGGCCCGCCGTTGAAGACGAACGCGACCGGCCGGCTCTGCTCGTTGCCGCCGGCGACGTACGAGACGGAGAAGATCTCGGCCGACGGCTTCTCCTTCTTGCGCAGGACGAGCCACTTCGCCGTCGCCGTGTAGTCGAGCGGCTTCGCGCCGCCGGTCCAACGCGCGGTCGTCTCCGCCCCGGCCGGCGGCTCGTGATCCGGCTTCGCCCCGTTCCGACTCGGCTGCGTCTGCTCCTCGTCCGCCACTAGACCTTCGCCTCTTCCCGCTCGCGCTTGGTCTGCTCGATGATCTTCTGCGCGACGTGCGTCGGGACTTCCTCGTAGCGGAGGAAGTGCATCGAGTAGTCGCCGCGGCCTCCCGTCATCGAGGTCAGCGCCTGCGAGTAGGTGAGGATCTCGGCCATCGGCACCTCGGCCTTGATCGTCGTCATGCCGCCGGCGGGCTCCATCCCCTGCAACCGGCCGCGCCGCGAGTTGAGGTCTCCGTTCACCGCGCCGACCGTGTCGTCGGGGACCGTCACCTCGAGCTCCATGATCGGCTCGAGCAGCACGGGATCCGCCTGCTGGTATGCCTCCTTGAACGCCATCGACCCCGCGATCTTGAAGGCCATCTCCGAGGAGTCGACGTTGTGCTCCATGCCGTCGACGAGCAGGACGCGGACACCCTGCACGGGCGCACCGGCGAGCTCGCCGTGCTCCATCGCCTCGCGGATGCCCTTGTCGACGGCCGGCCGGTAGCCCTGCGAGATGACGCCGCCGACGATCTTGTCGACGAACTCGTAGCCCAACTCGCCGTCCTCCGCCGGCAGTGGCTCGAGCACGATCGCGCAGTCGCCGAACTGGCCGCGTCCACCGGTCTGCTTCTTGTAGCGATGCCGCGCGCGCGCCTCCTTGCGGATCGTCTCCTTGTACGGCACGCGCGGCGGATGGAGCTCGACCTCGACGTGGAAGCGTGTCTGCAGCCGGTCGACCGCGACCTCGACCTGCATCTGCGAGAGGCCCGAGAGGAGCTGCTCGCCCGTCTGCGGATCGCGACGCAGCAGGAGGGTCGGATCCTCCTCGTGCAGGCGGCGGAGGCCGGTCGCCATCTTTTCCTCGTCGCCCTTCGCCTTCGGCGTGACGGCAAAGCTCATGACCGGCTCGGGGAAGTCGATGTGCGGCGGCTCGACCGCGACCTCGTGGTCGACGAGCACGTCGCCGGTGACGACGTCCTTGAGCTTCGCGACGGCGCCGAGATCGCCGATCCCGAGCGCCTCGACCGTCTCGGAGTCCTTGCCTTGCATGACGAGCACCTGGCCGAGCCGCTCCTTCGCGTGCGTGCGCGGATCGACGAGCGTCGTGTCGCCGGAGACCGGACCGGCGAGGACGCGGAAAAAGCTGATCCGACCGGTGAACGGGTCGGCGATCGTCTTGAAGATGAACACGCCCTGCTTCGCGTCGCCGAACTCGATCGTCGTCCCCTTCTTCGCCGGCGACGGCACGCCCTCGACGAGCAGGTCGAGGAGCGCTGTCGTGCCGAGGTTCTTAGTCGCGACGCCGCAGGCGACCGGGTAGAGCTCGTCACGCGTCACCGCCTGTTTGAGAGCGTCCGCAACGGCCTGCGGGTCGAGCTCCTCTCCCTCGAGGTACCGCCCCATGAGCTCCTCGTCGGTCTCGACGACCGCGTCGAGGAGCTTCTCGCGCTGCTCCTGGACAAGGTCGGCCACGGAGTCGGGGATCGGCTGCGGTCCTCCCTCGCGCCCCCCGGAGGGATCCATGTACGCGCACATGTGGAGGAGGTCGACGATCCCGGTCAGCTCGTGCTCGCTGCCGATGGGGAGCTGGATCGCGACGCAGCGGTCGGACAGCTGCTGCCGCGCGGCCTCGAGGACGCGGAAGAAGTCCGCGCGCTCGCGGTCGAGCATGTTGACGAAGATGACCCGGGAGAGCTCCTGCTCGTCGGCCCGCTTCCAGATGCGGGCGGTGTTGACCTCGACCCCCATCACGCCGCTCATGACGACGAGGACTCCTTCGACGACACGCAGCGCCGCGAACGTGTCGGCCTGGAAGCCCGCATCGCCCGGCGTGTCGACGAGGTTGATCTTGCGGTCCTTCCACTCGAGGTGGCAGAGCGAGCCGGAGAGCGACATTGCCCGCCGCTGCTCGTGCTCGTCCCAGTCCGAGACCGTCGTCCCCTGCTCGACGCTGCCGAGCCGGTTCGTCTGCTCGGCCTCGTAGAGCAGCGCCTCGACGAGCGACGTCTTCCCGACACCGCGGTGTCCGGCGACGGCGATGTTGCGGATCTTCGTGGGCTCGGTGGCAGGCATCGGGGACGTGTCCTCCTCGGTCGCTTCGGCCACGCATCGTATCCCTGCCGGAGCCCCGGCTTCGACGGTGCTAGAGCGCCGCGTGGGCGCCGGCCGACGCGATGTGCGCCTTGAGCCGGAGGATCGCCTTCGTGTGGAGCTGCGAGACCCGCGACTCGGTCACACCGAGCACCTCGCCGATCTCGCGCAGGGTCAGCTCCTCGTAGTAGTAGAGCGTGACCACGAGCTTCTCGCGCTCGGGGAGCCGGGCGATCGCGTCGGCGAGCGCCTCCTTCTGCTCCGTCACCGACAGCGTGCCCTGCGGGTCGGGAGCGCTCTCGTCCTCGATCGTGTCGATGAGCGCCACCTGGTCACCGCCGCCACCCGCACTCGAGACGGTCCAGAGCTCGTCGAGCGCCGCGATCGACGAGCGGGCGATCTCGCCGAGGCTCTCCTCGAGCTCCTCCTCGGTGATCCCGAGCTTCTTCGAGATCTCCTCGTCGGTCGGGGCGCGGCCCAGGCGGGCCTCGAGCTCGCCGATCGCGCGCTCGATGTGGCGGGCTCGCGCACGCACGGAGCGGGGCACCCAGTCCATCGACCGCAGCTCGTCGATGATCTGGCCCTTGATCCGGGCCATCGCGTACGTCTCGAACTTGACGTCGCGGGCCGGGTCGTAGCGCTCGATCGCGCCGATCAGACCGAGCAGCCCGTACGAGACGAGATCTCCCTCGTCGACGTGCGCGGGAAGCCCCGAACCGAGCCTGCCGGCGACGTACTTCACGAGCGGCGCGTACGTGAGGATCAGGCGGTCGCGAATCTTCTGGTCGCCGGTCCGCCGGAAGTCGAGCCAGAGCTGCTGCGTTTCGTCGGCCCGCGCCACGACCGAGAGAATACGGCGTTCTGCGGCGGACTCCTCAGTCCGACGGCGTCAGCGACGGCGAAAGGCGCTCATTGAGAGGGTGGCTAGCCAGGCCGCAACCGCGACCGCGGCGAGGCCGATCACGAGCCGGCGGGTGTTCTCCGCACCCGCGAACGCATAGGCCGCGACAGCGCCCAGCGCGGCTGCCAGAACCGCGAAGAGCATCCCGAGCGCGTTCCTCTGCACGCCGCGAGCGTACTGCCGCTCCCGTGGGGGTTGGCGGAAAACCTGCTCGGTACACTGGCCCCCTCACAGGGGCGTAGCTCAGTTGGTAGAGCGGCGGTCTCCAAAACCGTAGGTCGGGGGTTCGAGTCCCTCCGCCCCTGCTGGCGCACGATTACGGGGACCCCGGCGAGACGAGGTCCCCGGCTGCGCGGATTGGCCCCCCTTCGAGGACACCCCTCGCAATCTGCAGCAGCCGTCCCAGGGTGGCGAACGCGTGAAGCAGCCGCATGACGAAGGTGGGTCATTCTGTTCTGACGTTTCCCGCACGCGGGTCGACCGGAGCCGCCCGGCTCGAGCTCCCGGCGGTCGTGGCGATCGCGACGACTCCGGCCGCGGCCAGACCGAGCACGCCTGCGACGCCGTAGATCGCCCGGGGAGAGAGCGCGATCGCGGCGACGCTGCCGAGCATGAGCGAGACGCCCTGCGCTCCCCCGAGAAGGGCATTAGCGGCTGCGGAAACCCGGCCGCGGGCGCTGTCGGGAGTGCGCGTCATGAGCAAGGTCGACAGGCACGCTCCGGCGTAGCCGTTCCCGACCCCGCCGAGCACGGAGAGGGGGACGAGAATCCCCACGACCGGCGCGATTGCGAAGCCTGCCACCCCGGCGCAGGCGACCGCTGCCCCGGCGACCGTGGCGTGCACCCGCGCACGGTCGGTCCGGACGCGGGCCGCTCCGAGCGAGCCGACCACCATGCCAGCCATCCAGGACGCCTCGGCCACCCCGTACCAGACGCCTCCGGCGTGCAGCGTGTCACGGACCAGGAACACGAGCACGACGTCGACCATGCCGACGAGCAAGACGACGAGCGCCACGCCGGCGAGGAGGGGAGCGAGAACCCGGTCGCCGCGGAGGATTGCGAACCCGCCGCGGAGCCGGCTCTCTCCGTCGGCGGTGGACAGCGGCTCGGGCACCCGGCGCGTGCGCACGAGCGCGGCGGCGGCCGTGACGACCACGAACGTGGCGGCGTCGACGGCCACGGGCACGCCGGTGCCGAACGCTCCCGCGAGCAGACCGCCCACGGCCGGGGCAGCGACGAGGGCGAGCACGTTGAGAGACTGCTGCGCCGAGACCGCCTCGGCGAGGTGAGCCTCGCCGACCACGCGGGGGACGAGAGCCGACCAGGTGGCCGAGGTCAGGGACGCGGCCGTACCGAGCACGGCGACGAGGAGCATGATCGGCCCGATCGAGTGCAGGAAGATGAGAGGGATCGTGGCCGCCACCTCCACCAGGCCGCCCCCCACGAGCAGGCGCCGGGAGTCGTGCGTGTCCGCCAGGCGTCCGATCGAGCGGGCAAGCAGCAGCTGCGGGATGCCCCCGGCGGCCAGCAGCAGCCCGATGTCGTAGGGATGGGCGCCGTCGGCCTGCAGCCGCAGCGTGAGGGCGATGAGCGCCACCCCGTCGCCGAACGTCGACACCGTGCGCCCCGCGAGGGCGATGAACAGGTCCCGACGTCCCGGCCCGACGTTAAGCATCTGTTGAACAGTAACTCTTTAATATCTCCCGGTCAAGAACTAAGCTTCGAGTCGATGCCTGCGTCCCGCAAAGACCGGCCCCGGGCCGGGCGCGAGGATCCGCCTGTTCGGCGTCTACAGGACCCTCGTGACATCCGCGCACTCGCCCACCCCGCCCGGATGGCGATCATCGATGCGCTCGCGACGGGGGACGAGCTGACGGCGACCGAGTGCGCGGAACTCACGCGGTTGAGTCCGAGCGCCACCGCCTATCACCTCAAACTGCTGGAGCGCTACGGCTTCGCCGAGCCCGCCCCAGCGCGCAGCGACGGACGGGAAAGGCCGTGGAAGGCGACGCCTCGTGCACGCTATGACCTCGACGCGTCCACTCCGGCCGGGGCGGCGGCTACAGCCGCAGTGGCTCTCGCGTATGCCCGGCGCAGCCTGGCCGTGGGCGAGGAATTCCTGGCGGCCGCGCACGAGGAGCCCCAGGAGTGGCGCGATGTCGCTTCCCTCGGCGACACCGACCTATGGCTCACTGTCGAGGAGGCCCGACAGGTGACCGCCGACCTTGCGGCCGTCCTCGATCCTTACCGGCGCCGAACACGCGCCGATCGCCCGGAGGACAGCCGACTGGTGCGGCTACTGGCCCTGGTCGTTCCCCACCGGAGACGCTGACCGGATCTCAGACGGCCTCGAGGACGAGCTGGCGGAAGTCGGCGAGGCCGGAGACGCCGACGCCCACGAGCCGCAGCGCACCCGGCCGGTCGCCCAGCCCGCGGTCGAGCAGGCGGCACGCGAGCTCACCGATCGTCTCGGACCCGTCGACCCCGGCATCGAGCGACGTCGAGCGGCTGCGAATCGAGAAGTCGGCGTAGCGGAGCTTGGTCGTCACGGTCCGCGCGACCTGGCCGCGCCGCTGCAGCGCGTCCGCGACCTCGGTCGCCATCCCGCGCAGCTCGTCGTGGAGCCGCTCGCGGTCGGAGATGTCCCGCTCGAAGGTGTTCTCGACGCTGATCGAGATCCGTTCGGCTCCGAGCTCGAGCCCGCGCGGGTCGACGCCGCGCGCTCGGTCTCGCAGCATCGTGCCGACGCTGCCCGGGAGCAGCCGGCGGAGATCGTCGTCCGTCAGCGCCGCAAGGGCTCCGATCGTCTCGATGCCTGCGCTCGTCAATCTGTCCTCCGCCTTCGGCCCGACACCCGGCAGCCGGCGCACCGCCAGCGGGGCGAGAAACGCGGCCTCCCGGCCCTGCGGAATGACGACGAGACCGCCGGGCTTGCGCGCGTCGCTCGCGATCTTGGCGACGACCTTGCACGGCGCCACGCCGAGCGAGCACGTGAGGCTCGTCGCCGCCCGCACCGCGGTCTGCACCGCCTCCGCGACGACCCGCGCCGCGAGGAAGTCGTCCGCCACCTCGCCGACATCGAGGTAGCCCTCGTCGATCCCGGTCTGCTCGACCGTCGGGACGACGCCGCGCACGGTCTCCCAGACGCCGCGGGAGTATTCGCGATAGAGCGCGTGGCGCGGCCTGACGAAGACGGCGTGCGGGCAGCGGCGAAGCGCCTCGGCGGCGCTCATGGCCGAGTGAATGCCGAAGCGGCGCGCCACGTAGTTCGCGGTCGCGACGACGCCACGGCCGTGTGGGTCGCCGCCGACGACGAGCGGCTGCAGGCGGAGCTCGGGGTTCTCGAGCTCCTCCACGGCCGCGAAGAACGCATCGAGATCCAGGTGCGCGACGATCACACGAACAAATGTACGGGGCGCCGGTGACGGCGCCCCCGCTTCGTTGAGATCAGGCAGCAGTGACCGGCGGCGCCTCCGGTGCCTCCCCCGAGGCCTGCAGGTGCTGCTCGATGTTCCGGTCCGGGCGCCAGACGAGAAGATAGATCCCCCCGACCACCGCGATGACAACGATCACCGATAGCGTGATCCAGTCGAGGTTGAAGAACGCTCCGCGAGCGCTTGAGAGACCCGACGGATAGACCACGTTCACGAACATCGCCGCGAGGTAGCCGCCCGCGATGATCAACACCGGCCACGCCCACTTCCCGAGCCGGAACGCTCCCTCGGGCTGCCAGCCGCGCGCCCGCGCGATGATCGCGCCGATCACCGTCAGCAGGAACGACAGGTAGATGCCGCTGACGCCGAATGAGACGAGTGCCGTGAGCGCCGTCACGTGCGCGGGGTACGTCACGAACCAGATGTGGTAGTTGCTCCCCGGGTTGATGTACACGAGCAGGCAGAACAGCACGGTGATCACGGCCCCCATCAGCAGCGCGTTGACCGGCGTCTTGAAGCGCTGGTTGACGCGTGAGATCCAGCTGGATCCCGGCAGCCCACCGTCACGCGCATAGGAGAAGGCGAGCCGGCTACCTGCTCCCTGGATCGATGAGCCGCACGAGAAGAAGGCGAAGATGATGATGAGGAGCAGGAAGTCCTGCAACCAACTCGGCAGCTGAGCAAGGATTCCCGGGATTCCGCCGGCGACCGTGGTGGCTACCGGAGCATGCTTGGCCGTTGCGAGCAGGAGGCCCGCGGTGAGGATGAACGATGCGATCCCGCCCCAGATGAGGGCGTGGCGCATCGCCCTGGGAATCTGCCGGCCGGCGTCCTTCGTCTCCTCGGCGATGTCCCCGCAGGACTCGAAGCCGTAGAAGATGTAGACGGGCGCGAGCACGGCGACGAGTGCGGCGGCGAGCCAGCTCCCGTGGAAGTTCAGGCTTTCCGCGTTGGTCGCAGCGTGCTGTGCGCCCTGCGTCGAGAAGAGGAAGCCAAGGCTGTGATGGAAGCCATGGATCCCCAGGATGATCGCGATCCCGAGCGTCCCGATGATCTCGACGTAGACGCCGATCTTCGCGACATCGGCCATGATCCGAGCGCCCGTGATGTTCACCGTCGACTGAATGGCGAGCAGGATCAGCGTGATGACGAGGATCGTCCCGTGGCCCGCCGGATTGAGGTTCCAGCCGAACCAGTTGTGGGTCAATGCAGTGACGTAGCTGACGACGCCGGTGTCCACCGCCGCGACCGTGATCAGCAGGGCAAAGCCGTAGAACCAGCCCACGAACCAGCCGAAGCGCGGCCCGACCGTGAACTTGCTGTACTGGAAGAGCGCCCCCGCCACCGGATAATGGCTGGCGAGCTCGCCGAAGACGAGCGCAACGAACAGCATCCCGATCAGTGGGATGAAGGTCAGCCAGATGTACGCCGGGCCGGCGATCCCGAGGCCGAACACGAAGAGCGAGTAGATCCCGACCATCGGCGACAGATACGTGAAACCCACGGCAAAGTTCGAGAAGAAACCGAGCACGCGGTTGAGCTGCGGCTTGTAGCCAAGGCTCTCGAGCCGCGCGTCCTCGCTCGTACCGACATCCACCGCACTCGCCGCCTCGCTCGCCATCGGTCCCTCCCCTGAATCGCGTGGACCCCGCTCGGGCGACTCTCCCCGACCCGGGGCGACGTTGTCAATAGCGGCCGCGCCGCCGTCTAGGCTCCCTGCGTGGCCGTCCTGACTTCCCAGCTCGACCGCGAAGCCGAGGAGTTCGCGCGCCGGCGGGGGCGGATGGAGGAGCTCGTCGGAGAGCTCCGGGAACGGTCGGCGCAGGTGGCGCGCGGCGGCGGCGAGAAGGCGACCGAGCGGCATCGCTCACGCGGCAAGCTGCCTGCGCGGGAGCGGGTCGACCGCCTCGTCGATCCGGGCACCGCCTTCCTCGAGCTGAACGCGCTCGCCGCCTGGGAGATGTACGGCGGCGACGCACCCGGCGCCGGCATCGTCACGGGCATCGGCGTCGTCGAGGGCCGCGAGTGCGTCATCGTCGCGAACGACGCCACCGTCAAGGGCGGGTCGTACTTCCCGCTGACGGTGAAGAAGCACCTGCGCGCGCAGGAGGTGGCGGAGCAGAACCGGCTCCCCTGCATCTACCTCGTCGACTCCGGCGGCGCCTTCCTCCCGCTACAGGCCGAGGTCTTCCCCGACCGCGAGCACTTCGGGCGGATCTTCTACAACCAGGCGCAGATGTCCGCGCAGGGCATTCCGCAGATCGCGGTCGTGATGGGCTCGTGCACCGCGGGCGGTGCGTACGTCCCGGCGATGTCGGACGAGACGGTGATCGTGCGCGGTACCGGCACGATCTTCATCGGCGGCCCGCCGCTCGTGAAGGCTGCGACCGGGCAGGACGTGACGGCGGAGGAGCTCGGCGGAGCCGACGTCCACACGCGGCGCTCGGGAGTCGCCGACCACTACGCGACCTCCGACGAGCACGCGCTCGCGATCGCGCGCGGCATCGTCCGCCACTTCGAGCGGCGGATCCGGGACGCAACGTGGGACGTCGTCGAGCCGGAGCCGCCCGCGCTCGACCCGTCCGATCTCTACGGCCTCATCCCCGAGGACTTCCGCCACCAGGTCGACCCGCGCGAACTGATCGCGCGTGTCGTCGACGGGTCACGCTTCCAGGAGTTCAAGCAGGTCTACGGCGAGACGCTCGTGACCGGCTTCGCGCGAATCGAGGGCTTCCACGTCGGGATCCTCGCGAACAACGGCGTGCTCTTCGCCGAGTCGGCGCAGAAGGGCGCGCACTTCGTCGAGCTCTGCTGCAAGCGGCGGATCCCGCTCGTCTTCCTGCAGAACATCACCGGCTTCATGGTCGGCACCGAGTACGAGGCGGGCGGAATCGCACGCGACGGGGCCAAGCTCGTGATGGCCGTGGCGAACGCGCAGGTGCCGAAGTTCACCGTCGTCACCGGTGGGTCGTTCGGCGCCGGGAACTACGCGATGTGCGGCCGCGCGTACGGGCCGCGCCAGCTCTGGATGTGGCCGAACGCCCGCATCTCGGTCATGGGCGGCGAGCAGGCGGCGACGGTGCTGTCGATGGTCGGCGAGGTGGACCAGGACGAGATCCGCGCGAAGTACGAGGAGGAGGGCAATCCGTACTACTCGACGGGGCGCCTCTGGGACGACGGGATCATCGACCCGCTCGACACGCGCCGCGTGCTCGGGCTAGGGCTCGCTGCGGCCAGCAACGCACCGATCCCGGACACGACCTTCGGCGTCTTCCGCATGTGATGGCGTACTCGGTCGTCCGCATCGAGGACCTCGAGGCTGCAGGCCCGGGCGGCGCCGTGCGCTTCGTGCGCCGCGAGCTCGGCGTCGGGGCGTTCGGCATCAACTGGTTCGAGTTGCCGCCGAATGCGGAGGGTCGCCTGCACGACGAGACCGACTCCGGACAGGAGGAGGTGAACGTGATCGTCAGCGGCTCGGGCGTGTACCGCGTCGACGACGAGGAGGTGCCCTTCGCCGCCGGCACGATCTTCCGCTTCGATCCGGAGACGACGCGGCAGCCGATCGCCGGGCCGGACGGCTTCACGATGGTGGCCGTCGGCGCCCGCCGCGGCAGCTACGAGGCGCGGGGGCCGTTCTGATCGCGCGGATCCTGATCTGGAACCTCTTCGACTCGAAAACGACGCTCGAGGAGCTGCGCGAGCACCTGCCCTCGCTTCCGGAGGGGGACGTCTGGATCGCGAACGAGGCGCAGGACCGCTTCGGGGTCATCTCCTTCGGTGACCGGCTGCCGGATCTCGGCGCCGTTCCCGAGCTGATCGGCGAAGAGCCGGCGGTCGCGGAAGAGTTCGACGTCGAGTGAGCCGCGATCGCGGGACGTGGATTGCCGCCGCCGCGGCCTCCGTCCTGTTCGGGATCTCCTTCTACGTGCTCCTGCGCTGGCTCGAGCGGGGCCAGCTCTCGGACGTCGGCGGCTACCAGCAGCACGCGCTCGCGATCCGCGCCGGCCAGGTTCCCTACCGTGACTTCGCATTCGAATATCCGCCCGCCGCGCTCCCCGCGGAGCTTCTCCCGGCCTACTTTCCGTGGAGCTACGCTACGTCGTTCGCGGTCCTCATGGGCGTCTGCGGCGCCGGCTGCATTGTTGCCGCAGCCTCTGCTCTCCGCACGGTCGGCGCTAGCGCGGAACGCACGTGGGCGGTCCTGCTCGCGATCGGCGTCTCACCGCTCGTGCTCGGCGCCCTCTTCGACACGCGCTTCGACCTCTGGCCCGCACTGCTCGCGGTCGGCGCGCTCGCCGCGCTGCTCGAGGAACGGCCCCTGGTGTGCGGCGCACTCCTCGGGCTCGGCTTCGCCGCCAAGCTCTGGCCCGCGGTGCTCCTGCCGATCGCCGTCGTCCACCTCTGGCGACGAAGAGGACGTGGCGACGCGCTGCGCGCCGTGGTCGCATTCGTGGTGGCCGCCGCAGTGTGCTTCCTGCCCTTTGCGCTCCTCGCCCCGCAAGGCCTTCGCACGAGCGTGACCGGCCAGCTCAACCGGCCGCTTCAGGTCGAGAGCCTCGGCGCCGCCGTCCTGATGGCGGTTCAGCACATCGACACGCACTCGCGGCCGCTGACGACGATCGACACGCACGGCGCGCAGGCGCTCACCGGCCGCGGGACGGTCCTCGCTGCGGATCTTTCGAGCGTGCTCGAGCTCGTGGCGGTGGTCGGGATCTGGATCCTGTTCGCTCGTCGGCGAAACGCGGACGGAGAGGCGACCCTCGTCGCGGCCGCGGCGGCCGTCTGTGCGCTCGCCGCGTTCGACCGGGTGCTCTCGCCCCAGTACCTCATCTGGCTCGTCCCGTTCGTCTTCCTCGTCCGCGGCCGGTCGGGCATCGCCGCGGGCTGCTTGCTGTTCCTCGCGCTCGGCTTGACCCAGACATGGTTTCCGCGCCACTACTGGTCGCTGGCGGTCGGCAAGGACGCGCCGTGGTCGTGGTATCTGCTCGTGCGCGACCTCGCGCTCGTCGCGATCGCGGCGGTCCTGGTCTTCGACCTCAGCCGCGGAGAGCGTTTCGCAGGAAGAACAGCAGATTGGCCGGCCGCTCCGCGAGCCGTCGCATGAGATAGCGGTACCACTCGGGCCCGTACGGGGTTGCGACGAGCACGTCGAAGCCGCGCCGAACGAGATCGAGCTGCAGGCGCGGACGGACGCCGTACAGCATCTGGAACTGGAAGCGCTCCTTCGGGATCCCTCTGTCGCGCGCGAACGAGAGTGCGTGCTCGATGAGCGTCTCGTCGTGGGTCGCGACGGCAGTGAACCCTTCGCCGCCGAGCGAGGCCTCCACGAGTCGGGCATATGCAGCGTCCACGTCGCTCTTGCGTGGGTAGGCGATCTCGGGCGGCTCGAGGTACGCGCCCTTGACGATGCGGAGGTTCGGAGCGAGCGGCAGCAGGGCCAAGAGGTCGTCCCCGCTGCGGAAGAGATACGACTGCAGCACCGCTCCGACGTTCTCGTACCCGCGCTCTCGGAGACGGCGATAGATGCGCAGCGTCGCGTCGACGTGGCTCGACTCCTCCATGTCGATGCGGACGAAGTTGCCGCATTGCGCCGCGTGCTCGACGAGCTCGGCAACATTCCGCAGCGCGAGCTCCTCGTCGATCGCGAGGCCGAGGTGCGTGAGCTTGAGCGCGACGTTCGTCCGCAGCCCTTCCGCGTGGACGCGGTCGAGTACAGCTCGGTAGACGGCGACGACCGAGCGCGTCTCGGCCTCGTCGCGCACGCCCTCACCGAGCAGCGTCGTGTTCGTGAGGAGCCCGCTGTCGTTCAGCCGTCGCAGGACGGGTACGGCGTCGTCGAGCGTCTCCCCCGCGACGAACCGCGCGGCACCGAGCCGGAAGCCGTACCGCTGCACGAAGCGCTGGAGCCGCGGGCTGTCCGCCGCAGCGAGGATGAGGCTTCTCAGCGCGCTCATCCAGGCCAGGCCGCGACGATGCGCTCGACCTCCGCCCGCTCGGAGCCCGTCAGGCCGCGCAGCGGCGCACTGACCTCGGGGCCGACCGGCACGCCGCGGAAGCCGAGCGCGGCCTTCGACGCCGCGTGGAAGGGGAAGCGCTGCAGCTCGGCCCGCAGAGCAGTCGCCCTCTCCCCCGCCTCGGGCGTCGGCTCGCGGACGAGCGGGACGACCGCGTCGGGAAAGCACCCGGCGAGGCCCGAGACGGCACCGGCGGCCCCCGCGGCGAGACCGCGCTCGAGCAGCGACTCGGCGCCCACGAAGACGTCGAGTCCCTCGACGAGGTACGGCTCGAGCCGCTCCCACGGGCTGTCCGAGACCTTCATCCCCGCGAGGTTCGGAGCACGCTCGCGCAGCCGCTCGATCACGGCCGGCGGGATCGCGTAGCCGCTCCGCGCCTCGAATTCGTAGAGGTAGAACGGCACGGGTGCGCACGCGCGCGCGGCCGCCTCGAAGTGCGCGAGCAGCTCCGCCTCGTCCAGAGCGAAGTACGGCGGGGCGATCACGGCGACGGCCGATGCCCCGTCCTCGGCCGCCCGTGCCGCGAGCGCGACGGTGTCGTGCGTCGTCTGTGCGCCGGCGTGCACCGCAACCTGGATGCGTCCGGCCGCCGCCTCGAGGAACGCCCGCGCGATCTCCATCCGATGCGTCGGCGGGAACATCACACCCTCCCCCGTCGTCCCGAGCGCCAGCAACCCGTCGACGCCGTGCCCGACGAGGAACTCCACGTACAGCCCGACCGCGTCGGCGTCCAGCCGCTCGTCCCGAAGCGGCGTGACGGCGGCGGCGAGCGCTCCCCGGAGCATGTTCGGACTCTAAGCTCTGGCGTCGTGCCCTCGAACCTGCGCACGGAGCGGGACGGTGACATCCTGCGCATCACGCTCGCGCGTCCCGACCGCCGCAACGCATTCGACGCGGCATTGATCGCCGAGCTCGCGGAGGCGTTCGTCGGCGTCGGTCGCGCGCGCGCCGTCGTCCTCGTCGGCGATGGCCCGAGTTTCTCAGCCGGCGCCGACGTCGACTGGATGCGCTCGTCGGTCGACCTCTCGTACGAGGAGAACGTCGCCGACGCGAACGCGCTGCGCGCGATGCTCGAGGCGATCGACGGCTGCCCCGCGCCCGTGGTCGCGCGCGTGCAAGGGCACGCGCTCGGCGGCGGCGCCGGCCTCGTGGCGGCCGCCGACATCGCCGTCGCCGCAGCCGACGCCGTTTTCGCGTTCTCGGAGGTGAAGCTCGGGATCATCCCGGCCGTCATCTCTCCCTTCGCTCTCGCCCGGATCGGCCCCGGCGCGGCGCGCCGCTACTTCGTGACCGGCGAGCGCTTCAACGCCGAGACGGCGCTGCGAATCGGGCTCGTCCACGAGGTCGCGGAGGACCTCGACGCGTCGGTGGAGCACGTCGTCGGCGAGCTGCTCTCCGCCGGTCCGCAGGCTGCGCGCTGGGCGAAGCGCCTCGTGCGCGAGCGGCCGGACGGCGCCGAGACGGCACGCTGGATCGCGGAGCGGCGCACGAGCGAGGAGGGCCAGGAGGGCCTCCGCGCGTTCCTGGAGAAACGCCCGGCGAGCTGGCGCGACTAGGGCTCGAACTGCTGTGCGAAGGACGTGATCTTGTCCACGTCGACCGCCAGCCACACCCCCGACACGAGCGGCTCGACGAGCTGAGGTTTCTTCGCGCCGGCGACGATCCCGGCGAGCTGTGACGCAGTGATCGTGGTGTTGCGCATCTTCCCCCCGCCCGAGGTGATCACCGTTCCGGTCGTCTTCGCGGGCAGGACGAACGTCAGCGTCTGCTTTCCCGCCGGGACGACGAGGCGGTCGTCCTCCACGCCCGGACACACGAGCGGCGCGCACGCAGTCCCCTGCTGCTGGGCGAAGGCGACGTTCGCCGTGACGCCGACGAGATAGGACTGCGGACGCAGGACGAGGAGATACTGCGTCGCGCTCGCGCTGGTGAGCGACACGATCTCGCCGAAGTAGCGCGTGTCTTGCGCGCCCAACGCCGGGCTTTGCGTCTGCCGGACGGTGACGGTCGCGGTGGTGGTCTTCGTCACGGTCGAGACCGTCTGCTTGCCGACCGCGCAGCCCGCAAGCGCCAACGTGACGACCAGAAGCGCCGCGATGCGCATCGCGCGACGCTACTCGGAGTGTCGGACGTCCGTCAGCGGCTCGCGGCGCTCGAGCCCGCTAGCGGCAGTCGGCGCAGAGGCCGACGATCTCGCGGCTCGGATCCTCGACTGGACCCGGAGCTCTCGGAAACGGTTCAGCCGCAGCGGGACGCGACGGACGTGGGCCGTGAGGTAACTCCGGCGGCCGTCACTGCTGCCGCAGGCTTTGCAGCAGCCGCCGCGTCACGCGGAACGACGTCTGCGCGGCCGCCAGCCTGCCGGCGGCGACCGTGATCCTGTAGTTGACCGGACGGAGCGGGAGCGGCGTCTTGAACTTGCCGGCCGAGTCCAGGATCGGATGCGCCACGACGCGCCAGTGGCCGCCCACGACGCGCCAGACCGCGACGGATGCGTCCGGTCTCGGCGACACCTCGCCCGCGATCACGCGCGGGCTGACCGCCTGCACCTGCACACGCGGCGCCACCGCCACCGACACCGACGTCCCGGTCGTGCCGGGCACCACCAACCGGAATGCGGTGCTCGCATGCGGCTGGAACGTGAGCTGTGCCGGATGCTTGAGCGCCCGGATGGTGCGCCACCCGCCTCCGGGAATCTGCTGCAGCAGCAATGCGCCCTTCACGTCCGCCGCGCGCGCGTCGACCGTCACCCGGCTGCCGTAGAGCACGTGGGTGCTACTTGTCGACAGCTGGAGCCGGCCGACCGAGAACCAGGTCGACAAGAGGTGGAGCGCCCGGGCGACGGCCGTCCCGCTGCGGCTGGCCTCGGCACCCGAAGCCAGCCGGAAGAGAACCGACTGCGCACGGGCGCTCCGGTTCCGCTGCTCCCGCACGGACTCGACCGCGCTACCGAGGCCGAGCCGCGCCGCCAGCCTCGACGCGGAGAGCTCGAACGGGCCCCAGTCGTGATGCGGCGAGTAGCTGTCGTACGGGTCCGCCACCGAGCGCAGGTACGGGATCGGCGCCGAGCCCGGCCAGGCGTCCTGCACCGACTCGGTGCGGCCGCCCGAGCTCGAGGAGTAATACGTCCGCGCGACGGTTCCGTCCCACGTCAGCACCTGCCTGTGCGTGGCGGACACCGCGTGGTTCGAGCGCCCCCGCTCGGCCCTGACGCCGCCGTAGACCTGGTCGGCGGTGGTGGGCACGAGGTCGTACCACGAGTCCGGTCGCAGCTCCGAAACGGCATACGAACGAGCGGCGACCGCCTGCGCCTCGAGCGCAGCGAGAGGCCAGTGCGAAGGCGACTCCGACGGCACGACACCCCGCAGGTACGTTTCGAGCGAGAGCCCGTTCACGACGGAGATGCTTCCGCCGCGGCTCCGCAGCGCGAGCGTGCCGTGATACTCGCGCCCGTCGAGCGACAGCGGCGCGTGCTTGCACGCGACGTCGGCGAGGTGCCCGAAGGAGAAGCCTCGTCCGTTGCGCCGCACGGGGAGGACGAGCTTCGGACCGACCCCGTACGTCCCCGCGGGAAGCATCCGAGTCAGGCGCTTTCCGTCAGTGACGCGCATCGGCGCCGCGCAACCCACGGTGATGGAGAGCGCCCCCTGCGCGAGCAGCACGCGCACGCGGGTCTTGCCGACGTGACCCATCTTCGTTCCCGGGTAATAGTGCGCGAGGATCCGGCGGTACTTCCAGCCGTGCACCGCGTAGCCGTACGCGCCCCACTGGCTCATGCCGACGCCGTGACCCCAGCCGTGACCGGTGACGATCAATGCCGTGCCGGCGCGCGCGGCACCGGCGCCCGCGGCAGCGACCGCGGAAACCAGGACGACCAGCACGCCCAGCCTCACCCGCAAAGGCAGTTCCTCCTCCTGACTACGTCGAACAGCGGAAGACTAGAGCCGCTGCGGCCTCGTCTGCACGAGTCTTTCGGCGAGACGGACCCTAGACTCACGCGGATGCGCCGCCTGCTCGTCGCGAACCGGGGAGAGATCGCGCTGCGCATCTTCCGCGCCTGTCGCACCGAGGGCGTCGAGACGGTCGCTGTCGCCGCGCCCGACGACCGCGGTGCCCTCCACGCCGAGTCGGCGGATGCTCTCGTCGAGATCTCGTCCTACCTCGAGCCGGCCGAGCACGTGCGGGCCGCGCGTGAAGCGGGTGCCGACGCCGTCCACCCGGGTTACGGCTTCCTCTCGGAGAGCCCGGAACTCGCCGAGGCCGTGCTCGCGGCGGGATTGACGTGGGTCGGCCCTACGCCGTCGGCACTGCGAGCGGGCGGCGACAAGCTCGCCGCGAAGGAGACCGCGCGCGCCGCCGGAGTCCCCGTGCTGCCGAGCGGAACACCGGAGGAGGTCGGCTTTCCGCTGCTCGTCAAGGCGGCTGCCGGTGGCGGTGGCCGCGGGATGCGCATCGTCCGCGCGCCGGAGGAGCTCGAAGATGCGCTGGCGGCGGCGCGGCGCGAGGCGGCCGCCGCGTTTGGCGACGACTCCGTCTTCTGCGAGCGATACCTCGAGCGGCCGCGTCACGTCGAGATCCAGCTCCTCGCCGACTCGCACGGAAACGTCGCGGCGCTCGGCGAGCGCGACTGCTCGGTCCAGCGCCGCCACCAGAAGGTGCTCGAGGAGGCGCCGTCACCGGCGCTCGACACCGAGCTGCGGACGCGCATGAGCGATGCCGCGGTCGCGTTCGCGCGCGCCATCGGCTACGAGAGCGCGGGCACCGCCGAGTTCGTGCTCGAGGACCGCGACTTCTGGTTCCTCGAGCTGAATGCCCGGATCCAGGTCGAGCATCCCGTGACCGAGCTCGTGACGGGGATCGACATCGTGCGCGAGCAGCTCCGGATTGCGTCCGGCGAGGCTCTGTCCGTGCAGGTGACGAATGACCACCTGCGAGGGCACGCGGTCGAGGTGCGGCTCTACGCGGAGGATCCGCGCTCGTTTCTCCCCCAGGCCGGTCGGCTCGAGCGGCTGCGGCTGCCCGAGGGGATCCGAGTCGACTCGGGCGTCCGCGAGGGCGACGAGATCGGCACGGCGTACGACCCGATGATTGCGAAGCTCATCGCCGGCGGCGCCACGCGCGAGGAGGCGTTCGAGCGGCTCGGGAGCGCGCTCCGCGAGACCGAGATCGGCGGAGTCACGACGAACCTCCCGTTCCTGCGCTGGCTCGTCGCGCATCCACTCGTCCGCGCCGGCCGGGTGACCACAGCGTTCCTTGCGGAGAACCCGCCGCTGTCCGAGCCGCCCCCCACGGCGCCGGCCCCGGCGTGGAGCGAGCCTTGGCGGTTGAATCTCCCCTCGCCGCCGGCCCGGCCTGCACCCGACGTCGACGCGGCGAGCGGCGCGCACGGCCCGGGAAGGCACGAGCAATCGGAGGTCGTCGCGCCGATGCCCGGCACCGTCATCCGCGTGCTCGTCGAGCCGGGAGCCGCGGTCTCCGCACGGCAGCCCCTCGTCGTTCTCGAGGCGATGAAGATGGAGACCCCGCTCGTCTCGCCCTACGAGGCGACGGTGCGCGCCGTCCACGTCGGCGAGGGCGACCGCGTCGCAGGCGGCGCCGTCCTCGTAGAGCTGGACGAGTGATGAAGGTCGAGCGGCTCGACGGCGCGGCCGAGTTCCTCGCGGAGACGGAGGGGCTCCTCTTGGCCGACGAGGCGCGCCACAACCTCATCCTCGGGATCGCCGGCACGATCCGCGACGCGCCCCACCTCTATCCGGCGAGGAACCTATGGCTCGTCCGCGACGGCGGTGAGGTCGCCGCGGCCGCACTGCAGACGCCGCCCTACAACCTCGTCCTCGCCCGGCCACGGTCACCGGAGGCGCTCGCGGCGTTGGCCGCCGGGCTGACCCGCGCGGAGCTGCCCGGCGTCGTCGGGGCCGTGCCCGAGGTGGACGAGTTCGCCGAGCTCTGGTCTCGTCATACCGGCGCCGGCGTGCGCACGAACATGCGCCAGGGGGTCTATGCGCTCGAGCGGGTGGAACCGCCGCCGCCGGTGCCTGGAGCGGCCCGCGTTGCGACCGCCGGCGACCGCGGGGTCGCTCTCCGCTGGTGGATCGCCTTCGGGGAAGAGGTGCTGCACGAGGGCGGCCCCGGCCGCGACCGCGCCGAGGCGACGCTCGATCACCGGCTCGCTTCCGACCGCGGCGGGATCCTGCTCTGGGAGGACGACGGCGAGCCGGTCTCCCTGGCCGGCTGGGGCGGCCCTACACCGAACGGGATCCGCGTCGGCCCGGTCTACACCCCGCCGGAGCTGCGCGGCCGCGGCTACGCGACCGGGCTGACGGCCGAGCTTTCGCAGCGGCTCCTCGACCGGGGCAGCCGCTTCTGCTTCCTCTACACGGACCTCGCGAACCCGACCTCGAACGCGATCTACGAGCGAATCGGCTACCGCCGACTCTGCGAATCCGCGGAGATCTCCTTCGGCTAGCTCGGGAACAGCTTCTGCAGCTTCATGGCCGCGCCCATGTCGCCCTTGAGCTTGAGCTTGCCGGTCATGTAGGCACTGGTCGGGTTCTGCTCGCCCGCGACGATCTTCTCGAAGATCTCCTGCGAGGCGCTGATCGTGCAATCCGCGCCGTCCTCGAGCCCGTCGTGGACGCTGACGCTGCCGTCGGCGACCTTGACCGTCCATTGGCCGGCACCCTCGATGTCGAAGGCGTACGAGTTGTTCATGTCGGCCGTCTTGGACGTGTCGGCGCGGGACGGAAGCGTCTCGAAGAACTCCTGCACGGTGCCTGGCATCTCTCGCTCCTTCTCGGGGTCTCGCGGCGAGTCTACGCGTGTGGATGTCTCGAACTCGTTACCATCCGCGCTCCGATGACGAGGGTAGAGATCGCGCCGCCGGGAGAGGCGGACGCGGATGCACTTGCACTGCCGGTAGCCCAGCCGCTGGGCGGGGACGGCGCGAAGATCGTCGACGAGAAGCTGGGTGGACGGCTCGGGAAGCTCGGCGAGAGCGGCGAGCTCCGGGGCGAGCCCGGCGAGGCGGTTCTGCTCCACCTGAACGGCGAGCTCGAGGCACCGCGGCTCGTCGCGGCCGGCGTCGGGAAGCGGGGCGAGGTCGACGCCGACGCGCTGCGTACCGCAGCTGCCGCAGCGGCACAGACGCTCGCACGCGTCGGGGGAACCGTCGTCTGGCTGCTCGACGAGTCCCTGCCCGTGCCGCTGCCCCAGCAGGCCGCGGCGCTCGTCGAGGGGACGATCCTCGGCGCGTACTCCCCGGGGCGCTGGAAGTCGAGCGACGACACGCGCGCGCCCGAGCGGATCGTGATCGGCCACGCAGACGACGCCGAGCTGAGAGCGGCAGTGGAGCGGGCGGCGATCGTCGCCGAGCGGGCGAACCGCGCGCGCGACCTCTCGAACATGCCGCCCAACGAGCTCACGCCGCACACCCTGGGTGAGAAGGCGAAGGAGCTCGCGCAGGAGCACGAGCACCTGACCTGCGAGGTTCTCGCGACGCGCGAGCTCGACGAGCTGGGCATGGGCGCGCTGAGCGCCGTCGGACGCGGCAGCCGCAACGAGCCGCGCCTGATCGTCCTGCGGTACGACCCGCCCGACGCGAAGGACGGGCTCGTCCTCGGTCTCGTCGGGAAGTCGATCACGTTCGACGCCGGCGGCATCTCGATCAAGCCGTCCGGCGGGATGCAGGACATGAAGGGAGACATGTCCGGGGGCTCCGGGACGCTGCACGGGATCGGGGCTCTCGCCGCCCTCGGCACGCCCGTACGGGCCATTGCCGCCCTCGCCGCGGCCGAGAACCTGCCGGGCGGGGACGCATTCCGTCCCGGCGACATTCTGCGCGCGGCGAACGGCAAGACCATCGAGATCATCAACACCGACGCCGAGGGAAGGCTCGTGCTCGCGGATGCGCTCTGGTACGTCCGCCGCGAGGGCGCGACCCACGTCCTCGACCTCGCAACGCTGACGGGCGCGATGGAGCTCGCGCTCGGCGATCTCTACGCGGGCGGCTTCGCGAACGACGAGCAGTGGGGGGAGCTCATCGTCGAGGCCGGGCGCCGCAGCGGCGACCTCGTCTGGCCCTTCCCGCTCCACCCCCGCTATCGCCGCTACATCGACTCGGCGTTCGCGGACATGAAGAACAGCTCGGCGCTGCGCCAGGCCTCCCCCGCGCTCGCCGCCGAGTTCCTCCACGAGTTCGCCGGAGACGGCCCCTGGTGCCACGTCGACATGGCGGGGCCCGCCTTCCTCGAACGGGGCCGCGGCGACTATCTGCGCGTGCCCGGCGGCACCGGCTACGGCGTCCGGCTGATCGCCGAGCTCGGCAGGCTCGTTTCTTGAACTTCGACCTCAGCGACGAGCAGGAGCTGATTCGTCGCACCGTCCGCGAGTTCGCGGAGACGAAGGTCGCTCCCGTCGCGGAGGAGCTCGACCGCGAGGCGCGCTTCCCCTATGACCTCGTCGCAGAGCTGGGCGGGCTGGGGCTCCTGGGCCTGCCCATCCCGGAGGAGTACGGCGGCGCCGGCGGCGACACGGTCTCCTACGCAATCGCGATCGAGGAGCTGACGCGAATCGACTCCTCCGTCGCGATCACCGTCGCGGCCCACACCTCGCTCGGGACGATGCCGATCCTGCTCTTCGGCAACGAGGTGCAGAAGCAGCACTGGCTGCCGCGCCTCGCGTCGGGCGAGGGCCTCGCCGCGTTCGGGCTGACCGAGCCGGACGCCGGCTCCGACGCGGGCGCAACGCGCACGAAAGCGGAGCTGCGGGACGGCCGGTGGGTGATCGACGGCTCGAAGATCTTCATCACGAACGCCGGCACCGACATCAGCGCCTGCGTCACGATCACCGCGCGCACCGGCGAGGACGAGATCTCGAACCTCATCGTCCCCAACGGCACCGCCGGCTACGAGATCTCGCCTCCCATGCACAAGCTCGGCTGGCACGCCTCCGACACGCGCGAGCTCTCGTTCCACTCGTGCGCCGTGCCGGAGGGCAACCTCCTCGGCGAGCGCGGACGCGGCTTCCGCCAGTTCATGGAGATCCTCGACGGCGGCCGCATCTCGGTCGCGGCGATGGGCGTCGGCCTCGCGCAGGGCGCGTACGATCTCGCGGCCGCGTACGCGAAGGAGCGACGGCAGTTCGGGCAGCCGATCGCACGCTTCCAGGCCGTCCAGTTCCAGCTCGCCGACATGGCGACCGAGGTCGAGGCCGGGCGGCAGCTCGTCTATCGTGCCGCGTGGCTCAAGGATGCGGGCCGTCCCTTCGCCCTCGCCGCGGCGCAGGCGAAGCTCTTCACGGGGCTCATCTCGAACCGGGTCGTGAACTCGGCGCTCCAGATCCACGGGGGGTACGGGTTCATGGAGGAGTTCCCGATCGCGCGCCTCTACCGCGACCAGAAGATCCTCGAGATCGGCGAGGGCACGAACGAGGTTCAGCGCATGGTCATCGCCCGCCACCTGGGCCTTTAGCGCGTCTCCGGCAGCTGCTACCGGACATGTCCGAACCGGGCGCGGTCGATCGGAGGCACAATCGACGCTGTGATTCCGGTCATCGTCGCCGTCGTCGCGGCGCTTCTCTTTCTTCAGGCGGTCGTGCGGCTGCGGCGACGCGGCCGGGCCGACCTCGCCGGCTGGGATCGCGTCGTGCTCTTCGGGCTCGGGCTCGGGGTGACGCTCTTCGCGCTGATCGGCCCGCTCGACCGTCTCGCCGACGAGAAGCTCCTCTTCGCACACATGGGCCAGCACGTCCTGATCGGCGACCTCGGACCCGCGCTGATGGTGACCGCGCTGCGTGGGCCGCTGCTCGTCTTCTTCCTCCCGGCGTCGATTCTCGCGCCGCTTGCCCGCAACGCGCGCGTTCGCACCGTCTTGGGGACGCTGCTCCGGCCGCGGATCGCCTTCTCGCTCTGGGCGGCGAACCTCGCGATCTGGCACATCCCGTATCTCTACGACCTCGCCCTCGAGCATCAGAACCTGCACAACCTCGAGCACGTGTGCTGGGTGTTCTGCGGGCTCCTGGTGTGGACGCTGCTCGTCGATCCCGGCTCGCACCGGCGGCTGACCGTCGGCGGCCGCGTCGCCCTCGCGGCGTCGATGTTCGCGGCGGGGATGGTCCTCTCCGACGTGCTCGTCCTCACGTTCACGCCGCTCTACCCCTTCTACGACGGGGCGTACGGGATCTCGGCGCTCCTCGACCAGCAGCTGGCGGGGATCGTGATGATGGTCGAGCAGCTCCTGACGCTGGGGGCGTGCGTCGCGCTCATCCTGCGGCCGCGCTGGAGCCGCTCCCGCTCCGGCAGGCTCGCCGCCGCGACGTGAGCCCGGCCGATTTCAGCTTCGAGCCGCTCTTCCTCGCACTGGCTCTCGTCGCCGCAGTCCTGTACGTGCGAGCTGCCCGGACGGAGTCGGTTGAGACGTGGCGCCTCGTCGCCTTCGCGTCCGGGCTCTTCCTGCTCGCAGCCTCGCTCAACTCGCCCCTCGAGACGATCGCGTCGCGCTACCTCCTACTCATGCACCTGCTCCAGAACGCCCTGATCGCCGACGTCGCGCCACTCCTCGTCCTGCTCGGCTTGACGCCGACGATGCGGAAGGAGCTGGGGCGCCGGGGCCTCGACCGCCTCCGTGCGCGCTGGATCCTGCCGATCTGGCTCAGCGCGTGGTACCTGACCCATCTGGCCGTGTTCTACAACTGGGCGCTGCGCACCGGCTGGGGCCTGAACATCGAGCACGCAATCCTGATCGCCGCGGGACTGCTCTTCTGGTGGCCGATCGTCAGCGGTCGGCTCTCGCCGCCCGCGGGTCTCGGCTACCTCGCCGTCGCCTTCGTCGGCTCGTCCTTCCTCGGGCTCGCCTTCATCTTCTCGAGCCATGCCTTCTACTCGTTCTACGAGCATGCGCCGCGGCTCTGGGGGCTGTCGCCGGTCCGCGACCAGAACCTCGGCGGGATCGTCATGAACGCCGAGCAGACGCTCGTCTTCCTCCTCGCGATCGGCTGGTTCGTCATGCGGCTGCTCGATGAGGAGCACGCGCGGGACGAGGTCGCCGCAGCGAGGCCGGAGCCGCTTTCGGATTCATAGCGGAGGCCGGTGGTAGCGTCGCGCCGTGCTCTTCAAGCAGTTCCTGGACGACGATCTGGGCTGCGCCTCGTATCTCGTCGGTGACGAGCACGCCGGCGTCGCAGTCGTGGTCGACCCGCCGTACTTCGTCGAGCCGGTGCTCGCCGAGGCCGAGCGCCAAGGCGTCGAGCCTGTCGGCGTCCTCGAGACGCACACCCATGCGGATCACGTCTCGGGCCACGGGCGCCTCGCGCTGGAGCACGGCGTCCCGATCCGGGTGCACTCCGCTGCCGAGGCGAGCTTCCCGCACGAGCCGCTCGAGGACGGAACCGAGATCGAGCTCGGCGACGTGGTCCTCCGGACCATCCACACCCCGGGCCACCGTCCCGAGCACTGCTGCTTCGCGGTGATCGACCGCTCCCGGAGCGACGAGCCGTGGCTGGTCCTCACCGGCGACTCGCTCTTCGTCGGCGACGCAGGGAGGCCGGATCTTGCGGTCGAGGCCCGGGAGGGAGCGGAGGGTCTCTTCCACAGCCTGCACCGGCTCGTCGAGCTCGGGGACGGCGTAGAGGTCTTCCCGGGCCACGTCGCAGGCTCGTTGTGCGGCGCCGCGATGAGCTCCAAGGCCTCGACGACGATCGGGTTCGAGCGTCGCTTCAACCGGGCGCTCCAGGGCGAGCTCGCAGACTTCGTCGGTGCAGCGCTCGGGTCGCAGCCTCCACGGCCGCCGAACATGGAGCGGATCGTCGAGCTGAACCGAGGCAAGCTGCTCGGCGCGCAGTCGCCGATCGAGCACGTCGACTCCATGCCGGAGGAGTCGATCGTCCTCGACGTGCGCTCGACGGTGGCGTTCGCGGCCGGCCACCATCCGGGAGCCGTCGGCATTCCGGTCTCAGGTTCGGGCTTCGCGACGAAGGCGGCATTCGTCCTGCCGGAGCGTCCCCTCGTGCTCCATGCCTCGGACACGGAGGAGGCCGGGCACGCCGCGCGGGCGCTGCAAGCCGTCGCGCTGTTCGGCATCTCGGGCTGGCAGGAGGGCGGCGGCAGCGAGACGCTCGAGCCCGTCCCACTCGACGAGCTCGAGCGTCTGCTCGCGGACGACGCAGTCGAGCTGCTCGACGTGCGTGAGGCCGACGAGCGGGACGGCGCCCACATCCCCGGCTCGCGGCACCTCCCCTACCGAACCGCGCGAGCCGCCGCGGAGGCCGGACTGCTCAACGGCCGTCCGCTGGTGACGATCTGCGAGTCCGGCCCTCGTGCAGCGGTGGCCGCGAGCGTACTCCAGGCGGCCGGCCTCAACGCCCGGCCGGTGCTCGACGGCGGGGTCGCCGACTGGCGCGCTCACGGCGGCGAGACGACGCCCTTCCGTCGCTGCGGTTCCTAGTTCGCCCAGAAGAGCAGTCGAGCGATCGCCGTCACGGCGGCCGCGCCGAGCACGACCACCATCATCGGCGCCCGTCTCCAGAGCGCTACGGCAGCGAATGCGACACCGAGGGCGCGCGCGTCGAGCGTCGGCGAGCGCCCCTTGCCGAACGCCTGGACGACGACCGGGGCAGCGAGGAGCCCCGACGCGAGCAGCGAGACGACGGTCATCGCACGCGCCGGAAGCGAACGCCGCCCGAGACACCGGGCGTCCTCGCAGCGAGGGGGC
>Ga0335076_10000153_pt1 | contig 56387 bp, 53 predicted proteins | sample Lox_Sample_25_FD_206717 | JGI IMG/M metagenome (GOLD analysis project Ga0335076, IMG submission 206717) | Soil microbial communities from Loxahatchee National Wildlife Refuge, Florida, United States - Lox_Sample_2.5 | ecosystem: Environmental > Terrestrial > Soil > Wetlands | place: USA... | reverse complement strand
CTGCCCTGACCGATGTGGCGGGCGTGCCGATGACCGCCAACACGGCGCTGTTGCAGGGCTGGCTGCGCGGTGAGCTCGGTTTCCAGGGCGTCGTCATCAGCGACTACAACGCGATCGCCGAGCTGCGTAATCACGGGGTGGCGGAGGACGACGCCCACGCGGCGGCGCTCGCCCTCAAGGCCGGGATCGACATCGATATGGCGAGCGGCGCCTACGCCGCTGGGCTGCCGGTGGCGCTCGAGCGTGGTCTCATAGATACGGCGGACATCGACGTCAGCGTGCGACGCGTCCTGACACTGAAGGAGCGTCTCGGTCTGTTCGATGATCCGTATCGTCGTGGCGCGTCGGATCCTGCCGGCGCGGCGACGCGCGAACTCGCACGTGAGGCGGCACGGCGCGCCATCGTGCTGCTGACGCACCGTGAGCACGTTCTGCCCCTGGCGGCCGATCTGCGCCGCATTGCCCTCATCGGACCCCTGGCGGCCGCGGAGGACGACATGCTCGGACCGTGGGCCGCGGCGGGTCGGGGTCGAAGGACCGTATCGATCCTCGAGGGACTCAGAGCGGCGCTGCCGGGATGCAACATCGACAGCTTGCCAGGCGTCGAGCTCAGCGGCAGTGATACACGGGGCATCCCCGCTGTGATCGAGCGCTGTCGCGCGGCAGAGCTGATCATCCTGTGTGTGGGGGAAGGCGCCGAGATGAGTGGCGAGGCCGCGAGCCGTGCGGATCTCGGGCTTCCCGGATGTCAGCGTGCGCTGGCCGAGGCGGCACTCGATCTCGGCAAGCCCGTCGTGGCGCTGCTGTGTGCGGGCCGGCCACTGGCTTTGCCCTGGCTCTTCGAGCGCGCCGCCGCCGTGCTGGCCATCTGGTTTCTTGGCTCGCAGAGCGGTGCCGCGATCGCCGATGTTCTCACGGGCAGATTCAATCCCAGCGGTCGATTGCCGGTGACCTGGCCACGCCACGGCGGGCAGCTGCCGATCTTCTACGGTGAACGTCCGTCAGGCCGTCCGCCGAAGGCCGGCGAGCGCTTCAGCAGCTCTTATCTGGACGTTCCGGTAACGCCGCAGTTCTTCTTCGGCCACGGCCTGTCCTACAGCCGCTTCGCGTTGTCCGATCTGCGCTGCAGCCCGGAGCGGCTGAAAGCGGATCAAAGCCTCGAGGTGTCGGTAACGGTGCACAACGAGAGCTCCGTCAGCGGCCAGGCACTGCTCTTTCTCTTTTTGCGCGACCCGGTCGCGAGCATCGCGCGCCCGGTGCTGGAGTTGAAGGGCTTACGCAGGATCTTCATCGCGCCGGGGCAGCGCGAACGGGTCAGCTGGACGCTTCCCGTAGAGGAGCTCGCCTTCATGGGTCCCCGTTTCGATCGCGTGCTCGAGCCCGGACGGTTCGAGATCCACGTTGGCCAGAGTGCCGATCGCGCGCAGCTGCTGAGCAGCAGCATCGAACTGATCTCTTAAGTGTTGCGCTACGCGCCTCGCGGGTCGTAACGGTGCAGTCACACACGGCTACCTAGCCGATCGGGTGATGGCCGCAGACTGACCAACTCCTAAAGTGCGGCTATCACTGCCAGCATGCGGATTGACACCATGAGCGAATCCACCGCACCCCGACTCAACGATCTCTCCAACGAGCTCGCCGAGCTGGTCGCAGGTTCTGCGCGGCACATAGTGGCCGTCCGGCTGGGCGGCGGCCGATCCATCAGTGGCATCGTCTGGCGCTCCGGGTATGTCGTTACAGCGGCCGAGCGACTCGACGACGAACCGACATCACTACGCGTGGTTTCGGGTAGCGCCGATGAATCCGAGGCAAAGCTTCTGGGTCGCGATCTCAGCACGGACGTCGCGGTGTTAAGCGTCGCGGCCCTCACCGGCGAGGGATTGTCCGGTCGACACTCACCGATGGTCCGTGCCGGTCAGTTTGCGCTTGCCCTCGGGCGCTCGGCGGAGCACGGCCCGATCGTTGCCTTCGGCAGCATTACGGTCGCTGGCGGAGTGTGGCAGAGCCGGCTCGGCGGCCGCATCGATCGCTTTCTTCGCGTGGGCGCCTCGCTGTCGCAGGCAGCCGAGGGTGGCGCGGTCCTTGATCTCGAAGGCACTCTCATCGGCATGGCGGTACTCGGTCCGCGCCGCGCGCTCCTCGCCATACCCGCGGACACGATAGGCCGCGTCGTCGAGCAGATCGTGGCGAAGGGACGAGTCAGCCGTGGTTATCTCGGCATCGCCATGCAGCCGGTGCGCTTGCCGGAGCCACTGCAGAAGCTTGCCAACACGGCCGTCGGCCTCCTCGTATCGAGCGTCGACCCGCAGAGCGGCGCTGCGCTCGGCGGTATGCTGCTCGGTGATGTGATCGTCGGGTGGAACGGCGAGCCCGTCCGCGACTACCGACAGGTGCAACGCTCGCTGGCCCCCGAGAGCGTTGGCTCGAGCCTGACAGTCACGGCCGTGCGCGCTGGTGCACTCATCACCCTGCGTCTGACCGTGGGTGAACGCCCGAGCTCGGGGTGAGCTTATCGCGCGCATTCCAGTCATCGCCTATTGCACGGATGCCGCTGGCCTCAGTGAGCTCGCCGAGCTCCTGCAAACGGCCGCCAACATCGAGCTGCGGGATGCGGCACCATCGCTCGCGCAGTTAGCTGCGAGCGCCGTGCGGGGCAGCGGGTCCGTAGTCGTGGCACGCGTGAGCGAAGGCGCTGCCGCGTTGCCGGAGCTCATCGGGCACTGCAACGGCTTGCCGCTCGTAGCGCTGCTCCCAAACGCCGAGGAGGAGGGGCTCCAGGCACTGCGCGCCGGAGCACGCGCCGCCCTCGGCAGCGGCGCGGGCCAAGCGAAAATCGCCGCGGCGGTGTCCGGCGCATTCCACGACCTCGCGGTGCTGCCCGCAGCCGCGATACGCGTTCCCGATCCTCTCTCCACGCTCGAGATGCCCGAGCCGCTCACGCCCCGAGAGCTCGAGATCCTCGGCCTCCTTGCCGCAGGTGACAGCAACAAGACCATTGCCGCGCGACTTTCCATCTCGGTACACACGGTCAAGTTTCACATCTCCTCGATCCTCACGAAGCTCGGCGTCAGCTCACGAACCGAGGCTGTGGCGTTGGGGTTGCGATTCGGAATGGTTCTGCTGTGATCAGGTGCTCGAGATCCCTATTCTTGGGAATCAGCTCGGGTGGGGCGAGTGGCTCGCAGTCGTGTCGCCATCGCGCGCACACAACGGGGACGCGGAGGAAAACATGAACGAGCAGCTGAGGGACGCCGCGCAGTCGAGCGTACTCATTGTCGGGGTCGGCGCATGGCACGGCCTGGGTGCCGCGGTCGCCAGGCGCTTTGCGCGGGCAGGCCATCCGGTGGTCGTCGCCGGCCGTAACCCGGAGAAGCTCGAGGCTACGGCGGGTGAATTGAAGAAGGCTGGCGCTGTAGCTGCGTTCGTCGTCGGGGATGCGTCGCTCGGCGTGGACGCCGCGCGCTTCGTGGCCGAGGCAGAACGCCTCGCGCCACTCGCGGTCGCCCTGCACAATGCCGGCGGCAACGAGCCCGCCCCCTTTCTCGAGGTGAGCGAAGAGCGCTTCACGCGGCACTGGCGCGAACACGCGCTCGGCGGGTTTCAACTGGCGCAGGCGGCAATACCGCGCCTGCTCGAGCACGGGGGCGGCTCGCTGTTCTTTACCGGTGCCTCCGCGAGTCGGCGCGGCAAGGCGCGGTTCGCACCGTTTGCCTCGGCCAAGGCGGCACTGCGCAACCTGGCGCAGAGCATCGCCCGCGAGTATGGCCCGCAGAATATCCATGTCGGACACGTCGTGGTCGATGGCGCCATCGAAGGGGATCGGCTCCTGTCGCGGGCACCGCAGCTCAGGGAGCAGCGCGGTCCGGACGGGCTGCTCAAACCCGACGCCATCGCGCAAGCCTTCTGGGACATGCACCACCAGCAGCGCAGCGCCTGGACGCTCGAGCTCGATGTGCGGCCCTGGAGCGAGAGCTTCTGAGCAATCCACAGGGGCCGCGGACCCGGCGCATTCCCGCACCTTGAAATCAGCCCACGCGCGCCTCACATCCGCCCGCATGGCCGAAACGCTGCACATCGTGTGTCCGCACTGCGAACAGGTAAACCGGATTCCAGCAACCCGACTCGTGGAGGCGCCCAAGTGCGGGCACTGCCACCAGCCGCTCTTCACGGGCCACGCGCTCGAGCTCACTGCGCCGAGCTTCCAGAGGCACCTTGGGCGCAATGACATCCCGCTGGTCGTCGACTTCTGGGCTCCATGGTGCGGCCCATGCCAGATGATGGCCCCGGAATACACCGCGGCCGCGGGCGAACTGGAACCGAACGTGCGCCTCGCGAAGGTCAACACCGAGGTCGAGGCGAGCCTCGCCGGCGGCTTTGGTATCCGCAGCATTCCCACGCTGATGTTGTTCCGCGCCGGGCGTGAGGTCGCGCGCCAGTCAGGCGCGATGAGCAAGTCAGACATCGTCCGCTGGGTACGCGCCCACACCTGAGCGTCCTAGCGCCTGGGACGTCCCTGAGCACAGGTCGTGGCCGTGTCGGCGCGCACGAAATCAGCCGTCCAGTTGGTCTCCCAGGTGCGATTGTCGTACGAGAATGCCTGTTCCCAGCGCGCGTGATTGCGGTCGAGCTTGCTCCAGGTATAGCGGACTTTGACGGCGCGACCGTCCGCCTCGTCCGCCGCGTAGAACTCACCCTGGTTGCCATCGAAGCCACCCACCACGGGCACCGGATCCAACTTGCCCGTGGCGCTGCTCACCCAGTAGATGGACCACTGGCGTTGCTTGGGATCGAAAGTACGGAGCGTCAGCCCTGCGACGCCCTTGCTGGGCATGTACAGCTCGTCCACCGTGGCCATGCCATCGAGATAGAGTCGCATGCACAGCGTCGCGGGAAACTCCTCCCATTCCGTGCTGCCTACGCCACGCGCCTTGAGTCGGCGCTGGTGCGTGGTCCAGCCGCCCACGAAGTAGTCGAAGTCATGCAGGTTGCCGGTGCGCGTCGTCGAGTAGCCAGGGGGGACATCGGCTTCACCCGCGCGAGCGTCGAGAGTACTTACGAACAGCGCTGCAGCTACGGTGAGGAGCAGCCCGAGAGAAACGCGCGGCCATCGACGGTCGAGTTTGGTCATGGACTTGCCTCTCGCCACGGAATTGGGATGCAATCAATGGCAGTGGATGAGTGGGGTGATCTCAGGTGGAAGCTGCTGACAGAGGACAGGCGCGGAGGCTGCTGCCGATCGCGTGTGCGTTCTTCGCAGCCGTGGCGAGCAGCCCCGGGGTCAGCGGCTCGCAGGTAACGGCAACCTCCTGGCTGGACGAATCGAAGCCCGTCCCCTGGAACGAGCCTGGACTTGCGATTCCGGCTGCGCCGAAGGTTCAGGACAACCCGGATCCTCGTTGCCGCGCCCTTGCGCGCCCCGCCGAGATCGACGAAGACAAGCGGTTGCGGGAGCGGGGATGGGACCTGGTCGGCGATTTTCAGGGCGGTTGGCAGATTCGCGTCATCCTCGGGACTGCCGGCTACGACGGGATGTGTCGCCCCCGCCAGTATCAGGGCTTCGTCTTCGTGCGCGGCGTATTCGCCGGGACCCTCTCCCCGCAGGGCATGGACAGCCGCAGCGACGGCGCGCTCGATCAGGTACATCTCCAGGGCGATGGCCGGCTGACGGCTGAATACCGGCGCTACGCCCCCGGGGATCCGCTGTGTTGTCCGTCGCGGACGACGAACGTCGTGTTCGACATTGCGAAAGACACGCCAGTGCTGCGTGCCGTATCGGCGTCGACTTCGTCGCACTGAGAAATTCTAGTCATACGGCGCAGAGCCTGCGCTGCACTCATCGCGCGGCAGGAGCGACCTGTCGCAACCCGCCGTATCGCGTCGACGGCCTCGACTGCGGGCCTCGAATGCGGGCCTCGAGTGCGTGGTCGCACGACCCCTCTCCACACTGGTGTCCCGGCCGCGCTTGTGGTGCAGCCTCCTGCTTCGCGCGCTTTTTGCCGCTCGCGGCGAAAGGGATATAGTCGCGGCTCACGCTCCGTCCATGGGTGCAGGTATGCCGTATCGACTCACTATCAACGGCGCGGTTCGGCACGTGGACGTGCCGTCGGAGATGCCGCTGCTCTGGGTGCTGCGCGATGAGCTGGGACTGGTCGGCACCAAGTTCGGATGCGGGAAGGGGCTCTGCGGGGCCTGCACCGTCCACATAGACGGTGCGGCGAAACGCTCCTGCCAACTGCCGGTCGGCAGCATCGGCCACGCGAGGATTCAAACCATCGAGCACATCGGCGCCACCGCGATCGGGGCGCGCTTGCAACAGGCGTGGCTGGAGATCGATGTGATGCAGTGCGGTTACTGTCAGGCGGGGCAGATCATGTCGGCGTGCGCGCTGCTCGGGCAGGTAGCCGAGCCCAGTGACGATCAGATCAATTCCGCCATGGCCGGCAACATCTGCCGCTGCGGTTGCTACAACCGCATTCGCAGTGCGATCCGGATCGCTGCGGGCATGGAAGGCGAGGGGAGCGGTCGTGTCGCCTGAACGCACGGTCGCCACCCTCGATCGGCGGACCATACTGAAGGCATCACTGCTCGCGGGCGGTGGCCTGGCGCTCGATGCGTTGATACCGCTCCCCGCTGAGGCCTGGGACGCAGTGGAGGGCAAGACCGCTGTCCCGGCGGAGCTATCCGCTTTCGTCACGATCGCAGCCGACGGAACCGTCACGATCGTCTCCAAGAATCCGGAGATCGGGCAGGGCGTCAAGACCTCGCTGCCAATGATGGTGGCCGATGAGCTCGACTGCGACTGGAGCCAGGTGCGTATCGCACAGGCCGATGTCGATCAACAGCGCTACGGCGAGCAATCGGCCGGCGGCAGCACCGCAACGCCCAAGAACTGGCTGCCGATGCGTCAAACCGGGGCGGCGGCGCGCGCCATGCTTGTCCAGGCCGCGGCGCTGCAGTGGAGAGTTGACCCCGGCGAGGTGACTACCGCCAAGGGGCGCATCTTTCATGCCGCCAGCGGACGCTCCGTCGGCTACGGCGAGGTCGCGTCCGCAGCGGCACGGTTGGCGCCTCCGGACCTGAAGACCATACCACTCAAGGACCCGGCGCAATTCACCATCATCGGCAAGCCGCTGGTGGGCATCGACAGCGCCAGGATCGTGAAGGGCGAGCCGATCTTCGGCGTCGATACCCGTCTGCCCGGCATGCTCTACGCGGTCTATGAGGTCGCACCGGCGCACGGTGGCCGACTCGTCAAGGCCGACACCGCGGCCGCGAGGCGCGCGCCCGGTGTCAGGCATGTGGTGCCGATCGTCGGCAACGGCGACCCCGACACGGGCCTCGCCGACGGTGTGGCGATCTTGGCCTCCAACTGGTGGCTCGCCAATCAGGCGCGCTCCAAGCTCACAGCGGTCTGGGATCTGAGCGCCGCGAAAGGTCACAGCTCCACGGTGTACAGCGCACAGGCCGATGCCGCGATCGCGGCAGGCGCTGGCAGCGATCTGCGCGTCGACGGCGATCCGGCCGCGCAGCTCGCCTCCGCCGCCAGGCGAATCGCGGCGCGCTACGACTATCCCTTCATTGCGCATGCGCCGATGGAGCCGCAGAACTGCACGGCGCGCTATCGGGACGGCAGGCTCGAGATCTGGGCACCCAGCCAGACGCCGCAGCGGGGACTCGAGACGCTCCACAAGGCGCTCGGCATCGCACCGCAGACCGTTACGCTGCACCTCACGCGCGCCGGCGGCGGTTTTGGCCGCAGGCTCATGAACGACTACATGGTGCAGGTCGCGGCGATCGCCAGGGCCATTCCCGGCGTACCGATTCAACTCGTGTGGTCGCGCGAGGACGACATCCGCCGCGATTATTTCCGCCCCGGCGGGTGGCACAGCTTCGAGGCGGGCATCGGCGCGAACGGCGAGCTCATCGCGTTCAGCGATCATTTCGTCACCTTTGGCGACGGCAAGACGCCCGCACGGGCCGCCGGCTTCAACGCTTCGATGCCCCCGGCGGGCCTCATCCAGCACCTGCGTTACAGTCAATCGATGCTGCCGACGGTCGTGACAACGGGTGCGCTGCGCGCACCGGGCTCGAACGCACTGTGCTTCGCCTCGCAGTCATTTCTCGATGAAGTCGCGCTCGCGGCCGGCACGGATCTTCCGCACCTCATGTTGAGGCTGCTCGGTGAGCCCCGGGAGATTGCACCGCACGATAACGGTGTGCCGTTCGACACCGCACGCGCGCGCAGCGTGATCGAGAAGGTGGTGCAGACTTCGGGCTGGGTGCAGAAACCGGCGCAATCCGGCAGGGCCAGGGGATTCGCTTTCTATTTCTCTCACCGCGGCTACTTCGCGGAGATCGTCGAGGCCAGCGTCGCGGGCGGCGATGTCACCGTCCACAAGGTATGGGTCGCGGGTGACGTGGGCAGCCAGATCGTCAACCCCCTGGGCGCGGAGAATCAGGTGCGCGGGGCGGTGATCGACGGCCTCGCGCAGGCACTCACCGGTCAGGCGATCGAATTCGTCGATGGCGTCGTGCAGCAGAGCAACTTTGACGACTTCCGCCTCGCGCGCATGCCGCTGACGCCGGAAATAGAGATCGCCTGGGTCAGATCGGACAAGCCGCCGACCGGGCTGGGCGAGCCGGCGTTGCCGCCCGTCATTCCAGCGCTGACCAATGCCATTTTTGCCGCCAGCGGGACGCGGATCCGCTCCCTGCCGGTGCGACTGAAAAGTGCCTAGAGCGAGCTGAAGCAGTACCCTTCCCGAGCGGCACTTGCACAGACGCTCGGGAAGGGTCGCTTGACGGGCTCGATGTTGCTGTCGGTTATCTGCCGCCCCCTCCGGCAGCCAGCTTGTTGGATGCCTGGTCGATCGTGAAGCTCGCCGCCTTCTGCCGCGGCGGGAATTCCTTGAACGTCTGCATGAACTCCCCGACGATCGCCTGCGCCGCCAGGAGCATGTAGGCCTTGTGCAGGTACCAGTCCCAGTACGTGTTCGAGGTGATGTCGGCGCGCTCGAAGGGATCCGTCCGCAGGTTGAAGAACTTCGGGCAGCGCAGCACCGTGAAGGGCTCGGCCCACACCTGGAGCGTCCCCGGGCAGCGCTGCTCGAGGAACACCGCCTTGAAGTTCCCCACGCGCAGCGCTACGAGATTGCCGTCGTCGTCAAAATAGATGAATCCCTTGCGCGGACTCCTCACGCCCTCGGTGGTGAGGAACGGCAGCAGGTTGTAGCCGTCGATGTGCACCTTGAACGTCTTGTCTCCGGCCTTGTGGCCCTTCTTGCACTTCTCGACGATGTCCGGCTCACCCGCCATCGCCAGGAATGTCGGCAGCCAGTCGTGGTGCTGGACGATGTCGTTGCTCACGACGCCGGCGGGGATCTTGTTCGGCCAGCGTATGAGCATCGGGATACGGAAGGCGCCTTCCCAGTTGGTGTCCTTCTCGCTGCGGAACGGAGTCATGGCGCCGTCCGGCCAGGTATTCATATGCGGGCCGTTGTCGGTCGAGTACATGACGACGGTGTCTGCCGTGATGCCGAGCTTGTCGATGTGCTCGAGGAGCTCGCCGACGTTCTTGTCGTGGTCGACCATCGTGTCGTGATAGAAGGATTGATGCTCACCCGCCTGGCCGATGCTCGAGGGCTTGGTGTGCGTTCGCAGGTGCATGTGGGTCGTGTTGACCCAGCAGAAGAAGGGCTTGCCGGCTTTGTCCTGCCGGGTGATGAAGTCCTTGGCGGCGGCGACGATGTCATCGTCGATCGTCTCCATCCGCTTCTTGGTCAGCGGACCGGTATCCTCGATCTTCTGCTTGCCGATGCGTCCCCAGCGCGGCTGCTCGGTCGGATCGTCCTTGTCAGTCGCCCACGAGTGAATCACTCCGCGCGGCAAGAACTTTGAGCGGAACCGCTCGTCCTTCGGGTAGTCGATGTCCTCGGGATCCTCCTCGGCGTTCAGGTGATAGAGATTGCCGAAGAACTCATCGAAACCATGGGCGGTCGGCAGGTACCTGTTGAGATCGCCGAGGTGGTTCTTGCCGAACTGGCCGGTCGCGTAACCGAGTGGCTTCAGCAACTCCGCGATCGTCGGGTCCTCCGCCTGCAGTCCGACGTCCGCACCCGGGAATCCGACCTTGGTGAGGCCGGTGCGAAAGCCGCTCTGCCCCGTGATGAACGAGGCGCGCCCCGCCGTACAGCTTTGCTCGCCGTACGAATCGGTGAACATGATGCCTTCTTTCGCGAGACGGTCGATGTTGGGTGTGCGGTAACCCATGGTGCCGTGGCTGTAACAGGACAGATTCCATATGCCAATGTCGTCGCCCCAGATGACGAGGATGTTGGGCTGCTTGTTCGCTGCCATTGTTGACTCTCCTGCGCTTAGTTTCGTGAGCCATCCGCGGAGGGGTGCAGATTGCCCCGTCAGACAGCCGCTTTGGTTCAGAGAAAGTTGCCGGGCGACGCCGTCCGGTCCTGGCCGGACGCCGTGGCCCGATGGCTCATATTCTACTCAGCCTTCGGGCTAACGGACGCCATGTAATCGGACCGAAACGCTGCGAACGTCAGCTATGTCGTGACGGGAGTCACTGCCAGAATCTGCCCGAATTGCGCCACCGCGCCCGCCGGATCGCTCCGCACGCTGCTTCGTACGGCGACACCAGGAGGGCCGCGGCATGTTTCCGGATGATCTCAGGATCTGGCTCAATCACTTCGAATACCACGCCGAGCACCCCCGCTCTGTTCCGCAGGGGCTCGGCGATCACCTGCGGCCTGATGAGCGGCGGCTCATCGCACGCTCGATCGCCACGTTTCAGCTGGGCGAGCAGTCCGAAGGCAGCTCGTTGCTGCAGGCGGCGCGCTGCTTCGCGCTAAAACACCAGATCCCCTCCCTGGTGCAGATCACGGAATTGTTCATTCGCGAGGAGCAGCGTCACGCGGCGTTGCTTCGCTGTTTCATGGAAGATCACCAGATCGCGCTCAAGGGCTCCGACTGGACCGATCGGGTGTTTCGCAAGGTACGACGGCTGGCGGGCCTCGAGCTCTATCTCCATGTACTCATCACCGCGGAGCTGATCGGAATTGTGTATTACCGTGCGCTCGAGGCGGCGACCGATTGCCAGCGCCTGAAGGTGCTCTGCCGCACGCTCGTCTGCGATGAGCTCGCGCACGTCGGCTTCGAGTCTCATCTGCTGCTCGCCCTGCGCACGGAGCGGGTTGCTGCGGCGCGCACCCTGATGCGCCTCGCTCACCGGGTCTTCCTCACCGGCGCCGCGAGCGTGGTGTGGGTCACACACCGCTCGGTGTTGCGCCGCTGCGGGTACGGCGCGCGGGATTTCCTGCGCCGGTGCCTCGCCCAACATGCGTTCTACCTTGAGCCTGCGCCGGCGACGCTCGCGCCCCGGTCCGCTCCATAAGCGCCGCTTGAGGGCATCTCAGTGCGTCGGGTGCCGCGCACTGCCGCGCTTCGCCGTGCGCCCGCTCGGTGCGGCGCGCGTCCGCACGACTAGGGGATGTTGTTTCGGGGAAAGTCTTGCGGCTGCAACTCGATCGGCTGCCCATGCGCCGTGCGCGCGCACGCATGCCGCCAGGCATGCTGGTGCAGGCTGAGCTCTTCGGATGAGCCGGCGCCTTTCTCTGCGACCAGCGTCTCGAGTGCCGCCAGCCAATGCCGATAATAGGTATCGCCGAGGTCGGCATCGCCGGCGGCTTGCGCCGCGGCAATGCGTGTCGCGAGCGCCCTGGCCCACTCGGGCCAGCTGAAGAGCCCGCGCTGATGCAGGGCGAGCGTCATGGCGAATGCCTGCGCCTCCCACGGCTCGCGGAAGACGGGACCGGTAGCGGCGGTCGGTTGATCGGGCAAGGCGGGCAGCCCGTCGCTCATGCCACAGGCTCCAGGTACGGCTCCCAGGCATCAATCGACACCGTGAGGGAGGGCGACGCGTCCTCGCCCCAGAGCTCGCGTGCCGTAAAGGCCACGGTGTAGAGCCACTGCGGCTGCTCACCCGAGCCATGGGCGTGGGTGTCCGCAAATACGTGAACGCCGTGCAGGCGCTCGATGCAGCCGGTCTTGCCCCGGGCATAGCCCGGTAGTCGCGTGTGATGGCCCGTCTCGCCGGCCCGCGTGCGCACTCGCTGCCCGGTCACAAAGCGCGCTGTCGTGCCTGCAGGGCGTTGAGTCGGTGAACCGGTCGACAGCACCGCGGGCACCTCGGCTGCCCGCAGCACTCGAGGCACGGGCCGCGCCGGGCGCAGCATCCGCGCCGCGGCAATCTCGGCGGCATCGACGAGGTCGTGCTCGATGACGAGCTTCTCCAGAGCCTTGATCCAGATTTCGTAGTAGCTGAGCGAGCAATAGTCAGGCAGGGTCTCGCGAGCCCGACGGCTCATGTCGATGTTCCACACGCCCGTTGCGCCCATCGCGAGTGTCAGCGCCAATGCCCGCCGCTGCCACGCTGCGTGGAACAGCTCGCCTTCCGTCTCCGGGACAACGCGCCCCTGTCGGTCGCGACCACCGAGGTCGGCGTGGGACAGGTAGGTCACGCGCGATCTCCGGGAGATTTCGGCAATCCCGTGCCGATCATCGAGTCCCGTGTCACCAGCGATGCGAGTTGCTCCTCGCTCCAGCTCTCGGTGCCCGCTGGGCGCTCAACGGACCCGAAGGTCCATCTCACCGAGTTCACTGCTTGCGGCGTGATCGTGAGTCGGAGGTTGCCCCATTCATTTAATTCTAGCGCCAGGGCGCTTGCGCCTCAGCCCGGCGTCGAACGGCGTCGAACTGACCTCGCAAGAGAGCCGTAATAGTCTGAAAAACCAAGAGAACTGCTTCGGGCAGGTGAGGGAGCAGTCGTCGGGACCGCGTGGCAGATTTGCCGCCGTGAGCCGCATCGATGCGCGAACGCCTGGAACGCACCACGGATAACGCGGGGCGGTCGGTTTGCCCGGGCGAGCGTGCCTGAGACGTGTGTCGATGCAATCGTGCGCCGGATGTGCGAAAAAGACGCCGGCCGGCAACCGCGCTTGGGTGGCATATGAGCGTGGATCCAAGGGACTCGAGGGGTGATGTCTGGGCGAAGTGCCTGGGACAGGTGGTCAACGGCGCGTTTCGCTTGCGCCGCCACCTCGGCAGCTCGGCTCACAGCGGGGTCTTTCTCGCGGAGCGTGACACCCCCGGGCATTCCGAAGTCGCCCTCAAGTTCGTTCTCGCTATTCCGGAGCGCGCGGAGTCGCTGCTCTCGGACTGGCGCGCCGCCGGCGGCCTCGCTCATCCTCGCTTGATTTCCCTTCTGGGAACCGGCCGGTGCCACTTGGACCGGCGACCCTATGTTTACGCGGTCATGGAGTACGCCGACCAGACCCTTGCGCAGCTACTGCGGCACCGTGCCCTCACCGATGACGAAGCACGCGAGATGTTGCTGCCAACGCTCGACGCGCTCGTCTTTCTGCACAACAGGGGCCTGGTTCACGGCAGTGTGAAGCCCACCAATATCCTCGCAGTGGGAGAGCAGCTGAAGCTGGCGAGCGATACGATCCGCCGCGCCGACGAAGCCGGCGCCGGGCGCCGTGCGGACTGCGTATACGATCCGCCGGAGGCCCGGGACGGAAGCTACTCCACTGCCGGCGACATCTGGGGACTCGGCGTCAGCCTCTTTGAGGCGCTCACGCGCAGTGCGCCCGCAGAGCCGCACACGCGCGGCCGGGCAGCCGCGCTGTCGGCGGACTTCTCCCCGACATTCCGCGAGGTCGTTGCTCGGTGCCTGAGCGCAAACCCAGCCGATCGCCCGAAGGCGACCGAGATCGAAGCCTGGGCACGTGGGCATTCCGCGGCACCCGCTGTGGTTCCGACCCTGAACGTGGCGGCGACCGTGGCGCCGACCACGCGCACGCCGCCACAGAATGCCGCCACCACCAAACAGGTCACACCGGCAGCGGACACGCCGAGGCAGCCGCCGTCGCACGCGGTCGCCGCGCGCACCGGCGAGCTACGGCGAGCGCCGCAGGAGGCACCGCAGCGGCGATCTCTTATCCCTCTGCTCCTCGGGGTCGTCGCAGCACTCGCCCTCGGCGGGATGGGATTGCACGCACTCAGCACTCATCGAAGTCCTGCGACATCCGTTGCTCAGAATACCCGGGACGCCTCGCCGCCGACTGCGGGGTCAGCCGCTCCTCAGGATGCCAAAGGGGCCTCGCCGGGTGCGCTTGCCGCCTCCGCCTCGAGAGCGGCGGTCGCCGATGCGGCAGCGGTGCCCGCCGTGGTTCACGAGGTGATTCCCGACGTTCCGCGACGGGCACGTCAAACGATCCATGGACACGTCAAAGTGTCGGTGCGCGTCATGGTCGACAAAGAGGGTACCGTGGTGGCCACTCTCGTCGATGATCCTGGTCCGAGCAGATACTTCGAGCGGCTCGCCAGGGAGGCGGCCAGGAAATGGACCTTTCCGCCGGCGGACACTGAGGCAACACGCCTGAAGTTGGTGCGGTTCGAGTTCTCGCGGGACGGGACCAAGGGTCATGCCGTCTCACTGCAGTAGGATCGGCAATCTCCTCTTGCTTCGCTGGCTCGTGTCACACGGGCGCGGCGGTTGGTGAACGCATTCGTCCGGGTGGGGACCTACCCGGATTGCGGGCAGTTGTCATGACGAGGCGGGTCATCCTGCTCGATGGCGGAACCGGCCGCGAACTCATGCGCCTTGGTGCACCATTTCGCCAGCCGGAATGGTCGGCACTGGCCCTGATAGAAGCGCCGGATTACGTGACCCGGGTGCATCGGAGCTACGTCGATGCCGGGGCTGAGGTCATCACTGCCAACAGCTACGCCGTGGTGCCGTTTCATATCGGCACGCACCGCTTCGAGCGCGACGGCCCGGCGCTCGCGGCATTGGCAGGGCGGTTGGCGCGTGGCGCCGCGGATGAAGCGCCGCACGCAGTGCGCGTGGCAGGTTCATTGCCGCCGGTTTGCGGATCGTATCGGCCGGATCTTTTCGACGCGGCCCTTGCACGACCCGTGCTGCAGCGACTCGTCCAGGCGCTCGAGCCTTACGTGGATCTGTGGCTGGCGGAGACCGTGAGCTCGGAGGCCGAGATGGTGCTCATGCGCGAGGTGCTGGCGGACACGGTTCGGCCATGGTGGGTGTCTTATACGCTCGCCGATCAACAGCCACGCGCCTCTCACGCGTCGCTGCGCTCGGGAGAGCCGGTGATCTCGGCCGTGGAACATGCGGCACGCCTCGGAGCCGACGCGGTGCTTTTCAACTGCTGCCAACCGGAAGTTATCGGCGCCGCCATCGTGGCGGCAAAGCGTGTGGCAGGCGTTGTACGTGACAGGGTGCTGATAGGAGCTTATGCGAATGCCTTCGCGCCGCAGAGCGCGACGGCCAGCGCAAATGCTGAGCTGGATGATCTGCGCGCGGATCTCGGGCCCGTCGAGTACCTGCGGTGGGTTCGGCAGTGGCTCGCGGATGGCGCCGACATCGTCGGCGGGTGCTGTGGCGTCGGACCGGAGCACATCGCACTGATTCGTGGTGCCCTCGGTGAGCTTACGCCGAAATCCCTCGGTGAGCTTACGCCGAGATCTCCCGCCCGATGAGAGCAGTTCCTCGCTTCGTTCCACGCGGTCGACGACTCACGCTGTCTGCGGACACCTCGATTGGTGTACCCTGCGATTCGCCCCGCTCGAGAGCCGAGCGCCTCGCGGCCTCCCGCGGCTGGTGGATGTGACGCCATTTGGCGACGCCTGTTCGCTGCCCCGGCTCTCCGGGCACGGAGCAACGCGAAAGGCGACAGCTGCGCTTCTCGACCGGGCGCCGGTGAGTGAGAGCGCGGTCAAGGGACTTCAGGGAGGGATGCGCTACAGTGTGTAGCGAAACAATCTTGTTCCGCGCAGTGCTGCTGCTTTCGTCTTTCAACATGGCTGTGCGCCTCACGCCCACCAAGCCGTCCACGGTCCTGATGCTCGCGCTCCTGGCGCTGGGCGCCACGGGTTCGTGCGCTGCCGCCCCTTTCGATCTTGCGGGGCCTACCCTCGAGGTGGAGGTCACGCGTGGCGCGCATACATTGCCAGCCGCTCAGGTGCCCAATCTCGCGGTCGGCGACCGGATCTCGATAAAGGCGGATCTTCCCACCGGTGGCTCGGCTCATTATCTGATGGTGGCTGCGTTCCTCAGGGGAGCCACGAATCCGCCGCCGGAGGAGTGGTTCTTTCCTTGTGAGACCTGGACCCGTCGGTGTGCGACGGAGGGTCTGACGCTTACCGTGCCGCAGGAGGCGCGGCAGCTGCTGGTGTTTCTCGCGCCGCACACGGGCGGCGCCTTCAGGACGCTCGTCGACGCGGTGCGCGGCCGCCCGGGAGCGTTCGTGCGCACCTCACAGGACCTCAATCAGGCGGCACTGGACCACGCGCGCCTGGACGCTTACCTCGCGGCGGTCCGCCACCTCGGTGACGTCGATCCCTCGCAGCTCAAGGAAGCTGCGCCGCTTCTCTCACGGAGCCTTGCGATCAAGGTGGACGAGTCGTGTCTCGGCAAGATCCCCGTCCTGCAGGCACCGTGTCTGTCGCAAGGGAAGGAGTCGCTGATCCTGGATGACGGGCACAGCGCCTCACTGGCCCAGGCACTGACTTCCGGACCTGCCAGCGACCTCGCGATGGAGGCGGGCAATGCCCCGCAGCTGCGCTCCGGTTACTACGGTCCGTTCATCGGCTCGATTCTCGATATCGCCAAGATCCTGGACTCCCTCCACACCGCCCAATACCAGTACATCCCGGCCCTCACCTCGGCACATGGACGGCAAGTCGCGCTGACCTTGAATGCGCCGCCGTCATTTCATGATCCGAGGTCGGTCCTGGTCGTGGCGCTGCCGCCGGTGGAGGCCGCGCAGGTTCCGGCGCTGCACCCGGTCAGCCCCAGCGAAATGCTCTGCGCGAGCAAGGACCCGCTGGTGTTGCCGGTGGACGGGGCACCGGTGGTCTTTTCCACCGCCTACGCGCACGACGCCATGCTGCACGTGACGAAGAAGGACGGCTCATCCCTCGACCTGCCGGCGCGGGCCGACCCGGCGCGCGGCGGATTTGTGGTGAGCGCCGGGTCGGCGACGCCCAGGGCGCACCTGGACGCGAGCACGGCTTTACTGCGTGGTCAGTGGGGATTCGATAGTTACGACGGCCCCACCTTCAAGTTAGCCGACGCGCAGGCGCAGACATTGAGTCTTGCCAGCGGGGAGTCGCCCGACCTCATCGTCGGTCGCGCAGACACCGTCCACCTGCGCGCCGACAGCGTCAGCTGTGTCGACGACATCACGCTCGTGGACGCCGAGGCCAAAACCCACAAGGTCGAATGGAAGAAGACCCACCCCAACGAGGTGGAGCTCACCTTACCGCTGCAGGACGCGGCAGCCGGCGAGCTGACGTTGCGCGTCAAGCAAGCGGGCCGCGCGGAAGCGCAAACCCTTGCGCTCCATGCATTCACGCAAGCCGGGCATCTCGAGAGCTTCACGCTCCACGCCGGGGACACTGAGGGCATCCTGCGCGGCAACCGCCTGGATGAAGTCAAGCGGTTGACCTTCGAGGGCTTGCAATTTACGCCCGGCACACTTTCGACCCGTGAGGGGCGCGACGAGCTTCCCATGCTTGCGCCAAGCGGATCGGATACCCATGGGCTCAAGCCAGGGGAGGGCGAGGTCACCCTGGGCGATGGTCGCACCTTCAACGTGAGAGTGGCCGTAGACTCACCCCGCCCGCGCGCGGTATTGATCAGCAAGACCGTGAATTGGCGGAGCTCCGCCAGCCAGAGCACCATTCAGCTCGCGAACGAATCCGAGCTGCCGCTCGAGGCACGCCTGACCTTTTCGCTCCGTGCCGAGTCGCCGGCCGGGTTCACGCGGGATGAGAAACTCGAGGTGGCGACGACGGACGGCTCGTTTTCCACAGTGCTCGCCGTCGGGACCAGCGAGGTGATGCTCCAGAGTCAGAAGACCGCGGTGGTCACGCTCGATCCCTCGAAGGCACTCGGTGCTTCCGCCTTCGGTCCACTGCAATTCAGGCGCATCGCAGCCGGTGTTGCGGGCGAGTGGACGCCGCTGGTGACGCTCGTGCGCTTGCCCAAGCTCTCGGGGGTCGATTGTCCGGCGGAGCCGGACGTCGCGTGTTCGCTAAGCGGCTCCGACCTCTTTCTCCTCGACTCGGTGTCCGTCGATGCGGATTTCGCTCGTGTCACGCGCGTGCCGGACGGCTTCACGGCACCGGTGTTGCACATCCCACATCCGCTGCAAGGGAAGCTGTACGTCAAGCTGCGGGATGACCCGGCCGTCATCAATGTTGCCGTGCTCGACGTGAAGACGCCGCCGTCTGCTTCCAGCGCGCGAACACCGCCATCAGGCGCGGCCAGCCTCTCCGCCGCAGACCCCGCGACGCCGCCGGCGGCGGCCAGGAACGTCCCGGCTCACGCGCCGCAGTGACGGCGCCACCTCAATTCAGTCCGAGCGCCAGTGCGCAGGCCGGCGCCTCCTCCAAAGGCACGCCATCCAGGATTCCACGATCCGCTGCTGCGCTGCGGCATTCGCCCGCCAGCCGCTGCCGCACGAGTGCGCGCATATGCGCTTCGACCGGACGCGGACGTGCCTGGCCACGGTCGGCGCGAGCGCGGTCCGCACAGTCGAGCACCCTGGCAGCGACCTCGAACCGGCCATCCGCGCAGGCCAGGTAGGCCATGGCGTCGAGCACGACATACAGCCTGCTCGGGTCCACGCGACCGAGGGCATACAACTCCGCCCCGACGTCGCGTGCCTCGGTCAATTCGCCAGACAACAACAACGCTGCGAAGGTGAGTCCGAGCAGCTCGAAGCGCGTCTCGCGACGCCCCGAATGACGCAGGCTCAGCACCAAGGGTCGACCCAGCTGCAGTGCCGCCTCGAGCTTCCCGCAAGCAATGTCCAGCTCGACCATGTTGACCGTCGCCGCCAGCGCCTGCCGCTCACTCATGCTCAGAGCGAGCCTTACCGCACGCTGGCAGGCCGCGCGCGCAGCTGCCCACTCACCGCCACTCATGAGCAGCGCACCCTCCGTCAGGGCACCGTGCGCCAGCAGGCGCGCCGGCCAGGTCGGGTCCTCGAGTTGCCGCGCAGCGTCCGCGGCGGCGCGCGCCGCGGCGTCGTTGCCGCGCCAGTTGAGCGCCAGCAGCATCAGGTCGTAGTAGTGCGCCCGCGCGTCGGCACTCTCGGCATGCATCCTCGCAGCCAACTCTGCCGCGTAGCGCGCGCGATCAAGATGGCGTGTTGACTCGTAGGTGGCCACCGCCTCCCAGAAGCGCGCCACGCGCGCCCGTGCCGGCACGTGGGCCAGCATCACGACCGTTTGTTCGAAGCGCTCCCGGCCTTCGGCACTCAGATCCGTCTCCATGAACAGTGGCCACGCCGAACCGTAGAGCGCTACGGCCCGCTCGGCATCGGCTGCGGCGACGGCCGCATCGATCGCGGCCCGCACGCTGTCGATTTCCGGCGCGTAGCGATGCAGCCAGATGGCTTCGTCGACTGACCAGTATTCCTCGAAAGCCGTATCGAGCATCTGCAGCAGTGCTGCCGTGACGCGCTCCTGGGCCTGCGCAAGCTCCTGGCGGGCATTGAGCCGGTTGACGGCGTAGTGACGGGCTGTCTCGAGCAGTGCGTAACGCGGGGGCTCTTCCGGGAGCACCGTGACCAGCGAGCGGTCCACCAGTCGACCGATCAGATCGATCGCCTCGGTCGTGTCGATCCTCTCGTTGGCGATGCAGCGTGCCGCTGACTCCAGCGTGAAACTGCCCACAAACGCACCCAGCCGGTCGAAAACCAGCTGTTCATCGGCGCTCAGAAGGTTGTAGCTCCAGTCGAAGGCAGCGAGCAGGGCGGCGTGACGCGGATCGGCCGCTGGCCCCGAAAGGCGCAACAGCCGGAAGCGATCGTCGAGCCGTTGCAGAAGCGCACCCAGTCCCAGGGCCGGCACCCGTACCGCGGCCAGCTCGATTGCCAGCGGATTGCCGTCGAGGCGCCGGCAGATCTCCGTCACCAGCGGTTGATTGGCTCTTGAGAGCTCGAAGCGTTGGTCTGCCGCCCTGGCGCGTTGCACGAAGAGCTCCACCGATGCGTACTGTGTGCAGTCCTCGGGCAGCTCCGCGACCTGGGGTACGGGCAAGGCCGCAAGGCGGTACACGTTCTCACCCGCGATTCCGAGCGGCACCTGGCTGGTGAGCAGTGCGCGCACGCCCCGCGTGTACATCAGCAGTCTTGCGAGCGGTGTGGCAAGGTCGGTGCGCATGCGTTCCGCTCCGTCGAGGATCAGCAGCACCGCATTGCATTCCAGCACTTCACCCAGCGCGGCGAAGGCTTCGACACCCTCGCGCAACGAAAGGCCGAGCGCGAGGGCCACGGCCGAGGCAACGTGCTGCGGCTCGCTCAGGGATTGCAAAGACACCCAGGCGGTGGGCAGCGCGCCGTCTGCCGCATTGCGAACCAGGATCTCCTGCGCAATGCGCGTCTTGCCGATCCCGGCCGGGCCGATGATCGTAACGAGGGTGCTGCTTCTCAGCGCCTCCACGATTGCTTGCAGATCGTGCGTGCGCCCGATCAGCGGTGCGAGACGGCTCGGCGATGCGCGCCGCAACATGGGCATGGACTGAGGGCTCGCCGCCTGCACTGCCGAGCCGGCGGCCGCCGGGGAATCCGTGCCCGAGACCGCCAGCTCGAGCCGATAGCCAAATCCCGCGACCGTGCGTATTGCGCCGGCACCGAGGACGCGGCGCAGGCTGGCGATCTGGGCGGGGAGATTGTTCTCATCGACGATGACGCGGGGCCAGACCCGTTCGATCAGCGTGGCCTTGGTGGCAAGCCGACCACGGTGCTCGACCAGAACCAGCAGCAGATCAAACGCGCGTGCTCCGAGCTCGAGCGGCTTGCCATCGAGCGACAACACACGCTCGGACGGCAGCAACTCGAACTGGCCTACCCGAATGCGATCCATGCGTTTCAATGCCGCGGCCCGTGGAGCCTAACAGATTGATTTCTTGAGGGGTTTTTGTCCCGCAAGGCGTGGTGGAACATCTTTCACCGAGATTTCAGCTGCATTTCAAGACGCCTGCCACAGCGTCGACGATCCTGTGCCCACGCGCCAAGTCGGGATCCGGGCAGTCCCGCGCGCGACGCCAACACAGGAGCAACAGGAGAGGAAATCATGCCGAAGTTTGTCATCGAACGCGAAGTCCCCGGTGCCGGCAAACTCAGCCCCGGCGAGCTGAAGGCCATCTCACGCAAGTCGTGCGGCGTACTGAGCAGCCTCGGGCCCAAGGTCCAATGGATCCAGAGTTATGTCACCGCCGACCGGCTCTACTGCATCTACCACGCCGAGGACGAGTCACTCGTGCGCCGCCATGCGGAGCTGGGCGGGTTCCCGGCAAACAAGATCGTACGGGTCTTTTCGGTGATCGATCCGGCGACCGCCGAGTAGGCCGCCGCGCCGGGACGACGGCTGCACCTCCACCTTTGTGAAACAACCAGGGAGATTCCCATGAAGAAACTGATCGCCATACTGTGTGTTCTGTTCGCTGCGGCTGTATTTGCCGACACGGTTTCCACGGAACCCGGTGCGACGGCCAACCCGGCCGTGCATCGCTATCTGATCGAGCGCACGTTCGCGCCCGGCGTGCTCGACGGCCTGGACGCCGCCACCAAGGCCAAGATCAACGCCACGAACGAGCGATACGGCGTGCACTGGCTGATGTCCTACGCGAACGCGAACAAGACCAAGACTTACTGCCTGTATGAAGGGCCGAGCGCCACGGCGATACGCGACGCGGCGAAAGCGAACAATATCTCGGTCGACTCCGTGACTGAGGTACCGGTGACGTTGCTGCCGCGCTAGCCGCCACCCCCGGCTTGGGTCTGTCGCGGCAGACCCAAGCCGGCGCGGATCGGACTCCTGCACACGCTCAGGATGGACCATTCTCGAAGCGAGTAGCCCCCGGCACAGCCTATCTTTCGGACAATGCCGCAGCGAAGCATGCGGCACCCCGCATTGGTGCCTACTCCTTTATATGCGAGATACATGCGAGGCATAAATGGGAGCCGAGCATCCCGGTGCGAGCTCGTGTTGCCGTTGCCGCTCGTCCGCAACCACATGTGCCCGGCCGAACCGGCTTGTTTCCACCATTACCTGTAGTAGACTCAACGTGCGAAGTAGGAGATATGAGCAAGCCTCGTCTTTCGAAAGCCGAGACACGGATCCTGCAGCAATACTGGAAGCTGGGGACGAGCTCCGTGCGCGAGATTCTGGACAGCTTGCCGCAAGAGGAGCGAGTCGCCTACACGACCGTTCAGACGCTCGTCTATCGGCTCGAGCAGAAGGGGGCTCTACGCCGGGTCAAGAAGATCGGGAATGCGCAATTGTTCGAGGCGGCGATCGATCAGCGGCAGTTCCGCAGCGGTCTGGTGCGCGACCTGCTCGAGCTCTTCGGCGGCTCTCCGCGCCTGCTCGTCTCTAACCTCCTCGAAACAGGCAGCATCACCCTGAAGGACCTGAAAGCTCTGCAAGCGGCGCTGCCACGGAAAGGCGCCCGAAGCCGTGGAGGGAAAGGCCATGCGTGAGCACGTCGCTCCTTTCGTCTACGCTCCGCTCACCCAGCAGCCGAGTCTCGCCCGGGGTCGGCCCGGAATTTTTGTGTCCACGGCGTGCCCGTGAGGTTTTCCGGCACTGCCCAGGGCCCGTCGGTAGAGGGGTTCGTGCGCCCCAACATTTCACTTCCCCGTGGCATCGACTCGGCCGCTCTGTCGCGCGTCCTAATCAACGAATCGCCCTGGCCCGGTGTTGCATTGCGGCCCCCCAACTCGCAGCGCTGTAAGTGAAAGCTGACGCCGCTTGACGTGACCTGCCGACCGACGAGTCGTAGGCGTGACGCGCACAGTGCACCCCATAGAGCGTGCTCAAGCTTGTTGCTGAGCGCGCGTGGCGCGGAGGAGTTTCATGCTCCACTATGCGGTGGTCTTCTTCATCATCGCCCTCGTCGCAGCCCTGTTTGGCTTTGGCGGCCTCGCCGCGGGCGCCGTCGGTCTCGCGAGGATCCTCTGCGTGGTGTTTCTGATCGGCGCCGTTATCACGCTGGTCGTGGACCGGCCGCGGGCGTAGCGGAGCCGGCGTGGATGCTCCGGTAAACGAGCGAGCCGGATTTTCCGAAGCGGAAAGGGTGTTGGACTATCCGACGCCCCCGACTGCCACCGAGGAGCTCCAGATTCTGCTGTCTACGGTCGACGCGCTGCTTCAGAGCATCAATGCCGCTGCGGATTCGGAACTGGGTCGGCTACGGAGCGAGACTCGAAATGCCCTGGTTGCCGCACAAGCGGCGGTAGCGAGCTATGCGGCGCAGGTGCGGACAATGGACGGCACGGCCGGGAATGGCCGGGCGCTCCTGGACGGCTACCTGCGTGCCCGGCCATTGGCCGCCATCGGGCTTACGGCATGTTTCGTCGTCGCGATCGGCCTCCTGGCGGGTCGGTCGGCCGCCAGATGGTGAGCGGGCCAATTCCTCCCGCAGATCCGTGCGCGCGTTTCTCCTGGCCCGGCGCTGCCGCCATCCGCTGACAGCGCCGGAGGGTGTCGGGCGTTAGTTAGCGCTGCCCGGGTGTAGAAGGTCGGCCGCCCGCTTCTGTGCGTCGGCACACTCTTTTGCGGTCATTTCCAGGAAGCCCTTGCCTTTGCAGGAGTTTTGCCCCTTACAGGCATTGTTGGCGCTCTTGCAGGCCGATTTACCCTTGCAGGCGTTCACGCCGCCGCAATGGATCTTGGCTTCATCTCCGGCAAAGGCACTGCTCACAAGGCCCGTGCCGAACAACATGGCGGCGGCGGTCGCGAGCGCGACGCCGGAAGAGCTTTTCAAGCGCATGGCTGTTTACCTCGTTAGATTGATGTCCAGCCCGGAACACACACGTCCGGTCAGGTGAGAAGACCGGGCGGGCTCGGAGTTTGTTACCGCCAGCCCGTTCTTTCAAGGGGGCGCAGGCGTTGCCCCCTTGATCACGGTGCCACGGCGGCTGCCCCCGGAGGGCCGGGATGGCGAGGCGCTGCCCGCGGTAGCGGGCGCTACATGCGGCCGGGCATGATGAGCGCGACCCCTAATGCCGCCACAATGACCAACAGGCGGGGCAAAGACGCGGCGATCCGGGCGCGGTGCTGCACCGTCCATAGCCCGAGCGCGATCAGGCTGCCACCGGGAAGAATGAGCGCGATGGCTGCATAGGGTCCGAGCTCACGCACGGTCGTGGTGAGGCCGCGCATCCTGCCGGTCCGCTTACCGGCAGACCCCGGCGGCTGCACGAGCGGCCGCGCCCGTTGCGCCGCGGCGTTCGACCAGGCGCGCCCGCGCAGTGGGAGATGCAGCTTCCGGGCGAGCCGCCTGAGGTGAATCCACATGCGCGCTACGCCGTTCTCGCGCTGCCCGGCGCAGAGTGTCGCGCCTTGCGCCAGGTACTCTCGCTGACGTTGATCGGCCTCGCCAAAAGGTAGCGATCGCCGAGCCACTCGATCGCGCGCGCCCGCGCGGCGCTATAGTCGACGAGCCACGGCCGCTCGCGTTCGTCATAGGACATCCGTTTCATGGCCAATCTCCAGTGCTGCTCCGATGGGTACATCGCGAGTCGACCGGATTCTCGCCACCCTCGCCGACCCATCACGCCTCGCATTGTGCGGGCGCACTGAAACGCTGCATATCCCGATGCAGTAGGTGCAGCGCATCGCCGCGGTGATCGAGGCAGGCCTCACCCCTGCGAGCGGCCGCGGCCTATCTCCAAAGTGGTGGGCACACTCGATGATCAATGCAAGGCGCGTCTGCGCCCAGCGCCCTGTGCAAACGCGAGCTCCGCTCAGAGCTTCCTGACCACGACCCGCCCCGAGCTAGGCAAGCGCTTAGCTCCCCGGCGCACAAAAGACTCGGGAAGAGAGACGCTCCGCTCTCCTACAATGCCTCGGCGAAGTCCTGCAGGTAACCGTTGTAAGAAACTGCGTCATCCCAGAAGCACGCGTGTCCCGTGGCCATCATGCGAATCCTTGCAGAATTGATGCGTACGATCTGTTGCTCGATGACCGCGGGTTTGACGACCGCGTCAGCGGCACCCTGGGTAACCAGAACCGGCTTTCGCAGTCGTGGTAACAGGTCATCGTTATCAATAGTGCGGGAAAACAACGCTTGCCGGACGTATGCAGGGACGCTCACGTTGTACCCCAGCATCCGGTAGCGGTCCTCGTCAGCGAGCTGCTCCGCAAAACACAGTCGCAGTAACGAGCTCAGGCTGCGCACGCTCTCATCCGCATCGGCTGAAAGGAGTCCGGGCACCAAGCCGATAAACTCGGCAGTCAATACCGACATCGCCTCTGGGCTGCCGAGCTTGGTGATGCCACCGATGAAGTTGACGCCGCGGACGTTATCCTCGCCGTAGTGCCGGAGGTAGTCGAGGATAACGAACGGGCCATATGACCAACCGCAGAGAATCGGACGATCAAGGTCGAGCGCTTCCATGATCGCCTGTACGTCATCAGCCCACGAGCGCGAGTCCGCATAGCCCTCGCGAGGCTTGTCGGAGAGCCCATGACCGCGCAGGTCCATGGCTACCAGCCGGTACTTCTCGGCCAATCGTGAGTTCAACTGTCGCGTCCAGGCGAGCGCACTCTGGGAGAAGCCGTGGATGAATACGATGGGTGGCCCTCGCGGGTTGCCCGTATGGATGACGTGAAGCTGGGTTCCGCGGCTTCCGGTCACCATAAGACTATTCATGCGCTCCTCCGCACGGGCCTCGCGCGTCCGCGCCTCAAGATTGAGCAGGAGCGGGGACCGTAGTCAATTGGCCATTCGGCTACTGATGCGAGCTGGCCTGCTCCAGGCGCTGGCCGGTCCAGGCAGCGCGCTGACTTAGCGTGCGGGCTGCGACACCGCTGCGTACGATCCGGCGGTCACGCCTCGCGCGCGCACGCAGGCGCAGCGCGTGCCTCGAGTTCGCTCGCCGCCGGAATCCACCAATCCGCTCCGCGTGCCGTCGTGACGTATTCCGGCCAGCGATAGTCGAGTGGCGGGGCGAAGTCCTGGGGCAGTAGCGGTGCGACAAAGCCCGCGCCCGCGGTACGCTCGGAAAACTCAGCGCGCGCGGCTGCGACGGTGTCGGGACGGGTGAGCAGATCGAGCAGTGTGCCGGCGATCGTCCTGCCGGCCACCTCGACGGTCGGATCGATGCACGGACTCAAACCACCGAGGGCATTCGACACCCACGCTGGGTAGCCCGCGCCGCCTTCCGGTACGGCAAGCATCGGTCGCGCGACGTAGAGCCTGACGGTCGGGGCATACCAGCTCATCTCGACGTAGTCGTCCGAGGTCCAGTGGGTTTGCCAGGCCGGCATCTGCTCGCGTAGCCGCCGCTCCGCGTCCTGGGGCTCGATCAGTTGCTCGCAGGCCGCGAGGAATGGCCGTGCCATCGGCGTCAGGCCGAGGTTGCGCTGAATCTCCTGCGCGAGCGCGACGGCCGCGGAACCGTATTTCGGCGCTCCGACGGCGGCGAGGTTTCGGTAGGTGAGCTCGGCGAGAACGTGGTTCGCGACGCCGGGACGGGTGCGTGACACCCAGCGCTTAACCACCCGGCAGTGAGCGACCGCCGCGGCGTGCTCGGCATTGCGATCCAGCACCTCGAGGATCGCGTTGGCCATGCCTATTTCGGGCGCACGCCAGGCGTAGTTGATCTGCGCGAGCTGCGCGGGGAGGTTGTCGGCGGTCGCCTGTCCGGCGGTGAGGATCGCCTCGTTGAGTGACCAGCCGCCGCTGTGTGCCAGCATTGACTCCATGGTGGCTTTGGTGAGCGTATACATGGTAAAGAGCGCGACGTTGGCTCCGGGGGCGCGCGCCGCGGAGTGCGCGGCGGCGATCGGGCTGTCGTGCGCGGCGGCGCTCCAGGTCTCAGCCTTGTCGCAGATGAAGGAGTAGATGCGGCTGCAGTAGGCACCGCAGTGCGTGTCCCAGCGGGTGGTGTTGCACAAGGGCAGCATGTAGAACGGATGGAAGCTCACCATCGCATCGATGCCGTTGTAATAGCCTCTGAGGCCGTGGACGAGCTTTGATCCCTGCACTTTCTCGGCGGGCTCGCCAAAGAAACGCAGCGTGCCGGTTACGCCCGCCGTCCGCATGGCGTGTTGCGTGGCGAGGATGCCGGCAAGGGCTCCGATGCCGAGCGCCGAATGAGGGTCGGTGTGGCCCGGGGCGAACTCGGACAGTCCCGGGCGGGGGCCGCACGAGGTCGAGGCTGCCTGACAGTTCCCGGGCACGGCATCGTATTCGGCATATCCCGCAACCGTCGCTCCAGGGCCGTTGGACCACTCGGCAGCGAAGGCGGTCGGCATGCCGGCGCTTCCGGGCTCGACGGTGAAGCCGGCGTGGCGTAATCGGTCGACGAACCATGCGGCCGACCGGTACTCGCGCCAGGCAGGCTCCGCGAACTCCCAAATCGTGCGGTGCCATTCCGAGAGTGCTTCCCGGTGACCCTCCATCCAGCCGTGCACCAGCTCTTTGAGCGCCGCCATACCTCCCCCGTGCGTCCCGCAGCCCCGCCGCCAGTTGATGGTCGGGGATTTTAAGCCGTGTTCACTTGACCAGCGTGATTTCAAAGCCGATCCCGGACGCGCCGATCTCGGCAGCCCCGAATTGCGAACGCGAAGCCATATCCGTGAATTGCTGCTTCGAGTACGCGCGGGGAATCAAGAGGTAGCGGAAGGTGAGCTTGTAGATGAGGGAGTTCGCCCAACCGAGGCCCGCAGCGTTGATGTAAGCCTCGATGTCGTGCATCGAGGCATCCTTGCGAAGATCGATAATGAGCGCACGGCCCCCGGGCTTCAGCACCCGGTGCATCTCGTTCAGCGCCTCGACGGGTTGGGAGAAGTTCTTGAACGCCGCCCGGCACACGATGAGATCGAATGTGGTGGCAGGAAAAGGCATCGCCGCGGCATTGCCTTGTCGGAAATCGATGTTGAGCGATGCCTGCCGCGCGTTTCGTGCCGCGATCTCGACAAACGTATTACTGATGTCGAGCCCAGTCACCTCGTAGTGCCCGCGCTTGGCGAGCTCGATTGCGAGGTAGCCCGGCCCGGGAGCAACCTCGAGGATCCGACAACCAGGCACCAGCTCTCCGCTGAGACGCTCCGCGAGCGCCTGGAACTCGGCCATGTCCTTGGCCGTGTTCTTCGCGTACCAGGTGGCCACCTTACCTTCCATCCCGACGCCCTTGTATCCCTTGTCTTGACCCATCTGCATGTGACAACCTCCTGACTACTTTCCTTTCCGCTTCGGCGCCCGTTCCGCGTGCCACTGTTTCCATTGCTTGAGGAAGCCGCAGCCGTCTTTACGAATGCGCTCGATCAGCTTGCCGACGTACGCGAGCTCGGTTGCGAGCCCGGCAAGTCGCAGTTCGGTTTCGATGGAAAAGAGCGGCGGCAGCTGCATCGTCTTTGCCTGCTCCAGATCCGCTTTGATTCGCTCGATGTCTTTCTTCAGGAATTCCACGCGGGTCTCGAGCACGTCAGTGGCTTCTTCAGGCGGTAAAGCCGGCAACAGCGACAGTCCAGCCTCAAACTGCGGGTATTCCTTGACGGGGGTGCTCAGAATCTCGCGCATCCAGTCGCGCATCTCGCGCTCGCCGGCCCTGGTGATCTCGTAGACGGTCCGTTCGGGCCGATTCCCCTCACGCAGCGTCTTTTTCTCCGCAATGAACCCGGCCTTGAGGAGAAGTTCGATGACCGTGTAGAGCGAGCCGTAGCGGAGCTTGATGCTGTCCTCCTTGCGCCGCTCACGCAGCGTGGCAGCCATCTCGTACGGGTGCATGCCGCGCTCATAAAGGAGCACCAGCACCGCGAGCGCCAGGGGATTTGCGACCTTTCTCTTCATCCATTCACATTCCACAATATCCGTCCACGGATATACGTTACGGAATATACGGGGCAGCGGAACGGATGTCCAGTAATGTGCGGGAAGTCCGCAGATCGGTCGCTGAGGATGGCGCGCGGCTGCGCTGCGGCTGCGCCGGCGAGTGACCGGCCGTGACGCGTAACCGGATGAAGCGCCGGCAGCCCCGCCTGCGTCGCGGCTGCCGCCAGGTCTTAGGGGTTGACGCTGCTCGGTGAACCGCTTGTGCCGGCGAGAGCGGCGGACTCAGGATCGAGTTCCTTCAATCGACTGGGTTGCAACTCACCGGCGCGCTCGAGCACCGGATAAGCAACGGAGCAGATATGCGAGTGGATTCGCTTCAGGTCGCGCAGGATGTCCAGGTGCAGCGAACTGGATTCCATGCTCTCTGGCCGGCCGTCCCGCAGGCGGGCGAGATGGTTTTCCGCCGCCGTGAACTCGGCCGCGCGCAGCGTCGCCTTCTCCGTCAGCAACTGGCGCGCGGTGGTGAGATCACCGGACATGAAGACACTGAATGCCAGCTTGAGGTTGTCGCAGACCTCCTGATGGAAGGCGGCCAACTCCGCCGCCCCCTCTTTGGAAAATACGATCTTTCGCTTGGCCTTCTTCGAGGCCGCTTCCATCAGGTTCTTGTCGATGATGTCGCCGACGTGCTCGAGATTGATTGAGAACGAGATGATCTCCATGGCTCGGGAACCATCCCGCTGGTTGAGGCTCTCACGGGTGAGCTTGGTGAGGTACAGCTTGACCGCCTCGTCGAGCCGATCCACCGCATCGTCCATACGGCAGATGTCCGCGACCAGCCTGCGGTCATCGGTCATCAGGGCGCTCATCGTCTGACGCAGCATGGTCTCGATGAGGTCGCCGATATGCAGAGTTTCGCGTGCCGCGCAAGCCAGTGCTACGGACGGTGTTGCCAGTGCGGTGTCATCCAGGTACAGGGGCAAAGAAGGGTCGTCAGCCTTCGCCCGCTCGGGCAGCAGCTGCGTCAGCAGCGCCGCAATGCCGTTCAGCGGCAGAATGAAAGCGACCGCCAGGACTACATTGAACGCGGTGTGAAAATCGGCTGCCATGCGCGAGGGATTGGGCTCGAGCTGAGTGAGGGCGGCCGCGAGCGGCTGCAGGAAGGGCAGCACCAACACGCAGCCGACCAGGCGGTTGAGCAGGTTGCCGAGCGGCAGACGGCGGCTCGCGGGATTGTCGTTGCGGCTGCCTTCGATCACGGGGTTGATCGCGCTGCCCAGGTTGGCGCCGAGAATGAAGGCCAGCGCCGCGACCGGGCCGATGAAATTCGAGTAGGCGAGGGACATGACCAGCAGCACGACCGCGACGCTCGAATGCGCGGCCCAGGAAAGCGCCGCCGCCATCAGCAGGCACAGGAGCGGCTCGGCGGTGATCGAGCCCAGCAGGATCCGCACGGCCGGCGCATTCTCCGCGGGCGCCAGCGTGTCGAGCAGGATGTGCAGTGACAGCACCATCAGGCCTATCCCGATGGCTACGCGCCCGAGATCGCGTGCGCGTGTCTGTCCGCCACGCTTGAAGGCGATGAGGCCAACCAGGAACAGGACCGGTGCCACGGCCGAAACGTTGAACGACAGGACCTGCACGATCAGCGTGGTTCCGACGTTCGCACCGAGCATGATCGCGAGCGCCGGGACCAGATCGACCGTACCGCCGGTGACGAAAGAGGCCGTCATCAGCCCCGTGGCCGTACTGCTTTGCAGGAGGGCAGTGACCAGAAGTCCAGCGCTAAATGCCAGGACGCGATTGCGCAGCGCTACGCCGAGAATGCGTCGCAGGTCCGAGCCGAAGGCGCGCACGATTCCGGTGTGCACCATGTGCAGCCCCCACAGGAGCAGTGCAACACCGCCTACAAGATCAAGCAGGATCATGCTTCCCATCGCGGTCCTTGTGCGGGGCTACCTGCCGGCTTGGCCAGAATCCCGGGTGCGGGGCTGTGATCCGTGCGCAGTTGTCTGCGCGAGCACCGCGGCGCGCTACGGCCGGCGACGTGCCCGACCCGCGGTCAGCAGCGCCACCACGAGTGATACTACTCCCGCTACAACCGTTAGCCACGTTGAGAGGGATAGCCTCATGCAAGAGCTTATAGGCCGGTCCGGTAGCTGAATCTTTGCTTTGTTTCACAGTTGCCGGCGGCCGGCGGTGCGCTGGAACTCATGCCGCCGAGGAACCCTGCCAGCGGCTTCCGGCATACTAGCGAAGCGCCCGTCAATGCCGACGGCGCGCCGGGCATGCAGCCGCGTCGGTCATGAGCTCGCTGCAGCGCCGGTGGACAGTAGAGCGATTGAACCGTGCAACCGGGGGGCGCGCCCGCACCATCGTGCGGCGGAGTGCCGCGGAACAAAGTCGTGAAACGAGGTCTCAGCCGTCGTTCGTTCCTCGTCGCCGGGCTCGGCGCCGGCACGGCAGCGCTGGCCGGCTGGGCCACGCGACCCGACTCGGTCCTGTTCAACGGCAAGATCCTGACGATGGGCAGCCGCGAACGGGAAGTGGAGGCGCTCGCGCTCGCGGGTAGCCGCGTATTCGCCATCGGCACGAGCAGCGAAATGCTCGCTCTGGCTCCCCGCCGCGCGCGTCGCGTCGATCTCGGCGGGCGCCGGGTGACCCCCGGCTTTAACGATGCCCATTCGCACCCCTGCGACAGCGGGGTGGCGCTATTGACCCAGGTGGCGCTCGAGATGGACTCGATCGAGGCGATCAAGGCAGCGATCCATGCCAAGGCGGCGGCGACGGCGCCCGGCGGCTGGGTGGTCGGGTTCCTGTATGACGATACCAAGACGCCGCGCTCGCTGGAGCGCAGCGACCTCGATGCCGCGGCACCGGACCACCCCGTAGTCGTGCAACATCGCGGCGGTCACACGGCCTTTGTCAACTCGCGCGCACTCGCGCTCGCCGGAGTCACGGAGAGCAGCCCGGATCCAGCGCACGGCGAGTATTTCCGGGGTGCAGCGGGGCAGCACAACGGCCGCGTGGCGGAAAAGGCCGCCGAAGCGATCCTCACGCTCGCCGTCAAGCCGCCGTCACGTGAGGACTACCGGCGGGGGGCGGCGCTGATCGCGAAACAGTTCGCGAGCCGCGGCATCACGTCGGCCTGCGAGGCTGACGGCAATCCGGCGATATTGCAGGGCTACCAGGATGCGCGTGACGGCGGCGAGCTCGCAGGCCGCTTCTATACTCACATCGATTTCGCTGAATTCGAAAAGATGTCCGACGCCGGTGTGCACACGGGCTTCGGCGACGAATGGGTGCGCGTCGGCGCGGTCAAGCTGTTCGCCGACGGCTCGATCTCCGAGCGCACCGCGCTCTTGTCCGAGCCCTATGCCGGCCTCGGGGACTACCGCGGCATCAGCCGCGCCTCGCGCGAGACGCTGTATGAGCAGGCACGCAAGGCTTATCTGGCCGGCTGGCAGATCGGCACGCACGCGAACGGCGACGTCGCGATCGACACGATCCTCGGCGTCTACGAGCAGCTGCAGCGCGAGTCGCCGCGGCGCGATCCGCGCCTGAGGATCGAGCACTGCACGCTCGTCACGCCGGAGCTCGTACGGCGTATCCGGGCGGCTGGCGTGATTCCGCTGCCGTTTGCGGGATACGTCTACTTCCATGGCGAGAAGATGCCTTACTACGGCGAGGAGCGCCTCAAACACATGTTTGCGATGCGCGACTTTCTCGATGCCGGCATCAAGGCCGCCCCGGGTTCGGACTACACGGCGAGCCCGGCGGAGCCGATGCTGTGGCTGCGCTCCGAGGTCACGCGTACCGACGCGCGGGGTCGCACCTGGGGCGCGAATCAGCGGATTTCGGTCGAGGAGGCGATCCGCTGCTCGACGGTGAACGGCGCCTACGCGTCATTCGAAGAGGGCATCAAGGGCACGCTCGAGCCAGGCCAGCTCGCCGACCTCGTCGTGTGGGATCACGATCTGCTGACGATGGACCCCGCGAGCTTCCTCACCGTGAAGCCGGAGCGCACCATGCTCGGCGGCCGCTGGGTGTTCGAGGCTTGAGAGCGTAGCGGCCGCATCGGGGCCGCGCACTCGCAGCGTACGCCGAGCATTCCTTATCAGCCGAGCGCCCGCGACCGGTATACTCGCCAGCCGATGGATGACATCATCACCGCCGCTGCGGCGGACCGGAGTGAGCTCAGCCGCTCGCTGCGGCCGCGCCACGTTTCGATGATCACCATCGGGGGCATCATCGGCGCGGGGCTGTTCGTCGGCAGCAGCGTCGCCATCGCCGCCGCCGGGCCCGCGATCATCGTGAGCTATGCGCTCACCGGTCTGCTGATACTCCTCATCATGCGCATGCTGGGCGAGATGGCAGTCGAGCTGCCGCAGGTGCGTTCGTTCACCGAGTTCACGCGCGTGGCGCTCGGTAACTGGGCCGGATTCTCGGTCGGCTGGCTTTACTGGTACTTCTGGGTGATCGTGATACCGGTCGAGGCAATCGCCGGCGCCGGCATCATCCAGCGCTGGCTGCCGCTGCCGACCTGGCAGCTCGGGGCCGTGTTGATGGCACTCATGACGGGCGTGAACCTGATGTCCGCGCGCGCCTACGGTGAGTTCGAATTCTGGTTTTCCTCCATCAAGGTGGCGGCCATAGTCACGTTCATCGTCGTCGTCGGCGCCTACGCCTGCGGCTACGGGTCATCGGGCGGGACGACATTCTCCAATCTGGTCGCGTACGGCGGGTTCGCACCACGCGGAGCGTTCGCCGTGCTGGCCGCCGTCACCACCGTCATCTGGTCCATGATGGGTGCCGAGGTGGTCACGATCGCCGCGGCGGAGTCCCCGGAGCCGGCACGGGCGGTGGCGAGAATGACCTCGACGATCATCGGCCGCATCCTGATCTTTTACGTCGGCTCGATCTTCGTGATCGTGAGTGCGGTGCCGTGGAACCGCGTGGTGTCGGGTCAGTCGCCGTTCACCCTCGCGCTCGATCAGGTCCGCTTTCCCTACGCCAGCACGGTCATGGCTGCGGTGATACTGACCGCGGTGCTATCGTGTCTCAATTCCGCCTTTTACGTGGCCTCCCGCGTGCTGTTCGTGCTCGCCAGTCACGGCGATGCTCCGCGCTGGCTGGTGCGCACCAACAGCCGCCACGTGCCGGCGCGTGCCGTGCTGCTCGCGAGCGCGGTAGGATTTGCCGGGGTGATAGCAGCGATCCTCTCACCGAGCGTGGTGTTCGCCTTTCTGGTGAATGCGTCGGGCGCCATCATCGCGGTGATCTATCTCGCCATCGCCGTGTCGCAGGTGCGGTCGCGACGTGCGCGTGAGGCTGCCGGTGGCCCCGGGCCGGCGCTGCCGATGTGGCTGTTCCCGTGGCTGAGCTACCTCGCCATCGCGGGGATGCTGCTGGTGCTCATTGCGATGGCCTTGACGCCGTCGCACCGCGCTGAATTCTGGACGAGCGCCATTTCCATCGCGCTGGCATTGCTCGCGTTCGTTGTTTTCCGCACCGGGCGCTACAAGACGTGAATGATATCCAATCCGCGCAGCCCGCAAGGCTCTCCGGGCACGTCTGTCCTGCTGTTGCTGGTCGCGATGAGTTCGATACAGCTAGGAGCGTCCCAGGCGAAGACCCTATTCCACAGTGTAGGGGCGCCGGGTGCGGTCGCCCTGCGGACCGCCCTGGCAACAGTGATGCTCGCGGTCGCCCTCAAGCCGTGGCGCGCACGGGTCACGACCAGCTCGCTGCCGGCACTTCTGGTCTACGGTACATCGTTGGGCATCATGAACTTCCTCTACTACATGGCGTTGCGCAGTGTGCCGCTGGGCATCACGGTGGCGGTCGAATTCGCCGGACCCCTGCTGGTCGCCGTACTGACCTCGCGCCGCCCGATTGACTTTCTTTGGATTGCTCTTGCCGCCGCGGGCTTGTCGCTGCTGCTGCCGATCGGATCTGCGCACGCCGGCATCGACCCAACGGGGGCCTTGTTCGCGCTCGGCGCCGGTGCCTGCTGGGCTTTGTATATCGTATTCGGGCAGAAGGCCGGCGCCGCTTACGGCGCGCAGGCCGTCGCCTTGGGAAGCGTGATCGCCTCGCTCATCGTCGTGCCCATCGGCATCGCCGCCGCCGGAAACCGGCTGTTCTCGGCCGCGGCGCTTCCGTATGGACTGGCAATCGCCCTGTTGTCGACCGCACTCCCGTACACCCTGGAAATGATCGCGCTCACACGGCTACCGGCGCGTACCTTCGGTATCCTGATGAGCATCGAGCCGGCGTTCGGTGCGCTCGCCGGCTGGGTGATGCTGCACGAGCTGCTCCTACCCGTTCAGTGGGCGGCAATTGTCATGATCATCCTCGCCTCGATCGGCACCACCTGGACGGCGACCGCGCAACCGGCATCCCCGGTGCCGATGCCCGACTGAACTGACCGATTGCAAGCGAGCTCGCCGTGCTAGTCGCGATTGGAGCGTTTCCCGGACTCAGGCATGATGCGGAAGTTGGGGTCCCATCCCAGTTTCGTGCGAGCTTTGTCGATTGTTACGTGCGCGTTCGGTTGCGCAACGTTGTATGGACCAGGCTCGCCGCGATCGATGGCCAGTGCCGCAGCGTAAGCGGCGGCGTCGACGTGCAGCGGCATGGAATCCGAGGGCGTATCCGAGTGAGTTCCCGGGCCGTAGAGCTGCCCGTAACGAAGAACCACGCCTTCCAGCGGCGGCGACTCGAGCGTGCAATCCTCCAGCGCAATAACGCCGCGCAGCGTAACACCACGGCTCCCGGCGGCCTGAAGGTCGAGAGGGTCATCCTCCGAGTGGGGCTCCGGTCCGTCGGCATATGCCCAGGCGATGCTCTGGGCTATGAGGCGATGCGCGCCCGCCACGATCGCCGCCCCGACAAGGTTGCGCGTTCCTTCTTCGCGGATTCGCGCGTTGCGCACGATAGCTTCACCCATCAGGCTCGGCTCGAGCCGCTTGGGCAGATCCGTCAGTTGGTGAATCACAACCTCGGGCTCAGCCGATGCAGCTGCGCGCGACAGCGCCTCTCGATCGAACACGTCCACGAGCACGGGCTCAGCCCCGAGAATGCGTAACTGCTCGGCGCGGAGTGCCGATCGTGTGGTCCCTACTACGTGATGGCCCGCACGCTTAAGCAAGGTCACCAGACGGCTGCCAATTGCTCCACTCGCTCCGGCTAAGAATACGTTCATGGCCACCTCGTAGCGCGGCTGAGATCGGGCGCCGGCCTGGTCGCAGCAGCACGGCCAAGACCGGCAACGCGTGTTAGACAGCACCCCAGCTGCACGTTCGCACGGTTGGCGTGCCGCGCTTCGTAGCGACGGCGCTTGCCGGCAGCCGTCGGCGCAGCTAGCGCTGAGCGCTGGCGCGGGCTCTTGCCGCGAAACGGATCAACAGCTCGACAAAGCTTGTGACCTTAGGCACATCACGTCGGTCACGGTGATAGATGACGTGCACCGGACGCGGGTTGGGTATGAGCTCTCCCAGTATGGGGACCAATCGACCCGCTGAGAGATCCTCGTCCAGAAGCACGCGCGGCTGCATGATGATGCCGAAGCCGCGCAGCGCAGCGGTGCGCAGCGCCTGCCCATTATTGGCCAGCAGCCGACCGCGGGCGGCGCTACTGTCGCGACCGTTAGTCCGCAGCAGTGGTTCCCAGCCACCCATCTTGCGCCAACGCGTGAATCCCAGACATTCGTGGCGGCGCAGTTCGGCGCCGCTGCGCGGCGTGCCGGCGCGGGCGAGATACGCTGGCGCCGCGCAGATCACCATCTCGTAGGGCGGCAAGCGCCGCGCAATGAAATTGGAGTCGGTCAGGGCGCCGATCCGAATCGCGACGTCGTAGCCGCCGCGGATCAGATCCACAGTGCCGTCGTCGAGCATCAGCTCGACACTGACTTCGCTGTGGGTCTGCAGGTACTCGGTGATGACGGTGGTCAGGAAGGTAGAGCCGTATGAGAGCGGCGCGCTGATGCGCAGTCGGCCCCGCGGAGTGGCGCGCAGCGTTTCAGCGATGGCCTCGGTGCGGCTGAGTTGCTCCAATACCTGCTGGCAACCGTGGTAGTACTGACGGCCGATCTCGGTGAGGCTCTGACGGCGTGTTGTGCGCGTGAGGAGTTTTGTACCCAGCCGCTGTTCCAGTGAGCGGATGTGCTTGCCCACCATGACCGGCGTGATCCCGAATCTGGTCGACGCGGCGGTGAGGCTGCCGGCGTCGACCGTGGCCATAAAGACCTCCATGCTGCGCAATCTGTCCACGATTGCAAACTCCTGGTTCGCTGAGCTTGACCCAACGAGCGGCTATATCTGTCCGGGTACGCCTCCCCATACTGCGCCACATGGCAATGAGTTACGCGGAGAATCCACATGGCGATCCGAAACGACGCCGAATATGAGAGGGGCCTCGAGCTACTCCGTCGGCTGCACGGCGGCGCGGCAGGCGAGCAGCTGGTGTCCAGCCTGCAGGAGATTTGTCCCGACTTCGCCACCATGACGATTGAATGGGCGCTCGCCGGGATCATGGGGCGTCCGGGTCTGGATCTGCTGACGCGTGAATTCCTGTTGATCGGCGCTTGCGTGACGCTCGGGCATGCCGTGCCACAGCTGAAGGCGCACATCGAAGCGGCGCTCAAGCTCGGGGCGAGCAAGGCACAGATTGTCGAAGTCATCCTGCAGATGCTCTTTTATGCCGGCGGTGCAGCGACCAGCAACGCGTTGCGCACCGCCCAGGCGGTATTTGACTGCCGGCACCAGGGCGACGACAGCGCGTGCCACTGTGCGACCGCGGCGCGCCGCCCAGCGCCGCCAAGCGCGGCGCAGGAGGATCGATGAAAATCCATGCCGTCGTAACTGACACAGACATTCTTATCGTCGGCGCAGGGCCGGTCGGCCTGTTCCTGGCGAACGAATGTGTACGCCGGGGGCTGCGCTGCCGCCTCATCGAGCAGCGCCCTTCACAATCAGCGCATTCGCGGGCGCTCGCGATCTTCCCGCGCACGATGGAGATCCTCGACATGGGGGGGCTGGTCGCGCCGTTCCTGGCGGCGGCGAATCGCGTCACTTCGGTTGCGGTACACGCCCATGATCGTGTGCTCGCCCACATCCGCTTCGAGCCGCAGGAGAGTCCGTATCCCTTCGTCGCCATGGTGCCGCAGAACGTCACCGAGCAGCTGCTCGTCGAGGCGCTACGGCACCGGGGCGGGGCGGTGGAATACAACAGCACGCTGGTGGGGTTGGAACCGCGGACAGATGCGGTGCGCGTCAGGGTGAACGGTGGACGCGAAGCCAGGGAAGTCAGCGCCCGTTTCGTCGTCGGGTGCGACGGAGCCCATAGCGCGGTGCGGCACCTTCTCAACATCCCGTTCGCCGGCGGGGAGTACGCAGAGCTGTTCCTGCTGGCCGACATCGAAACGAATGACGCCTTGCCTGCCGATCAGATGCAGCTCTGCCCGAGCGAGTCAGGTGCGGTCGCGATTTTCCCGATGAGTGCCACCAGACGCCGCGTAGTGGCGACCGTTGCGCGGCCCGAAGGCGCCGCCCCCTCGCTGGAGCTGGTGCGCCGCCTGCTCGAGGCACGTGGACCCGGCAGCCTCGCGGCTCGCGCCCTTCACTGGAGCAGTTACTTCAAGGTCCATCACCGCCACGTCAAGCAGTTGCGGGTCGGACGCATGTTCGTGGCTGGTGATGCCGCGCACATTCACAGTCCCTTTGGCGGGCAGGGGATGAACACCGGAATGCATGACGTCTGGAACCTCGCGTGGAAGCTCGACCTGTATGTGCGGGGGCATGGCAGTGAGGCGTTGCTTGACAGCTATGGTGCCGAGCGAGTTCCGGTGATCGAGAGCGTCATCGGAACCACCGACTGGCTGACCAGGGTCATGGCGACTCCTGGTCGTTTCGTACAGGGGATGAGGAATGCCGTAATACCCGTCATGTCTTCTCTGGGGCCGTTGCAGAGGGCGTTCGTCGAGCGACTATCCGAGCTCGCAGTTGCCTATGACGGAAGCCCGATCGTGGAAGGCTCGGGGAAGCGCTGGTTCGATGACTCACTGCGTGGGAGCAACGCCCCCTGCCGTCGCTTCGTGCTCATGCTCGGGGACGACAACAATCCGACGGTGCAACGTGCCGCCCGGGACCTCATCGGGGGCTTCAGCGACATCCTCGAGCTGCGGGCCGTATCGGGTAGCGACGCGACCCTGGTGCGGCCCGACGGGTACATCGCCTCTGCCACGCATCACGGCGGCACCACGGCGGCGCTCAATTCGATGCGGTCACTGCTGGAGCGACAGACTCAGGCAGCGTAGGCGACGCGGCGCCGAGTGATGGGTGATTCGCCTTAGCGGCTCTGCCGTGGGCCCGCGGACGAGCCCGGCAGCTCACCCGCCGTCTGCGGCAGCGAGCGTTGGAAGTCGGGAAATATTATGCGTCTCGAGGTCGGGCTCCAGTTACGCGTGATTCGCCGGTAGACCTCGAGCTCCCCTTGTGACGGTGTGCGTTTCGGAAACGGGATGACGTTATTGGAACGCATGAGTCTGGCTCCTGGTGAAGACCAACAGTGCCGATGAGCCTATGGTCGGGCCACACCCGACGTCACCGCGTGCAGATGCCTTCGCGGCGTAGGCGCTCTCCCATGCTCCATGAAGGACAAGGTCTACCGCAGCCGTGATACGGCTCAGTCGGCGCGCGAGTCAGCCGTGGACCAGGTGGCGCGTCGCTGCATCAGCTCACTCCGGAACGGCTTGGGTTGGGCCTCGTGCGGTTTCCGACAGCACCGGCAGCAACGGTGCCCGATCGACTCAGTATGGCGCGAAGTCAGACTCGCAAGCGAGGAATGCCGCGGCGTGTCGCGTAAAGGACTCGTGAAACTGGAACAGTGAGCCGTGGCCGGAGTCCGGAAATGTCAGGAGGACGGCATTTGGCAGATGCTCAGCGAGTCGGTAGGAGTTTGCGACGGGAATCATCTCGTCATGCACACCGTTGACAACCAGGGTTGGTTGGCGGATGCCCGCAAGGTTCGCGTAGCGTTGGCCCGTGAATTGCTCCCATTCACGAAACGCTGCGATTTGCGCCTTCGCGACGCCGGGACCCGATACCGGCTCCCGATCCTCAGTGCGTTGTGCCAGCCTCTCGATGAATGCCGCGCCCGCAGCCTGGCTCGATGGTGTGGGGGCAAAGAAAATCTTCTGCAGCAGCGCGTAGCCCTGGAGCTTCGGATCGTGGAAGTACCTGGCCAAGGTGGGCTTCTCGAGGTGCATGATGTCTTCGCCGCCTCGCGGAGCACTACCAACCAGGATCATTCTGCGAATGATCGAGGGACGGTCCTGAGCCATCTGCTGAGCGATCATTCCGCCGAGTGAGAACCCGAGGACATCACAGCTGGCCACGCCGAGGCGCTCCAGGAAATCGAGGGAGTGTTCAGCCATCCCGGCCACCGTCTCGGGCACCTTCCCGGTGGATCGCCCGACGCCGGCGTTCTCGAAGAGAATCACCTCTCGGGTGGATGCCAGGGGGTCGGTGACCGCCGGGTCCCAATTGTCGAGTGTTCCGGTGAAGTGCTGTAGAAAGAGCAGGGGACGTCCGCTACCCGCTCCGAAGCGACGATACGCATATCTTTGGTCTCCGGCCGCGAGGAATTGTGTTGGCGAGGTGCGGTTGCTCGCTGCCGTCGTAGCTGACATCGAATGCTCCTCTCCTGCTCGCGCATTTTAATGCGCAGGGCTCAGCTGCAGGCACCACCAAGGTGTAAGTCGCGCCAATGACCGCGGCTCAGGTCACGACACAGTTGGTTTAGGACCCGTACCAGCGCGAAACCGCGCTCATCTCGAATCGCAGGAGCACCGCTCGACCGTAAGGTGCGCATTCATGTCACCGCCCGTGGGAGCGTGACGTCTTTGGCAGGCTTGTCCTCGCGCAGGCCCAGGTAGACCGGCTGGCGCAATTTGCGATCGGCAGTCAATTCCTGATAAGCGATTTGCGCGACCAGGCGCGGTCGAAGATGTGTGATGTCACCGCCACGCGGTGGATCCACGAGCGCACTCGTCGGGGTGACGAGCGGCTGAAATCGCTTGTAGAGGTCGGCCAGCGTCTGGGCGTCGAAACCGGTGCCCACCTTGCCGACGTAGTGTAGGCGGCCGTGTTCGTAGGCTCCGAGCAGCAGAGCACCGAAACACTGCCGCGCACCCTCTGGCAAGGTATAACCCACGACCACAAATTCGTCCTCCTGGTGAACTTTGACCTTCAGCCACAATCGCGACCGCTGGCCGACGTAGTGCGAGGAAAGGTCCTTGGCTACCAGACCTTCGTAGCCCCTGCGCTTTGCGATGTTGTAAGCCGTGAGCCCGTTTGTGGCGAGGCGATGCGAAAGGAGCAGGACGCCCTTCGGCGTGACCACTCTCTCAAGTCTACTGCGCCGTATCGCGAGCGGCTCGTGCCGCAGGTCCTTGCCGTCGGCGAACAGGCAATCGAATACAGCGTACACGGGCTCGCCGCCGCCCTGCTGGAGGAGCTGGAAGCGTGACACCCGTTTGCGGTCGAACACCACGACCTCGCCATCGAGCAGCAGCGTGGTCGGGCGGAGCGCTTTGATCGCAGCGGCGATCCGTGGAAAACGACTGGTGTTGTCCTTGTCATTGCGTGACAGGAGCAGGACGCGCGCGCCGTCTTTGTACGCGAGTATCCGGTCACCATCGTATTTCTCTTCGTACACCCAGCCGGGCTCGTCGAACGGCTCGGCGACGAGTGTGGCGAGCATGGGCCGTACGTGTAACGGCAAGCGACGCTTCACGGAACTGATTCCAATCCCAGCTGGACTCCCACCCGGAATCAGCAGGTTACTTTGAACAACGACTCGAGTCGCCGGGAATCACGCCTTACAGGCGCGGCGTCGGACCTGGGCCGGGATACGGCCCAGGTCGCCGGTACGCTTCCCTGGGGAACGTCAGGTCGCGGCGCCGAGCTCCACGACCGGAGAGAATCCACCGAAGATCATGCGCTTGCCGTCAAATGGCATCGGGTTGCTTTGCGGGCTCAGCCGCGGGTCGCTCATCACCTTTGCCATGGCCGTATCCCGGGTGCCCTTGTCTGGCCACTCGATCCATGAAAAAACCACGGCCTCGTCGTCCTTGGCCTGTACGGCACGACGAAAGTCCGTCACCTTGCCGTCCTTCACGTCATCCGCCCAGCACTCGAGGACGCGCGTTGCGCCATGCTCCAGGAAGGCCGAGTCGCCACGCCTGGCATGCTCGATGAATTTCTGCTTGTTGCCCTTGGGTACCGCGATTACAAAGCCGTCGATGTAGCTCATCGATGTACTCCCGGTGGTTGGAGAATGAGAATCTTAGAAGCCGGCCAAATGCACGCTCGCAAGTTCCGCGAAACGCGCCACCGCCCGGCAGGGGCAACGGTACACTCGGGCTTCCGCGAGAAGGATTCCGCATCCGAGCGGTCCTTTCCTGACCCAAGAGAGGTAGAACAATCGGGACGCAGGGCTTGGCCGTATGACAGAGGCCAGTCTCGCGACGATCATCCGGGCCGTGGGTGCATGGCTGAGCAATGCTCGCGCAGCCCGACCGGCGCACTCGGAGGGCGCTACTGCAGCCCGCTGCGAACCGAGGTTATCCGCTGGGTGTTGAAGCCGAGCCAGTGCATGCGTCCCACGTAGCGGGCATGCTCGACCTTGATGCAACGATCCATTATGACCGAAAGCCCGCCCTTCTCCGCGATGCGCGCGCCTTCCTCGTTGATCACGTTGAACTGACACCAGAGGCACTTAGCGCCGATCGCCACGGCTTCGGTCGCTATTCCGGGCAGTGCGGCCGGGGCGCGAAACACGTTGACGACATCCACTGGAAGCGGCACGTCGCGCAGACTCGCGAAGCTTCGCTCGCCGAGAATCTCCGACTCGCGCGGGTTCACGGGAATTACGTGGTAACCATGCCGCTGCAGGTAGAAGCCGACGAAGTAGCTGGCGCGCAGCGGGTTGCCAGACAGGCCCACGATTGCGATGGTCTTCGCGCTCAGCAACACGCGCTGGATCGTCAACGGATCCTGGTAGCGCTCGAGGTCGAAGGTCGTCATCGCGCGCCCTCCAGGGATCCCGAGGCGCGAGCACGCGCGAAGCCCTGCTCGAGGTCCCAGATCAGATCGTCGGCGTCTTCGATGCCGACGGACAATCGGATGGTTCCCGGGCCGACGCCGGCTGCCCTGAGCTCCTGCTCATCGAGCTGTCGGTGCGTCGTGCTCGCCGGATGAATGACGAGGCTCTTGGCATCGCCGACGTTCGCCAGGTGCGACCACAGCGTAACACCGCGAATGAAGTCCTGTCCGGCCTCGCGGCCGCCGCGGATGTCGAACGAGAACACCGCGCCGGTGCCACGCGGCAGGTACTTCTCTGCCAGGGCGTGGTACGGACTGCTGCGCAAGCCGGGATACGTGACGTTGGCGGCAAGCTCGTGGGAGGCGAGGTAGGTGGCAATCGCCATGGCGTTCTCGACGTGGCGGTTCATGCGCAGCGACAGCGTCTCGAGTCCCTGCAGGAACAGGAACGCATTGAAGGGGCTCATGCAGGCACCCAGATCGCGCAAGGTCTCGGCACGCAACTTCATCAAGTAGCCGTAGGTGCCGAAGGTCTCGTGGAACTGCAGGCCGTGATATGCCGGCGAGGGCTCGGCGACCACCGGGAAGCGGCCGTTTGACCAGTTGAACTGCCCTGAATCCACGACCACGCCGCCGATGCTGGTGCCGTGGCCGCCGATGTATTTCGTCGCGGAGTGCAGCACGATGTCGGCACCCCACTCGATCGGGCGGCACAGATACGGGGTCGCGAACGTGTTGTCGACCAGGAGCGGCAAGCCGTGCTCGTGCGCCACGGCCGCGATCGCCGCGATGTCGAGTACGTTCCCGCCGGGATTGCCGATCGTCTCCCCGAAGAACGCTTTGGTGTTCTCGCGAACCGCGGCCTTCCATGCGCCGAGGTCGTCGGGATCCACCCAGGTCAACTCCACGTTCATCTTGCGCAGCACGTGTTTGAACTGGTTGACCGTGCCACCGTACAGCGCCGCCGACGACACGACATGGTCGCCCGGGTTGAGCAGGGTGAAGAGCGCCGCGGCCTGCGCGGCCAGGCCGCTGGCGAACGCTACCGCTCCGCACCCTCCCTCCAGGCTGGCGATGCGCTCCTCGAACACCGCAAGTGTGGGGTTGACGATGCGTGTGTAGGTGTTGCCATACTCCTGCAGGTTGAAGTAGGCGGCCGCCGCTGCCGGGTCCTCGAACACGTAGCTCGTGGTCTGAAAGATCGGTACCGCACGCGCACCGGTATTCGGGTCCGGGCGCTGACCTGCGTGAACCTGGCGAGTCTCAAAGCCGAAATGACGTGACGTTTCCACGGACGCGGCTCCCGGGCGCGATGGACTGAGCGATCATAGGCTTCTGCTGCGTTGCGTCCAATTGCAGCAGAACGCAGCCTTATGAACTTATAACCGGTAACCTGCCGTGTCCATTCGGCCACTTGTACCACCACTGGGGCAAGCGTAGTCTGCGACGATCCACACGCGCGCGAAGGCTCTTTAGCAGGACCCTCCGCCTCATCGAGGAGACATGAAGATGGCACAGGTCGATGTCGACAACGGAGTCAACGTGGAGGCGCTTCTTGCCGCACGGGAGGCGCTGAAGGGCGCGCCCGAGGCCGCCAAGTTCACCTGGCGCGCATCCTGCAAGTGGCAGAATGGAACCCATGCCGTGTCGAAGGTGCGGGGATTCCACGGCCTCGGAGAAGAGCAGAAGCACAAGACCGAATTTTCCTTTGAGACCGATCACCCCGAGGTCTTTGCCTCCGAGGATCTCGGTGCGACCCCGGTTGAGCTGGTGCTCGTTGGCCTTGCGAGTTGCCTGACGGCCGGCGTGGCTGCGGTAGCGCAGAACCGCGGCATACAGCTGCGCTCGGTGGAAGCGAAGCTCGAGGGCACAATGAATCTTTACGGCATCCTCGGCATCGACAGCAACGTGCGCAACGGCTACGACGACATCAAGGTCACCTTTCACATCGACGCCGACGCCTCGAAGAAGGACATCGAGGCGCTCGTCGCGCAATCGCAAAAACGCTCCGCCGTGTTCGATATCGTGACCAATCCGACCAACGTAACCGTCGAAGTTGTCTAACCGGACTGCGACGCGCACGACGGGCTCACCATCGAACACATCACCACGGTCGTCGTCGGTGCCGGGCATGCCGGGCTGGCGATAAGCGGTGTTCTCAGCGAACATTCGATCGATCACGTAGTGCTCGAGCGCGGCGAGGTCGCGAACTCCTGGCGACGCGAGCGTTGGGATTCACTGCGTCTGCTGACGCCGAACTGGCAGAGCCGGCTGCCCGGCTATCCGTACCAGGGCAGTGATCCCGACGGCTTCATGACGATGCCCGAGGTCGTAGCGCACATCGCGGGGTTCGCCGCGGCGACCTCGGCACCGGTTCGCACCCACACGACCGTCACGCGTGTCGCGCGGATCGATGACGGGTTTCGCGTTACGAGCGACCAGGGCGAGATCCGCTGCCGCAGCGTGGTACTTGCAAGCGGCGCCGCAAATATTCCACGGGTGCCTGACCTGCAGCGGGGCGTGCCGGAGGGAATCGAATGCGTGACGGCCTTCGACTATGGCAACCCGGAGCGACTAGCGCCGGGTGGCGTGCTCGTGGTGGGCGCCTCGGCCACCGGTGTGCAGCTTGCTGATGAGATCCAGCGCTCCGGGCGGAAGGTGACGCTGGCGGTCGGCGAGCACGTCCGGCTGCCCCGTAACTACCGCGGCCGTGACGTGCTGTGGTGGATGGAGCGCTCCGGTGTCTGGAGCCAGCGTTACGATGAGCTCGACGATCTCGAGCGCGCCCGTGGGCTTCCCTCGCCTCAACTCGTGGGCACGCCCGAGCACACCACCCTCGACCTGAACGTTCTGCGAGCTGCGGGAGTCGAGATCGTCGGTCGGCTTGCCGCCATACGTGACGGCCGCGCGCTGTTCTCGGGAGGGCTTCCCAACCTGTTCGCGCTCGCCGACCTCAAGATGCAGCGGCTGCTCGACACTTTCGACGAGTGGGCGCGCAATAGCATCGCGGACAGCGAGGTTGGACCCGCGGAGCGTTTCGAACCCACCCGCGTCCCGGCAGCGCCGCGCCTGTCGCTCGACCTGCGCAACGGCGAGATCCGCTCGATCGTCTGGGCCACGGGGTTTCGCCCCGATTATCGCTGGCTCGACGTGCCGGTCATCGATCGCCGGGGCGAGTTGTCCCACGACGGCGGAGTCGTCGTCGGTGCTCCCGGAATGTACGCGATCGGATTGCCGGTGTTACGGCGCCGCAAGTCGACGTTCATCCTCGGTGCCGAGGACGATGCGCGTGATCTCGTCCGCCACCTCGCGGACTACCTCGCGGACGCCGTCGCGACCGGGCGTTCAAGGCAACCCGCGAGTCCCTGAACTCGAACCCGATGCGGTACAGAAGCAGCAGCTCACGGGCCGCCCATCTTCGGCCTTGGCAACGCACCAGGCAGTCCGGCGCGCTGGCGCAGCTGCCTGACGAGGTTCAGCAGCTATGGGTCGTCGGGCAGCGGTATCGCGCGGCGACGCAGCGCATCGATCAGGGGTCCTACGTGCGCGCGATAGTGGCGCCACCGGCCCGAGGATGATTCGTAGATGGGGCGGCGTATCTGCGCCGCGCTCGCGGTGAAGGAGACGGAGGCGCTCCTCTGGACCTCGATCGCTTCGGGTCTCCAGGCGAGGCCGCAATACTCCGCGACACGTGCGCCTACTTCCCGAGGGTTGCCAACGAGCGCTTCGTATTCGACCTCGCAGAGTGTGTCACCAAAACTCTCGCGCCAGTGGCGTAGCAGCCCGTCATACGCGGCGAAGTATCGGGCGAGATCCTCGAAGTCGTAGCTGAATGGATAGGCGGCGGCGAAGAGCGTCCGATACATGGCGAAGCAGCTGTCGATCGGTTCGCGCCGCACCAGCACGATCTTCGAGCTGGGCAGAGCTCGACGGATGGCACCGAGGTAGAGATAGTTCATCGGTAGCTTCTCGATGATTCTGTCGCCCGCGGTGCTGCGATCCGCGAGCTGTGCATATCCTGCAGCAACCGCATCCGGGTCAGCCGCCGCTGCACGGGCAAACAGGTCTCCCGGCCCGGGCGGTGCGGCCACCAGCAACGCCCTGGCGAAATTGTCGGTTTCGCCGTTGGAACGCACGCCGACGAGCCCAGTGAGGATGTGCTCCATGAGCGTTGTGCCGGATCGCGGCAGACCGACGATGAAGATATAGCGGCTGGACTCTTGCCCATGCGCATCCGCGCGCAACCGCGCCGTCGGAAAGACTTCCTTGAGCCGCTCGATCTTGTGCTCGTCCGTGGCGACGTCATAGGCGAGCTGGCGGCGGCGCGTGCACGCGGCCGCGGAAAACCAGTGAAATGCCTCATCGAACCGTTGCAGGTCATCGAGCTCCTTTCCGAGTGCGTAGCCAAGAGCGACGCGTGCGCGATCGGAAAGGTGGCGGCTCGTCAACTTCGATCGCAGTTCCTCGACGTGGTTGGCGTCGGGCGACTGAACACGCAGCTCCGACCGCAGCAGGTAGCTCGCATAATCTCTGGCATCAAGGGCAATGGCGCGATTGCACGCAGCCTCTGCCTCAACGAGTCGCCCAAAGCTGCGCTCGCTCGAGGCCAGGTTGTACCAGAATCGGGGATCACGGGGAGCCATCTCGACCACCCGTCGGTACAATGCATTGGAACGCTCGTACTGGCCGAGAAGCATCGATGCGTGTGCGAGCGCGTCGTATGCGTCCGCAACACCTGGCGCGCATTGCAGCGCGCGGCAGATCACCGCGTCCGCATCTGCGGCTCGACCAAGTTGCAACAGAATCGTCGCCAGCATGCCGTGTGCCGGAAGACATACCGGGCTCCCCGCCACGGCCTGCTCGGCGAACGGCAGGGCTTCGGCGAAGCGTCCTGCACGCATCAACCGGTACGCCTCGACATCGGGTCGGGACACTGGCAGTAATCGATGAGACATGTTCGGCTCAGGACGGCATGCACCACGCCCGTGCGGCACCAGCACGGAGCGCGCCGCCCAAGCTAGCACACTCCTCAATGGTAAGCGTGCAGATTGCGGGAGGTCTTCACAGGCAAGCCGATGCTTTTTGGGTCGCCGGAGGTTGCGCCCGGGTGTCAGCTCGACGGAATTGCGGCCCGCTGCATGCGCACTTCATTGTACTTGTGCAGCTCGCGTACCTCGCTGATCGCGCCCGCATCGTTGCGCACAAAGATCATGATGTGAACGCTGCCCTGTTGAAAGAAGACGAGCGGTGCGAGCGGAATGAGGCGGGTCGCGCTCTTGGTATCGCGTCCGCCGTATAAAGCACCGTCGCGCCTGAATACCCGATAGCGCGAGGTCGCCGCGGGGCTGTACTGGTAGTCGCCCAGGAGTTCCTGCCAGTCGGCGGAGCGCTGGGGAATGGGCGCCAGATCGCGCGGTACGACGGTCACTTGCATGGCGACCATTCGCCAGGATGTACCGTCGCGCCGATAGACGTCGGTCTCCGCATAGACGGTCTTCAGCTGCTGGTCGAAGATCTGCTCGAGCTCATCGAGCCAGTAGTGAACCACGGCGGCGCCGCCAAGCTGGCGCACGGTCAGATCCCGGACCGCGATCTTCCCACTGAATCCGCGAGGCAGCGGCTTGAGCTCCTCCAGGAACCTGGCTTTCCGCAGGAACTCACCGTCCTCGGTGGTGATGATGCAGTCGGCATCGAGGACACGCTCCCAAACTGCCTTATCGCCGTCGGTTACTGCGTCCATGAGCGCCTGCGTTGTGGAACGAAACCACTCGCTGGGGTCAGGGGCATCGGCGGGGAGTGCAATGGGCCACTGCGACGCTGCGGATAACGCAAGAACGCCCATGAGGCGACAGCGGATGCGGGGTCCGGGAGCGCTCATGAGGCATCATCTCCAAGCGGTCATTCTGGGCGTGCAGCTCCAGGGACCTGCAACGTTGGCGACCATCAAATGCGTAGCCGCTGACTAGATCGAAAGGAGAGGGCTACCCTCGACAATGCGTTGCTCGAGATGCGGCAGCTCGCCTTTTGCCCAGAGCCGTGTGCGGTGTACGACGCGATATCGCAGCGGTCCCCCGTCCGGCTCTGGACTGCGCTTTATTGGACGTGGGATGCACACGAACTCGACTTCGAGCGAGTCCCGGGTGGCATCCACGACGCTATAGCCATGTCCGCCCATGTCGAGGAACGCGAGGTGGGGAGACAGGTCCGGATTCCGCCGCGCGCGAGCCGCCACGACGTCGCGGGTGCGCTGGTACTCGAGACATGACCGCACCCCGTGGAGCATGAGCATATTGATCGTGAGCTCAGGCTTTGTACCGGCTGGCCCATCCAAAAGGTACAGCGTCCGCAGCGGATGCCCCTGTGGCAGACTGTGCTCCAATGCTTCGGCGAGGGTGGGTGCGGAAAGCGAACCGGTAACGAAAGCGATGCCAACCGGCTCGAAGGGCTTCGGTGGCAGGGATTTCGCCGCGAGACCTGCCCAAAAAGCGTGTCGATCGCCTGCCACGGTGACGAATCCCGTGATGTCGTGCTCGCTGGCGAAGTCATAGATCTCACCGCGCTCGGCGAACGCATTGCCGAAATCACTGCCGGCGATGCTCGCGTACCCGGAACCGGGCCACGGCTTTGATGCCCCCGCAGGCAGGTTCTGCGGATCTGCGCGGTAGTCGAGTGTGCCCACCGTGTTGCCCCAGATCTTCCACGTCGCGGTCGAAGCCTTGAGGCGCTCGAGAAACCACTGCTTCTGCACCGCGCCCAGTATCGTTTGCGGCGGCTCGGTGCGTCGGAAGTTGGCGATCTCGCGCTCCCCGTAGCGGATGGTGCTCGGTGGATGACCGCCGGCAAATGCGCGCCCGGCATCGAGAATCTCGACGACCTCCTGCGGTAGCAACTCGGGAAAGTCGTGGCTGACGAACGCCCGCGCCTCGGGCCGATCGACGGGGTCTTGAGAGCGATAGGACCGTTGATCCGTGACGAGCAACTCGACATGCCGGCCCCAGCGCAGGCCTCGATACCCGGTGAGGCTCGCGAGTGCCTCGAGATTATTTGGCTCCTGGCCCATGCCGTGCTCATCGAAGCGCTCGACAGCCGCGTTGACAACCTGTGGTGGGTCAAAGTGATCGAGCGACGGCCTTGGCTTCCTTATCCGTGCCGGTTGATACTCGAACCAAGCCTGATTCGCAGCCACCTTGCGTGTCTGAGCCGACCGCGTTGTGCCCTGGAACTTCTGGAAGCTCTGCCAGCCGAGCCAGCTGAACTCGTGGTTGTCCCACATGTTGACAAACGGCCAGCGCGCGCGTGCGTCCTGGATGTCAGGATCGTGCAGGTAGGCGCGGTAGACGGCCCGATAGTCATCGAGTGTCGTCGGTATATGAAAGTCGTCGATCTTATCGCCGCTTGCATAGCGCACGATGTCGCGAAGCTTGCGGTCGTACATCCCCTGTGGTCGATCCTCCGGGTACCAGACGATCTCGTAGATGAAGTCTCCGAGGTGCAGCACGAAGTCGAGACGGCGGGAGGCCTCCGCGCGCTCGTCCTCGAAGATCATGCGGCGATAGGCATTCTGTGCCCCGGAGTTGACGTTCTGGCAGCTGATGAAGGCGAAACGCACGGGTCGATCATCATGTTCAGCGGGAGCGGTGCGGGTACGGCCGATGCGGCTGCCGAAGCCCTGTTCATCGACGAAGCGATACCAGTACTGCTCCCCCGGCCGCAATCCGGCGACTATGACGCGGCAGGTCCAGTCTTCCGAGGCGACGATCGGGGCACGGGAAGTCGCGAGCACGCCGCGAAACTCCCGATCCCTCGCCACCTCGACCCGCAGCGACGCCGACACGGTCGGATCGGCATAGGGACGTCGCGTCCATAGGACGACGCCATCGCTCGTTGGATCGCCGGATGCGACACCCTCGGGGTAGAGGTCCCGGCGCTCGCTCCAGCGCAGCGTGGAGGGACGCGCGGGCGAAGATGCGAACGCCGCGGAGGCGCCCATCGCGAGCGCCGCACGCAGGAAATCACGCCGCCTGAAGCTGTGCACTGTGGCCGTCCGTGTTGATCACCCGGAATCCGAGTGTCGCACCACAGAGTTCCGCGCGCTTGAATGGACTTGCGTGCCGGTCTGAACTATAGCACCGGGCGCGAACGCCAGACTGTGGGGCAGCGGCCGGTGAACGCGTGGACGCTGCGACTGAGATGCGCCAGGTCGGAAAAGCCGACCCTGAACGCAATCTCGGTCAGCGAGCGCGCCGAGCGCACGATCTCGCGCCATGCCATGCGAGTGCGGGATTCAAGCCTGAAGCGCTTCGGGCACACCTCGAACTCGCGCTTGAAGACGCGGGACACGGTCTCTGGTCGAAGCCCGCGAATTTCAGCCCACTCCTGCAATTGAAAGACGGAGTCCGTGCGCAGTGCGTCTGCCAGGTCGTCGACCCAATAGCGGCCGCGAAATGCGACCGGCCGCAACTGCTCATGAAGTTGTGCCGCCGCCAGTTCCGGACTGCTTTCCGCCAGTCGGGCAAGCGTGTCAGGGTCGCTTACCCGAAATCGTCCCTCGAGCGCGTCGTGCGGCCATGGTAGCCGAAGAATCTGCAACGGCCCCCTGCGTCCGGCCCGGTCCAAGTGACAGTCGAAGCGCCCATGCAGGAACACATCTCCGGGCTCGCCATGCATGCGCCCCGCGAAGCTGACCTCGGTGACCGAGCCTGCGAGTACGACGGTCGCGTAGCCCTGATCGTGATGATGGCGCGACATCGACAGCCGCGGCGAGAGAGTCTCGACGCCGGCCACGACACTGCGGAACTCATAGCGACCCGATGGGCTCACGGCGCACCCCTGCTCATGCGCGTAGGTTAAGCCGGCGCCACCTGACGTGCGGGCTGAAATGCGTCGTTCCGCCCAGATTCCGCGGCAAGGCCGGAAAAATGCGCCCCCGACGCGCAAATCTGCAATTTGCGTGCTGGTCCAACGGTCACATTCGGGTGGCTGCATCCGCCACAGGGCGCGAAGGAGGGCTGTCATGAAATTTGTGCTGCCGATCTATCAAGGGCCCACACCGACCTTGCCGGGCTCAGATCGCTGGAAGGCGTTGTGGTGATCCCCACCTGGGTGCAGCGCTTCTCGACAGCACCGAGGCGGTGGCCCACCCGCTGATCGGCGGTCTATCTCCAAAGTGGGTGGCTGCGATGCCCCTGCCTGGGTCGGACTGTTTCCTCCAGTGGGAGACGGCAGCTGTGCGGGATTGCTCGTATTCTGCTGCGCGGCGGGTGGCTCTTCCTGCGCAGGCAGCTGGTGTTCGGCCCGCGTGGGACACCGTCAAAGAACGACTGAGAGGAGAGAGAGTATGAGCTGGCTGCGCCTCCATCTTCGGGGCACGCCCCGTGGGGTGGGAGTGTTGGCATGGGCCTGTCTGGCAGCCACTCGGATGGTGCTAGCCGATCCCGTCCTCGACGACTTGCGCCGATGCGACGCCGCGAACCCACAAGAAGCCAGATCGCTTGCTGACGTGCTCTATGAGCGGCAAGAGTACCAGCGCGCTGGTACGTGCTATCAGGCCGCTGGGGAAATGTCGCGTGCACAGCTCGCCTTCGTGAAGGCAGTCGGGCCCAACAGCCAGGCAACTGCGCGGGCGTTCAAAGAACAGCGGAACGCCGCGAAATCGTTATTGAACCAGGTACAGCACGCATTTCGCAGCGACCACTGACTGGCGCCCGTGTTCCTTACCTGGCGATCTCCGTCGCGTCGCACAAACAGCGTGTCTTCTTCGGCTCCGAGGGACCGAGCCGCCGCCGCCGAGTCTCGGACGACAGCTCAGCAATGGCAGTCGAGGCGCACGGGGATCTAGCCACTGGAATCGGTTTCCGCCGACAGGATACGGAGGTGGTTGGTACTAGCATCCGCATACGGTTACAGAGGATTGCGAACATGCCAACTCGACGAACGTTGGAGCGGGCACAGCGCGATAAGCGGCAGGGAAAGGCGCCGACGACCCAGGCGGGGGAATTCGTCCGTGAGGAGTTCCACCATATTCGCGAAGGAAAGCACGGCGCGCGCTCGCCGCGACAGGCGATCGCGATTGGTCTTTCGAAGGCGCGTCGCGCAGGCGTGGAGGTAAAGCCTCCGTCGCCGGACCAGACAGCCGAGGGTACGCGCAGGAAGGCTGAGCGCGATTATGAGCGCGGGCATGGCAAGGCTGCCGGACGGCGGGTGAATCCCAGACGCAGCGCAGCGACCGAGCGCGCCCTCAAGCGCGAGAGTCGCGGCTCGGCCAGCAGCGGCGCCATCGCTGCCCAGACGCACGGGGCGGCAGCTCGACGGAGCAAAGCGCAGCGCTCCGCGGCCGCCAGGCGCGCGGCACGCACCAAGGGCGCCGCGGGCCGCAGCGCGGCCGCGAAGCACGCGCCACGCACCCGTGCCACTCGCGCCCGCGGCTGAGTTTCGCTGGAGCACCATCGCGGCATCGCGCGGTCCGCGTGGGCGATTGCAGGCATCCGCGCCTCGGGTCCATGCGCTTTACTCCTCCAGCTGATCGGACTTGCGCACGCGCACGAGAACACGCCTGATTCGCGGATGACTGCGCTTGAGGCGGGCCTCGAGCTGATCGATCGCGTGCCGCCGCGTGCGGCCGGAGGACAGTTCCAAGGTCATTGCCACCAGAATGAATTGGGGGCCTACGTGCATCGACAGCACTTCGTGCACGTGCTTGATTCCTTCGACACGCAGCGCAACGCGGCGGATATCGTCGACCACTTCACGATTGGCGCTCTCGCCAATCAACAGTCCCTTGGTTTCGTACGCCAGCCAGACCGCTGCGGCACTCAAGAATAGACCTCCTTGCCGTAGCCGAAGGGAAAGTGCTGATCCGGCGGACGCAGGGAACGCTTGAGTCCATAGAGGAGCAGGCCCTGGTTCGCCATGTCCACCGTCGAGTGGACACCCTCGGCCGCCATGGTAGCGCTGCCGCTGAAAAGGGCGGCGAGAAATTTGGCCAATGCAATCGCCGCATTACAAGCCAGAGCCGCGTAGATCACGGGCCGCGGTGAGGCCGCGGCGTGACCTTCGCCGGCTGCGGGCGGCGAGTCAGGCGGGCACGATCTGGCGCGGCGCAGGCGGCGGGCTCCTCCTCGGGTCGCCCCTTGGCTCGCATATCCGCCGCCTGACCATGCCAGTGGGTCTTCGGCGCAGGCATCACGTTTGTCGGATTTTCGGCTCTATCCACTTTCGGCAGGCGCAGTGCCTACCTGGTTCGCGGCAGCGCCTTGCCACGAGGGTCCCGAGCCAAAGCTGGACAACCGCGATGCGCGGGCCAGGCAGCTGCGCAAGACCTCGCTACGGGACTCCTTGAAGCTCCGGGTTGCACGAAGCGCGGGTTGCGCCGGAGACGCGCCGATGGCGCGGAATCGATGGCGCGGTCCGATATTACCGCTTCGTCTGGACGCGCTCGCTTTCCATGCCGCGAAATTCGACAAACGAGGTGATGCGTTTCCACAGGAAGTCGCCGTACTGGAACGGCGTGAAGAGGTTCGGCGAGTCAATCGGCAATGGTGCGATAGTCACGTCGGCGCGGGTTTCATAAAAGAACGGTATGGAATAGCGCTCGACGCCCGAGCCGAGCACGCGGTGCTCCGTTGCGCGGATTCGACCCGCCGACCACTGCTCGAGCACTTGACCGAAATTCACCACCAGTGTGCCCTCGAGCGGCGGGACATCGATCCAACGGCGGTCCGGCAAGCGGGCCTGCAGTCCTCCGACACCATCTTGTGCAAGGAGTGTGATAAAGCCAGAGTCCGTATGCGGCGCCCCAACCAGATATCGGCGCGAACACTGCGCCTCGACCCAGACTGCAGGATCCGTCATCGTTGTAAGCTCGGCAGCGTCCCGCGGCGGATACCGAATCAGCCGTAAGGTCGATAGCCCGCGACGAAACGAGTCGTCGAAAAAGTCCTGGGGAAGACCCAGGCTGCGCGAGAGAGAGTGCATCAAGGCTTCGGCAACGCGCTCCATCGCCCGATAATAGGCCGCAACCTGTGCACGCCATCCGGGGAGGCGATAGTCTTCCGGCAGCGGACTGGGCTCACGCAGCGGGTCGCCGGCTACCGTGACCTCTCGTCCATGGGCGACGTCGCCACCGATATCAATACCCTCTTTAGCCGTCAGGTTCCCAGGCTGCAAAGGAAACCAGCCGCGATAGATGTTTCGGTTCTCGGACGCAAACTTGCGCCGGTACAGGCGCCGCTTCTGCCCATCGTCCAGAGCAAATATTGCAAGCAGACGCGCTCGCGCGGCAGCTTCGAGCGCCTCGTGACATGGCAACCCACGGATACACAGAAATCCGCTTTGCCGCGCCGCTGCGGACAGCGCCCGATCAGGGCGCGCCCATGCACTTGCATCGGCGTCGAACAACGGTCCGACGTCTACAACAGGAATCACACCCGGGTTCCCATGCAGCGCTGGTCAGCCAGCGGCTTAGTTGAGTCGGGTCACGCGACCCTCGGTTGGATGCTTGCGGGCTTGCAATGCATCGTGACCCGGAATGGCACGGTCGACCGAACCGGCTGTTGCGCAATCGTGAGTTGCGGCACCATCTTTCCTCCGGCTCGTCAGGTGCACTCTCTCGATCTTACAGCTCTGCGCAGTCGCATCTCAGCTTCTTTGCGTGCGTCAGCGATTGGTGGCCGGCCCAACGTACACGGTGCCTTCTTTCATGACGAACACTACGTGCTCGGTCGCTTTCAGCTCGCTGAGCGGATTGCCGGCCACCGCAACGATGTCGGCAAGCTTCCCAGCGGTCAGGGTACCGACCTGGTCGGCCAGTCCGAGCAGATCGGCGCCGTTGGCCGTGCCCGCAATCAGCGCCTGCGCCGGCGATAGGCCATTCTTGGCCATCAGAGAGAACTCTCGCGCGTTGAGGCCGTGTGGCTCGACCGCAGCGTCGGTGCCCATCGCAATCGGTACGCCGATCCTGACAGCGTGCTGGAACATCTGCTGCGCCTTGGCCGCCGCGGCGCGGGCCTTCGCGGCGATCACCGGGGGAAATTTGTCGATGTGCTCCAACCCCCAGGCGCCCGCAAACAGCGTTGCCACCAGATAGACATGCTTCTTCTTCATCTCCGCGAGCGTGTCGTCCTGCAGGAAGGTCCCGTGCTCGATCGAGTCCACGCCTGCAGCGATCGCCATTTTTGCGGCGCGGTCGCCGTGGCAGTGCGCGGCTACCTTGCGTCCCCAGCCATGCGCTTCCGATACGATGGCATTCATCTCTTCCTGAGTTAGTTGCGGATTGTCCACGGGATCGGACAACGACAGGACGCCTCCGGAGGGCATGAACTTGATCACGTCGGCCCCATACTTGAGCTGATAGCGCACCGCGGTGCGACACTCATCGGGGCCATTGC
>Ga0335076_10000152_pt1 | contig 56452 bp, 55 predicted proteins | sample Lox_Sample_25_FD_206717 | JGI IMG/M metagenome (GOLD analysis project Ga0335076, IMG submission 206717) | Soil microbial communities from Loxahatchee National Wildlife Refuge, Florida, United States - Lox_Sample_2.5 | ecosystem: Environmental > Terrestrial > Soil > Wetlands | place: USA... | reverse complement strand
GCATCACTGGCGTGGGCGGGGTCTACCACACCGTCAATCCGCGCCTTTTCCCCGATCAGATCGCCTGGATCATCAATCACGCCGAAGACCGGATGGTCCTGACCGATCTCACCTTCGTTCCGCTCATGGAGGCGATGGCCGACCGTCTGCCGACGGTCGAACGGTTCGTCATTCTCACCGACCATGCGCATATGCCGACGACCAGCCTCAAGAACGCCGTCGCTTACGAAGACTGGATCGGCGAGGTCGACAGCGACTTCGCCTGGCGGGAATTCGACGAGCGCACCGCGGCCGGCCTCTGCTACACCTCGGGCACGACCGGCAATCCTAAGGGCGTCCTCTATTCCCATCGTTCGAACATCCTGCACTCGATGATGGCGAGCGCGTTCGAAAGCCTGATGGTGACCGCTTACGACACCGTGCTGCCGGTCGTGCCGATGTTTCACGCCAATTCGTGGGGTCTCGCACTCTCCTGCCCGATGCGCGGCTCGCGCATCGTCATGCCGGGGCCGCGGCTCGACGGCGCTTCGGTCTATGATCTGCTCGAGAGCGAGAAGGTGACGATGACCGCCGCCGTGCCGACGGTCTGGCTCGGCCTCTTGCAATACCTGCGCAAGGAGAACAAGCGGCTGACGACGCTCAAGTTCGTCGGCATCGGGGGCTCGGCCTGCCCACCCGAGGTCATCCGGGCGTTCGAGGTCGACTATGGCGTCACGGTCCGACATGCCTGGGGGATGACGGAAATGAGCCCGGTCGGCTCCGCTGGCGCGATCAAGCCAAGCATGGTCGGGCTTCCGCGTGAGCAGAAGCTCGCCATTCAGTGCAAGCAAGGCTGGGCGCCGTTCGGCGTTGAAATGAGGATCGTCGACGATGAGAACAAGGAGCTGCCGTGGGACGGCAAGCGCTTCGGCAGTCTCAAGGTCAAGGGTTTCGCGGTGGTTAAGAGCTATTTCAAGGACGAAGGCGGCGAGATTGTCGACGAGCACGGCTTCTTCGACACCGGCGACGTCGCCACCATCGATCCTGACGGCTTCATGCAGATCACCGATCGGGCCAAGGACGTGATCAAGTCGGGCGGCGAGTGGATCTCGACCATCGACATCGAGAACCTGGCCGTCGGCCACCCGGATGTCGCCGAGGCGGCGGTGATCGGCGTCGCCCACCCCAAGTGGGACGAGCGCCCGCTTCTTATCGTCGTGCCCAAGGAGGGCCAATCGCCGAATCGCGAGGAGGTTCTCGACTATTTGAAGCCGCGGATCGCCAAATGGTGGATGCCCGACGACATGCAGGTGGTGAAGGAAATCCCCCACACCGCAACCGGCAAGATCAACAAGCTCAAGCTGCGCGAGACGTTCAAGGGCTACAAGCTGCCGACGGCCTGAGCAACGATGGACGCGCTGAGTTTCGCTAACCCGGTCTTTGCCGCCTATGCGGTCGCGGCGACCCTGATGATCCTGATGGTGTCCGCCATGTCCTGGCTGACCGTCGCGCGGATGATTCAGGTCAACGGAGGGTTCCGGTCGCCCGAAGATCTGCGCAAGACGCCGCTCAATCCCAATCCCGACCCCAGCCAGCTCGCCCCGAACGAGAACGTCGAGCGCATCCGGCGCATTCAGGGCAACAACATCGAGAACATCCCCTTCTTTCTCGTCGCTGGGCTGCTCTATGTTCTGACTGCGCCCTCGCTTCTCGTCGCGCGCCTTGTTTTCTATGGCTACGTCGTCTCCCGGTTCCTGCACTTCCTCGCTTATCTGACCGCGCAGACCCATGACGTCCGCTCGATTCTGTGGACAGTCGGGTCGTTGATCCTGATCTTCATCACCGTGAGGGCTCTGCTGGCGGCGCTCGGAGTTTGAGGCGGACGGCCGAATCGCCCTTGCGCGGGCGGCTCGGTTCGCCTATATGACCGCCAACGACATCTCATAGCTCTCCCCGGAGAGACCAGTTGAGAGTGGGCCCCCGCCGGGACCCGCTCTTTTTTATTGCCGTCAAGGTCGCATGGTCGAAGCGCCACATCGAGCCGTCGCCGAGCCCGTCGAAGGGCTCGACGAGGCGCGCCTGATCGAGGATTCGGGCGCAAGCCTGCGTGTCTGCCGTATCGCGGCTCCGGTGGCGCGGGATTTGGGCTACCGGCTGGTCCGGGTGAAGATTTCCTCGGCCGAGGGCGCGACGATCCAGATCATGGCGGAGCGGCCGGATGGCGCGATGTCGATTGCAGACTGCGAGCGCCTGAGCCAGGCGCTGTCGCCGGCCTTCGACGTCGAGGAGCCGATGACGCAGGCGTACCGGCTGGAGATTTCCTCGCCGGGCATCGACCGCCCTTTGGTGCGCGAATCCGATTTTGTCCGCGCCGTCGGCCATGAGGCGCGCGTGGAGATGGCGGTCCCGGTCAACGGCCGCAAGCGCTTTCGCGGCCATCTCGCTGCGATCGTGGGCGGTCCCGACGGACCGGCCGCGCAAATGAGGTTGATCGCCGACGACAAACGCGAGACCCAGGTCGAACTGCCGATCCGCGCCATGGCCGAGGCCAGGCTCGTATTGACCGACGATCTCATCCGCGCCGCCCTCAGGCGCGAGAAAGCGGCGCTCAAGGACGCGAAGCGATCGGCGCGCCGTGGACCGGCCGTCGGCGGCAGGACGCATTCGGACGTCGCGTCCGGGACGAACCCGAAGGAACGCAAAGCCGCGGCCCGCGGCGCGGCGGCAAAGCCGCTCGGGCCTGATGAAGGAGAAACCCATGGCCGTTAGCGCCAATCGACTCGAACTGCTGCAGATCGTCGACGCGGTCGCGCGGGAGAAATCGATCGACCGTTCGATCGTGCTCGCCTCGATGGAAGACGCGATGCAAAAGGCCGCGCGCTCGCGCTATGGCCAGGAAACCGAAGTCCGCGCCGAGATCAATCCGAAAACCGGCGAAATCCGGTTCTCGCGCCTGCTGCTCGTTGTCGACGAGGTCGAGAACGACGCGACCCAGATGACGCTCGCCGAAGCGCAGAAGAAGAACCCATCGGCCCAGATCGGCGACTGGATCGCCGAGTCGCTGCCCCCGTTCGACTACGGACGCATCCCCGCCCAGGCCTCCAAGCAGGTTCTGGTGCAGAAAATCCGCGAAGCGGAACGCGACAAGCAATATGAGGTCTACAAGGACCGCATCGGCGAGATCATCAACGGCGCAGTCAAGCGGGTCGAATACGGCAACGTCGTGGTCGATCTCGGCGGCTCAGGGGCCGGCGAAGCGGTCGTGCGGCGCGACGAATTGATCCCGCGCGAAATGTTCCGTCCTGGCGACCGGATCCGCGCCTATGTCTACGATGTCCGGCGCGAGGCGCGAGGCCCGCAAATCTTTCTTTCCCGCACCCATCCGCAATTCACCTCGAAGCTCTTCGCCCAGGAAGTGCCGGAAATCTACGACGGCATCGTCGAGGTGAAGTCGGTCGCCCGCGATCCAGGCTCCCGCGCCAAGATCGCGGTTACGTCGAACGATTCCTCGATCGACCCGGTCGGCGCCTGCGTCGGCATGCGCGGTTCGCGCGTGCAGGCGGTCGTCAATGAGTTGCAGGGGGAGAAAATCGACATCATCCCGTGGTCGCCGGACGCCGCCACTTTCATTGTCAACGCGCTCCAGCCGGCCGAGGTGATGAAGGTGGTGCTCGATGAAGATTCGACCCGGATCGAAGTTGTCGTTCCTGACGATCAGCTTTCGCTTGCAATCGGCCGGCGCGGGCAGAACGTGCGTCTGGCCTCGCAGCTCACCGGCTGGGATATCGACATTCTCACGGAAGCCGAGGAATCCGAGCGCCGGCAGAAGGAATTCGCCGAGCGCACGCAGAACTTCATGGATGCGCTCGACGTCGACGAGACGGTCGCCCAGCTCCTCGCTTCGGAAGGCTTCCGCACTGTCGAGGAAATCGCCTATGTCGAGCCGCGCGAGCTGGCGTCGATCGAAGGCTTCGACGCCGACACCGCGGCCGAAATCCAGGCTCGCGCGCAAGGACATCTGGCCCGGATCGAGGCCGAATTCGACGAGAGACGCAAGGCGCTCGGCGTGTCGGACGATCTCAAGGAGATCGCCGGACTGACCACGCCGATGCTGGTCAAGCTTGGTGAAAACGGCGTCAAGACGCTCGAGGATCTCGCCGATTGCGCCAGCGACGACCTCGTCGGCTGGACCGAACATGGAGAAAGCGGCGAGACGGCTAAGCCTGGCTTTCTGAATGGCTTCGACGTCTCGCGGGCGCAAGCCGACGCCATGATCCTGGACGCGCGCGTGCGCGCGGGCTGGATCGAGGCGCCCGCGCCTGAGGACGCTCCGCAAGCCCAGGAAGGCGAAGACGCCTGAGCGACGCGGGGATTGTTCGATTGCCGATCAGGAGTGGGAGCCGCGAAGCAGGATCGGAGCGGACCTGCATCGTAACGGGGGTGAAGGACGTCCCCGAGGCGATGCTGCGCTTCGCGCTCGGTCCCGATGGGTCGGTCATTCCCGACATTCGTCGCAAGTTGCCTGGCCGAGGGGTGTGGACGGCGCTGAACTTCGAGACGGTCAGGCGCGCAGCCTCGAAACAGGCGTTCTCGCGCGCTTTTCGCGCCAAAGCGCAGGCGCCCGCTTCGCTCGCCGAGACTGTCGAGGCCCTCCTGGAGAGGGACGCGCTCCAGTCGCTGTCGATCGCCAACAAGGCTGGCCACGTCGTCGCCGGGGCGTTCAAGGTCGATGCGGCGATCGAATCCGGTGGCGTCGCGGCGCTGATTCAGGCGAGCGACGGCGCGCCCGATGGAGCGGCCAAACGAGTCCAGGCGCTCTCGGCCAAACTAGGCCCGGAGGCCAAGGCCGTCGCGTGGGTAGAACTGTTCACGTCGCGGCAATTGGATTTGGCATTGGGGAGGGCAAATGTGATACATGCTGCCCTCAAACAGGGCGCAGCGAGTTCGGCCTTTCTCGCAAGGGCGGACCGTTTGCGCCGCTATCGCGTGAGCGAGGCTGGCGCGACTTTGGGGACAGAGCGCGGCGGCGCGCCGGCCGATGAGGCCGGAACGCTTGGCAGACCCACAAATTTGGCTGAGAAGCCAAGCGGTTAGGAATAGGCATGAGTGAAACGAACAATAGCGACAAGTCTGCGGGCGCCCCGCCGCCGAAGATGACGCTGCACTTGAAGCGCCCAGTCGAGCAGGGCTCAGTGCGGCAGAGCTTCTCGCATGGGCGCAGCAAGACGGTCGTCGTCGAAAAGGTGAAGCGTCGGATTTTGACGCCGGGCGAGGCGCAGCCCGTCAGCGCGCCCGCGCGCCCTGCGCCGGCTGTCGCTCCCGCCCAAGTTCCGGTACACTCGGCCAAACCCATTCTTGCGAGCGCAGCCGGAGCCGTTCCGGCCGCGCCGGCCAAACCTGCTCCCCCTCCGCCGCCGAAGACCGGGGTTGTGCTGCCGACCTTGACGGCCGAACAGCGCGAAGCGCGCGCCCGGGCGCTGATCGATGCGCGGGCCCACGAAGAAGAAGACCGCCGCCGGCAGGGGGCTGAAGCGGAGGCCCGGCGCGAGCGCGAGGCGCGTGACCGCCTCGAACGCGAGGCCGCCGAGGCGCGCAAGCGCGACGAGGAGCTTCGCCGCGCTCAGGAAGCGAATTTCAAGCGCCAGTCGGAGGACGAGGCGCGGAGGCGTCTCTCCGGCGGCGAACCGGCGCCGTCGCCGTCGATCCCGCGCGCCGTGCCCACCGCGCCCGGCGCCGGCTTGCCAGGAGCGTTGGCCCGCTCCGGCGGCGAGGAGGACGAGGCGCGGCGTGTCATCCGACGTCCCGCGCTGGGGTTGCCGGGACAGAAGGTCATCGTCCCGACGCCTCGCCCGCCCCGAAGCGGCGAGCAGCGCAATCGTGGCCGCCTGACTGTCACTAGTGCGACTTCGGGCGAGGACGAGCGTACACGCTCGGTCGCCTCGTTCCGCCGCCGCACGCAGCGGCTGAAGAGCCATGGCGGCCAGGATCAGAAAGAGAAAATCGCGCGCGACATCGTGCTGCCGGAGGCGATTACGATTCAGGAGCTCGCGAGCCGCATGTCCGAGCGCGCTGTCGACGTGATCAAGCTATTGATGCGCCAGGGCCGGATGGTGACGCTGACCGACGTGCTCGACGCCGACACCGCCCAGCTCATCGCCGAGGAGATGGGACATTCGGTCAAGCGTGTCGCCGAATCCGATGTCGAGGAGGGCCTGTTTGACCGGCCCGACGAAGAAGGCGCGTCTGTTCCGCGCCCGCCCATTGTCACGATCATGGGCCATGTCGACCACGGCAAAACCTCGCTGCTCGACGCGATCCGCCACGCCAACGTGGTGGCGGGCGAAGCCGGCGGCATCACCCAGCATATCGGTGCCTACCAGGTCGTCGCGCCGGGCGGGGAGAAGATCACCTTCATCGACACGCCGGGCCACGCGGCTTTCACCGCCATGCGCGCCCGCGGCGCCAAGGTCACCGACATCGTGGTCTTGGTCGTGGCGGCGGATGACGGCGTCATGCCGCAGACGATCGAGGCGATTCGCCACGCCAAGGCCGCCAAGGCCCCGATCATCGTCGCCATCAACAAGATCGACAAGCCCGAGGCGAATCCCCAGCGGGTGATGCAGGAGCTGCTGCAGCACGATGTGCAGGTCGAGGCGTTCGGCGGCGATACGCTCGCCGTCGAGGTTTCGGCGACCAAGAACATCAATCTCGACAAGCTGCTCGAAGCGATCGCGCTCCAGGCCGAGCTGCTCGATCTGGTCGCCGATCCCGACCGCGGCGCCGAAGGCACGGTGATCGAGGCGAGGCTCGACCGCGGACGGGGGCCGGTGGCGACAGTGCTCGTGCAACGGGGCATGCTCAAGGTCGGCGCTCTTGTCGTCGCCGGCTCGCATTGGGGCCGCGTCAGAGCGCTGCTCGACGACAAGGGCGAGTCTCTCCAGTCGGCGGGTCCCTCGATGCCGGTTGAAGTGCTGGGGTTCTCCGGCGCGCCGGAAGCGGGCGATCGCGTCGCTGTGGTTGAGACCGAAGCACGGGCGCGCGAAATCACCGAATATCGCGAGCGACAGAGGCGGGAGAAGCTGGCCGCGCGCGGACCGGCGGTCAGAACCTCGCTCTCCGACATGATGAGCAACCTGAAGGCTGCCGGGCACAAGGAACTGCCGATCGTCGTCAAGGGCGACGTGCAGGGATCGGTGGAGGCGATCACCGCGGCGGTTGAGAAGCTTGGCAACGACGAAGTTGTGGCGCGGGTCATACACGGCGGCGTCGGCGGCGTGACTGAATCTGACGTGACTCTGGCCGAGGCTTCGAAGGCGGTGATCGTCGGCTTCAACGTGCGCGCCCACAAGGAGGCGCGCGATCTCGCCGAGCAGGCTGGGGTGGAGATCCGCTACTACAACATCATCTACAACCTCGTCGACGACGTGAAAGCCGCCCTCTCCGGACTGCTCGCGCCGACACTGCGCGAGACGATGCTCGGCAATGCGCAGATTCTCGAACTGTTCCACATTTCCAAGGTCGGAACCGTGGCCGGTTGCCGAGTGACCGACGGCGTCGTGCAGCGCGGCGCGCATGTGCGCCTCATCCGCGACAGCGTCGTGGTGCACGAAGGCAAGCTCTCGACCCTCAAGCGCTTCAAGGACGAAGTGGCCCAGGTCCAGGCCGGCCAGGAGTGCGGCATGGCGTTCGAGAACTATCAGGATATGCGGGTCGGCGACGTCATCGAGTGCTACAACGTCGAGGAGATCCGCCGCACCCTGTGACGGACCGCTGACGGAACGGCGGGCTGACGTGGGATCGTCGAACGGCGTCCGGGTGAGGCGCTGACCTTTGCGGCGCTGCTCGGCCTTTCCGTCCAGCTCGCGGCGAGCTCGGCCGCTGCGAGGCGGCCCGCGGAGAGGCGCGGCCAAGCGTGTCGTCACTGCGCTGACCGTCGCGTTCGTGCGCTGTGGCTCGGAGGAAAGATTTCAATGCCCCGCACATTTTCGAAGCCGCATAGCGCCAGCCACAGGCTCGAACGGGTCGGCGAGCTGATCCGCCATGCGGTGGCGGAGATTCTGACCCGCGGCGAGGTGCGCGATGAAGCGTTCGACCGCCATCCGTTGACCGTCCCGGCTGTGCGCATGTCGCCGGATCTCAAGCTCGCGACGATTCTGGTGATGCCGCTCGGTGGCCAGGGCGCGGGAGCGGCTATCGAAGCGCTCGACCGGCACAAGAAGGAGCTTCGCGCTCTCGTCGCGCGGCGCGTGAACCTCAAGTTCGCTCCGGATCTGCGCTTCAGCCTGGATACGAGCTTCGAAGCGCAGGCGCGCATGGACGCCCTCCTCAGATCGCCGGCGGTGGCGCGAGATCTACCCGGACCCGGCGAGACGGTGCAGAAATGACCGGGGAGGCCCGCGACCTCGGAGGCTTTCATCCCGAGGGGCGCAAGCACGAGAAGGCGCAGAAGCGCACGTCCCGCGTCGACATCGACGGCTGGGTCAATCTCGATAAGCCGACGGGCGTTTCGTCAACCCAGGCAGTCGGACGGCTGAAGTTCTTGTTCAACGCCAGGAAGGCGGGCCATGCGGGCACGCTCGATCCCCTGGCGTCGGGCGTGCTGCCGGTCGCATTCGGGGAGGCGACCAAGACCGTGCCGGTCGTGCAGGATGGCGCCAAGGCTTATCGCTTCCGCGTGCGTTGGGGCGAGGAAAGCGCGACCGACGACGCCGAGGGGGAAATTGTCGCGCGCTCCGACCAGCGCCCGGCGCCGGCCGAGATCGAGGCCCTCCTGCCCCGCTTCGTCGGCGCCATCCTCCAGACGCCGCCAACCTTCTCCGCGATTCGCATCGACGGCGCGCGCGCCTACGACCTCGCTCGCGGAGGAGAAAGTTTCAAGATCGAGCCGCGCCCGATCAACATCTACCGGCTCGACCTGATTTCGGCGGAGCCGGACGCCGCGGTGCTCGAGGCCGAGTGCGGCAAGGGCGCTTACGTGCGCGCGATCGCGCGCGACCTTGGCCGCGCGCTTGGCTGCTACGGACATGTGATCGAATTGCGCCGGACTCGCGTCGGCCCATTTTCCGCCGACGCGGCGGTTGGGCTCGACCGCCTAGCGGACGACGCGGACCTGAAGGCTCGCGCGCTTCTATCCTTGCAGGCGGGTCTCGCCGAAATTCCGCTCTTCCCCGTCGACCGCGCCGGGGCCGCTACCTTGAGGCGCGGCCAGAAGCTGCTTCTGCGTGGGCCCGCGCCGATGCAGGGGCCGGCCTACGCCGACTGCTTCGGAACGCCGATCGCCTTCGGCGTGGTTGAGGACGGCTATTTCGTCTCGAGCCGCGTGTTCAACCTGGCCGGATGAAGCTTCGACCTTACTTCCACGCCTCGAACGCTTTCTCCAGCATCGCCTGCCCCTCGGGGGATTTCTGGAACACCACCTTGGCAATGCGGCCGTCGTTGAGCAGCAGCGGGAAATCGAACCAAGAGCGCGTCTGCATCAGGTCGAGGTTCCGCGCAGTGTCGTTGTCGCCTTTGGCAAGCGCGATGAGGAAATAGGTGTCGCTGATCTTGACCTTGACGCTGGTCAGTGCTTCGGCGGCCGTCGAATCCTCCATCCGCATCTGCGGCAGGCCGACATCCTTGAACCCAGTGATCGGCGCGCCGTCCGGGAAAGAGAATTTGAGGTCGATCGTATGGGTCGCCTGCAAGGTCGGATCGGTGTTTTTCCTCAAGGTCATCGTGGCGTGCATCTTGAGGTCAGGGATGTCGGCTTCAGCCTTCACCGCCACGGTCGCGGGCTGGCCGGGCACCGGCGGAATCAACGACCACACTGTCGAGCCAAGACTGACGACGGGCTTCTCCGGATTGTCGGCCGAGGCGACGAGCATTGCTGCGCGGCCTGCTGAAGGGACAGGGGCCGCGGGCGCCGCGGACGGGGCAGGTGGATTCTGCGGTTGGGCCGCCGGGCTCGGCGGCGCCGCGCCTTGAGCGGCCGATTGGTCTGCTTTCGGTTCGCTCGCAGAAGCGGGTGGCGTGACTGGGGTCGCCGCAGGCGCTTCCACGCGCTCAGCGATCTTCGCCTGCGGCGGCGCGGGGGGTTCCGCCGCTTCGACGGGGGGCTTGATCGCCAGGTCCTGCGGTTTTTGACGCATCAGGATTGCGGCGCCTGCCACCGCTAGCACCACGCCAAGCACGACCGCGGCGGCAATCCATACCCACGGCTTCGGCTTGGCGTCGTCAATGCTCGGCGCCACCGGGCGCTGGCCTTCAGAATCCTGTCGCGCGGCCGCGCTCGGGCGATCGAACTCGCTTGGCACTTCGGGCGCGGCGGCCGACTGCACCGGTTCGTCAGGTCGGGTCACGACCACCGGCGGCGCGTCGGAGGCATGCATGTCTTCCGCCCTGTTTGAGTGGACCGCCTTGGCGAGGTCGGGGGACGCCGGGCCTTTGTCCACCCTTCCGTTTCTCGCTCCAGTCACAACGGCAGCGACGCTTTTCGGTTCGAGTGGCGGGGGCGGCTTGGAACCCGCGACGACCGCTTGAGGCCGATGGGGAGAAGCGGCGGCCGCGGGCGACGGCGCCATCGCGGCCCGGCTTCCTGCAGGCCCCGCCGGGGCCGGTGGCGTGTTTGGGGCGGAGTGGGTTCGCGGCGGCGGCGATTGCGGCGCCGCCCGGTAGGAAACCGCTGGCTGGCCAGACGCACCCAGCGCTGAAGGGCGGGCGCTTGGCGACCCGGCCTGGGACGGCGGCCGGGACACGCTTGCGGGCGCAGCGGAAGAGACCGGCGCTGGCGCGCTCTGCGAAGACCCCGGGGAAGGCGTCGGGCGCTGGAAAGCCGCGGATTGCGGCGGCGCGATCGGCGCAGCGGGCTTCGGCGAAGGCGAGACGCCCGGCTTGCCTCCCGCAGGCGGCGCGGATGGGGGAGGGGGAGCGGAGGGCGGAGCGGATTGTTGCGGTCCGTATTTCGCCTCGATCTGGGCGATCGCCGCGTCGAGAGCGTTCGCTTCGCGAGCGATGTCGCTTTCCGGCAGCGGCGGACGCAAGCTCCTCAGTTGCTCGATCAGCGCCTTGCGCGCGCGAACATAGATCGCCTCGCGCGTCGCCGGCGTGCCGGCGCTGGGCAGATTGGCGACGGCTCGCATGAGCAGCGAATGATAATCAGCCATTAAAGCGTCCGCTCAACCGCTCGGTCCATTAGTCCTGAAACGGATCATGCACAAGAATCGTATCGTCGCGCTCGGGACTCGTCGATAATAAGGCGACGGGGGCGCCGACCAGCTCCTCGATTCGACGTACATATTTTATCGCCTGCGCCGGCAGGTCGGCCCACGATCGCGCTTTGCTCGTCGCCCCGTTCCAGCCTTCGATCGTTTCATAGACCGGCTCGATTCGCGCCTGCGCGGACTGGGAAGCCGGCAGATACTCGATCTCCTCGCCGTTCAGGCGGTAACGCGTCGCCAACTTGATGGTCTCAAAGCCATCGAGAATGTCAAGTTTGGTCAGCGCTAGGCCGTCGATGCCGCAGGTTCTGACCGCTTGCCGGGCTAGCACGGCGTCGAACCAGCCGCACCGGCGCGGCCGGCCGGTGTTGGTGCCGAATTCGCGGCCCCGCTGTCCGATGAGACGGCCGACATCGTCGTCAAGCTCAGTCGGGAAAGGGCCGCCGCCGACGCGCGTCGTGTAGGCCTTGGCGATCCCAAGCACATAACCGATCGCCCTTGGCCCCAGTCCCGAGCCGATCGCCGCATTTGCCGCAACCGTGTTCGAGGAAGTCACGTAGGGATAGGTGCCGTGATCGACGTCGAGCAGCGCGCCCTGCGCGCCCTCGAACAGAATGCGCTTGCCCGCGCGCCGCTCGCTGTCGAGAATTTCGAACGTCGGGGCCATGAACGGCAGGACCTTGGGCGCGACAGCGATCAGTTCGTCGCGAACGGCGGCGGGGTTCGGCGCCGGCAACCCGAGGCCCCGGCATAGGGGATCGTGATGGGCAAGCAGGCGGTCGATCTTGTCGTCGAGCGTATCCAGATCGGCAAGGTCCATCAGCCGGATCGCGCGTCTGGCGACCTTGTCCTCGTAAGCGGGGCCGATGCCGCGTTTGGTCGTGCCGATCTTGGTTCCGCGCGCGTTGCCCGACTCACGATGGGCGTCGAGCTCGCGGTGCAGCGACAGGATGAGGGGGACATTCTCGGCGACCTTGAGATTCGACGGCGTCACCTCGACCCCCTGGCCGCGCAATTTCTCGATTTCCTCGACCAGATGATAGGGATCCAGGACGACTCCGTTGCCGATGATCGACAGCTTCCCGGGACGCACGATGCCGGAGGGAAGCAGCGCGAGCTTGTAAGTCTTGCCGTCGATCACCAGCGTATGGCCGGCGTTGTGTCCGCCCTGGAACCGCACGACTATGTCGGCGCCCACCGAAAGCCAATCAACGATCTTGCCTTTTCCCTCGTCGCCCCACTGGGCGCCGACAACGACAACATTGGCCATCGTCGATTGCTCTTCCGCTTTTTTAGACGCGCGAAGCCCCGGCGCAGCGATAAGGTGCCGAACCGGGGCCTTAGAACGAGGTTCGCCTAAACGATCGGCAGGCATGAGTAAAGGCGAGCTGCTTCCCGCCGATGTCGGCGTGAAGCGAAAATGCCTGGCCTGAGCCTTGGATTGGCGGCGCGAGTCGCTATATGCCTCGCGCGGGCGACCTGCCTGCAGGGAGAGCGACATGACCCCCGACGAACGCCAGATGCTCGGCGGCCTTTTCCAGCGCGTCAACGCTGCCGCGGCCACGCCGCGTGACGGCGAGGCCGAAGCCTTCATCAACGACGCGGTTCACGCCGCGCCCCACGCGCCCTATGTGCTGGCGCAAACGGTCCTTGTCCAGCAGCAGGCCCTCGAGGCCGCGGCCCATCGGATCGCCGATCTCGAGGCGGCGGGCCAGGGCGCCGGGCAGGGCCAGGAGCAAGGCAGCTTTCTCGGCAATCTCGGCCGGACGATCTTTGGCGGGGGCGGACCGTCCGCCCCGCCGCGGCCGGACTATGACCCCCAGGCCTACCAGCGCGCCCCGGCGCCTCCGCCGCCGCGAGGCTACGCGCCGCCTCCGCCCCAAGGCTATCCGCCGCCCCCGCAAGGCTATCCGCCCCAGCAGCCTGGCCCGTGGGGCCAGCCCCAGACCTCGGCGGGTGGTGGCTTCCTGCAGAACGCGGCCTCGACGGCGGCCGGCGTCGCCGGCGGAGTCGCGCTTGGCAATCTCCTGGGCGGCCTGTTTGGCGGCCATGGCGGCGGCCTGTTCGGCGGTGGTGCAAGCGCCGCCGGATTGGGCGGCTCGGGGCTCGGCGGCAATCCGACCGAGGTGACTGAGATCAACAACTACTACGACGGCGCGAAAGGCGGCGGCGTCAGCGACGCCGACCTCCAGGGGTTCGACCCAGGCGCGCCTGGCGTCCAGGACGCCAATTTCGATCAGTTGGACGATTCGAGCTTCGACGGTTCGGACGGCCCGTCCTTCGACGACAACGGCGGCGGCTTCGACGACGTCTGAAGCTCCACGAGGGGGTCCGCGACTGAAGCCCGCGGACCTCAGGGGGATGACGCCCTCGCTCGGCTGGCGCGTGGGATGCGCGAACGGTTGTTTTTGGCTCGCTTTTTACGAACGAATTGGTTAGCAATGCAGCGACAAGTTAGCGCCGCCTGAGCGCAATACTATTCCGGGCGCTGGATCGATGGCGCGAGATCGACCAGATGAAATCAAGCTTCGTCTCGTGCCCCGGCTTACCCGCGAGGAAGCGGATGACGGGGCCGACCGTCGGAGCTTTGCCAATATGGCCGCTTTGGTCGCGGCTTTGGCCCTGGTGATTGTCGGCTATTGGGTTTTCCAGGCGCTGGATCACAGCCGGAGGTTTCAGCGCTGCCTTGATTCCGGCCGCCGCAACTGCGTCGACTTCGTCAACCCGGCCAAGTGAGCCGACGATCGCGCGAATGCAGCGCGCCGCTAAGCATCGCCAGTCGCAAACGGCTCCGTTGGCGCTCGGCTTCCGCTTAGGGGATTGCCTGGATCCCACCCGTAGCGCAGCGTCTCGAACCGCATCGCCTTTGCGTCGATCATCAGGAGCCGGCCGACCAGGCCGTTGTCGCCGTCGCCGAACCCGCCGACAATTGCGCGGATCGCCTCAAGCGCCATCAGCGAGCCAAGCACGCCGCCAAGCGCGCCGAGCACCCCGGCTTCTGCGCAGGTCGGGATGGTGCCCGGCTCTGGCGGATCGGGAAAGAGGCAGCGGTAGGTTGGATTTGGCTTGCCGTCCGCGCCATTCTCGTACGGCTTGAGCGTCGTCAGCGTGCCGTCGAACTCGCCGAGCGCGGCCGAAACGAGCGGCCGGCGCTGATGGAAGCAGGCGTCCGACAGGGCGTAACGGGTGGTGAAATTGTCCGAGCCGTCGAGCACGACATCAAAGCGCTGGATGATTGGGCCAGCGTTGGCTGCGTCCAGCCTGATCGCGATCGGTTCGACCGCGACGTGAGGGTTAATGCGCTTTATCGCTGACGCCGCGCTCTCCGTCTTCGGCCGCCCGATGTCGTTGGTTCCGTGAACGATCTGACGATGAAGATTGGAAAGCGCGACTTCGTCGTCGTCCACGATCCCGAGCGTCCCGATCCCGGCGCCGGCGAGATATTGAAGCGCCGGCGAGCCCAGGCCCCCCGCGCCGACGACAAGGGCACGCGCGGCCTTGAGCCTGTTCTGCCCCGGCCCGCCGACGCCCCTCAGCACGATCTGGCGCGCGTAACGCTCAATTTCTTCGCCGGAGAGGGTCATTTGTCTTTGAGTCTACACGGGGACCGCACGCAAGCGAAGCCCAACGTCGCCCCGCGTCCGGGGAACAAGCGGAGGCGGTCCAGCGTTCGGCTGAAGCTGGAGGTTGGAGGGGCGTCATGTTGAGACTTGGACTGGGGCTGCTGGCCTCGTTTGCCGCGGGAGCCGCCGTTGCTGAGACATTGTCTCCGGAGGCAGACGCGTGCAAGGCAAGCGGACTTCTCGCGCTCAAGGAGAAATATCCGCAGGTCAAGGATGTTCTTGTCGATCTCGACAGTGCGAAAATCATCAAGGCCGACACGAAGATCGAGGATGTGCCGGTCAGGACCGTGGTGATCGGCGACGCCTATATCGAGCGCACCAAGACGAGCAAGCCGCAAACACTGGTCTGCATCATCGGAGACAAGGGCAAGGTCCTGCTCACCCTCTTCACCGACAGGTAGTCCAAACTCGGATGAGCGCGACCGCACCAACGCGAGCTCGCAGCGCCGGCGCGACGAGAATCCAGCGAGACCTAGCGCCGCGAAGCCGAGGCCCATATCGCCCACGTCGAAGCCTCCGGGGCGGGGGAGGCCGTCGCGCCGCTGACTTCCATGCGGTATGCGGCGAAGCTCGTGTTTGGGTAAGGCGGAGTCGGGTCAGCGAAATACTCGCCCGCAACGCCGACGCCGCTGGTGTCATAGGTCCATGCCCATTCTGTCAATGCGTTGAAGCTTTTCTCGACTTCGATCCAGTACCGGGTGTTGGCGGCGAGATCGATACCGGGCGTCAAGGGGCGCCGCCGCATCCGCTGCGACGGCCTCGGAAGGATACGCGCCTCCGCGCGCGTTCCATTTCGCGAATCGCTGGCCTATATCGTGGGTCGGCGCTCGCGGAGACCACTCATGACGACCCCGGACCCCATTGTCATCGTCGGCGCGGCGCGCACGCCGATGGGCGGCTTTCTCGGCGACTTGAAGGACGTTTCCGCCCCGGCGCTTGGCGCTCGCGCCATCTCTGCTGCGGCCGAGCGAGCGGGCGTCTCAGCCGACAGCGTCGATGAAATCCTGATGGGCTGCGTCTTGCCCGCCGGACAGGGCCAGGCGCCGGCGCGCCAGGCGGCGATCGGCGCCGGATTGCCGCTCGCGGCGGGCGCGACAACGGTCAACAAGATGTGCGGATCGGGCATGAAGGCGGCGATGGTCGCGCATGATCTCTTGCGCGCGGGGTCGGCCGACATCGTCGTCGCCGGCGGGATGGAAAGCATGAGCAATGCCCCCTATCTGCTCGACCGCGCCCGGACCGGCTACCGCATGGGCCACGGCCGCACCATCGACCACATGTTCCTGGACGGCCTCGAGGACGCCTACGACAAGGGTCGACTCATGGGGACGTTCGCCGAGGACTGCGCTCAAGCCTATCAGTTCACGCGGCGTGAGCAGGACGCCTATGCGCTCGCCTCGCTGGACCGCGCCAACCGCGCGATCCGCGACGGCGACTTCGCCTGGGAGATCGCCCCCGTCAGCGTGAAGGCGGGCAAGTCCGAGACGCTCGTCTCGACCGACGAGCAGCCGCCGAAAGCGCGGCCGGAGAAGATCCCGACGCTGAAGCCCGCCTTCCGCGAGGGCGGGACGGTGACCGCGGCCAATTCGAGTTCGATCTCCGATGGAGCGGCAGCGCTGGTCATGATGCGCGAAAGCGAGGCTGAGAAGCGCGGCGCGGACGCTCTCGCCCGTGTCGTCGCGCATGCGACTTACGCCGCCGAGCCCAGCAAGTTTCCGACCGCGCCGATCGGCGCCCTCAGGAAGCTGTTCGATAAGACCGGCTGGAGTAAGGATTCGGTCGATCTCTACGAGATCAACGAAGCCTTCGCCGTTGTCGCCATGGCGGCGATGCGCGACCTCGGCCTGCCGCACGACAAGGTCAACGTCAATGGCGGCGCCTGCGCGCTCGGCCATCCGATCGGCGCCTCGGGGGCGCGCATCCTGGTGACCCTGATCGCCGCGCTCAGGGCACGGGGCGGCAAGCGGGGCGTGGCCTCGCTCTGCATCGGCGGCGGCGAGGCGACCGCGATCGCGATCGAGGCGGCTTGAGCCCGCGCCAGCGAGCGCGCTTCAGCGGCGCGCTTCCCTTGCGTGAGGCCCGACTTGAGTCCAAGCTGATCGACGGGCGGAAACTTGGGGCTGAGCGAACCATGGGGCAACTCGAACTCAAGCTGATGGCCGAAGGGCTGAGATATCCCGAGGGGCCGGTGGCGATGGCCGACGGCTCGGTCGTGCTTACCGAGATTGAGGCCGGATGCGTAACTCGCGTCACCCCGGACGGAAACAAGAGCGGGGTTGCAAACACCGGCGGCGGCCCAAACGGGCTCGCGATGGGTCCTGACGGCGTCCTCTATGTGACCAACGACGGCGGATCGTTTACGTTCCAGGTCGTCAACGGCCTCAATGTGCCCCTCCCGGCGCGCGCCGATTACAAGGGCGGGTCGATCCAGCGGGTCAACCTCGAGACGGGCGAAACGACGCCGCTCTACACGCATTGCGGCGACAGGATTTTGTCGAGCCCCGACGATCTCGTGTTCGACCGCCAGGGCGGCTTCTGGTTCACCGCCTACGGCGCGGGCTTCGTCGACAGCAAAGTCTACGGCGGCCTCTACTATGCGACGCCCGACGGCAAGAGCATCGCTTGCGCAAGGGGCCAATTGCTGTCTCCGAACGGCGTCGGCCTCTCTCCGGATGAGACAGTCGTCTATGTCGCCGACACCTTGTCAGGCCGCCTCTGGGCGTTCGATATCGCGAGTCCGGGCCAGCTGAAGCCGTCGCCGAACCCGCTGGCTTCAGGGCGGGTGATCGCCACGTTGCCAGGCCTCCAGCTCCTCGACAGCCTCAAGGTCGAGGCGGGCGGCGTAGTCTGCGTGGCGACGCTCCTGAATGGGGGAATCACCACCTTCACTCCTGACGGAGCGGTCGAACATTTCGCCATTCCCGATCCGTTCGTCAGCAATCTCTGCTTCGGCGGCGCCGACATGCGCGACCTATGGATCACGGCGGCGGGAACAGGCCGGCTCTACAAGACCCGCTGGCCACGCCCTGGGCTGGCGCTGAATTTTGGCTACAGCCCGCCGGGACCCCCAGCGACGGCTTAGGCGGAGCGGCGCAGCGCTCGCGACCCTTGTCCGCGAGCACAAATTCGGACATGGTCCGGCCACCGCCGGCTAACATGTTAGTCCGGGGCAAGGGAGGACAATCCATGCGCATCACCCGCCGAATTGCAACCGCCGGATTGATGGCGATGGCGCTCGCCGCGCCCGCCTTCGCCGACGACAAACCGCTCATCCTGCTCTCCGTCCCAGGGATGAATTTTCCCTTCTTCGTTCACATGATGAACGACGGACTGAAGGCCGAGGCGGACAAGGATGGGCTGAGCTACATTGAAAGCGACGGCCAGGACTCTTCGCCCAAGCAGACGGCCGACATCGAGGCGGCGCTCGCCAAGGGCGTCAAAGGCATTGTGTTGAGCCCGAGGGAACAGGACGCTCTAGCGCCAGCGCTGCAGGAAGCGATCGACGCCAAGGTGCCGGTGGTCACCATCGACCGGCGGGTGCCCTCGGTCACCGGCATCGTCGGCCATGTCGGCGCAGACAATGTCAAGGGCGGCGAGGCGCAGGGCAACCTCATCGTCAAAATGTTCCCGAACGGAGCGACGATCATCAATCTCCAGGGCACGCCCGGCGCGAGCCCGGCGATTGACCGCAACAAGGGCCTGCACAACGTGCTCGACAAGGCGGGGCCCCAATACAAGATCGTGTTCGAACAGACCGCTAACTTCAAACGCGACGATGGCCTCAAGGTGACCGAGTCGGCGCTCGCGGCGATGAGCGCGCCACCGCAGGTGATCAATGCCGCTAACGACGACATGGCGCTCGGCGCGATCGAGGCGGTCAAGGCGCGCAATCTAAAGGGCGTGGCGATCCTCGGTTTCGACGCGTTGCCGGAGGCGCTCGCGAAGGTGCGGGACGGCGAACTCACCGCGACAATCGAGCAGTTCCCGGCCAAACAGAGCTCGACCGCCGTCGATATCATGGCCGAGTACCTGAAGAGCGGCAAGAAGCCGGACCAGCAGATCACCCTGCTCACTCCGGTCGCGATCACCAAAGACAATCTGAAGGAGGCCGAGCGCCTCAACGAAGTGAAGTAATCCGCATAAAAGGGGCGCGCCGTTAGCGGCGCGCCTTCGTCGAACGCCTTTCTTAGAAAAGCGAGCGCTTTCGAATGGCCACTGCGCCCGCGGCGGTTTCGCCCGCTCCGGCAAAGCCAAGCAGCCCGGTCCTCAAGATGACCGGCGTCAGCAAACGCTTCCCTGGCGTCCTCGCGCTCGAGGACGTGCACCTCGAAGTTGGCGAAGCCGAAATCCATGCGCTTCTGGGCGAGAACGGCGCCGGCAAGTCGACGCTGCTCAAGGTGTTGTCCGGCGCTCACAACGCCGATTCAGGCGCAATCGAGCTCTTCGGCCGGCCTGTCGCCTTCACTTCCCCTCATGACGCCCAGCGAGCGGGCGTCGTCACCATCTATCAGGAATTCACCCTAGCTCCCGACATGACGATCGCCGAGAACGTGTTCATCGGCCGCGAACCGGGTTCCAGGCTCTTCGTCAGCTGGCGCCGCCTAGCCGCCGAGACCAAAGCGATCGCCGAAAAGATCGGGCTAAGGCGCGACCCGATGACGCCGGTGCGCGATCTCTCGGTCGCCGAGCAGCAACTCGTGGAGATCGCTAGGGCCCTCTCCATGCGATCGCGGCTCATCGTCATGGACGAGCCGACCTCGGCTCTGAGCGAAGCCGAAGTCGCCAATCTTGCCCGGATCGTGAGAACGCTTAAGTCCGAGGGCCTGTCGATCATCTTCGTCACCCATCGGCTTGAGGAGGTCTTTCGCCTCTGCGATCGCTACACAGTGTTGCGCGACGGCCGCTATGTCGGTTCCGGCGCCGTCGCCGATACGAGCGTCGAGGCGATCATCAGGATGATGGTCGGGCGCGACGTAGGCGCGCTCTATGGCGCGCGGCCAATTCCCGAGCATGGGGCCGTGGCGCTCGAGGTCGATGGGCTCACGCGGCGGCGCAACGCGCGCGACCCCCACGCCATCGAGCTCATTGACGTCTCCTTTCGCGCCCACAAGGGTGAAATCCTGGGCCTCGCCGGGCTGGTCGGCGCCGGGCGGACCGAGACCGCTCGGGCGATTTTCGGCGCCGACAATTTCGATTCGGGCGAGATCCGGATCGATGGCAGAAAGGTGAGTTTCTCCGGGCCCCATGACGCGATGCTGGCCGGCGTCGGCCTCGTGCCGGAAGATCGCAAGAAACAGGCGTTGTTCCTCCGCCTCGCCATCCGCACCAACATCACTATCGCCTCACATGAACAGATCAGCCGGGGCTGGTTTATCGACGAGGGCCGCGAGGCGAAGGTCGTTGATGAGTTCCGCCGCCTGCTCTCGATCCGCATGGCGAGCCCTGATCAGCAGGCCGGCCTCCTTTCCGGCGGCAATCAGCAGAAGGTCGTGCTCGCGCGCTGGCTGGCGCTGAGGCCCAAGATACTCATTGTCGACGAGCCGACCCGGGGCATTGACGTCGGCTCGAAGGTCGAAGTCCACAATCTTCTGATCGAAATGGCGAAGCAGGGCATCGCGGTGATCGTCATCTCGTCCGAACTGCCGGAAATCCTCGCGGTGTCGGACCGCATCGTCACCATGCGCGAGGGGCGTGTGACCGGCGACATCGCCCGGAGCGAGGCGACCCAGGAAATCCTGATGTCGATGATGACCTTCCACGAGGGCGCCGGCGAAGCGCGTCCGATTTCGATCGAGGCGAATGATGGCTGAAGCGACAAGGGCGGCGGAAGCCGGCGACACCGGCGGCGTCGACATATTCGGCTTCGTCGCGAGGTTCGCGCCGACGCTGTTCCTCATCGCGCTCATGGTGCTCTTCGCTGTCATCGAGCCGAGATTCCTGTCCGAGATCAATCTCTTCAACGTGATGCGTCAGGTGTCGATCACCGGCCTGCTCGCAGTCGGCATGACCTTCGTGATCCTGACTGCCGGCATCGATCTTTCGGTCGGCTCGCTGCTCGCGTTCGCCGGTCTGGTCGCTGCCGCAGTCGCCAAAGGCGGACTGGAGAACCGATTCACCGTCGGCGAGGGCGGAGTCGGCTACGGCTGGGGCGCGGCGGCGCTGGCGGCGATCGCGGTCGGGCTCGCCGGCGGCTATCTCCAGGGCCTAGCGATCACTCGGCTCAAGGTTCCGCCTTTCGTGGTCACGCTCGGCGGCATGTCGGCCTTTCGCGGCGTGGCGCTCCTGTTCGCCGCCGGTGGCCCGATCTCGGGCTTTCAACCGTCGTTCACCTGGTGGGGCCAGGGCAAGATCGGCCCGGTGCCGATTCCGGTCATCATCTTCCTCACCGCGGCGGCGCTCGCGCATATTACGCTGCGCTATACCCGCTATGGCCGGCAGGTCTATGCGGTTGGCGGCAATCCGGAGGCCGCCCGTCTCTCGGGCCTCAACGTCAATCGGGTCATCGCCAGCGTCTATGTCATCATGGGCTTCTTCGCCGGCTTGGGCGCGTTCGTGCTCGCGGCGCGGCTTAATTCGGCGGAGGCGGTCGCCGGGACCGGCTACGAGCTCACCGTCATCGCGTCGGTGGTGATCGGCGGCACCAGCCTGTTCGGCGGCTCGGGGACGATCTTCGGCACGGTCATCGGCACGATCCTGATCGGCGTGTTGCTAAACGGCCTCGTGCTGCTCAACGTCTCCTCCTACATCCAGCAGATCGTGATCGGGATCATCATCGTGCTTGCGGTGGCGTTCGACACCTTCGCGAAGTCCCGGCGACGGAAGGTCTGAAATTCCTCACCGGGCGGAAAGCGGGTCGGCGGCTGGCTCGCGGTGCGGCTCTGGCGTGCTCATCAATGGCCGCGCATCGACGGCTTTTGCGGCGCGCCTGATCTCGAACTTGAGCCCTATTCCGGGAAAATCTTGCGCTGCGCGGATGAACCCTATGGGCTGGCCTCTTTCGATGTGGTCGCCCGTTTTCACCCGCAAGTCGTCGATGCCGCCGTAAGTTGCGGAAATAAACCCGCTTACGTGACGGATCATGACGATCTGGCCATATCCCTTGAGCGCACCGGCGTAGACGATGAAGCCCGACTGCGCGGCCCGCACGGCGGCGTCGTCCTCAGTCGCAATGGCGATCGTTTCCCTGTCTTCGGTCCAGCACTGGATGACGATCCGTCCGCTGACGGGCCAATCGAATTTTGCCTCCACTCCGACTTTCCGAGTGTCCTTCGCGACAGGGGACTGCGGACAAGCGGCGGCGGGCGCCTGGGCGAGAGGAGCGGAGGCGACCAAGACAAAGAGCCAAAGCTTTGCGCCTTTACGCAGCGGGCTCTTGTTGCCGCAAAAGCGACGCGCCATCCTCCTCCAGGATGGACCGCCCTTCTCACCCCAACTCGCCACGGCCGGGGTTGAGCGATACGTATTTGACCTGAGCATAGACGCTTTGGCCCTCGGCCAGCCCGAGTTCCGTCGAAGATTTTCGGGTCATGCGAGACAGGAGGCGCGCGCCCTCGCCTTTCTCGCCGAGCGAGACGACTACCAGGATCTCGTAGTCGTCCAGGGGTTTCATCGCCGCCACCCGCGCGGGCAAGACGTTCAGGATCGAACTTTTGCCGGGCGCCTCGCGCGCCAGGCTCACGTCGCTCGCAAGAATTCGGATGCGGCGCTGTTCGCCGATTGCGCCAGTCTGCGGCGGAGGCGGAGGAGCAAAGACGATCCCGCCCGGAATAGAAACCTTGGTCAGGCCGAATGTGGGGTCTTGGTCCTCCACCACGCCCTTAAGCGTCACAGCGGCCTCGCGCGAGGCCGCAAGCGGCGACGATGGATCGCTCTGCAGTTCGGACAGCGCACCCGCGGCGACGACATGGCCGTTGTCGAGAAGAACCATCTGGTCGCCGAGCCGCTCGACCTCGGTCATGTCATGGGTGACGTAGAAGATCGGCAGCACGAAATGATCGCGCAGCTTTTCAATGAACGGGAGAATCTCCGCCTTCGTCCTGCGGTCCAGCGCCGAAAGCGGCTCGTCCATCAACAGGACCTTCGGCTGAGAAAGCAAGGCGCGGCCAATGCCGACCCGCTGACGCTCGCCTCCAGACAGATTGCGCGGCGAACGATCCAGGAGCGCACGGATCCCCAGGAGATCGACGACTTCGTCGAAGTCGATAGCAGGTCCATCATGCTTCTTGTCGGCGGCGCCGAAGAGCAGATTCTTTCGCACGGAAAGGTGAGGGAAAAGGCTCGCTTCCTGAAAGACGTAGCCCAGCGCCCGTTTGTGCGTCGGAACGAAGACTCCGTTGCGGTCCTGCCAGATCTCGCCAGCGATGTCGCAGAGCCCATCCTCGATGTGGTTCAATCCGGCGATGCAGCGCAGCACAGTCGTCTTGCCGCAGCCAGACGGGCCGAACAGCATCGTAATCCCGGTCGCCGGGACCTTGAAAATAGCCTCGAGCGTGAACTTGCCGAGGGTGCCGCGGAACTCGGCGCGAATCTCGTGCGCTGGCGTCATCATGACTGAGTCTCCGGCCAGCGCGCCGAGGCAGGCGTCATCGGCGCGGTCTCACCGTCGAGTTGTCGCAACAGCGTGATCAGGCCGGATGAGCTCCAGTCTTGATGATCGTCCCGACATTCTGTCCGCGCAGCGCCGCGGTGAGCCGGCCAGGAACGAGGCCGTTCACGAGCTGCACCCGCTCGAGATGGCGGGCGACGCCCATGATTTCGAGCAGCGCGCGATCGAACGGCAGCGAACACTTGTGCTTTGCGAGGTCGGCCGCGCTTGTCTCGCGCAGCATCTTCGCCTTCTTCCCGTCCGAGCCCTTGGGATCGGAATCGTACACGCCATCGACGTCTTCGACGATGGTGAGACCCGCCGCGCCAAGTGCGTCAGCGAGCAGGAACGCGCCCGCGTCAGCGCGATGAGGCGGGATACGTGAGCCGGGGAACTCGTGGTGATGATAGGGGGGAAAGGCGCTGCCCACAACGGCGCGGGCCGCGGAGAGGTGGATCGCGAGCTGGTTCGCGATCGTGCCGTGCTCGATATAGGAGACGCCCTCCGGCGCGAGCAGCGCCGCGAGAATGTGGCCGTTCTGGCCGGCTTCGCTCGCGGCCAGTGGCGCGAGAGAGCCGACGGGAAGGCCGAGGTCGAGGGCAACGCTGTAAAGATGGCGGGCGCGGACGCCGGCCCCCGTCAGAATGAGCAGACGATGCTCCTGCATGAGCTTGCGCAGTTCGTCGACGATTGGAAGAATCGCCTCCGCGCCCCGGTCCATGATCGAGCGGCCGCCGATCTTCACGACCTGCACCCAGGGCAAAAGCCGGATCGGGCGTCCGCCCGCGACGGGGCGGGTCAGATCGGAGTCGAGGAGGGTCTGGCGCGCGAGCGGCGAGGCGACATGCTTGGCCGAGCGGGTCGTTTCGGTCATCGGCGTCGCCTCACTTCGCGGTGATGATGGTGCCGACATGTTCGCCGGCGAGCGCTCGCGCGAGGTTGCCGGAGACGAGGCCGTTCACGACCTGGACCTCATGGATGTGGCGCGACGCTTTGAGGAGGTCGAGCATGGGGAACTCGAGTATCGAATCATGCAGCCCCTTCGCCTTCATCTCGTCGACCGTGATTTTCGGAATAAACTTGGCGTTCTTTGAGGTTTTTGGGTTCGCCGTGTAGAGGCCGTTTTCATCCTTGACGAAGATCATCGCCTTGCAGCCGAACTGCTCGGCGACCAGGAAGCATCCGGCATCGGTGCGATAAGGCGGGATCATGCTTTCAGCCGCGGGACGTGTCCAAAGCCCATAAGGAGGCATGCCGCTGAAGACGACCGCATTCACTTCGGCGAGGTAAAGCGGCACCGCCGAAAGCCCCGCCCCGCTCACCGAGGAGATGCCGTGCTTCGCCAGGAGCTGGCCCAGCATCTCCGCGTTCTGATCGGCGACCGAGCTGCCCAATTGAGAGAGCACGCCGGCCGGCAGGCTCAAGCCGGCCGCGATCGAATAGAGGTGGCGCGCGCGTGTTCCGGCGCCAGTTCCAATCAGCATCTTGTGCGTTTTGCGGGCGGCGACGATCTCATCGACGAGCGGGAAAACCGCCCCGCGGCCGCGGTCGATCACGCTCTGCCCACCGATCTTGATCACGTTGGCGTTCGGGAGGATGCGGAACTCCGCCGCCTTCTCGGCCTTCGCCACGAGCTCGGGGTCGCCGAGCGATCGCTCCATCAGGAGCGCCTCAAGCTCTAAGGCCATACTGTTCATAGGGTTTCTCCCGCTAATCGTTCCAAAGCATTGGCGCCGTTCACAAACACCCACAAGCCCGAGAGAAGTCGCGCTCTCGCGGTTGTGGAGCCGGGCAAAATCAGATTCCCGACGTGGCGAAGCGCTTCTGGATCAAGATCATGGACAGGATCACGACGAAGGCGAACGCGACCATGCCGCCCGCGAGCAGGTTGGCCTCACGCCAGCGCATCGTCTCGGTGAAGTCGAAGATGGCGGTCGACATCACCCGTGTGCGGCCAGGGATGTTGCCGCCGATCATCAGGATGACGCCGAACTCGCCGACCGTATGGGCGAAGCCGAGCACCGCCCCGGTGAGAAGGCCGGGGCTCGCGAGCGGCAGCGCCACGGTCCAGAAGGCGCGGCGGGGCGAAGCCCGCAAGGTCGCTGCGACTTCGAGCGGCCGGTCGCCGATGGCGGCGAAGGCGTTGCGGATCGGCTGCACCACGAACGGCATCGACGAAATGATCGAGCCGATGACGAGGCCCGTGAAGGTGAAGGCGAGCGTGCGGGCGCCCCACAGCGACGCGATCGCGCCGCCGGGCCCGTCCGGCCCGAGCGCGATCAGGAGATAGAATCCCAGCACCGTCGGCGGCAGCACCATCGGCATCGAGACGATGGCGGCGGCGGCCTCCTTGAACCATGCCCTGGAGCGCGCGAGCCACCAGGCAAGCGGAGTCGCGACGATGAGCAGCGAGAGCGTCGTTATCGCGGCGAGCTCGATCGTCAGCTTGATCGGGGTCCAGATCTCCGACGGAAGGCCGAACACGTTGCGCTCAGTTCAGCGCGTAGCCGAACCGCTCGATGATCGCGCGCGCCTCCGGCCCTTTGAGAAACTCGAGGAACGCCTTGGACGCCTCGCTGTCCGCCCCTGTCTTGAGCAGCACCGCGTCCTGCCGGATCGGCGAATGGAGCTTGGGGGGAACCTCCCAGCGCGTCCCCGCGGTGACGCCATAGAGCTGCGAGAGCGCCACGAACCCGACTTCCGCGTTCCTCGTGTCGACGAACTGGAACGCCTGCGCGATGCTGTTGCCCTGCACGATCTTGGCCTTGAGCGCGTCATAGACGTTGAGCGCCTTCATCGTTTGGACCGCGGCGGTTCCGTAAGGCGCGGCGACCGGATTGGCGATCGAGAGCTTCTGGAACTGGCCCGCCTTGAGCGCTGCTTCGCCGTCGGTCACATCGATCACCCGGCTCCACAGCACGAGCTTGCCGATCGCGTAGGTGAAGAGGCTCTCCGGAACCGCGAACTGGCCGTCGATAGCCGCCCTCGGGCGATCCTCGTCCGCTGAAAGGAACACCTCGAACGGGGCGCTGTGGGTAATCTGGGTGAAGAAAGATCCCGATGAGCCGAAGATCAGCACCGCCTCGTGCCCGGTCTTCTCCTTGAACAAGGCCGCAATCTCTTTCGCCGGCTCGGTGAAATTGGCGGCGACGGCGACATGGGTCAGGTCCGCCTGAGCTGGCCCCGCGAGCGAGGCCAGAGACGCTAGAAATGCGATTGCAAGCGCGGTCAGCCTCAAGAAGGTCTCCATTGCGCGACGTCGTGCGTTGTATGCTATGGAACATAGCCAGCATTTCGCCAGCCGGCAAATGCGGTATCAGAGCGTTGTTGGTGTGATGATCGGCCTTCATCGACTTGGCGTGTCGTGAGGCGATGAAATCCGTCATTCCCCGCCGGTTTTGCTGTAGGGGTTGTGACGGGTACGGTTGCGCTCGGGAGAGTGGAATGAAGACATCCGCTATGGTGCTTGCGCTTGCCGTGGCTCTGTCCGGTTCGCTCGCTTCCCGTGCGAACCCCTACCATGTCCATCACACTTACCGGTCGCAGAATGCGGCTCGCCACCATGTGGCGCGCAACGCGGTCCAACACCCCGCGCCCGCCGCCGAGCAGCCTAGTGAACGGATGGAGAGCCCGCCTCCCTCTGCGCTAAACCAGATGTTCAAGCCATATGCTCACGCCGGCGATGGCGATGACGACGGGATGAGCCGCGATCCCGACGACTGCATGAAGGGCTGCATCGGCGGAAACCCGCAATAGCCGGCTCAAAAGCGAATGCGCAGGCCGGCGGTCGGCGCGAAATTCTCGGTGTGCAGAAAGCCGCTCGCGACGCCGCCGTAGACGTTCGACTGCAGGAGGCCGGCGTAAAGGCTCACGCGCGGGATCGGCCGATAGTCCGCCAGAAGCGAGAACGAGTAGCGCCCTCCACCGCATTTTGTGTTGCTGGTCGCCGAGCCCGATCCGGTGCAGACCGCGGGCGCGGCCTGGAAGTCGTTCTGGGATTCCCAGTACACGCCGCCGGCGAGGTCGAGATTGGACCAAACCGCATAGCGCAGACCCGTCCAAACCGTGTTGAGGTTGCGGGGAACCGTATAGGCGTTAACGGTCACGAAACCTGGAGGAACTGAGACGCCAGGCGCAACCGTACCCACTCCGTAGGGGTAGTTCGGATCGCTTGGATTTACGGAAAGCGAGTAGATATAGCCGGCATAGAACTTGAATTTATCCCACTCGTAGCGGCCGACCAGCTCGATGCCGCCGGTGTTTGCCGAAGTCGCGCGAACAATATCGTAGGGATTGTATCCGACCGGGGTCGCCGCCCCGGCGAAGCTTGCGAATGTGAGCGCGTTCCTGGCATAGTCGGCGATCGCGTCGAACGAGAAGCCGTAGAAATCCGTTCCGATTTGTGCCTGATACTGCTCAGTCGCCGCATTGAACTGGTCGTAGCCGCCCACCTGCGCCTGGGCCGCTACGCGGAAACCTTGGTAGGTGAGACGGTAAGTAAACGCCGTATTTATGCGCGAGGTCGGACTCGCGCCGAAGGTTCCGTATAGCGCGGTGAAGCCCAGTTGCGAGAACCCGACCGAGGCCACGGGGTCGTAAGCGCTGAGCGCCTGCATGGACAAAAGAACCGTCCGGCCGAAGGTGAGTGTCCCGTAAGTCGGGTTGCTGATCCCAATGAAGGTCTGACCGTTGTCCCAAGTCCCCCCTCGCGCCGAGTCGAAAGCCGTCCTCTGGAGCGAAGTCGCGTAGGGATTGTTGTCGGCTTGCGATTGGGGACCATTGACCAGGCGAAGCGTATAGGGATTGAACCCGGCTTCGACCGCGCCGACTATCTCCCCGTCGTCGCCGAGCTTCTGTGATAGACTCACGCCGATGTTCGAGGTGCTGAGCGCGTTCGGCGACCAAAGCCAGTGCGTGTCGCCGCTGTTTCTCTGGATGGCGTAATTGGCCTTGTCCGAGTAGGCGCTGAGACGCGTGCCCCATTGCTCGTAGCCGAACCCGCCGTCGAGCGTGCCGTAGAGCGTGAGCGGGCCGGCGCTTAAGGGACAGTCGCGAACCGAGGACTTGAGAAAGGTCCATAGACTGCTGAAACAGTCCGGCTTGGACTTTTTGGCCTCAGCCGGCTTCGCCGTCGGCAGGTCGGCCGCATGCGCCGAGGCGACGAATCCGGCCGCGGCGATGAGAACAAGCCGCAGGCTTTTCATCTGCGCCCCCGGCGCGCTCCCAAAATCCTGGCTGGCCGACCCGGAGCGCCCGACGACATATCCTTTCATATACATTGAACGACGTCCACCTGACCGGGCGCGATTCGGACGAACGGCAGCCACTCGCGGCGATATATTTTCTCGGATATAGTGATCCCCCCGGCGCCGCGGCGCACGCCGCTTTATCCACAAAATTCCGGGAGGTTCCCCATGACGATCGCTATCCGCAAACCGTCGCTTGGCGCAGCGACGACCCATTACCTCGCCAAGAAGCACAGGCTTCTCATCAACGGCAAATGGGTCGACGCAAAAAGCGGCAAGACCTTCGAGGTCGAGGACCCGGCGACGCAAGAGATCATCGCCCAGTTCCTGCCGGCGACCAGGCCGACATCGACGCAGCGGTTGCCGCCGCCCGCCGCGCCTTCGAGAGCGGGCCATGGGCGCGCGTGCTGCCAGGCGACCGCTCGCGCATGGTCTGGAAGCTGGGCGACCTGCTCGAACAGTACGCCGACGAATTCGCCGAGCTCGAGGCGCTCGACAACGGCAAGCCGGTGACCAATGCACGCCGCGACGACGTGCAAGGCTCGATCAGCATGTTCCGCTACATGGCCGGCTGGTCGACCAGCCTCACCGGCGAGACCATTCCTGTATCGAGCCCCGGCGCCTGGCACGTCTACACCTTGCGCGAGCCGGTCGGCGTCGTCGGGCAGATCATCCCGTGGAACTTCCCCCTGATGATGGCGGCCTGGAAGCTCGCCCCGGCGCTCGCCGCCGGCTGCACGATCGTGCTCAAGCCGGCCGAGCAGACGCCGCTTTCGGCCCTAGGTTTTGGCGAACTCATTCAGGAGGCCGGGTTCCCGGACGGCGTGGTCAATATAGTCACCGGTTATGGCGAGACGGCTGGCGCGGCGCTTGCCAACCATTCCGACGTCGACAAGGTCGCCTTCACCGGCTCGACAGAAGTCGGCAAGCTCATCGTCAAGGCGGCGGCGGGCAACCTCAAGCGCGTGTCGCTCGAGCTTGGCGGGAAGTCGCCGGCGATCGTCTTCCCCGACGCCGACATCGACGGCGCCATTGCCGGAACCGCGTCGGCGATTTTCTATAACCAGAGTCAGTGCTGCACCGCGGGCTCGCGGCTCTTCGCTCACAAGTCGATCTACGATCGTGTCGTCGAAGGGGTCAGCGCCGAAGCCGGCAAGATCAAGATCGGCCACGGCCTCGACCTGAACGTGAACCCCGGGCCTCTCGTCTCCAAGGAGCAGCACGATCGGGTGAGGGGCTTCCTCGAATCCGGCCGCAAGGAGGGCGCGGAAGTCGTGACCGGCGGCAGCGTGCCCGGCAACCAGGACTATTTCGTCGAGCCGACAGTTCTCGCGAAGACGAACCGCGACATGCGGGTCGTACGCGAGGATATATTCGGACCCGTGGTCTGCGTGCAGTCTTTCGATGACGACGACCTGGACGCGGTGGCGAGATTCGCCAATGACACCGAATATGGCCTGCAGGCGAGCGTTTGGACGCGCAATCTCAAGGTCGCCCACCAGATGGCGCGCAAGATCAAGGCGGGCACGATCTGCATCAACACCCACAACTACGGCGGCCCGGCCTGGCCATTCGGCGGCTACAAGCAATCCGGCTGGGGGCGCGAGATGGGCAAGGAGGTGATGGAGCAATATACCGAGACGAAATCGGTCGCGGCCAAGCTCTGATCTGCGCGCGGAAGCGTCGGAATGAAAGAGGGAGGGCGCCATGAGGGCGCCCTCCTTTTGAGAGTACGGCTTACCGGGGCAGAGTCGCTCCTTCAGGCGCAAGTCTGTCTCCAATGCGAAGGCCGGAAAGGAGGGAGAGCGCAATGAAACATTTCCTGATCAAATATCGCTTCAAAGATGGGTCGGAGGCTGCGTGGCGCGAGCGCATCGGGCGGTTCATCGCCGCTATCGAAGCCGACGCGACGCTGAACGGCCGGATCTCCTACCGGTGCATGAAAGCCGACAACGGCTCGGGCGAGTACTACCACCTCGCCGCAACAACTGACGACGAAGCTTCGAAGGCGTTGCAAAGCCGCGACTTCTTCAAGGCCTATACCGACGAGACCAAGCGGGTGTCCGGTGGCACGCTCGAGGTGACGCCGCTCGCGATCATCGCCGAAACATCAGCGCGGGCGTAAGCCTCACCGCCCCATGCAGGCGTCGGCGAGCCGCTTGAGTTCGGCCCTGCGCGCGGCGTCGATCGTCGCCAGCCGGTCGGCGTCGCCCGAGCGTCCGATCGCGTCGGCCACGCACTGGCAGCCGGTCGCGCAGTCGGGCGGCGGGCGCCCCTCGGCGATGCAGGCGTGCTGGCACGACGCAAGAAAGCCGCTCATGTCCGCCTTCGGCGCGAGCGGCCCCAACGCGGTCAGCACAGAGAGGATGCCGATCAGGATCGGCTGGTGGAGGAGATAGATCGGGAGAGAGTGCCGGCCGGCAAAACACAAAGCGAGCGACGGCGCGGACACCGGGCGCCACCGCTCTGGCGATGTAAACCTCGCCATCGCCGCTTTCGTTTGCGCAAGGCTCAGGCCGAGGAAGACGACGCCCGCCCAGGGCAGGAGCGGATACCAGTCAACGGTGTTCGGCAGGGCCTCCCCGAGTCCGAGCCACAAAAGCCACGGGGTGTCGAACAGCGCCGAATGGATCACGAACGGCGCGGCGATCGCGGCAAGCCCGATCGCGAGACTGGCCCACGCTGGCGCAGACACGAACGGCCCGGCGATAAGGCTCGCGACCGCGATGCAGTGCAGAATGCCGAACCAGACCCCCATGCCTGGAAAGGCGATGAAGGTCGCCACGGTCACGAGCGCCGCTGCTCCGGCGACGATTCCAAACCGGCGCCAGAAGGCGCGCCGGTCGAACCCGTTGTGATGGGCGAGCGCGAGCGAGACGCCGACCAGCGCCAGAAAGACGCTTGCGACCGTATGCGAGAGAAGCCGCATCCCCGGCGCGAACGGCAGGTCGGGAGAGACGAGGCGAAAGTCGGCGAGGTCCCAGCTCAGGTGGTAGACCACCATGCCGGCGATCGCCAGGCCGCGGCCCAAGTCAACGGCGTCGACGCGGCCCGAGCGCTTGCCCGCGCCGTCGTCCGCGGTTCCCGTGTCGTTCACGGCGTGGCGGCTTCAAACAACGCGTCGTCGAGAACGAACGCGCCCTCGTATTCGACCGGGCCGGTCATCAGCACGTGGTCGTCCGCGGCGCGCCATTCGATGATGAGCTCGCCGCCCGGCAGCCGCACGGTTCCCTTGCGATCCATTAGTCCGAGGCGCGACGCCGCGACCAAGGTAGCGCAGGCGGCCGACCCGCAGGCGAGCGTCAGCCCGACCCCGCGCTCCCACACCCGCGCTTTGACCTCATCGCGCGCGATGACTTCAGCGAAAGTCACGTTGGCCTTTTCCGGGAACATCGGATGGACTTCGATTCTCGGCCCGAGCTCCGCCGCGTCGATCTTCTTGAGATCAGGGACGAAGAAGACCGCGTGCGGATTGCCCATGTTGACGAGCGAAGCGGGTCCCGGCGCTCGAGGTCCGCCGCCGCCGGGCCAGAGGTCGACCCGTTTCGTATCCGCGACCGTATGCGCGAGCGGAATGTCCTCCCAGCCGAACCGCGGCGGGCCCAGGTCGACGCGATAGGACCCCAGGCCCAGACGCTCGCAGGCGATGACGCCGGCCTCCGTCTCAATTCTTACCCCGCTCACCCCGAGTTCGCGACAGAGTCGGTCGGCGACGCAGCGCGTCCCATTTCCGCACGCGCCGGCGAGGGTGCCATCATTGTTGAAAATGAGCACACCGGCGGCCGTCCCGCCCGTTCTCGAATCGGAGATGACCATCATCTGATCGTAGTCGAGGCCGGGGGCGCGATGGATGGCGCGCGCATCAGCCGGCGCCGGCCGAACCGCCGCGCCCCTGAGGTCCAGGACCAGGATCTTGTTGCCGGCCCCGTTCATGCGCGCGATCGTGCGCCCGGCCAGCGGATGGCGGGAGACCAAGCCTTCAGTCTCCTTTCCCGGTCTGGCCGCGCGCGCCGCCGGCGAGACGCGCCGACCGGTCGATCGCCCGAGCGCCGAGCCGGGCGACTGCTTCGCGCAGATCCTCGTTCTCTATCGCCGCTGTGGCCGCGCGCGCCGCAGCCTCCGCCGCCTCCGACGTAGCCGGCGCGAGGCGGCGCCTTTCCTTAAGCGGCGGCAGCGGGCCCTGGCGGAAGGCGATCTTGTCGACGCAGCGCCAGCCGAGATGCGCATTGACCCGGTCGACGATCACCGAGGCGCTGTGCTGGGCCTCGAGCGAGAATGCGCCTTCGACCCTCAGCACCAGTGTCCCCGGCCGCGTTGGCGTCTCCGGGTCGCGCTTGGCCGCGCGCGGCGGCCATTGCAACTCGATCGGCCGTGCATGACGAGCGAATCGCTCGCCGACGATCGCCGGCCAGTCGGCGATCAAGCTCGCTTCGCCCAGGCCGCGCGCGGCCAGCGCCTCGGCGATCAGCCCGGTGGTGAACTCGGCGAGCGGCTTGGCGCCGCGGCGCGCGGGCTTCATCATTGCCGGGAAGCGGAGCAGGAGGTCGGTTGCATGGGCGCCAATGTAAGCGCGCCGGGGCTTGAGGCAAAGGCGATTGTCGGGAGAACGCTTCGTTGGTGGGATCGCCATCGCCGCGCGCTCGCCTGGCGTGCCGCGCCGGGGCAGGCTCCCGACCCCTACCGGGTCTGGCTTTCCGAAGTGCTGTTGCAGCAGACGACTGCCCAGGCGGTGACGCCCTACTACCGGACGTTCATCGCGAAATGGCCGCGGGTCGAGGATTTGGCCGCGGCCCCATCCGAGGCCGTCATCAGCGCGTTCGCGGGCCTCGGATATTATTCGCGCGCGCGCAACCTGCACGCCTGCGCCCGGGAAATAGTCCGCCGGGGCGGGCGATTTCCGAGCGAGGAGGCGGAGTTGCGCGCCTTGCCCGGAGTCGGCGCCTATACCGCCGCGGCGATCGCGGCGATCGCCTTTGGCCGGCGGACCGCACCGGTCGACGGCAATATCGCTCGTGTGCTGGCGAGACTGCTTGCGCTCGACGAGCCGATCGCCAATGCGAGAAGCGAGATCGAGCGTGCCGCGCGGATGCTCGCGCCCGCCGAGAGAGCGGGCGATTTCGCCCAGGCGCTAATGGATATCGGGGCGACGATCTGCCGTCCGCGCAATCCCGATTGCCCCTCCTGCCCGCTTCGCCCCGATTGCGCGGCGCTCCGCGCCGGACGTCCCGACGCGTACCCCCGGCGCGCCACATCAAGGGTCAAGCGGCGCCGAGAGGGCGTGGCGTTCTTCGCCCACCGCTGCGACGGCGCGTTCCTTGCCCGCCGCCGTCCGGCGCGTGGGCTGCTCGCCTCGACGGTCGAGCTGCCGGGCACGCTCTGGACGGCCGACGGTCCCGGCGACAAAGTTCGGTGCGCCGCTCCAGTGGTTGCCGACTGGCGTCGGTTGCCCGGCGCCGTCGAGCAGGCCTTCACCCACTTTGCGCTCACTCTGACCGTCTACGCGGCCGCGTTCGAAGGCGACGCCCCGGACCGGCATTTCTGGGTCGCGCACGAAGCTGTGGGCCAAGCAGGATTCTCGAACGTGATGCGCAAAGCCGTCGAGCACGCCCTGAGATCCATCGGACTCGAATCTTATGGAAAGGTCAAAGCATCGTCGCTAGTCTGAACGTGCCCTCGTATGCCGGAGTCTTGAAGTTGGCGCGCAAACCCAGTGCACGGCCATGGCGCCCTTGATCCCGCAGGCGGAATTCCGCCTGCCGTCCGACGAAGCGTTCAAGGCCCGGTTTCGACACATTACGACCTGGGTGTTCGATCTCGACAACACCCTCTACCCTCCGGACAGCGGAATCTGGCCCAGGATCGACGAACGGATCACCCTATTCCTGATCGAGCTTTTCGGCATCGACGGCTTGTCGGCGCGGGCGCTGCACAAGCATTACTATTCGCGCCACGGCACCACGCTGCGCGGGCTGGTCGAAGAGCATTTCGATCAGACCGAGCGGTTTCTCGACTTTGTCCATGACATCGACCGTTCGAGCCTCGAGCCCGATCCGATCCTGGCGCGAGAAGTCGCGCGGCTTCCGGGGCGCAAGCTGATTTTTACCAACGGCTCGCGAAACCACGCGATCCTCACCGCGAAGCAGCTCGGACTCGATGGGCTGTTCGAGGACGCGTTCGATATCGTCGCCGCCAAGCTGACGCCGAAGCCGACCGAAGCCGCTTACGACGCTTTTTTCGAACGCTGCCAGGTCGACCCCCGAACCGCGGCGATGTTTGAGGACGTGGCGAGAAATCTCGCTGTGCCGAAGGCCAAAGGCATGACCACGACCTTGGTGACGACCAAGGCCGGACGGGCGGACCACCGGGAGGCTCACGACCGGGCGATTGCCGACGCCGCCGAGGTTGCCGACTTCATCACCGACGATCTCTCGGAATTCCTCGCCCGGCTCAATTCGCATTTGAGCGATTAGCCCTCGACGCCGGGCCCGCGTTCACCGCCCCCCAAGCGGATCGAGGTTTGCCACGAACGTAACGCTATAAGAGGCTGCTCGACCGCAACGGGGACGCTTCAGATCAACTATCGACACGCCTTTCACGCCGGCAATTTCGCCGACGTCCTCAAGCACGCGGTTCTGGCGCGCATCCTCCTTCATCTCGAGCGCAAGGAAGCGCCCTTTCGCTTCATCGACACCCATGCCGGGGCGGGCCGATATGATCTTTCCGGCCACGAGGCGACGCGCTCGCCGGAATGGCGCGAGGGGGTCGCCCGTGTCCTCACGGCGCAGCCGCCGGCGCCGGTCGCCGAACTCCTGCGCCCCTATCTTCAAGCTGTTGGCCCGCACGATTCGCAGGGCCGCCCGGCATCCTACCCGGGGTCGCCGGCGATCGCCCAGACCCTCATGCGGTCGCAGGATCGCATCGCGCTGTGTGAAGCGAACGCGGACGAACGCGCGGCGCTGATCGCCGCGCTTGGGCGCGATCGCCGGCTCAGCATCGTCGGTACGGATGGCTACGTCGCGGTCAACGCCTACGTGCCTCCGAAAGAGCGCCGGGGACTCGTGCTGATCGACCCGCCGTTCGAGGCGCCTGACGAAGCGAGCAGCATCGTGCGTGCTGTCGAACGGGCGCTGCGCAAATGGCCGACTGGGATTTACATCGTATGGCGGCCGATCCGCGACGCTCGGGGCGACGCGCGATTTCTCAATGCGGTCGCTGCGTTCGGCGCGCCAAACATTATGCGGCTCGAACTCGATGTCGGCCCCAGCGCAATCGTGGCCCATGGCCAGGAGCCGCTGCGCCGCGCAGGGCTTCTCGTCATCAATCCGCCGCATCTCCTCGTCGACGAAGCGCAGACGCTGCTGCCGTGGCTCGCCCAGACCCTTGTTCGCCACGGAGAGGGAGAGCATCGTTGCGATTGGTTGACGGAGCCGAAATGAGGATTCAGCGCTGCGCGCCTTGCCGGTTTCGCTCCATTTGGTTTATGTGCGAACCATCGGGCGAATTGCGACCCGACGCAGCCCGCTGACGTCTGCGGTCGCGAACTATCGTTCAATCCTGGGGGGGCGCCGATGGCCTTGCCGAGTGTTCTCAAAGACAGGCTGAGACTGCCCGTGGTCGGCGCGCCGCTGTTCATCATCTCGCATCCGGCGCTGGTGATCGCTCAATGCAAGGCTGGGATCGTCGGCGCCTTTCCCGCGCTCAACGCCCGGCCGATTTCCCAACTCGACGAATGGCTGCACGAAATCACCGAAGCGCTGGCGGCGCATGATAGCGCCCATCCGGAAAGCCCCGCCGCCCCGTTCGCGGTCAACCAGATCGTCCACAAGTCCAATGCGCGCCTCGAGGAGGACATGGCGCTGACGGTCAAGTGGAAGGCGCCGATCGTCATCACCTCGCTCGGGGCCCGCGAGGACGTCAACGCGGCGGTGCACGGCTACGGCGGGCTGACGCTCCACGACATCATCAACAACCGCTTCGCCCACAAGGCGGTCGAAAAGGGGGCCGACGGGCTGATCGCGGTCGCCGCGGGCGCCGGCGGCCATGCCGGCTCGACCTCGCCATTCGCGCTGATCCAGGACATCCGCGCCTGGTTCGATGGCCCGCTGTTGCTGTCGGGCGCGATCGCGACCGGGCGGGCCGTTCTCGCCGCGCAGGTGATGGGCGCCGATCTCGCTTATATCGGCTCGGCCTTTGTCGCCACACCCGAGGCGCGCGCGATCGACGAGTACAAGCAGGCGATCGTTGAGAGCGACGCCTCGGATATCATCGGGTCGACCTACTTCACCGGCATATTCGGCAATTATCTGAGGCCCTCGATCATCAGGTCCGGGCTCGACCCGGAGACCCTGCCTCAGGGCGAGGCGAAGACGATGAATTTCACCTCCCGCGGCTCGTCGGAGGCCAGGGAGGCGAAGGCGTGGCGCGACATCTGGGGAAGCGGACAAGGCATTGGCGCCGTCAAATCCGTGCAGCCGGTCGCCGAGCTGGTTGCGCGACTCGAGCGCGAATACGCCGAGGCGAAGCGCGCGGTTTGCGGCTAAGCCCGCGTGCACAAGTTGGCGCGCGCCTTTGTAACTCCAACGAACGCTCCAAGCGGAACTGGCGGCGCCTACTGCACCATCCTTCGTGACGCGATGCTCCGCATCGCCCTCAGGATGAGGTCCGGGACAGGACACCGGCGAAACCAAAAGCCGGCAAAACCGGGAGCCCGTTTCGCCATGCGAAACGAAACGTTTCGCATGGAATTCGTAAGTCATTGAAATTATTAGCTACGCTGAATCACTCATTTCGCGGTTTTGTTTGTTTTCAATCGATTACGCGCCATTTCGTTTCGCCGGTTTCGCACTCCGCCTTTTGGCCCAAAAATGCACTTAGAGAGTTCTCCTTTGACGCTGAACCGGATCCAGAGGAAGGGAAACATATAACGCGCATTTCTGCCTATCGCAACGAATTGCACGACGGCGTCAAAAAAATCCAGACCCGATGTCGATTCCCAAAACTCCGTTCGTCGCTTCGACGGCAGGCAGATAAGGCCAGCTCGAACTAGGAGACAAGACGATGCGCGTGATGGTGTTCGTGAAGGCGACCGAGGACAGCGAAAAAGGAATTTCCCCCACGGCCGAGACGATGAAGTTGTTCGAGGCGATGGGCAGGTTCAACGAGGAACTAAGCAACGCCGGCGTACTGCTCGCCGGCGACGGCCTCAAGCCCTCGTCGCAGGCCAAGCGTGTTGCGTTCGATGGCCCTGGCCGCACGGTCATCGATGGGCCGTTCGCCGAGACCCGCGAGCTGGTCGCCGGCTACTGGCTCTGGGAGGTCAAGAATATGGACGAGGCGGTCGCCTGGGTGAAGCGGTGCCCCAATCCGATGTTAGGGCCGAGCGAGATCGAAATCCGGCCGCTGTATGAGATGGCGGATTTGCAAGAGTTTCTGACGCCCGAGGCCGCGGAAATCAACGATCCGACGCGCAGGAAGCTCAGCCGCGCCTGAGACGGTCGGCGGCCCCCTGCTTGCCCGCCTGATGGCTTTGGCCGACAAGGCGGCATGACCGCAGGCGAGACGCATCAGGCGATCGAAGCGATTTTCCGCATTGAACGGGCAAGGCTCATCGCGGGCCTGGCCCGGGTCGTCCGCAACGTTGACCGTGCAGAGGAACTTGCGCAGGACGCTCTGGTCGTCGCGCTGTCCGAATGGCCGAAAACTGGCGTTCCCGCCAATCCCGGCGCCTGGCTGATGACAGCGGCCAAGCGCCGCGCCATCGACGCGATCCGTCGCGACAGGATGCGCGAGCGCAAGCACGAGGAGATCGCGCGCGAGCTTGACGACGCGTCTGAAGATGCGGCCGAGGCGATCGAAGCAGCCATGGACGACGATCTTGGCGATGAGCTCCTGGGCCTCATCTTCACCGCCTGCCACCCCATACTTTCTCCCGACGCTCGCGCCGCGCTTACGCTGCGCGTCATCGGCGGTCTCACGACCGACGAGATCGCGCGCGCGTTCCTCACGAGCGAGGCGACGATCGCCCAGCGGATCGTTCGGGCGAAGAGGACGATCGGAAAGGCGGGCCTCACGTTCGAGGCGCCGCGTGGGCCTGAACGCGCGGCCCGCTTGCCCTCCGTGCTCGAGGTCATCTACCTCATCTTCAACGAAGGCTATGCCGCCACCGCCGGCGACGACCTTGTGCGGCCGAGTCTGTGCCTCGAGGCGCGGCGGCTCGGCCGCATGCTGGCCGGGTTGATGCCCGAGGACGCCGAGGTGGTCGGCCTCCTGGCGCTGATGGAGATCCAGGCGTCGCGGCTGAACGCACGCATCGGGCCGGACGGCGCGCTTCTGACCCTGAACGAGCAGAATCGCGCGCGCTGGGATCAACTCATGATCCGCAGAGGCCTCGATGCCCTGGCCCGGGCCGAAGCCCTTGGGGGCAAAGGCCCCTATGCGTTGCAAGCCGCGCTTGCAGCCTGCCATGCGCGGGCGCGCAGTGCGGCCGACACCGACTGGCCCCGCATCGCGGCCCTCTACGATCGGCTCCGCGTCGTGTCGCCCTCGCCGGTCATCGATCTCAATCGAGCGGTCGCCCATAGCATGGCCTTTGGGCCCGAAGCGGGCTTGCGACTCATAGACGAGATCGCCGACGCCGCAGCACTACGCAATTATGCGCCATTGCCAGCGGCAAGGGGGGATTTTCTGTTTCGGGCCGGCCGCTCGGCCGAGGCGCGATCTGAATTCCAGGCTGCGGCCAGCCTTACCCGCAACGCGCGCGAAAGGGCGTTTCTCCTCGCAAGAGCAGATGCTTGCGGTTGACGGCGTCGACCCTCGCGTCCGAAACGCTGTCCGCGGATGCGAAGGCGCTCGGTCTGCACTTGAAGCCCGTGCAGGGACACGGTCAGGGCCGCCGTCAAGATGGACATCGCGATTCTCCCCGCTGTTCTTTTTTTAGTGGCTTCTCGTCGCCTTCGCTCTGGCGGCTTGACATGTTCCGGAGCAAGGATGACTCGTTGCCGCCGCAGTCTGCGGATAGGCTCCGGCGTTTCGCCGATTCGTGTTCCCTGCGTTCGCTTCATTCAACACCGGAGAGGACGCGCCCGCGATCATGGCGACCATCGAACAATTCGCCCAGCGCCAGACGCAACCGCAGGATCGTCCCTATCGCACGCCGCCGCATAACCTCGAGGCCGAGCAAGCGCTGCTTGGCGCGATCCTCATCAACAATGACTCGTTCGACCGCGTCTCGGACTTCCTGAGAAGCGAGCATTTCGTCGAGGAAATCCATCGCCGTATCTTCGAGATCGCCGGATCGCTGATCCGGGCGGGCAAGCTGGCGACGCCGGTGACGCTAAAGACATTCCTCGGCGACCACGATCTCGGCGGCGTCACCGTGCCACAATATCTCGCCCGCCTCGCGGCCGAGGCGACGACCATCATCAACGCCCACGACTATGGCCGCAGCGTCTACGATCTCGCCATGCGGCGCGAGCTCATTTCGATCGGCGAAGATGTCGTCAATGTCGCCTACGACGCTCCGGTCGATTCAAGCCCACGCGAGCAGATCGAGGAGGCCGAGCGGCGCCTCTATCAGGTCGCCGAGGCCGGCCGGTACGACGGCGGCTTCCAGCGCTTTTCTGAAGCATTGAAGACCGCCGTCGACATGGCCGCGAGAGCCTACGAGCGCGAAGGGTCGCTCTCCGGCATCGCCACCGGGCTCACCGATCTCGACCGCTATATGGGCGGCCTTCAGGCGTCCGATCTGGTCATCCTCGCCGGCCGGCCCGGCATGGGCAAGACGGCGCTCGCCACCAATATCGCCTTCAACATCGCCAAGGCCTATCAGGGGCGAGCGCACGCCGATGGCTCGACGGAGGCCGCCAACGGCGGCGTGGTCGGCTTCTTCTCGCTCGAAATGTCGGCGGAGCAGCTGGCGACCCGCATCATCGCCGAGCAATCCGGCGTCGCCTCGAACAAGATCCGCCGGGGCGACATCACCGAGAATGATTTCCATCGCGTCGCTGACGCGGTGCGCGAGATGCAGCAGATCCCCTTCTACATCGACCAGACCGGCGGCGTTTCGATCGCGCAATTGACCGCCCGCGCCAGACGGCTCAAGCGTCAGAGGGGCCTCGACCTGCTCGTGGTCGATTATATTCAGCTGATGACGGGCTCGCGCGCGCGGGCCGAGAATCGAGTGCAGGAGCTGACTGAGGTCACAACCGGCCTCAAGGCGCTGGCTAAGGAGCTTGGCGTTCCGGTCCTTGCCTGCTCCCAGCTCTCGCGACAGGTCGAGCAGCGCGACGACAAGCGGCCGCAGCTCTCCGACTTGCGCGAATCGGGATCGATCGAGCAGGACGCCGACGTGGTCATCTTCGTCTACCGCGAGGAATACTACCTCAAGAACAAGGAGCCCCGCCCAGGCACGGAGGAGCACATCGACTGGATGGCGCAGATGGAAAACGCCCACGGCCGGGCCGAGGTGATCATCGGCAAGCAGCGCCACGGGCCGACCGGCACGGTCGAGTTGCAGTTCGACGCCGAGGTCACCCGGTTCAGCACGCTCGCGCGGGAAGACACGATCGCCGAAATCCGCTAAGAGCAGACTTCTGGACACAAGAATGTTGCAATCGTCGGCGCTATAGGCTTTCGATCGCGAAATCGCCCGCCCGGCCCGAAGCCGGACGCCGCAGTCTGGAGAGTCGCATGAAGTTGATCACCGCCGTTGCCCTCGCTGCCGCGATGGCCGGAACCGCCATATTCGGGACTCCGGCGGGCGCCGACGAGTTCACGCCGGCGCAGAAGCAGGAATTGGGCGCCTTTATCAAGGACTATCTGGTAAACAATCCGGATGTGCTGCGGGCGGCGATCGAAGCGCTCGACAAGCACGACAAGCAGGTGGCCGATGCGGAACGTCAGAAGACAGTCGCCAGTCAGGCCGGAGCCTTGTTCAGCTCAAAGTATCAGGCGACGATCGGCAACCCGGGCGGGACCGCGACCCTGGTCGAATTCTTCGATTACAACTGCCACTTCTGCAAGGGCGCGCTGCCGGACGTCACCAAGCTGATGAAAGACGACCCCAATCTCAAGCTGGTTTTGAAGGACTATCCGGTGCTTGGCCCCGGCTCGGTCGAAGCGGCGAAGGTCGCCAGCGCCGCGCGCAACCAATTGCCGGGAGACAAATTCTGGGCGTTCCACTCGAAGCTGCTCGCCACCCACGGACCGATCGGGAAGACCGAGGCCCTCGCGGTTGCGCGCGAGCTCGGCCTCGACATGGACAAGCTCGCCAAGGACATGCAGAGCCCCGACGTCAAGACCGGCCTCGACGAAGTGATGCAGCTTGCCGATGCGCTGCAGATCAACGGCACGCCGACCTTTGTCGTCGGACAGGATGTCGTGGTCGGCGCAGTCGGCTAAGATGAGCTCAAAGACAAGGTCGATTCCGTGCACAAGTGCGGGCACGCAACCTGCTGAGGGCTTGGCCCTCTTGGGCCGCGGGACAATCCTGAGCACGCCTGTCCGGCGTCATTCTCACTGACAGGCGAGGCCTTTCCTTGACCGCACTGCAAGCGATCGTGATGGCCGTGCTGCAAGGCGTGACGGAGCTTTTCCCCGTCAGCAGCCTGGGCCACGCGGTGATCCTGCCGCGATTGTTGCATTGGGGGGTCGACGAGAAGGCCCCCGACTGGCTCGCCTATCTGGCGGTCATGCATCTGGGCACTTCGATCGCGCTCTTCGCCTTCTTCTGGCGCGACTGGCTCAACTTTGGCCTCTCGCTTGCCGGTGTCTCGGGGAGCCGCGCGCCAAAGGACAGACAGACCTTCTTCTACGTCGTGCTGGCGACCATCCCGGCGGTCATCGCCGGCGCCCTGTTTCGCAAGCTGCTAGGCGACGCTTTCGCCGCCCCGGCGATCGCCGCGGCCTTTCTGATCGTTAACGGCTTCATTCTCTATCTGGGCGACCGGGTCGGCGAAGAATCGATTGGAACGCTCTACCAACTCAATTGGAAGGGCGCGTTGGCGGTGGGTTGCGCTCAGATTCTGGCCTTGATCCCGGGGATCTCGCGCTCAGGGGCGACGATCGTCGCCGGCGTTGTCGCGGGCCTCAAGCACGCCGAGGCGGCGCGCTTTTCGTTCCTGATGGGCGCGCCGATCATTCTCGCCGCCAATGTTTACGAGGCGCCGAAGCTGATGAAAGAAGGGGCGACGCTGGGTCCGATGGCCGTCCTTTCGGCGGTGGTCGCGGGCATCGTCGCGTATCTGAGCCTCACTTTCTTGATGCGCTATTTTCACAAACACGAGTTCGAGGCGTTGAGCCCGTTCGCCTATTATTGCTGGGCAGCTGGAGTCATCAGCTTGGCGATTATCGCATTCGTTTGACGTTTACAGCCCGATTCGCGCTTGGCGCGGGGTTTTGTGTCCTATATTTCGCCAGGCTCGGGGGGGGGTCCCGGCCTTGAGAGGCGGCGATGGCGACCATCGAGGTCATGCCCGCGCGACTGACGCGCGAAGAGACCGATGATCTGAGGCGCGCGATCGCCTGTCTGGAAGACGCCACTTTCGCCCAGCGGCTGACTGACCTCGTGGGACGGCCGGTTGAGCTTCTGAGCGCCGCCCTGCCGCAATCGGCCCGACGGGCGGTCGCCCACGCGAGCGAAGCCGCCCTGCGCGGTGCACTGAAACTAGCTCTGCGCACTCTCGATCTCAAGGCTATGGCCAAACCCGCCAACCGCGCCCACAAGCTCGCCGCCGCTGCCTCCGGCGCCGTTGGCGGCGCGCTCGGACTGGCGGCGCTGCCAGTCGAGCTGCCAATCTCGACCACCATCCTCCTCCGTTCGATCGCCGAGATCGCGCGCGAGGAAGGGGAGAACCTGAGCGCCCCTGAAGCCGCATTGGCCTGCGTCGGCGTGTTCGCACTCGGCGGCTCCGCTGACGAGGGGGTGTTCGAGAGCGGCTATTTCGCCGTCCGCGCCGCGCTCGCCAAATCGGTGAGCGACAGCGCGTGCTTCGTCGCCAACGAGGGCCTCGGCGCCCATTCCGCGCCGGTCGTTGCGCGGCTCGTTTCGCAGGTCGCCGCCCGCTTCGGCGTCGTCGTGAGCGAAAAAGTCGCGGCCCAGGCGGCGCCGATACTCGGCGCGATCGGCGGCGCGACGGTCAACGCCGCCTTTGCCGACCATTTTCAGACGCTGGCGCGCGGCCATTTCATTGTTCGGCGTCTCGAGCGCAGGCATGGGCCTAGCCTCGTCGCGTTCGAATATCGGCGCTTGCGCGGCGAGCGCCGGGAAACCCAAAGAGCCGCGTCTTAAGACGAGGGGACGGATCGAGCCGATGGGCGATCGCCGGGCGCCTCGGCACAAGCGACGTCGCCATGCCGTCAGAGCGCTCTCATTCGTGCTCGCGCTTCTCGGGGTGCTGGCGGCGGCCGCGCCAGCGCAAGCGGACCTCAGGCCTCCGGCCCGGATGCGGGCCGAGCCGCCGATGCGCTTTGTCCGGGTCGTGAGCGCCGACCCCGCCTGTGCGCCCAATTGTCCCGAATGGCTCTCAGCCGAGGGCCGGATCGAATCCGGGACCGCGAGAAGCCTCGCCCTAGCGCTGGAGGCGCTCAAGGGACGCCGATTGCCGATCCTCATCCATTCTCCCGGCGGCTCGGTTCGGGACGCAGTGGAGATGGGCGAACTCATTCGAGGGAGGGGTCTCGCCGTCGCTGTCGCCAGGACCCTGATCATGAATTGCCCCGAACGGGCGGCGCAATGTCCGAGCGGCCCGGCCAGGGCATTGACCGGCGGCGCGATGTGCGCCTCGGCCTGCGTGCTCGTGCTCGCCGGCGGCGTCGAGCGGCTCGTCGGACCCGCGCCGCTCATCGGCGTGCATCAGATGACCACGGTGGTGAAGGAATCGGAGGGCGCGGCTGGCCTCACCTTGACGCGGAAGTTCTACGAGCAACAGGGCGTCGATTCTGTGGTCGGCGCCTATCTCGCCGCGATGGGCGTCGGCGATTCGGTCATGGCGCTCACCCGCAGGACGCCGGCGGCCAGCGTCCGCTGGCTGAGCCTCGCCGATCTTAAGACCTCGCATCTCGCGACGCTCGCGCTCGACGCCAACGAACCGATTCGCGCCAGCGGCTTGAATGGGCTCAACGGACGGGCGTTCGAGGGCGATCCGCCGGCGGCTGATCTCGTGCGAGCGAGCCTCGCCATAAAGCGCGTCGAACGCGGCGCCTCGCTCGAGATCGCGTTCCGTTATCGGCGTGGCGGCGGAACGGTCGAAGCGGAGATGACTGCGGGCGATGGCGGGACAGGGCAGGCTTCCGGCCCCACCCCGGACTTGGGCCTGACGCTGACGGCGCCCGGCGCGGAAGCCCTGCGATTGAGCACGGCCGGGGCGGCGCCGGCGGGCGCGATCCTTGCGCGCGAGCGCTTCTGCGCCCTCGCCGACGGAGGCAAGCTCGTTGTCGAGCCGGCCGCGGCCGCCGGGGAAGCGGCGGAGCCGGCGACGGCATTCCCCATCACCGCGATGGACGGGGCGAGGGCGCTGATTGCGGAAGCCTGTTCCTGACCCGCGTTCGCCTCATCGTCCGGCCAACCCGACTGCATCTGTCGCATCTGTTAAGACGGTTCCGCCGCGACCTGCTAGCTTGGCGAGGTTCGCATGGCGCTCAGTCGCCTCGATGGGGGAGGCTCTCATGGCGTCGGTACAGACTTCGCGTGCGGCGCCGGACAGATATTCGGCATCGGCGAAACTGATGCACTGGTTTGTGGCGGCCGCTGTCATTGCACTCCTCGCCACAGGGCCGGTGATGAAGCGGCTCGTCCCCGAGGGCTCGCTCAGGGACAATCTCTATAACTTCCACGAGGCGCTGGGCGCGCTTGTCCTGATGGTCATGCTCGTAAGGCTCATGAGGCGGATGGCCTTCGGCACGCCGGCGCCGGATGCGTCCATGCCGCTCATCGAGCAGCGCGCTTCGCTCTGGACGCAATACGCGCTCTATGTCCTTCTCTTCGTCACGACCATCCTCGGCTGGGCCGGAACCAACGCATACGGCGATCCGGTCAGCGTCTTCGGTCTCTTCGACTTTCCCGCCATCGTCGGGAAGGATGAGCCGCTGTCAGACCGCATTTTCGTCTGGCATCTCATCTGTGGTATTCTGATCTGCCTAATCGTTGCGCTTCATATCGCGGGCGCGCTCTACCACTGGCGCGTCAAACGCGATCGCGTGCTGCAGCGCATCCTGTTCGGGAATTGACCGTTGTGACGCGCAAACGCTTTCCGCGGTGGAGGCGCGGCGATTCGCCCATGCTATCTTCGCCGGCGCGCCGGAGTTCCTCGCATGCTGGAAAAATTCGAACGCTATCCGCTGACCTTTGGCCCGACGCCGATCGAGCGGCTGAAGCGGCTCAGCGCGCATCTCGGCGACACGGTCGAGATCTACGCCAAGCGCGAGGACTGCAATTCGGGCCTCGCGTACGGGGGCAACAAGCTGCGGAAGCTCGAATACATCATTCCCGACGCGATTGCGTCGAACGCCGACACCCTCGTCTCGATCGGCGGCGTGCAGTCGAACCATACCCGCCAGGTCGCGGCCGTCGCGGCGAAGCTCGGCATGAAGTGCCGCCTCGTTCAGGAAGCCTGGGTTCCGCACGAGGATGCGGTCTACGACCGGGTCGGCAACATCATGCTGAGCCGGATCATGGGCGCCGATGTGAGATTGGTGGACGATGGCTTCGACATCGGCATCCGCCAGAGCTGGGAGGAGGCGCTCAGGGACGTCGAAACACACGGCGGGCGCCCCTATCCAATTCCGGCCGGCGCCTCTGTGCACAAATATGGCGGGCTCGGTTATGTCGGCTTCGCCGAGGAAGTACGGGCGCAGGAGCGCGAGCTCGGCTTCGCGTTCGAGTATGTGGTCGTCTGCACGGTGACCGGCTCGACCCATGCCGGCATGGTCGTGGGCTTCGCCAAGGACGGGCGGCAGCGTAAGGTCATCGGCATCGACGCTTCCGCCACGCCGAAGCAGACCAAAGCGCAGGTGCTCGACATCGCGCGGAAAACCGCGAAGCTCGTCGAACTCGGTCAGGAGATTGCCGAGGACGACGTAGTGCTGATCGAGGATTACGCGTATCCGCTCTACGGCGTGCCCTCGGCGGAGACCAAGGAGGCGATCCGGCTCGTAGGCCGGCTCGAAGGCATGATCACCGACCCCGTCTACGAGGGCAAGTCGATGCAGGGCCTCATCGACCTGGTGCAGAACGATTTCTTCCCGGCGGGATCGAAGGTGCTCTACGCCCATCTCGGCGGCGCGCCGGCTCTCAACGGCTACGCCTACGCCTTCCGCAACGGGTGAGGGGCTGCGAGCCTCTGCGGCCGGCAACGTTCGAGCGCTTCGGCCTGGCGCCCATCCAGAATTTCCGTCGCCGCAAGGCGGCCGATTGCTGGCGCCAGGGTGACGCCCGCATGCATGACGGCGACATAGGCTCCCTGTACGTCGGAGGTGAACCCCGCGATCGGCAAGCCGTCCGCCGGGATCGGCCGGGCGCCGATCTCGACCGCCTCAAGTTCAGCGCTTGGGCCTCCGCGCAATTGGCGTCTGATGAGAGCAAGCGTCCGGCGCGCAATCGCACGAGGCTCGTTTCGCGGCGTCTCGCCGATATAGTTCTCGGCTGCCAAAATGAGGCGTTTCGAAGCCTGTCTGACCTCAAGGTCGGGCGACGACACGATCGTGCTGACAACCGGGCCTGGGGTTTTAAATTTGAACAGCAGCGCGGGTGAGCGCGTTACCGGCAATTCGATGCGCAGCGGCTCGAATAGGCAGGCCGTTTCCACTCCAGCGGCGACAACGACGATGCCGGCGTCGAGCGCGTCCCCGCTGGTTCGAACCCCGACGATGCGGCCATTCGTTGCGACCAACGCACGGACCGCTGCGTCAAGCCGAATCGCCGCCCCGCACTCCCGCGCCGCCCGGATGAGCGCGTCAATGGCCGCGATCGAGTCAACGGCGCCCTCGTCGATCGCATGAGCCGGACATTGGGGAGCCTCGACCAGCCCGGGCTCGAGTTTGAGAATTTCCTCCTTGTCGATCAAGCGAATCTCGAACCCGCGGGCATTGCAGTCCCGGACCACGCTCGCGGTTTCAGTCGGATCGGACTTCCAGCAAAGACCGCCGCACCAATTGACCCTGAGCGCGCCCCGAAGCTCGCTCTCCAGACGCCGCCAATCGTCGATTGCGCCAAGCCGCAAACGTGCGTCGAACGGCTTACCATGCGACGCATTGATCCACGCAAACGATCTGCCGCTGACCCCAAGGCCGGGGCGCCCGCTGTCGACGATCGTCACCGCCGCGCCCCGCTGCGCCAAATGATCGGCGATCGAGGCGCCGACGATGCCGGCCCCGATCACGACGATCTTCGCGGCCGCGGCGCTGACAATCATTTTGCCCCCTCAGCGCGAGCGACCGGGCTACGCCGCCGTCCCTTTGCGGCCGCGCTCCGGCGCCGTCTCGCCTCCTATCGCGGCGAGCGCCTGCTCGAGATAGTCGCTGAAGGCCCGCGCCCTTTGCGACGGGCGGCGGCCGGCGGGAAAGACGATGTAGGCGGCGATCGGATCGAGCGTGTAATCGGGCAGGATTTCTACGACCTCTCCGGAGGCGAGCGCCCCCGCGGCCATCCACATCGACCCGCTGGCGACGCCAAGTCCCGCGACCGCGCAGGCGATCACACCCGTCGCCGAACGTGAGCGGATCCGCGGGCTCACCGCGAGCCGCTCGACGCGGCCGTCGCGGCGCGCGACCCAGCTCTCGTCGCCCACGTCCATCGGGCCGCCAATCAGATCGTGCCGGGCAAGATCGGCGAGGCTCGCCGGCTCGCCGCGGCGGGCGAGATAGGAGGGCGCGGCGATGAAGAGCCGTCGTGCGCTTTCCAGCTTCCGGGCGACGAAACTCGAGTCCGGCAAATCCCCGATTCTGAGCGCTAGTTCGGCGCCTTCGGCGATCAGATTCTCGTATCGGTCCGACATCATCAGATCGATCTTGAGCAGGGGGTGGCGAGCGAAAAAGGCTGGCATCAATGGTACTATGCGTCGGCCGCCGTAACCCGGCGGCAATGCGACCCGAAGCACGCCGCTCAGACGATCGGCGCCGCGCGCCGCGCTCTCCGCGTCGTCAACCGCAAGCAGGGCGTCGCGCGCGCGGCCGATGAGCGCCTCGCCCGCATCGGTGGCCGAGACCTGTCGGGTGGTGCGGATCAGAAGTTTGACCCCCAGCCTCCGCTCGAGCGCCGAGATCGCGCGCGACACCGAAGGCTGGGACAGGCCGAATTCGCGGGCGGCCTTGGAGAAGCTTCCGCTCTCGATCGTGCGCACGAACAAGGCGAGTTGCTGCAGCCGATCATTCATACAACGGATGAATATATCATATCACCCTGCGCGCAATACCCTCGGTCCGCGCATCGCCTAGCTGTGCACTATTGAGCCCTGTCCTCGCCAATCCCGGCCGGGCGGCGGCGATTATTAGGGAGCGCAACAATGGGCGAGTTGAGCGGCAAAGTGGCGATCGTGACCGGCGCGTCAAAGGGCATCGGCGCGGCCATCGCGCGGCGCTTTAGCGAGGCGGGGGCGGCGGTTGTGGTCAACTACGCGTCGGACAAGTCCGGCGCGGACCGGGTGGTCGAGGAGATCGTCAAGAGGGGCGGCAAGGCGGTCGCAATCCAGGCGAATGTCGCCAAGGGCGCCGACGTCAAGCGCCTGTTCGCCGAGACGAAGGCGAAGCTCGGCGCACCGTCGATCCTCGTCAATAACGCGGGCGTCTATGCTTTCGCCCCTATCGAAGCTGTGACCGAGGAGGACGTGGAGCGGCAGTTCGGCGCTAACGTACTGGGCACCCTGCTCGCGACCAAGGAAGCGGTCGCAGCCTTCGACGGCACGGGCGGGAGCATCATAAATCTGAGCACCATCGCCAGCGTGAACCCGGTCCCGAACTCGGTCGTCTATTCGGCCTCGAAGGCAGCGGTCGACACGATCACCAAGGCGCTCGCGCTCGAGCTTGCGCCGAAGAAGATCCGCGTCAACGCGATCGCGCCGGGAGCCACGGAGACGGAAGGCACCAAAACGATGGGACTGACGATGGAAACCGCCAAGGCGATGGGCATGGTCATGCCGATGGGCCGCATGGGCCAGCCCGACGACATCGCACGGGTGGCGCTCTTCCTCGCCTCCGACCAGTCGTCCTGGCTCACAGGAGAACGCATCACGGCCTCAAGCGGGCAGCGGTAGCGCCAGGGTTCTCGGGCCGCGGCGACGCAGATACAAAAGCACGCCGCCCCACTCTCGCGGGACGGCGCGCAATTCAACCCCAGTGTGCGAGACTACATTCCGCACATCGAGGTGTAGCGGCCGTTGAAGTCCCGGTCGGTGTAGCAGCCTGAGTTCGGCCGCGTCCAGCCGCCCGTCGCTACGCTGAATGGCGCCGTGAGGACCCCAAACACCGGCCCGACCACGGGAACGCCGCCGTTGTAAGCGGGGGCGCCGCCAGCCTCGTAAGGAGCATACCCCGAGGTCACGGCCGAATCGTTGTTTTCAAACCCGTTGAAGGTTTGGGCGAAGACCGGCGTCGCGACGAGCGTCAACGAAGCGGCGGCCGCCATAAGCGCGGTGCGTGCGAACATAACTTATCTCCTATCGTTGTTAGGCGATACCAAGCCATGTGGTTCTGAGCCGTGCCAAATCAATAAGAGGGCTGCGAGCCGGTTCCGCGAATCGCGCGAAGTTGAACATACGCCTCTTGGCCGGAGCTTATTGGTGAGGTTTTTAAAATTTACTTGAGGAAGCGAGCTCCTGCCCAACGGCTGCAACCCGTAATCTGTAGACGCGATCATTGATTGTGTCGTTGGGATCATCGAGATCGGCTACTGGACTCCTGACCGCGTTTGTCGCTGGAGAGACGATCGGCCCAAGCGGCCCTGGACATTGAGCGCATATGCGCATAATTAGGCGCAGATACTCCTAGTGCAGAAGGCCTCTGGCTCACTATGTCCGTCCCTTCGCTTCCTCGGCTTGAGGATTGCACCTGCCTCGCGGTTCGTCAGGCGGCCCGTCACATTACGCAGTTCTACGACCAGCACCTCTGCGGCGCCGGCCTGCGGACGACCCAGTACTCGATTCTCGCCAAATTGAGGCGCCAGGGCCGCATGACGATCAACGTCCTTGCCGACGAGATGGTGATGGACCGGACCACGCTCGGCCGCAACATCCTGCCGCTCGAACGGGAAGGCCTTCTCAGCGTGGCGCGGAGCCGCGCAGACCGCCGCAGCAAGGAGCTCCGGCTGACTGACGCCGGCGCCGAACGGCTGCGGGCCGCCGACGAAGGCTGGAAGACGGCGCAGTCGCGGTTTGCGGCCGCGTTTGGCGACGAGCGCGCCGTCGGCCTCAGGGCGCTGCTGCGCCAGGTTTCCGCGACAGATCTTCCCACCGAAGCCGCTGCGACCGCTGATTCGGACACCCTCGATGATTGACCAGATGATGATCCATTTTCATTCGCCCGGCCCCATACGCGTATATATGCTTATTACCTGCCGGGGAACCGAATGCGTGCACCGGAGGCGGCCATGAGCGCGATTGCTGGCGATCTGTTTGATAGGGCGCGAGCGCCTGCGTTTGGCCGTCGGCCTCTCAAATGGCTTATGTACGCCGCGCTCGGGGCGCTTATCGCGGCCACCGCCGCCCTCTATGGCCACGACTATTGGACCGAAGGCCGCTTGGTTGCGAAGGCCGATATCGCACAGGCCGCGGCCGATCTTCACACGGCCGAACTCAATCTTGGCTACACCGAAATCACCTCGCCCATCGAAGGCTATGTCGGCAATCGCGCCGCGCAAGCTGGGGCCTATGTAGCCGGAGGCGCCTATCTCGTCACGGTCATCCCCGCGCATGACCTTTGGGTCGACGCCAACTTCAAGGAGAGTCAGCTCGAACATATGACGCCGGGGCAAGCGGCAACGATTGTCGCCGACGTCATGCCCAACCACGTCTTTCACGGCCATGTGGTGACTGTGGCCCCTGCGACGGGTGCGGTGTTTAGCGTCATTCCGCCCGAGAACGCGACCGGCAATTTCACCAAGATCGACACGCGATCGGGGGAAACACCTTGACCGCCGCTACCATCGCGGCCGTCCCCTCAACGGTCGCGCCCTCGACTCCGGGCGCATCCGAGACGAGCTGGGTATGGAGCCTTGGGCCGTTTGTCGTGATGTGCTGCGATGGGGCTCGGAACCCTGGAATACGTGCTTGAAGAAGGCTCGCGCTGGAACTGGTTTGACGACGCCACGATCCGGGGTTGCGCTCTGATCGCGGCCATAACCGGGTTCCTGTTCGTCGTTCGCAGCCTCACTTTTCCGCGGCCGGTCGTCGACCTGCGAGCCCTGGGAAACCAAAACTTCGCGCTCGGCTGCATCCTCTCCTTTATCACCGGCATCGGCATCTTCTCGACAATCTACCTCACGCCTCTGTTTCTGGGCTATGTGCGGGGATTCAGCGCCTGGCAGACAGGCATGGCGATTTTCTCGACCGGATTGGCGTCGCTCGTCGGCGTGCCGGTCTATGTCATACTCGCGAAGAGACTCGATACGCGCTGGCTGATGATGGCTGGGCTCGCCTCATTCGGTCTTGCGATGTGGAGCTTCAGCTTCATCACCCATGACTGGGGCGCAGCGGAGCTGCTCATACCCCAAGTGTTGCGCGGGCTACCGCAGGTGTTCGCAGTGTCGCCGAGCGTCAATCTCGGCCTTGGCAGCCTGCCGCCGGAACGGCTCAAATATGCGAGCGGCTTGTTCAACATGATGCGCAATCTCGGCGGCGCAGTCGGCATCGCGGTCTGCGGCGCGGTGATCAATAACCGCACCAATTTCCATTTCCATGCGATTGCGTCGAACCTGAGGCCGGCCAACGGCGCCATGACCCGGTTCGTGAGCGAGATGGCTCAGCGTTACGCTGCGATCCCGGGAAACCCGCTAGCCGGCCATCAGGCGGCGCTGAAGCAGCTCTGGCTGCTTGCCTACCGCGAAGCCTCGACCTTGGCTTACGCCGACGCCTTTCTCGCCATCATGGTCGCTTTCATCTTCGCCACCATGCTGGTTCCCTTTTTGCGCAACGTCGCTGCGCCCAAGGTCCCGGCTCAGGCGGCGCATTGACGGCCAACGCGCCCGCGTTCACACCATCATCCGGCCCCGCACCTGCTCCTCGTTCATCGACTCGCGCGTGCCCGACAGGACGACCGCGCCGCGGTCCATGACCGCGTAGTCATCGGCGATGTCGCGCGCCCATTCGAAATATTGCTCGACGACCAGGATCGCCATCTCGCCCTTGCGCCGGAGATGCACAAGCGCGCGGCCGATGTCCTTGATGATCGACGGCTGGATGCCCTCGGTCGGCTCGTCGAGAATGAGGAGCTTTGGCCGCGTCACCAGCGCGCGACCGATCGCCAGCTGCTGCTGCTGCCCGCCCGACAGGTCGCCGCCGCGCCGCCCGAGCATGTCGTTAAGGACGGGAAACAGGCTGAAAATCTCGTCGTCGATGGCTCGATCGGCGCGCGGCAAGGTCGCAAAGCCGGTCTGCAAGTTCTCCTTGACCGAGAGAAGCGGGAAAATCTCGCGCCCCTGCGGAACATAGCCGAAACCGGCGCGCGCCCGCTGATGGGGCGAAAGAGAGTTCATCTCCTTGCCGTTCCACTGAATCGAGCCCGAGGCGACGCCGTGCTGACCGACGATGGCGCGCAGGAGCGACGACTTGCCGACGCCGTTGCGGCCGAGCACGCAGAGGATGCGCCCGACCTCGGCCTTGAGCGACACCGAGCGCAGCGCCTGCGCCGCACCGTAGTAGAGGTCGATGCGATCGACGTTCAGCATTCAATGAGTTCCGAAACATGACCATGGGTGCAATCTCCCCTCTCCCTTTGCGGGAGAGGGGTTGGGGGTGAGGGGTTTAGCAGGACAACGCCCCAAGAGGCGGGGGACCCCTCATCCGGCCCCGTAGCCCGTACGAAGAACGGGCGTTCTTCGTACGCCCTGCGGGGCCACCTTCTTCTCCCGCAAGGGGAGAAGGGAACGCTAACGATCCAACGAGAGCGAAGCCCAAGCATGGACTCACCGGCCGAGATAGACTTCGACGACGCGCGGGTCGTCGCTGACCTGATCGAGCGTGCCCTCGGCGAGCACCGAGCCCTCATGCAGGCAGGTCACCTTGACGCCGAGCTCGCGGACGAAATGCATATCGTGCTCGACCACGATCACCGAATGATCCTGCGCGATTTCGCGCAGGAGATCGGCGGTGGCCGCGGTCTCGCTGTCAGTCATGCCGGCGACCGGCTCGTCGACCAGGAGAAGCTTCGGGTCCTGCGCGAGCAACATGCCGATCTCGAGCCATTGCTTCTGCCCGTGCGACAGCGATCCGGCGACCCGCCCGCGATGGTCGGTGAGCCGGGTGGTGGCGAGAATAGCGTTGATCGTCTTGAGCGTCTTGGGGTCTTCCCGCCCGAACAGGGTGGCGCGGACACTGCGCGGCGCCTTGGTCGCCAGCAGGAGATTATCCTCAACCGTGTGGTTTTCGAACACTGTCGGCTTCTGGAACTTGCGCCCGACCCCGAGCGTCGCGATCTCGGATTCGTCTAGCTTGGTCAGATCGTGCCGGCCGTCGAACATCACCTCGCCCTCGTCGGGGCGCGTCTTGCCAGTGATGACGTCCATCATCGTCGTCTTGCCGGCCCCGTTGGGGCCGATGATGGCGCGCATCTCGCCGGGCAAGAGCACGAGCGACAGACTGCGCAGCGCCTTATAGCCGTCGAACGACACGCTGACCCCGTCGAGGTAGAGCAGCGTCTGGGTGAGGGGTGGATTGGTCGTCTCCGCCAGAGTCACGGCTCGGCCCCCTCTTCGACGGCGTCGACGGATATGACCTCGCGCGGCTTCCGCTCGCTGCCCCGCAGGGCAAGACCAAGCAGGCCGCGGGGCAGGAACAGGGTGCCGAGCACAAACAGGAGGCCGAGCCCGTAGAGCCAGTATTCGGGGAACGCGCCGGTGAAATAGGTCTTGGCGAAGTTGACCGCGATCGCGCCGATCGCCGCGCCGATCAGCGTTCCGCGGCCGCCGACCGCCACCCAGATCGCGGCTTCGATCGAGTTCGCGGGCGCGAATTCGCTAGGGTTGATGATTCCGACTTGCGGCACATAGAGCGCGCCGGCGATCCCGGCGATGATGGCCGAGACGACAAACACGAACAGCTTATAGTTCTCGACCCGATAGCCGAGAAAGCGCATGCGGCTCTCGGCGTCGCGCACCGCCACCAGCGCCTTGCCGTATTTCGACGAGGTGATTGCCCGCGAAACGCCATAGGCGAGGATGAGCGCGATCGCGCTCGCGGCGAATAGCGCAGCCTTGGTCGGCGCCGCCTGAAGCGAGAAGCCGAGCAGGTCCTTGAAGTCGGTGAGGCCGTTGTTGCCGCCGAAGCCGAAGTCGTTGCGGAAGAATTCCTTGAACAGGGCGAAGGTCATCGCCTGGGTGATGATCGAAAGATAGACGCCGGTGACGCGCGAGCGGAAGGCGAACCAGCCGAAGGCGAGCGCGAGCAGCCCCGGTACGAGCACAACCATCAGCATCGCATAAGGGAACCAGTTGAAGCCCCACCACGCGACGGGCAATTCCTTCCAGTTCAGGAATACCATGAAGTCGGGCAGGATCGGATTGGCGTAGACGCCGCGGGCCCCGATCTGGCGCATCAGATACATGCCCATCGCATAGCCGCCGAGGGCGAAGAACGCTCCGTGGCCGAGCGACAGGATGCCGCAATAGCCCCAGACCAGATCGAGCGCGACGGCGAGGATTGCGTAGCAGAGATATTTGCCGAGCAGCTGCACGAGGTAGGGCGGCAGGTAGAAGGCGGAGCCGGGCGAAACCGCCAGCGACAGCAACGGCACCAGGATCGCTGCGACGACGAGGATCGCGACGAAGACGAAACCGAGCCGGTTGAGGCGAGCGCTCATGCTTCAACCGCTCGCCCGCGGAGCGCGAAGAGCCCCCTCGGCCGCCTCTGGATGAACAGGATGATGAAGATCAGGAGCACGATCTGGCCCTGGACGGCGCCGATCAGCGGCTCGAGCAGCTTGTTGGCGAGCCCGATCAGGAGCGCGCCGAACGCCGTGCCCCATAAGTTGCCGACGCCGCCGAACACGACAACCATGAAACTGTCGATGATGTAGCCCTGGCCGAGGTTCGGCGAGACGTTGTCGATCTGCGACAACGCCACCCCGGCGATGCCCGCAACCCCGGAGCCGAGCCCGAACGCCAGCATGTCGATGCGCGCGGTTGAGATGCCCATCGACGCCGCCATTCGGCGGTTCTGTGTCACCGCGCGCATCTGCAGGCCGAAGGGCGTCGCCCGCAGGACGACCTGGAGCCCTATGAAGACGAGCGCCGAGAGCACGATGATCCAAAGCCGGTTGGTGGTGATCGACAGTCCGCCGATCTCAAACGCGCCCGACATGAACGGCGGGTTGCTGACCAGGCGGTTGTTGGCGCCGAACAGGCTTCGGACCAGTTGCTGGAGAATGAGCGACACGCCCCAGGTCGCGAGCAGGGTCTCGAGCGGGCGGGTATAGAGAAAGCGGATCACGAGGCGCTCGATCGCGATGCCGACCGCGGCCGCGACGACGAAGGCAAGCGGAATGGCGAAGGCGAGCGACCAATTCTGCAATGAGGGCGGCAAAAGCGTCTGCACGACGTAAGTCGAATAGGCGCCGAGCATCACCATTTCGCCATGCGCCATGTTGATGACGCCCATGACGCCGAAGGTGATAGCAAGCCCGATG